>JACXTT010000011.1_pt1 | contig 311824 bp, 344 predicted proteins | sample 9270951 | NCBI WGS metagenome assembly JACXTT01 (sample SAMN15532306, study PRJNA645909) | rock metagenome | isolation source: weathered quartz diorite | place: Puerto Rico | collected 2017-06-21 | reverse complement strand
GATGCGACACGTGCTGCATCACGGCTCTTGGCACGAGCGGTCGAAAGCGAAGCAAGGACGACCGAGGAGAGTATGCCGATGATGGCGATGACCACGAGGAGCTCGATGAGGGTGAAGCCTTTGGATGTAGTAGTTCTTGTAAACATGGTTACTGATTAATACCGTTAAATTTCGACCGCTTTTTATGCTAAAGCGTACGCCATAAGTATACGTCGCTACCCCATGCCCCACGCAGGCGCGTGTGGATAACGAGACGGCCGTAGCAGGGCTCTACACCGCGCTTGCGATGTTGTAGATGGGTAGGAGTACTGCCGCGAGAAGGATGCCGACGCCAAGGCCGAGCGCCACTATCATGACCGGTTCGATAAGCCCCACCAAGGTGTCGACGGCATTGCTTACCTCGCGTTGGTAGAACTTGGCCAGGGTCTTGAGGATAGAGCCGAGCTCGCCGGACTCCTCGCCTACCCGCGTCATCTGGACGAGAATGCCCGGGATCTCCGCAGGGTAGCGCGCCAGGGTATCGGAGAGCGAGATACCGCCCTTGATGCTCTCGAGCGTCTCGAGGAGCACCTTCTGGTAGACAGAATTGCCGACTACGGAGGCAGATATCTCGACAGCGCGCACCATGGGGATGCCGCTCTGGAGCATGGTGGATAGATTGTCCGCCACGCGAGAGAGGTAGAGCTTGCGATAGAGGTCTCCGACGTAGGGGATGTTTATTTTAAGGGAATCGAAATAGTAGCTCCCGTTGTTCGTGCGCGCGAAGCGCCAGGCGAAGACGCCGCCGATGCCGGCGAGGATGAAAAGAAAGACGCCGTAGTTCACGAAAAATTGCGAAAGCCCGATTATGATGCGCGTATAGATGGGGACTTTTTGCCCCGCCTCGAGGAGAATGACGGAGAGCTTCGGGATGACGAGGGTGAGCATGAGTATCATGACGACGACGAAGGTTACGATGACGAACGCCGGATAGATAAGGGCATTGCGCACCTTCGAGGTCACCTCGTAGGAGCGGTCGAGGTAGTCGGCAAGGTAACGGAAAATCTCGTCGAGTTTTCCCGACTCTTCCCCCGCACGCACCATGTTGACGTAAAAATCGGAAAAGACCTCGGGGTGCTTGCTCAAAGCCTTGCTGATGGAACTTCCCCCCTGGAGCTCGTCGGAGACGTCGGCCAATTTTTTACCGAGCACCGGGCTTGGCGATTCCGCGGCAAGGAGGCGGAAGACACGAAGCGCTGAGACCTGAGCCTCGAAGAGGGTCGAGATCTGGCGCGAGAGAAAGACAATATCCTTCGACTTAACCCTCTCAAAAATAGCGAGATTGAGCGAGAGTCCGCCGCCTTTTCCGGCTTCACCAATGGAGGTCAAGACCAGATTTCGCCGCTGCAAGGCCGCTATCGCGGCGTCCTGCGAGACCGCATCGATGGTACCCTCACGTGCGGCACCTGTTTCGTCGATGGCTTTATAGGAGAAAAGCATGGCTAGACGAGGCGCTCCAGAACCTTGGGATTAAGGGAGCGCATGAAGGCGTTTTCCACCGTAATTTCGCCCCGCCGGACCAGCTCCGCAAGGGAGCGATTCATGTCGATCATGCCTTGGTCGGCGCCCGTTTCGATGACGGTGTTTATCTCGTGGGAGCGCTTTTCACGGATGAGGTTGGCGACTGCAGCGTTATTGATGAGAAGCTCATAGGCCGGCACAAGCCCCCCGGAGATGCGCGGGATGAGGCGCTGCGAGAAAATACCCGCAAGCGAGCCGGCAAGCTGGATGCGGATCTGCTCCTGCTGTCCGGAGGGGAACGAGTCGATAATGCGGTCGATGGTCTGGGCGGCGTTGTTGGTGTGGAGCGTCGAGAAGACGAGGTGGCCAGTCTCCGCGGCGGTGACCGCGGTCGATATGGTCTCCGGCGATCGCATCTCGCCGATCATAATGACGTCGACGTCCTGACGGAATACCTGCCTAAGCGCGATGTGGAAATCCTTGGTGTCGATGCGCACCTCGCGCTGCTCGACGAGGGATTTTTTCGGCTGAAAAAGGTACTCGATCGGGTCCTCGATGGTCACGATATGCTCAGAGCGCTCCTGGTTGATCATCTCAAGGAGCGCCGCAAGGGTGGTCGACTTTCCCTGCCCGACGGGACCCACGAGCAGGAAGAAACCTTGTTCGCGCTTGGTAAATTCTCCGAGAATGGGCGGCAAGTTGAGCTCGGAGAGAGGCCGGATGTCACGAGGAATGAGGCGCAGCGCTACCGCGATGGTGCCCTGCTGGAAAAAAGCGTTGCCGCGGAAACGTCCTTTGTCCTTAAAGGCGTAGGAGAAGTCGATCTCCTGGGTGTCGAGGAATTCTTTTTTCTTCTCCGGCCGCAAGAGCTCGGTGAGGAAGCCGAGGGTATCGGCGGGTGTTAGCGTCTGTTTTTTGATAAGGGGAAGAAGCGAGCCGGAAACGCGGATGGTCGGCTGTCGACCGGCGGTGAAGTGGAGGTCGGAAGCGCCCTCCGCTATGACGGTCTCGATAAGTTCGACGAGCTCTTTTTTATAGTCCATACGATTATGACGTTTGTGCTAATTTTTTGCGCACCTCAGCGACCACTTCGGAGGGTACGGCGCTCGCCTTGACGATGTAGTGATTGGCGCCGAGCTCCTTGGCGCGCGCTATGTCGTCGGTTTGGCTTTGGTTGCTAAGCACGATGAACGTGGTGTCTTTCGCAAGATTCTTTTCCCGAACGGTCCGCAACACTTCGAGGCCGTCGACGCCCGGCATGATGAGATCGAGGAGTACGACGTCCGGAGCTTCAGTCGAGAGCTTGCTGATGGCTTCTTCCCCGCCCTGCGCCGAGGAGACCGTGAACCCTTCTTCTTTGAACTTCAGCGAGTACATATCGATGAGAAACCGGTCATCGTCGACGATGAGGATCGATTTGCTCTGGAGTGCCATGCCCCTCAGTATACCGCCCTCATGAGCCTATCCGCGCCGCTTTTCAACAGACTATGACTTCGCCTCTTCCCCTTGCGGCGCTTCTTCGTCGGTGAGGAGCGCCCCGCCGAGGGTATTTATTTCCTCGAACGGTATCTCTCCTTTCATCGCTTTCTTGATCGCGTCTTCCTTCATGGTGAACATGCCTCGACCGCGCGCAATGGTCCAGATCTCCTCCTCGACCGGATGCTTGAGGATGATCGATTCGATCGCCGCATCCATGGTGAGGAATTCGAACACCCCCGTGCGCCCGCGGGTCCCCGAGGGGCACTCTGGCGTCGGATCGAGACCGTAGACGGACTTTCCGGTTGGGATCTGGCTGCGGTACTTGGCGGGTAGATCAGCGAACTGTTTCTCGAGCATTATTTTGATGCTCCCTTCGACCGGCATTTTCTTGCCGCTTCCCTTACAGAGCACACGGACGAGACGTTGGGCGATGACGCCGATCAAGGTCGGCGCGATGAGAAACGGATCGACGCCAAGATCGATGAGGCGCGGTATTGCGCCGACAGCCGTGTTGGTGTGGATGGTCGAGAGGACGAGGTGTCCGGTGAGGGCCGCTTGCACCGCAAGCTGGGCCGTTTCCTTGTCACGGATCTCGCCGACCATGATGACGTTCGGGTCTTGGCGCAGTATAGAACGGAGCCCCGAAGCGAACGTATAGCCTATCTCCGGGCGGACCTGAGACTGCGCGACGCCCTGGATGTCATACTCGACCGGGTCCTCGAGCGAGACGACGTTTTTCTTTTCGCGGTCCATCTCGTTGAGCATCGCGTAGAGGCTTGTCGACTTACCGGAGCCGGTCGGGCCCGAGAGAAGAATGATGCCGTAGGGGTGCTTTATCATGTCGCGGACCGCCGCAAGCTGCTCCTCTTCCATCCCGAGGTCGGTGAGCTTGATGGCTCCCTTGTCGCGGTCAAGGATGCGCATCACGACCTTTTCACCGTAGGAGGTGGGAAAAGTCGAAACGCGGAAATCGATGCGCCGGTTGTCGACCATGGCCGAAAAACGACCGTCCTGCGGCTTCCGCTTCTCATCGAGCTTGATGAGGGAGAGTATTTTGATGCGCGCGACGATGGCTTTCTGTACGGCAGCGGGAAGAGTGAGCGACGTGTAGAGATCGCCGTCGACGCGGAAACGCACGCGCACATTCGTGGCGGTGGGTTCGATGTGTATGTCCGAAGCACGCCCTTCGACCGCATAGCGGATGATGGTGGCGACCATCTTCGTGACCGGGGCATCTTCCTTGATGTGCTCTTCGTCCTCTTTGAGTTTCCCCTTCACCTCCGAGAGCTGAGTCTCAAGGTCGTCAGCCTCTCCAAGCTCCCCGCCGAGCTCGGATAGCGCCTTCCCCACTTCGGAGGAGAGGCCCTTGTACATGCCAATGACTTTTTTGAAATCCTCTTCGGTGATGAGGAACACCTTGTAGGGCACACCCATTTTCGAACTTATGAAATTAAGGGCATCGAGCGCTTCGATATTGTCCGGGTCGAGGATACCAACCTCAAGGACCCCGTCGCGCTGTGCGAGCGGCACGAAGCGGTAGTGCGCCGCCGACTCTTCGGGAATATAGCGCAGGGTCTCGATGGCGACCGTCTCGTCGCCAAGTGTCTTCCAGGGAACTTTGTAGTAATCGCTCTTTGTGGTAAGGATGTCTTCGGCGCTCACGCCGCGCTTTTGAAGCTGCTCTTCGGCCCCCTCTTCGGCGGTGGCTTGCGAGCTTATTGCAGCGGCATCGGAAGCGCTGAGAACTCCCTTGTCGACTAAAAGTTCAAGTAGTTTTTCCATGGTCCTCCTGACGCCGAACTCGCGCTTGTGCCCTCCCGCGCACTAGCGCGTCGTTCCCGCTTTTTGGTTCGTCGCTGCGGCGGTGAACGGAGCGAAGGGGTTCTTGCGGCCGACAGGCAGTGGTGTGATGGGCTGGCTGAAATCTCTGAGCGAGACGAACACCTTGTCGGTGAAAATCCCCTCGTTGAGGGTAAGCGAGCGCAGTGTGAGAAGCGTCTGAAGAAGGTCTCCGCCGACTTCGCTCTGCGCCGGGTTCGCGGTCTCCGTGACGATGTTCGACGGAGCGCTCACGCCACCGAAGAAATAAGAATAGCCGAGGTAGAGAAGGATCGCGATAACGACGGTGACGGTTATGTTCTTGTATTTTGCGAAAAAGTTCATGGTTACTTGAGCCAATAGGTCTTCACGGTAATGGTGTAGGTGTTGAGGTCGCTTCCCTGGTTGACCTGAAAGACAACAGTCGTGATATCGACGAGTCGCAGGCTTGTCTCAAGGTCACGCAAGTAAGCAAGGAAATTTTCATAAGAGCCGATGACCGAGAAGGTGATGGTCGCCGTGCCGAAACGGTTTACGTCCGGCCCAACGGTTCCTTGCGCGGGAGCGCTTTCGTTACTTACGGTGACGTTGCGAGTGCGCATTGCGTAGCGGCTTGCCATGTTATCGAGGTCGAGGATGAGACGCACGTTGTCGATGGCATCCGGCAGGAGCTTCTGGAGACGGTCGAGGTCGGAGCCCTGGAAGGTGTTGTACTTGGAGAGGAGGCGATCGCGCACTGCCTGGAGCTCTTTGGCCTTATCGAGCGCATCGGAGTACTGCTGGTTCTCCCCCTTAAGCCCTTTCACGCTCGAGTATGTGGGGTCGATGTAGCCGAAGAAGAGCCCGGCTGCGGTGCCAACGAAGATGATGGGAATAAGGAACTTTATCATGGTGTTGAGGTGGCGTGCTGTGAACCATTCGTCCCCTGCTGCGTACCGGCTGCGCCGAGCCCTCGATCGAGAGACGCGGCGTAGGAAACGAGGCCGGGTTCTACGTACGCGGCGAAGTCGAACTGGACATTCCCCCTATCGTCGAGATTGAGATTGGAGAAAATAGGCTCGTGGAGATCGTGGGTTTTAGCGAATGCATCCGATTGTAGGACGACCGCGGCGAAACTTTTGGCTTCCCCTTTCATGGTGAGCGATATCTTGTCCGCAGATGCGGTGTAATTGAAGTCGGTAAAGCGCACGTCCTGGAGCGTGTTGTCGGCGAGGAAGGTGAGAAGCTCTGCCGGAGCGGTATGTTTCCCGAGAAGCTGCCCGGCGACCGTTATGCGGCTGTCGAGCCGCTCAAGTTCCTGGATGAGCGCCGGCTCGAACGCGGCCCGTGCGCGTTCAAGGGAAGCTTTATTGGAGCTTATCGCCTGCTTGAGGTACTGCTGGTAGAGAAATACCGCGCCGGCGAGGGTGACTGCAGCAAGAAAAATTATGAGCGCGACGAGAAAGAGAAGCCCGCCGCCACGACGCGTTGATTTCGCCGGGACGGCCACGATGGGCTGCTTTGGAATGAAAGATGTACGGAACTTCGGTTCCATTTCACTCTATAGTATAGGCGACGCTCACATTCTCTTCCAAGCAAGTTATCCCTGCTCGGAGAGCTTTCGAAGGGCAAGTCCCGTCGCGACGGAAAATTCCGGCCCGGCCTGTCGCAAAACATGCTCCAGGAACGCTGGAGCCTCGACTTTCGCAAAAGGGTTCCCGAGCACAACGTCCGTCTGGAAATGTTTTTTCGAGACCTCAAGAAGTCCCTTCATAATGGCTCCGCCGCCGACGAGGGCCACCTTGCTGACGTTTTTATTGAAACGCCGCTCATAGGAGAGAAGCACACGATTGGCTTCCGAAAAAATGTATTCGAGGGAGAGGAGCGCCGTCTCCGATACCCCCGTGCCGTTTTGCCCCGGCAGGAGCCCGAGTTCGCGCTTCATCTCCTCCGCTTTTTGGACGGAAACGCCGAGGGTGCGGGAAAGTGCGAGCGTCACGTCCTGCCCGCCGCGGTTGATGTTGTGGGAGGCACGCACGATGCCGTACTCGACGATGTAGAGCTTCGTGGTCGCAGCCCCGAGGTCGAGGACCATGACCGGTGCAATGCCTTGCTCGAGTGAAGCGCGAGCGGCGCTGAAGATCTCTATCTCGAAAAATCCTGGTGTAAGCTTGGTCTGTTTTATGATGTCGCGGTACTTGCTGAGCGTGTCATTGTGGATAGCGACAAGGAGCACGTTTATTTTGGACGCTTCCGGCGCCTTTTCCTTATCTTCCGAAAGGGACAGGTAGCGCGCTTCTTCTTTGGGTATGACGAACCAGTCGAGCGTCACCTCGCCGATTGAGACGGGGATGTACTTGCGCGCCTCGAGCGGGATCATCTGGGCGAGCTGACCGGGAGGCACCTGCGGAAGCTCGATGAGTGAAATGAGTGAGGCGCTGAAGGGGATGGAGAAGCCGCCGGAGGTTGCGGTGACATTGGCCTCGCGCACAACATCATTGAGCGCTTTGGCTATGACGTCGGGCCCTAGATTCGTGGCGCGACCGATCTCGACTCCGCCGTAAGGGCCGAGCGCGAGCTCGCCGTACGTCTCAAGGACGGGAACGCCGGACTTACGCCGCAACTGTACGACCTTTATAGAAGAAGAGCCTATGTCGACGCCCACGACGCTTTCGGCGGGTTTTTGCGAAAACACACCGCCAAAAAGCGAAGAAAGTGAAGCACCTAAACGTACCATTCCTTGTAGTATACCCCGTTGCGCCCACAACGTTAGCGTGGCTAGATTAAGGTCATGGAGAAAGTTCGCCGTGCGCTTTTGGAACTTCTCAACCTCCTCTTGCCGCAACGCAGAGAAGCCGCGCTCATCGCCGCGACAAGCGACGCAGAAGCGCTTTCGAAATTCTCCTTCGGCACCGTTGTCGACGGTATACATGTCCTCTCCTCCTACAAAGATCCCCTTGTCTGCGCGCTCATACGAGAGCTTAAGTACAGAAGGGATAGGCGCAGTGCGGAGATTCTCGGAAGCGCACTCGCCGAGGCCCTGCTGTCGTTTGTGGAAGACGAGGGCGTGCTCGAGCGCCCGCTCGTTCTCATCCCCTCTCCGCTCTCGCAAGAGCGCCTGCGTGCGCGGGGTTTTAACCAGGTCGAGCTTGTTCTCGCCGTTGCGGCACGAAGGCTCGGCGAGGCCCGTGTCGCGGGACTTTTAAAAAAGATGCGCGACACAGCGCCCCAGACTTCGCTCTCCCGGCAGGGGAGGCTTCAGAATGTTGAAGGGACTTTCGCTCTGACCGGAGCCTTGCCGGAGGGCCTTCTTATCGTCGTCGACGACGTCATGACCACCGGTGCTACGCTCTCGGAAGCAAAACGCGCGCTCCGGCTTCCCGGAGCGCGCGAAGTCGTCCTCATCGCACTGGCGCATTAGAGCTCACCGTGTAGGAAACGGACCTGGTGCGACTCCTTACAAAGATGAAAATTGTCTGAGCTATGGTATGTTTTGCAGGTTGGAGAGGTGGCTGAGTTGGTCGAAGGCACCGCACTCGAAATGCGGAGTCCGGGAAACTGGACCGTGGGTTCAAATCCCACCCTCTCCGCAATGATTCGCAAAGACGCCCGGGGAGGCGTCTGCGCGATTCATCATTGCGGTAGGGATGGGATTCGAAAGCCGCAGCGCTGGCGCGAGGCGGGGTCGCGAGATTTTTCAGCAGAAAAATACTTGTGACCTAATCCCACCCTCTCCGCCCGAAAACTTTATTATCGGACAGACCCGAAGATCTTGGCCCTCATTATTGCTATAGTTCTAATATGAAAAGGAAAATAGATGTCCTCTATATCCATGGTGGCAATACTTTTGTGTCCGACAAGGAATATGTCAAATATCTTAAAACTAAGAAGGTAACGCTGGGTAAACGGATCCGCTGGAACAGCGATAATCTCCAAAAAGATCTGGGCGCCAAGTTTGTTGTGACGATTCCACGAATGCCGCTGCAGGACAATTCGCAGTATCGTGATTGGAAGATTATGTTCGAGAATTATCTCCTGCTCCTTAGACGACCTTTCATTCTCATTGGTGGCTCTCTCGGTGGCATTTTCCTCGCTAAATATCTTTCTGAAAACAAACTGTCCAAGAAAGCAATTTCGATATATCTCGTATGTCCTCCGTTTGACGACGACATGCCAGGCGACAGGCTAGCCGGAGGCTTTGAGCTTAAGAAAAACCTTTCGATGATTCAGCAGAACTGTAAGAATCTTTACCTTCTGTTCTCGAAAGATGACGATGTTGTCCCAGTCGCGCACGCAGAAAAATATCGAGCAAAACTTCCAACTGCGCAAATAACTATCTTCAAGAGCAAAAACGGACATTTCAACATCGAGCGATTCCCGGAAATCGTTAAAATGATCAAAACAGATGCCAGGTAGCCTCAGGCAATTTAGTAAGCCCACTGCTTTATAGACTCCGACCCGAGTGCCTCAACAAGTCGGCATTGAATCCACCAAAATACTCTTGCGGGGATTGACCTCTAAAAGTTGAATCCCGAGTGGCCCGCAAAACGTTTGGCTCATGGCGAAAAAAATTCCGATCAAATTGTTTGCTATGGCTGCGAGTTGGCGTTCGTGGCTTTCAAAGCATTACTCGCGTTCGGAAGGTGTTTGGCTCCGTATTTACAAAAAAGGTTCCGGCCACAAATCCGCAACCTATGATGAAGCCCTCGATGAAGCGCTTTGTTATGGATGGATTGACGGGCAAAAGAAGGCCTATGATGCCGGTTCATTCTTGCAAAAATTTACGCCACGCCGTCCACAAAGCATGTGGTCGAAGCGGAATCGCGAGCACGTCCTTCGTCTACTTAAAGAAGGCCGCATGACCGCTGCTGGGAAGAGGGAGATAGACGCGGCAAAAAAGGATGGCCGATGGGATCGAGCCTATGACGTCGGGAGTACGGCGGAGGTCCCCGCGGATTTTGTTGAAGCGGTAAAAAAAGATCCGAAGGCTTACGATTTTTTCAAGTCACTCAATCGTGTGAATACCTACGCGATTGCGTGGAGACTCCAAACGGCTAAAAGGCTAGAAACGAGAGCTCGCCGTATGGAAGTACTTCTCGCGATGATGCGATCTGGTAAGAGATTACATTAGGTCGCATTCAACAGCTCCCGACCGTTCTCCCTGAAAACGCGTGGTCGCCAAGTTGCCAAGAAACCCTTACACTGCTTGACGAGGCCGAGTTCTAGACCGGCCCTCTCCGCATTGACAACTTTTTATCGGTAGACCTGAGGGTTTGAGTGAACAATGTAAGTAACCTTTTTGGAAAGGTATAATCTTAACATGAGTCTTACTATTCTTGTGCCCATACTGATTGTTGGCGGACTGTTTTTCATTGGTAGCATCGAGTTTGTGAATTTGGCAAATAAATTGTATGGGATCAAAACAAGCACTTTTGGGCGCGTTGCAATAATTCTTTTTCTTTCCACAGTCGCGTCAGCCATCGTGGGCGTGCTGGTTTTCTGGCTTGGAGCAGGCATCTTTAAGCTCTCGATAACTTTAGTTTTCTACGCTGTTGCGTATTTTCTGTATCGGAAATATTTTGCCGTCACCTTCTGGAAATTTTTACCTGCCCTCCTCACCGGCTCTGTCGCGTTCTGGTTGTTTGCGATTATAATCATTGTAGCTTTTCGGGGTTTTCTCCTCGAACCTTTTCTGATGAGCGGGGATTCGATGGCGCCAACTTATCCGGCAAATGAATATCTCATAATTGAAAAATATGATCGCTCCGTACAAAAAGGCGATATCATTCTTGCCAGAGTTGGTTCTGGCCAAAGTTCGCACAATATCATCGCTCGGGTTATTGGCGTTCCTGGTGAAATAATAAACGGAACGACAATTCAGAGCGGCGAGTGGTATCTTTCCAAGGACAATCCGTCCGCAACCTCCACTTGGACCGTCGCACAAAACGCGGTTATCGGCAAGCCGGTTCTTGATCTCGGACAATGGTAGCAGGTTACGTCGAAAGGATCTTCCCGGAGTTCAATTCGGATAATCCCAAAGAAACCTTTGCGACTCGAAGGCCTCAACAGATTGCACCAAGATGGGCCAAAAATACCCTCGTGTTTATTGAGCTTAAAAGTTTGAATCCCGAGCGGCCCGCCCGAAGACTTTTGTATCGGACAGATCCGGGTATCAACACTCGACTATAATGTAAGTATGTTTGACCACGTACAAATTAAAGTAACAGATTTCGCAAAGAACCGCTTGTTTTACGAAGCGGTACTTGGGGCACTCGGGTACAATGTCGTATTTGAAATTGAAGGTGTCGTAGTTGGCTTTGGGTCTAACCCTCACGACATGCTCGAAATAAGCCAGGCCGGAGTGGACATGCCCCTTTCAAAATCCGTACACATAGCCCTGACCGCAAAGAGCAGGCAGGCCGTTGAGGAATTTTACAAAATTGCACTTACCCGTGGCGCGACTGATAATGGTGCTCCCGGCCTGCGCGATTATGAGCCTGGATATTTTGCTGCGTTTGTAATTGACCCCAACGGCCACAATCTTGAAGCGGTGCATAAATCTTAGCGACCTGAGAGCCTCAACAAGTCGTCTTTAGAAGCGCTAAAATACCCTTATGGGGATTGACGACGGTTTTCTGAATCCAGAGTAGCTCGCCTTATAATTGAAGGATGGAGAAAGAATGGACAGTCCTCCTTATTGGCGGAAGTTCCGGCGTAGGAAAATCGTATTTGGCTCGACAGATTGCAAATAAATATCAGATTCCCCTGACCGAGATAGACGACATACGAATTGCGATCCGCGAAGTGGCCGACAGCTCAAGGTCTCCAGCATTGTTTACGTTTGTCGATCACCAAAATTATCTTGAAGATTTTTCTGCCGAGGTTTTCGCTCAGAAATTACTCGATGTTGGCCACGCAGTATGGCCTTCTCTCAATACACTCCTTTCGAAACATATACGATGCAATGAAGAGGTAATTTTCGAAGGTGATGGGATTATTCCCGATCTATTGGCCACGAGAGACTAGATCCAAATAAAGGCACTCTTCCTTTACGACGAAGTCGAGCCCATTTATGAGAGACAGACTCTGCGCAAGCGTGGTAATAAGGAAGGAGAGAGAGCAAAGAAAGATGCCCTGTATCACTACACATACGGAAATAAGATCAAAAAACAAGCAGAATCCAACAATTTCTTACTCATAAAAGCCTCCCCCATCGACACTCTGTACGAGCGTGTGATCGCTGTTTTGGAAAAGAGATGAAAAAGAAAGACACGTCATGGGAAAATGTCGCGGATTGGTACGGGCAACACCTCGAGGAGGGGGATACCTACCACGCGAGAGTGCTTCTCCCCAATCTCAAGCGTATCCTCGAGCTCGACAAGGCCGAGGCCGTGCTTGATCTTGCTTGCGGAGAAGGATACTTCACGAGAGCTTTCGCACAAAACGCCAAAACGATTGTTGGGTGTGATCTCTCACCTTCCCTTATCGAACGGGCGAAAATTGCCTCACCGAAGATACCCTTTCATATTGCCAATGCGACACACCTCTCCTTTGCCGCCGACGCTTCTTTTGATGTCGTGCTGTGCGTCCTTGCGCTTCAAAATATGCAATCGCTTCCCCCGGTGTTTGCGGAGGTGGCACGCGTGCTGACGAAAACGGGGCGTTTTATCTTTGTCCTTAATCATCCCGCCTTTCGTATCCCGAAAAAAAGTTCTTGGGGCTACGATGAGAAAGAAAGGGTGCAGTATCGCAGAATCGATGCCTATCTTTCGTCCGCGAAGATCGAAATAGATACGCACCCGGGTTCGGCGGCGAAAGAATTTACGTATTCATTTCACCGATCGCTGCAAGACTATACGAAGGCACTTCGCTCGGCAGGGCTTTCCATCACCCGCCTTGAAGAGTGGATCTCGCACAAGGTGAGCGAGAAGGGCCCACGGGCTGCTGCCGAAGATCACTCCCGCAAAGAGATCCCCCTCTTTCTTGCGATCGAAGTAGAGAAGCGCTCGGCACCCAAAAACGCCTCCACTTCGTAGATTTGGTATACTAAGGCTTCTTTTTCATTAACCTTGTCCATTCCATGAGCACGCGTACCCTTTGGATCATCGTCATACTCGTTATCATCGTCGTAGGCGGTTGGTACCTCATTTCCCAAAATACCGCCTCCCCCTCTCCGTCGGGGCAGACGCAAACAACCTCCGGAGGCTCCGACTATACCCCAGGAGGCCCCACGGGAAGTGGCATGGAGACCGGCACCGTGACAGGAAACGAGAGCTCCTCGACCAACACGCAAGGCTACGATGCCATGGTGGATTGGAGCACAAGTGGCTTCAACCCGACAACCATTACGATCAAAAAAGGCCAGACGGTGCGTTTTATGAACAACGATACCTCGGCATCCTTCTGGCCAGCCTCGGACATTCATCCCACACACTCGCTCTACCCGCAAAAGAGCGCTTCAGATTGTCTCGGAAGCTCCTTCGACGCTTGCAAAGCGCTCGGGCCCGGACAGTACTTCGACTTTACTTTCAGTTATGCCGGAAAGTGGGGCTGTCACAACCACCTGCGCGCCAGTCAGAAGTGCACCATCGTCGTGCAGTAGAATCCGCCGTGCGATACTAAGTGCATATGGATAAACGCACTTCGCTCCTCCTTCGCACCGGCGTCGCGTTTGCGTTTCTTTATCCGCCGCTGTCAGTGTGGATCTTCGGAGGAGATCCGAGTGGTTGGACAGGCTACTTTCCTGAGCTCGTGCGCGGCTACGTCGCCGACACAACACTCCTCACTCTCTTCGAAGTTGTTGAAGTGGTGATTGCTCTCTGGATCCTCTCGGGCTGGCGCATACTCATCCCCTGCGCTCTTGCCACCTTCATGCTCGCCGCGATCGTAATCTTCAACGGTGCGCAGTTTGTTGTCCTCTTCCGGGACATCTCGATCGCCGCGATGGCGCTAGCGCTAGCGCTTGATGCAAGACACTCTAAAGCAAGCTGACAAAAAGCCGCCGGTCAGGAACCGGCGGCTTTGTTTTTTTACGCCGCGATTTTGAACCTCGCGGCTTTTGCAAGCGCTAGCGCGCCGAGCTCAGCCTCGAAGTCGGTGCGGATGCGCTCGAGAACTCCCTCCCCGATCTCACAGAGTCCCCTATGCACGAGCTTATTACCTTCAGAGCCGAAATCGTGGAGAGACGCCAGGCGGCATGCCATGTGGAAGTGGTCTGTCGTCTGTATTGACTGCTTCGCGAGTTCGAGGAACTCGACAGCTGGGTCGGGGATGATAGTCATCGTCGTTCTCCTTAGCGAAGAACTCCTCTCACCGCCAACAATAACACTTTTTTGTCTTTTTCCTAATGCACCGTTTGTGGCGGCACTAGCTCGACGACCTTCTTGCGCAGACCACACTCCTGCGGTATGCGCTCAAGCGCAGCCTCGTCGGTACGCTCGCTCGCGAGATATGTCGTGAGCGCGCCGATGATATCGTCGGGGTTTTCATCCCACGGGTAGCCGGGGTAGTGTCCTTCGTCGCTCGGATCGCCGAGGGGCTTTTCATAGAGACCCTGGAGTAAGTTTTTGATATCGTCTACCGTTGTGACCCGACTGACCCAGTTGGTGATTATCTCGTAGTTGATATTGGCAGGTGCTGGACGCTCCTTCTCCAGTCGCTCATGTGGTTGTGGCGCCTTGGCACCCTTTGGCGCCTTGCGGATCTCCTGGACGAGCTTCGCCATCGGGGAAAGAGGTCCGGAAGAGAGCGAGCTCTCTTCCGAGTCTGTCTTAGGTATTAATTTACGCAGTTCCATCCGGGGACGCTCCGGCGCACCGCCTTCGAGTTTCATTACCCCATCGTAGCGTCATTCCCGCTCCTCTCACAACCTCCCTATCCAACGTATACTAGGGCCCATGGAACTCACCGACGCCGTCGAGAAACATTTTCGTATTTCAGAAGTCCAAAAACGGGCCCACAGGAAACTCAGCATCGCAACGATCGACGACCTCCTCTCCCACTACCCGACCCGCTACGAAAATTTAGGGAGGACGAAGACGGTGGCGACGCTCGCCCCGGGTGAGGCCGCAACGCTCTACGGCGTTCTCAAAGGGCCCAAAACACGCCGCGCCTTCCGCTCCAAGGTCCCCATTGCGGAGGGCTACCTCGAGGACGGGAGCGGCAAGGTCAAACTCATTTGGTTCAACCAGCCCTACATCGCGAAAATGCATCCCGACGGGAGTTTTGTAAAAATTGCCGGCAAAGTCGGCTCGGGAAAATCGGGTGTGTACTTTGGTAATCCCGAAATCGAAGCCGCTCACATAAACGAGGCCGGCACGGGGCCCATGTTTTCCGATATGAGCGCCTCGAGCCTCTACCCCATCTACCCCGAGAGCCGAGGCATCACCTCGAAGTGGTTCTACTATGCCATCGACCGTGTCCTCAAAAGCGGCATTCTGGAGAAAATCGTCGACCCAATTCCCGCCGAGATCATCGAGCGCTACCACCTCCCCACCAAAGCCGCCGCTCTGGTGTGGATCCACACCCCAAAAACGCTTAGGGATTCAATTTCGGCAAAAAAGCGCTTCGCCTTTGAGGAAGTATTTTTTATTCAGGTCGGAAAGTTTAAGGAGCGTCGTGAGTACGAACACCATCAATCGTTCAAAATTGCACTCGAGCAGCGCGACATCAGTGAATTTACGTCACGCTTTTCTTTCCCCCTCACCGGTGCACAAAAAAAATCTATTGAAAACATTGTGTCTGATATGAAATCGGGACACCCTATGTCGCGCCTTCTCGAGGGCGATGTGGGGTCGGGGAAAACCGCGGTTGCCGCTGCGACCGCGTACGCCACCGTGATGACCCGACCGGCGGGGCAGAATTTTGGCAATCTTCAGGTCGCCTACATGGTACCGACCGAAATCCTCGCCAAGCAGCACTTTGAATCTTTCATAGCGCTATTTAAGCACCTTCCCATCAACATCGGCCTCCTCACGAGCTCGGGCTGTAAAAAGTTCCCCTCAAAAGTTAACCGCGAGGGTGCTACGGATATCTCCCGCGCACAGCTTCTCAGGTGGGTCGCTAATGGCGAAATACCCATCCTCATCGGCACCCACGCTCTCATTCAAAAGGCGGTTAAATTTAAGAATCTTGCCTACGTCATCATCGACGAGCAGCATCGCTTCGGCACGAGGGAGCGGAAAAAACTGGTACGTAAGGACGACATTGCACCTCACCTTCTCTCTATGACGGCGACCCCCATCCCCCGCACACTTGCCCTTACCATTTACGGCGATCTCGACCTCTCACTCCTCGACGAGATGCCCGCGGGACGCAAGCCGATAGTGACAGAAATCGTCGCACCAAGTGAGCGCGAAAGTGTCTACGAAAAAATCCGCTCCGAGCTCAAAGCGGGCCGCCAAGCCTACGTCATTTGCCCGCGCATTGACGAGCCCGATCCCACCAAGGAGCTCGCTCTTCTCGCTAAATCGGTGAAAAAAGAGGCGAAACGCCTCGCTGATGAAGTATTTCCGGAATTCGATGTTGGCATACTCCACAGCAAAATGAGTGCGTCGGACAAGGACTCCGTTATGGAGCAATTCGCTGCGAATAAAATCCAGATATTGGTTGCAACGTCGGTTGTCGAGGTGGGCGTGAATGTTCCGAATGCGACGGTAATTGTCATCGAGGGGGCGGAACGTTTTGGACTGGCCCAACTCCACCAGCTTCGTGGCCGCGTGCTTCGCTCCACACATCAAGCATATTGCTACGTGTTTGCGGATTCTAAGGGAAAGCAGACCACGGATCGTTTACGCGCCATCAAAACAGCAAAAAATGGCTTTGAACTCGCCGAATTTGATCTCAAGCTGCGTGGTGCGGGCGAGCTCGGCGGAGGGCGTCAGTGGGGCATCTCGGATATCGCGATGGAAGCGATGAGCAATCTCAAAATGGTAGAGGCGGCCCGCACGGAGGCCGAGGCGCTTGTTGAGGAGGATCCTACCCTCGCTAAGTACCCACACGTCGCTACAAAAGCCGCCGAAGCGTCTGCCAACCTTCACTTCGAATAGTGGGCGTGCCTGGATTCGAACCAGGAACCACCAAGGTATAAGCTTGGTGCTCTAACCGTTGAGCTACACGCCCATCCTCGGGACTATAGCGCACATCATGTAAATCAGGAATTTGTAACGAAACGCCTCTCTCTACGTTTACATAAACGTGAGCAAGAAAAAGGCGAAACAACTTATTTTTATAGGTGCCGTCCTTAAAGCGGTGCAGATTGCAGCGGTTGCAGCCTTTTTCGCCTTCCTTTAAGTACTTGATTAGTTTTTCTGCCTGGGTATCCTTTCTGGAGACCAGAAAACAGGAGAGAGCAATGCGCACAAAGAAAACTCGCGTGGAAACCGTTAGTCTCGTTGGTTTCCCTGGGATCGCCGAGATCATGCGGCAGATCCCGCGCGTACCACCTTCGACCAACTTCTTCGCGATGCCGTTTTTTGAGGAGCTCACACTTATGCCCTGGCGAAACCGCAATAAGACAGACGTGGAGGACCGCGCCTTCGATGGGAGCGTCGTGCTCCATCTTCACGGTTTTCGGAAGAACACGCTTCTCGGAGTGAGCGTCTCAGGTTCTCCTTTCATTATCGCGGAGTTGCAGAAGCAAAAGCGGCCGCTCACGATGGCACAAGTCATTCGATTTGCGGTGAAGTATGCTGACGAGCGGGAAAAGCACGTCGATCCGGTAGAAGTCCTCTCCGAGAAAGCGGTGCAGAAAATTGCGCAGATGCGGGCCAAGGCGCTCCGATTCGTCTACCGCAACGGCAACCCCAAGATCCCCAAGGTGATCCTCAAGGATATCGAGGAGATGCGGAAGAAGAAAGCCGCCTGAGCGACGACGGCCGCGACGAGAGTCGCGGCCGCTTTTTTATCTAGTCTCGAATGACGAGCGTCTCGGTCGTATCAATGCGCTCGTCTTTTTTCTTCGGCGTCACGCCGTGCGTAATGAGAATTTTTTCAAAGTCATCGCGTTCGATTGTCTCGACTTCGATGAGGCGCTTAGCAATAGCATCAAGGAGCTGGCGATGTTCATTAATGGTGGTCTCTGCTTTCTTGTAGGCCCCATCGATGATGCCTTTCACTTCGGCATCCACTTCCGCGGAGACGCGCTCAGAGTACTCCTTGCTTCCTACACCCGCACCAAAGAGAGCCCCTCCCTCGCCCTCGAGTGCGACGGGTCCCATTTTTTCGCTCATGCCGTACTTGGTGACCATGTTGCGCGCAAGCGCCGTCAAAACTTGGAGGTCGTTGCTTGGGCCGGTCGTGAGATCGCCGAAAACAATACGCTCCGCTATGTAGCCGCCGAGGGAGACGGCAATGTCATCGAGAAACTCACGACGTGACTGCATTTTCGTCTCTTCAAACGGAAGCTTGAGCGTGTACCCTGCCGCGCGACCACGAGAAATGATCGAGATTTTATGGACTGGATCTGAATACGGGAGAATTGAGGAGACAAGGGCGTGTCCGGCTTCGTGGTACGCAGTTATTTCCTTCTCTTTTTTATTAAGAAGGTGGCTCTTGCGCTCAGGCCCCAGCATCACCTTCTCGATAGAGCGGATAAGGTCGAACTGCGAGACGCGCTTCCTATTCTCGCGGGCGGCTAAAATGGCACCCTCGTTCATAAGCGAGTAGAGATCGGCTCCTGAAAAGCCGGGCGTTCGCTCGGCGACCGTCGTGAGATTCACATCTTCAGCGAGCGGCTTTTTGCGTGCGTGGATTTTGAGAATTTCCTCGCGGTCGGAGCGATCGGGAAGGTCGATGACGACGCGGCGATCGAAGCGACCGGGGCGAAGGAGTGCAGGATCGAGTACATCGGGACGATTGGTCGCAGCCATGACGATCACCTTTTCATTCGGTTCAAAGCCGTCCATTTCGACGAGGATTTGATTCAGCGTCTGTTCGCGTTCATCGTTGCCGCCGCCGACCCCGGTGCCGCGCACGCGCCCCACAGCGTCGATCTCATCGACGAAAATAATGGCCGGAGCGGCGCGCTTAGCCATCGCGAAAAGGTCGCGCACGCGGGAGGCGCCGACGCCGACGAACATTTCGACGAACTCGCTTCCGGAGATGGTAAAGAAGGGCACGCCTGCCTCACCTGCGACCGCGCGAGCAAGCAAGGTCTTCCCTGTTCCCGGGGCGCCCATGAGGAGAAGCCCTTTCGGAATGCGCGCGCCGATGTCGAGGAATTTCTTAGGGTTGCGCAGGAAGTCAACTATTTCGGTAAGCTCTTCTTTCGCCTCCTTGGCACCAGCGACGTCTTTGAAAGTCACCCGCTGATTTTTGTCATTGGGATCGATCATGCGCGCTTTGCTCTGGCCGAACGTAAAGGCTTGCATGCCCGCGCCACGCACCTGTCGCGAAAGGAACCAGAAGAGAGCGACGATAAAAATGAGCGGGAGGATAAAGGGCGAAAGCTCGAGGAACCAAAAACGGAACCCGGACTGATTCTCGATCGAGATGGAAACTTTCCGAAGCGCGTCAGGGGTGACTCCGTAGTTATCGAGGGTCTGCGTGAGCGCGGTGCCCGATTCCTTTTTCGAAGCTTTCTCGCTTTTGTCCGCGTAGGTGATCTTGAGATCGTCGCCAGAAACAACGATGCTGCTCACCTTCCCCGCCGTGATGTCGGTGGCAAGCTGCGAAAGGGGAATATTCTCGGGGTTGCCGGCGCTTCCCGCAAAGAATGAGTAGATGCTGGCGAGCAGGAGAAAAATAAGGAGCGCGGTAAAAAGATTGGCCCACAACCCACCCCCTCCCGGAAGCGGAAAGAGTGGACGACGTGGATTACGCTTTTTATCGCCTTTTTTCTCTTTTTGATCTCCCATCGGAGGCATAGAGACTAGTAGTATACACAAAAGGACTGAAAATACTAGAAAACAAAAATCGGCATTTGGGTAGGGTTCCCTGAGGAAAAATGCTATAGTCGGGGGCATGGCCGCCTTGGTCGAAAACAAAAAAGTGCGCCTGACCTACGAGATACTCGAAACCTTAGAGGCGGGTATCGAATTGCTGGGTCTTGAGGTAAAGAGCTTGCGCGAAGGGCGCGGAAAACTGGAAGGTGCGCGCATCGTCGTGCGCGGCAATGAAGCATACCTCGTTGGCATGCAGCTCCCGCCCTACCAGCCGAAGAACACCCCCGAGAACTACGATCAGGAACGCACACGAAAACTTCTCCTTACCCGCACGGAAATCTCCCGGCTTCTGGGGTTTGAGAGCAAAAAGGGCTTGACAATAGTGCCTATTTCGATGTATGGTAAGGCTCGCAAGATAAAGGTCTCCATCGCGGTCGTGCGTGGTAAGAAACTCCATGACAAACGTCAAGATATGAAGAAGCGCGAGGCGCAGAGAGACATAGGGCGTTCGTTGAAAAAAGAATACTAGGCCTTCCCAAAGAGGGCGTGAGTTGCGTGTTTTGTTGAGGAAACTTGGAGGTAGTCATGTGCGATCTCAATGCTCATCTCATATGGGTGAGCGAGAACATCGTTTTCGGGTGGGGAGTACTGCTAGCAGTAGGTCTCATCATGGTCTTGTACCTTGCAGTGAAAGGGAAACGTTCCACCTAAAGAAAATAGAGGCAAGCGTTAAACTTGCCTCCTCAACAAAACACGTGAATCGCTGAAACACGCTCGTGCCCTCCTCGGGGATGATCGGCCTAGACAAAATAATCCGTAAACTAACGTGCACTGTGGAAGTCAGGACCTTCCTTAAAATCCTGAAAAAATAACTGCAAAATCAGTTACTTCGCCGTATTTTTCGGCAAAGGATTTCTCCTTCGCTTACGCGACGGCCTAATCCCATCCAGCTTGTTGAAGTCTGTTAGGCACTCTTGGGTGTAATATTTCCGGACTCGACGCATTTGGTGTCTCACGAGCGCGTCTAAACTACGAGACTGGAAGGTATGCGATTTTGTTTGCTCTTAACGCATAACTTCGAGAATTGAGAGCAGACTAGATAGTGTAGAAACGCGTTTACCCTATTTTGCACGGCGGTTCGATTCCGCCCATCTCCACAGCAAAAGAAAAACCGGCTTTGTGCCGGTTTTTTCTTTTGCCTTTGTTGGAGAATGTGGCACATTCGTCGGAATCGAACGGCCGGAGCCATGTCGCTTCGCGACGGCGAGGAGGGCCGGCAAGCACTTATGAGCGAAGCGAATTAGTGACTTGGTATGTCGATTCCGCCCATCTCTACATCTAGGAGTTTCACTGACAAAGACCTCGAAAAGCCCTGGGGTATTGGAGGATTTTTCAGTTTGATAACTTCAGCCGCCGACGAGATTCAAAACCCAACTGACCCTCTCGTCAATGGTGCCCTTTGGTACAGTATGGGTTTCATATCCTAGGTTTAGGTAGGTGCTCACAATCTCGGCGTGAATTTTTTTTGCCTCCTCAAAAGTTTCTCTTCGTTCAGAATCGTTTTCGTATATGTCTTTCCAGGGAGGTGTTAAAAATACAATGTGATTGTACCTGTACTCTTTTGCTGAGACATAGAAGATCTCGGGCACGCTAAGCTTATCTTTTCTTATATAGGCAATTAAGTCCGGAATTCCTCTATCAAAAAACCATAAATCACTGGAAGAGGTTTTTTCATGCTGATTCACTCTTCTTTTGAGCATCTCTTCGCTGTATCCCAATCTATCGACCCAGGGAAGTAACCTCCCTTTCGTCTGTATCTGCTCCTTAATAAATTGCCTTGATAATTCTTCAGAGCCATTAAATCCCTGCTTCTTCAATTCCTCGATCATACTCGTTTTTCCAGACCCAGGTCCGCCAGTGATTATGTATATATTTTTTTGCATTCAGTCAGGAGGATAAAACTTTATCGAAATATATCACGTTAAGGTGGTTAGGAATATCCCTATGATTCCACCCCTCTCTACCCGAACACAAAACACGTTCGATGGCGAGTTTTGTATTTTAAAATTCTGAAGTAAGGTTGGAGGGGCAACAGGAAATTTCACATGAGCAACAATCCGCAACCACCAGAAAAAGTGCCGGAGCCCGGCTACTATTACCACTACAAACACGATCCTGCGGGGGCGATTAACAATTACGCCTATTACATCTACGGCGTCGGCCACCATACTGAAGAAGACTGCCGGCCAATCGATCAGTTCATGCTTAATTACAGACCTTTGTACAAAGAGGCTACGGTATACAAACTCGGCAAGATGTTCGATAACCGACCGCTTCACATGTTCTACGAGGCGGCCAAAAAGGACGGTGATGAGGTCGAGCGTTTCATGCGCATCACTGATCCCGACGTGATCGCGAAGCTCCGGGCGATCAAACACGAGATGTACCCGCCTGAAGACTGAAAAAAGGCCCCTATACGTGAGGCCTTTTCGCTTCGACAAGTTCGGTGGGCAATCCGTCCGGATCAAAAAAGAACGTGAACCTCCGCTTTCGCAAGGCGTCAAAACGCACGCTCTCAACCGAACAACGCTCCCGCAAATGTGCGAGGGCACTGTCGAAATCTCCGCATGCAAACGCCAGGTGCCTACCGCCCGTTGCTTCGGGATTAGTCAGGCGTGCCGGAGCGTTGGGGAGAGAGGTGAGCTCGACGAGGTAGCGTCCACGAAGCGACAATTCTCCCCTCCAGGAGAAACGGTCCCATCGGAATTCCTCACGAATGAGCCTGAAGCCGAGGATCGTGATGTAAAACTTCTTCGATACTTCGTAGTCTCTACAGAGGACCGAGACGTGGTCGAGGCACGTGAAGATCATGGGTAACTCCAATTCATCTAGTATCAATACTAGAAAAATCGACCCGGAGTTCCAATTGCGAAAACGGCTCGCAAATGCTAGAGTAGGCCGGTTCCTGTGGCAGAAAAAGTAAGAATCAACGAGTCCATCCGAGTGCCCGAACTGCGGGTCATTGGCGCTGACGGCGCCAATTTAGGTATTATCCCGACCTCGGAGGCTCTCAGAAGGGCAAAAGAAGCGACACTTGATCTAATCGAGATAAGTCCGGGTGCCAACCCGCCCGTTGCGAAAATAATGGACTATGGTAAGTTTCAGTACGACCAAAAGAAGAAAGAGCAGGAGGGAAAAGGCAAAGCCCACACCACCGAGGTAAAAAGCGTGCAGATCAAGATAGGCACCGGCGAGCACGACCTCGCGCTCAAGGCCAAGAAGGCCTCTGAGTGGCTGCGGGAGGGAGATCGCGTCAAAATCGACCTCTTCCTCTGGGGACGCTACAAGTACATGGACGAAAAATTCCTGAAGGAGCGGCTCGAGCGATTCATGCTCATCATCGGGGAGCCTCACCGGGTGGCCGACCCGATAAAAAAGTCGCCCAAGGGCTTCACGGTCCTCATCGAGCGGAATAAAAGCAAAAAAGCATCATGAAAACGAACAAGTCATTCACCAAAAGGCTCCGGGTCACCCGCAAGGGGAAGATTTTGGCGCGCAAAGCCGGACAGAATCATTTCAACGCCAAGGAGTCGCAGACGGGGCGTCTCAACCGCCGTGGACTCGTTGAACTCAAGATGACCAACGCGCAGAAGAGCCGCTTTTTGCCTAACAGCTAGACCATGTCGCGCGTCAAAGGAGGAGTAGTCAATACACGCCGCCGCAAGTACATTCTTCGCCAAACGAAAGGCTTCCGCTTCGGCCGCTCCAAAAAGAAACGCCAGGCCCGCGAGGCCATTTTCCATGCCGGCAAGTACGCCTTCGCGCACCGCCGTGACAAAAAGGCAGACATGCGCGCCCTCTGGACAGTAAAGATAAACGCCGAGGTCCGCAAACACGGCATCTCTTACAGCAAATTCATCGCCGCGCTCGCTAAAGGAAAGGTGGGACTCGATAGAAAGATTCTCGCCCTCCTCGCCGAAAAGCACCCCGAGACCTTTGCGCAAGTAGTCAAAACGGTCACCTAACAAAAACTCCCGCGTGCGCGGGAGTTTTTGTTTTATATTTTCAAAGATTTTCTGCGGTCTTGAACCATTTTGATGAGCTTCCCTACCAAAACTCCGGGGTCCTTATCGAAGAGGACGAAGCCATCCGGGCGGTGTCCCTTCTCAAGGATGGTACGTATAACTTCGTCGGTCTCCCACTCCGCCTCGTAAACGCCGATGGGCTTTCTATCCTCGAAGGCAATGGTGAACTCGTGAATGGTGCCGATGCGGCCGCAACCGAATGCGACGGCGTCGGAGCTGCGCGTGAGGATGAGGTCGCGTCCGGGGTAGCCAAAGCCGGTGTAGACGATGAGGTCATGAAAATCGACGGGGAGCCGGAACACTTCGACGTGCTCGCGCTCGGAGGAAGCGGGCGAGAAACCGATGACGAGGCCGTCTTCCTCTTTCGCCCCTTGCGCGGCCCACAGGGGAAAGCCGGTCGTGGCGCCGGTCACCAGGACCGCGCCCTGCTTAGCTATCTCGCGACCAAGGTCTTTTCCCTTTTCAAATGCATTGAGGCCGCAATGCCCCGTCTCCGCCGCGCCGGAGACGCAGACCTTTACCTTCGTATGTGCGTGACGGATCATTTCCTCGCCCATGGAGATTGATTATACGTCCAAAAGCTCCTTTTGCGTATGGAGAATCAGATGAGCTCGACCCTATCTCCCGCCTTGGGCACGACCGTATTGACGCCAACATAGTCGCGAAGCCGCTGCGCGAGAAAAAGAGATGCTTTCGGCTCCCCCATCGTGACGAATATTTTTTTGGCCGCGTCCGCCGCGCGCTGTCCGAACGCGACAAGCGCATCAGAGTCTTTGTGCGCGGAGTAGCCGCGTATCGAGAGCACCCTGGCGCGCACCGACACCGTTTCTCCGTTTATGACCACCTCCTTGGCCCCGTCGAGAATACGCCTGCCTATAGTTCCCGGCACCTGGAACCCCGCGAGGAGGAGCGTCGAGTCCGGATCGGGGAGAATTTTTTTCTCGAGCTCGGGGGCCCGGCCTCCCATCGACATGCCCGAGCCTGCGATGATGATACGGGGGCCCCTCCCCTCCAAAACGCGCTGCGCGTCCTTGCGCTCCCGGGCGAGAAAGAGCTGGGGAAAGGAAAAAATCTCCTCGCACTTTTTAAACTGGCCGCGCACATCGCTCTTGAGGTAGTCGCAGAATTGCTCGTAGACTACGGTCGCTTTGATGGCAAGCGGCGAGTCGAGAAACACCGGCAGCAGCGGTATCTTGCTTCCCTCCATGAGCCGGTTTATTTCGTAGAGGAGGATCTGGCTGCGCTCGAGGGAAAACGCCGGGATGAGGAGCGTGCCGCCGCGATGCGCTGTGTCTTCGATTATGTCCTCAAGTGCGTCGCGGCGCTCGTCGCGTTTCTCGTGATTGCGGTCCCCATACACGCTCTCCATGACGAGGTAATCGACGTCAGTCACCTCTTCGCAGTCGGGAAGAAGGGGCGAAGGGGAATTGCCGAGGTCGCCGGTGAAAGCAACCGAGATGCCTCGGTGGTAGACCTGCACGATAGCCGAGCCGAGAATGTGGCCGGAATTTTTCAGATAGATGGAGAAATCGCCGGCGATCTTTTCCATCGCGTGGTAGGGCACCCCCCGCCACAGCGAAAGCGCCCGCTCGATATCCTCTGCTTCATAGATGGGGGGTTCGCCGTGGAGCTTATGGTTGTGCTCCATGACGGAAAGCGCATCGCGAAGAAGGATGGCTGCGAGCGCTTTGGTCGGCGGAGTCGAAAAAATGGGGCCCCGGAAGCCTTGCCGTACAAGTTTAGGGATGCGGCCGATGTGGTCGAGATGAGTGTGGGTGACGACGAGTGCGGCGATATCACGGGGATTGTAAGGAAAACTCTGGCGGTTGTAATCTTCGACGAACTTCGTGCCCTGCTGGAGCCCGCAATCGATGAGGAGTTTCGTCTCCCCGTCGTCGAGAAGGAAGTTGGAGCCGGTCACGGCCCCAGTGCCGCCGTAAAATGTGAGCGTGAGCTTTCCGCTGGCCATGACCTAGCAGTATACCCCGAAAAACAAAATGCCCCCGCACCGCGGGAGCACTCTGTGGAGGTTCATTTGTGCGTATTACCTGGCGCTACGCCAGGTGGGTGTCCGCAACGGCGCATCGTAGTTCGCGGCTAGGCCGGCGATCACGGACGCGGCGAGATATAGGACTCCCTAATGTTTGCGTAAGGGGTAATACGCCAGACGAACCTACCTCCAGTATACCAAAGAGAGGGCTTAAGGTTACGTAGTCCGGTATTTTACATTCAATACTCTCCCGCCGAAGGACGAAAAACCTCGCGCAGGCGGGACAGCGCCCAGCGGAGCACATTTTCAGCTGAAAATAGGCGTGTTTTTTAGAACTTCGGCTGGCCTTTACTCAAAGATTCCGTCGAGATTAACGTCGTAGAGTATCTGCTCCTGCACGAGACGATAGTCGACGAGCTCTTTTCTGGAGAACCAGTGTGGAATTTCCTTTTCCGCTTCAGGCACCGTGCCGGAGGCGTGGATAAGGTTGCGGATAGCCCGACCATCGGTGTCCGCCATGCCATAGGAGTCGAGTACGAAATCCCCGCGGATAGTGCCGACATCGGAGCTTCTCGGTTCGGTGCCGCCAGTGAGCTTGCGGACCAGCTCGACCGAGTGCGCTCCCTGCCAGACCATTGCGATGACGGGACCCGAGGTCATGTATTTTTTGAGCTTTTCGAGAATGATGGCGGTTATTTCGAGCGGGTCCTCTGACGGCGGCTTTTCGCCGCGCTCGCGTGCCTTCGCGATGCGCTTCTCCCCGGTGATGCGGCGCCAGTTTGGGTCGAGCGTGTAGTGCTCCTCGACCTCCTTCTCGGTCGGCACGAGCATCTTGAGGCCGACGAGCTTGAGCCCAAGGCGCTCATAGCGCCCCATGATCTCGCCGATAAGAGTGCGCTGGATGCCGTCCGGCTTTATGAGGACGAGCGTGCGTTCTTCTTTAGGATGTTTCATAGGGGCTGACTATAGCGTGCGGCAATTTCTTTTTCAATCTCGAACTTGGGGCGCCCGAAGCGAAGCGCGGAGGATTTCTTAATGCGGGCGGCCGTGTCGCGGTCGGTCGCAGCCGGCGCTGCGGTGGCGAGGGAAAACGGCACCATGGGTTTTCCACCGGAGAGGAGTTTGAGGATCGCGTTGTAGTTGTCGAGATTTTGAAGATCCATAGCCTTGAAGGTGGGCGCGAAAAGTTTTTCGAGCTCTTGCGCATCGTCGCTTCCAACCCGAAATGTACAGAGGCTCCCCACGTTCCCGAAGACCGCGTCGCGGATATTTTCCTGTATTTGCTTGATGAATTGATGCGCGATGGTGAGCGAAAGGCCGTACTTACGCGCCTCTGAGAGGATGGAAACTATGGAGTCAGTGGTGATGTTCTGAAACTCGTCAATGTAGAGGTAGAACGGCGGGAGATCTGCACCGAATGAGTCGACTCGCGAGAGCGCGGCCATGAGTATTTTGCCGACGAGCACAAGCCCGATGAGGTTCGCGTTGATGTCGCCGAGACGCCCCTTGGCGAGATTCACCAAGAGAATCTTTTTCGAGTCCATTATTTCCCGGAAGTTGAGCGCCGAGCGCTCCTGCGCGATGATGGGGCGCATGATGTCGTTGGTCGTAAAGACGTCGAACTTATTGGTGATGTAGGGAACGAAGTTCGCAAGCGATTGCTCGCCGGTCGTCTCCTCAGCGGTGCGCCAAAATTGTTGGATGGTTGGATTTTGGCTGTGAGAAAGCTTCATCTGCCTGAAGCCGCGGTCCGCAAGAACTCGCCCGATATCAAAAAGGGTGTTTCCGCTTTGCGGGTGCTCCATAACCAAAAGCGCTGAATTTCTGAAGTACTGCTCGAATGCGGGCCCTCCCGCGACCTTCATGTCGAAGAGCTTATTGAAAATGGAGAGAAGCTCGTTGACTACGAACGTTTTCTGCTCGGGGAAGCGCGCATCGTACTCGAGCATATTGAGGCCCAAGGGGCGCTCAGGATCGGCCGGATTGAAGTAGATGACGTCTCCCTCGCGCTCCGGCGGCACCGCGCCGAGCACTTCCTCGATATCCGAGCCATGCGGATCGATGTAGCACACCCCGGCCCCTCGTGCGATATCTTGGATGACCATGTTCTTGAGGAACACAGACTTGCCGGTGCCCGTTTGCCCTATGACGTAGAGGTGGCGGAGTCGATCGGTATCGGCAAACCGCACGGGACGCTCCTCGCCTCCATGACGGTTGCTGCCGAGGCGTATCCCTTCCTCGACAAGCTCAAGCGGCGCCGGAGCCGTTTTGAAGCGCGTCTGCTTCACCTCGCGGCTGGGGACAAGCGCTGCACCGGAGAGGTGGTAGAGGCTGGTGAGTTCACGCAGGCTAAGGGGCATGCCCTTCCCCTCATCGAATGAGCGAAAGGAGAAGTCGGAAAGAAATGCCGTGAGGGCTTTCCGAGGGACCCGTTTGAACGAAAGCGCGTTGCCCTGGGCCGCACTGAATTGACCAAACGATGCTTCAAGGTCGGAGAGGATGGCGCTCGCGCGCATTTCGTTTTCGGCCGAAACGACGAGACGAATGCCGGCGAGAACTATGGGGCTGCCTATTTTTTTCTTTACCTCCTCGAGCGCAACGGAGTCGACCGGCTTCTGGGTATCGCTCTTTTTGCCCTCTCCCCCGATGAGTTTGCTGATGCCGGAGACAATTTTCTCTCCCGTGGAGAGGGCGACCCTGGTCGCCTTCGGCGCGGGGACTCCCTTCTCGAGGTCTACTGCCGCCTTTTTAAACCGTGCATTGAACTCGTCTCCGACGGGCGAGACGGAGAGCTGGAACGCGGCCCCCTCGCCCTCCTTGCGCATCCGGGAGAACGCCGCAATGATGCCACTTAGCGGATCGTGGTCGAACTCATCATAGGTCCGAAGCGGATAGACCGGCGACCGGGCAAGAGAGCCATAGGAAGCAAGTGAGGCGCCTTTTTCGTTAAAAATATTATAATCATCGCGCAGGAGCTCGATCCGCGCGCCCGGAAAGAGCGCGAGTGTCTGCTTTTGAAGGAGGTCGGCTTTGCTCTCGAGCACGGAAACATAGAAGACGATATCCTCCGAGGAATTTCCGACCGCGATCTCGAGCGTAAAGAAATCTTTGCGAAACTCACGCTTGCCGGAGGAGGCGAGGAGTGCGGCGTAGAGCTGTTCCATTCCTGAGAGGGCTTTCTTGAGGTCCTTGCCGGCCTCCTCTTCTTTCTGTGATATGCGCACCTCATAGAGCCTCATATGGAGCGGCCGCCAGAGCGCCCCTCCTTCGTGGAACCCTTTTACGGAAAACCCCTCGCGTAGATACTCGACCAAAAAACGGTGGAAATCGTCTTCAACGTGGGGACCGAGTTTCTCCGCGACCGTGAGAGCGTTTTTTATTCCGTGTTCCTGGAGAATACCAAGAAGCTCCGCCATCTTCTCGTCATGCGACTCGGGTTTTAGCTCGAGGGCGATCTCGCCTGCACGCCCTTCGGGAAGCATGGAGGGGCCGGGTATGACCTCGTGAGGAGGCTTTTGCGCGTAGGCGCGAATTACCTGCTGGAGCGGCTCGGGCGGCCCGGAGGTTCCGACGATCGCGGCTATCTCGTGCCGTGTGAGCTGCTCACGTAAATGCGCTATTTCTTCCTCGGGGGTTTGAAATACTCCCTCGACAGCAGCCATCTTTTCCATGCACCTTAGTATACCCCGCTCGTATCGGCGACTTTGCACAGATGCACACCTGCGGTATAGTCGCTGAAACGTTTTTTGGAGGGTTTCATGCGCACCACTATCCACTCGCTGTGGGAGCGACGAAAAGAAAGAAGGCGGAAAAAGCTCGAAGGGCAGCGCGCGCTCGAGCAGGAAATCGAGCGAGCGCGCGCCAAGGCGCCGCAGCGACGAGGTAGAGCGTCCCGTCTCGCCAGCGACTTTCTCGGTATGCTTCCGGAAAAACCGGCGCGGGACCCTTAGGGTCCCGCGTTTTTAATTCTCTCTTGTTTAGTTTTCTTTCGTCAAAATTTCCGGTGCGCCTTCAGTTATCAAGATCGTGTGCTCGAAGTGGGCGCTTCGTGAGCCGTCGGCGGTCCGTATGGTGTAATCATCGCTGTCCATACGCACATCCGCCCTTCCTTCGTTCAGCATGGGTTCGATGGCAATGACCATGCCGACAGTAAGTCTCTCTCCCGTCCCCTTCCTTCCAACGTTCGGAATGTAGGGCTTCTCGTGGACCTTGATCCCAACGCCGTGGCCTCCGAGCTCAAGGGGGATGCCGTAGCCGTGCGGCTTGACGAATGCCTGGATCGCCGCGCCGATGTCGCCCACCTTCGCCTCTCCACGGGCAGCGGCGATGCCTTTCTCGAGAGCCTTTTTAGTTGTGGTGATGAGTCTTTGTGCTTCTGCGTCTACCTTTCCGACAGGAACTGAAACCGCCGCGTCGACAATGAGCCCTTTATGGATGAGCCCGAGGTCGAGGGCGACGATGTCGCCCTCCCGCAGAACGGTCGGTATCTCATTGGGAATACCGTGCACGACTTCGTCGTTGATGGAAACGCAGAGCGCCGCGGGGTAAGGGCGCGGAGCACCTTCCGGCGTGTAGCCGAGAAACGCCGGCCTGTCGCCACCCTCCTCGATGAGTTTCTGCGCCAGCTTGTTGAGCTCGTCGGAGGAAACTCCCGGCCTCACGGCCGCAGCGACCTGGCGCAAAACCACCGCCAAACGGCGACCTCCCTCGCGAAGAATTTCTATATCGTTAGTGTTTCGAATGTGCATTGATGGCAGCGGCGATATCAACCCGAACCTTCTCAATGGGCTGCTCGCCATTGATATCAAGAAACGTGTACTTCGTATTCTTCTTGAAAAACTCGATTACCTTCATCACCTCGCTTTCAAACCAATCAAGGCGATTCTGTATGTACTGCTCCACATCGTCATCCCTCTTCCTAGCGCGGAGTCGGTCTTCGGACCACTTCCTCGACACATTGAGATAGATCACGAATCGTTCTGCCCGATCGTAGAAATCGAGGGCCCCATCAAGTACCGGCGCTTCGTGAATCCGTCGCGGCATACCGTCGAGCACGAGATGCGGGGAGGGGTCTTGGAAGTCACGTATAAGGAGGTTGCTCCACACCCAGATAGAAAGAAACTCGGGTTGAAGCTTGCCGGAATTGAGGATATCGGCGGCAAGGGCATTCGTATAGCCATGCTCGCTTATAAACGAGCGGAACATCGCCCCTGATTCGATGCGGTAGCTTGGCTGGCCTTCGTGGGCATAATCATCAATAAGAAGCGATGCTTGAGTCCCCTTGCCGCAGCCGGAGCGGCCCGTGAAAATGAACGTTTTCGGCCCCATGGAGAGTAGCTTATCACCAACACTGCGCTCCTTGCAGTTTAATATTCCCGGATGGAGAGCTGCGCATCGACGCGGCGGATGAAATCGATGACCACTTGCACGACGATGAGAAGCGCGGTGCCGCCTATCGCGAGCGCCTGGATGCCAGTGATCGCCCGCACTGCAAGCGGCAATACCGCGATGATGCCGAGGAAAATTGCGCCGACGAGCGTAAGGCGGGTAAGAATCTTTGCGAGGTAGCGCGACGTCGTCTCGCCCGGACGCACGCCGGGAATGAAGGCGCCGTTTCTTTGAAGGTTTTGCGAGATGGAATCCGGATCGAAGGTGACCGCGGTATAGAAGTACGTGAAGGCGAACACGAGAACGAAGTAGATGGCAGCGTAGGCGAACGGATTGTTGAGGAAGCGTAGTATCACATTGCTGATACCGACGATCACATCGCTGTGCGCGTGCGAGAGGAAATTGAAAATGAGCTGCGGGAAGAGCAGTATCGAGAGCGCGAAGATGATGGGAATAACTCCGGCCTGGTTGAGCCGAAGCGGAAGGTAGGTAGAAGTGCCGCCGTAGACCTTCATACCACGTACGCGCTTGGCGTAGGTTATGGGAATGGGTCGTTCGGCTTCCGTGAGGATGACGACCGCTGCGACGATGGCGACCGCCGCGATCACGAACGTGAGATAGAGCGGGATCTGGGAGGCAGTGAAGGTGAAGGCGAGTTGGGAGATGGTTGCGGGAAGGCGCGAGACGATGCCGGCAAAGATGATAAGCGAGACGCCGTTGCCGATGCCGTACTCCGTAATGAGCTCGCCGATCCACATGAGAAGAATCGAGCCGGCCGCGACCACGAGAACGTTTACCGCAAAGTTGAAATTGGAGAGCGACGAGACGACGCCTTGTCGTTCGAGGAGAACGAGGAAACCGAAGGACTGGATGAGCGCCAAGGGGAGCGTGAGGAGGCGGCTGTATTGGGAAAACCTCTCCCGACCCGCCTCCCCCTCTTCGGTATAGAGCGCCTTAAGGCGCGGCGACATAATGGTGAGAAGCTGCATGATGATCGAGGCGGTGATGTAGGGACCGACACCAAGGAGTACGATCGAAAGGTTGCTGAGGCCCCCGCCGGAGAAAGTGTTGAAGAGTCCCAGGAGCTGGTTGTTGGAGAAGAGCTGGTTGAGGGCCGTTGTGTTGACGCCCGGGATCGGAATTATGGCGAGAAGCCGAAAGACGACGAGCGCGCCGAGCACGAAGATGATGCGATTACGGAGCGCTGCGTCGGTAATGATGACTCGGATTTTTTCGAAAAAAGATTGCATGGCCTAGGCGATGGAGCCACCTGCTTTCTCGATGGCCGCGCGTGCTGACATTGAAACCTCGATCCCAACAAGGGAAAGCTTCTTGCCTTCGCCCGTGCCGATGATTTTTACCTGCGGAAGCTTGCCGCCGCGACGCTCGATGAGCCCTTTCTCAAGGAGGGCCTTGCGGTTCACCTCTGCACCGACATCGAAAGCGTTAAGTACGTCGGCGAACGAGATGGGTATAGGCCGCGGACGCATCGTGTAGACAGTGCGTGAGCGGTTGCGGCCGTAGCCGCGACGCTTCGGAAGTTTTTTGATAATGTCCCGGAATTCCGGACGTATTTTTGCGCCAGCGCGCGCGGTCTGCCCCTTGCCGCCGCGGCCCGAGGTCTTGCCGCGTTTGCCGCCGCGGCCGACGCGAGGCGTTTTATGCCGAGGATGCGCTGGTTTAAGGGTGGTGAGATTCATGGTATTAGCGGGCTTTGAGCGTTTTAAGCGCCTCAAGCGCAACCTGGGCGTTGTTGATGCGATTTTTGCTTCCTGAGAGGAGCTTGGCGGAAATATCTTTGACACCAGCAAGCTCAAGCACAGTGCGAGCGGAGCTTCCTGCGACCAAGCCCTTCCCCGGAGCTGGCTTCATGATGATGCGGGACGCTGCAAATTTTGCGGAGACCTCATGTGGAATGCGTCCTTCCGGAGTGAGCGGCACGCGTATCATGTGTTTCTTCGCCGCGCGAAGTGCCTTATCGATCGCAAGCGACGTATCGGCACCTTTACCCAGCCCCACACCCACGCGCCCTTTGCGGTCCCCCGCGACGAGCGCGACGGAGAAATTGAAACGGCGCCCTCCTGCCATAACGCGAGTCACGCGCCGAATGGTGACTATCTTCTGGTCGAATTCGCTTCGAGCACGCTCCGGGCGCTGCCCGCGGCGGCCTTCACCGCGTCCGCGTCCGCGTGGGGCGCGTCGTTCGCGCATGTCGGGGCGCTGCGGTCCTCCTGGAACAGAAGCCGGAGCCGCCGCCTGCACGACTGCGACATTTTCTCCCGTTGTTTTTGTTTCCTCAGTCATGGTCGTCTAAAAATGAAGCCCTCCCTTCCTTGCCGCGTCCGCGAATGCCTTGATCGCGCCAGCATACTTGAAACCGCCCCGATCGAACACTACCTTCTCGATTTTTTTTGCCAGGGCCTTCTTGGCGATTTCCTCCCCCGCAGCAGCGGCTCGTTCGTGCATCGGCTTGTTTGCCTCAGAGGTTTTTGCGGCTGCTATGGTAACGCCCTTCTCATCGTCAATGAGCTGCGCGTAGAGGAACTTATTGGAGCGGAAGACAGCTAGGCGTGGGCGCGACTCGGTACCCGCGACACGCGTGCGGATCTTTTTGTGGCGGCGTTCTCGTTTTTGTTCTTTGAGGGAAGCCATAGCGGTTATGCGACGTTCTTCTTACCTTCCTTGCGGTGAATGACCTCGCCCTCGTAGCGGATACCCTTCCCCTTGTACGGCTCTGGGCGCTTAAGATCCCGCAGGTCCGCGGCGAACTGCCCGACCTGCTCGACGTTGCTTCCCGAAATCGTGATGACACCTTTTTCGGTCGTAACCTTGAGACCCGTCGGAATCTTCACCTTGATCGGGTGCGAGAAACCGAGGCCGAAAGTGATGGTATCGCCCTGCGCGTCGGCCTTGTAGCCGATACCCTCGATGATGAGTTTTTTAACAAAGGGCTTGTTGACGCCCTCGACCATATTCTTGATATGAGCGACGTAGGTTCCCGAGAGGACGTCTCCCTCTTTACCGGCGACTGCGGGAAGAACTTTTACTTCGTTGCCGTTTACTTCCACCTTGATGCGGCTATCGAGTGCCCGGGAGAGCTCTCCAAGCGGCCCCTTCACAGACACAAGGTCTCCCGTGAGGGTGAGCTCGGTTTTTTCGGGGACCATGATGATTTGTTTTCCGACGCGGCTCATAGAATTACCAGATTTTGAAGAGCGCTTCGCCGCCGACGTTTTCTTTGCGGGCTTCGCGATCGGTGAGAATTCCCTTCGGGGTCGAAAGCACGAGTGCTCCTTGTCCGGAACGGACGGCCTTGATCTCGTTGACGCGAATGTAGAGGCGGCGGCCCGGCTTGCTGACGCGCGCGACGCCTTGGATCTTCTCAGGGATGAGTTCGATTTCGATGACCTTTTTCGCCTTCTTGCCGCGTTTGTCGTAGCTCTTGATGAAGCCGCGGCCCTTGAGACTCTCCGCGATAGCGGCTCTCAGCTTGCTGTAGGGCGCCGTCGTCGACGAGCGTCCCGCGTCGGTCGCGTTCTTGAGGCGCACTATGAAATCTCCGACTGGGTCAGTGATCAACATGGAAATTACCAGGAGCTTTTCTTAATGCCCGGGATCATGCCTTCGTTCGCGAGTTCGCGGAAGCAGATGCGGCACAGGTCAAAGTCGCGCATGTAGCTGCGCTTGCGTCCGCACTTGAAACAGCGACGAACAACCCGAGACTTAAACTTGGGCTTTCGTTTGCTTCGAACGATGACTGAGGTTTTTGCCATGTGGTATACGAACTTCTGGCAATCCCCCACGTGTGGAGTGAAAAAAGAGAAGTATTCTTCCCTTTCTTCTGGGAGTATGCGACCGCGTAGACGGTTTAGCACTTGCCAAAAGAAAAGCCCTACTCGGCTTTGTGGGATGAGCTTACTTGATTGCCTCTGCTGTGTCAAACAAGATTTTCAATTGCAGCTTTTTGCTGTTCCCATGTTGAAGAAGCCCTAAATACGGTTTGATGATCTCTTTAGATTGCTCACCAGTCATTCGCTTCAACATCCGCCGCTTTGTCGAGGTGCGTAGCACGCGATGATCAGGAAAATTCACCCAGCCGAGAAAATCGATACCGGATGCGAGCGTTGTGATCGATACTTTATTAGGGTGCAATTCGAGTTTCAGCCGTTCACGTAAGAATATGCTGATATATTTGCATATTTGTTGGAGCCATTTCGCATCTTGCGAGAAAATCACAAAATCATCGGCGTAACGGATGTAGTATTTCGCTTTGAGGGTGCGCTTCACAAACTGGTCAAACTCGTTCATATACACATTCACTAAAAGCTGCGAGGTGAGATTGCCGAGCGGGAGACCCGTGCCCTCCCTGCTGGGATTGAAACTCTGCACGACTCGCTCGATGAGCCAGAGGATGTCGGTGTCAGAAATGCAGCGCCTAATAATCTCCAGGAGAACATGCTGATCGACTGATGCAAAGAACTTTTTGATGTCGCACTTGAGCACCCAAAGCGTTTTTGTGTGATTTAAGCTCGCCTTGTATGCAAAGGAACGAAAACGGTTCATCGCCTTGTGTGTTCCTTTGCCTTTCCTGCATGAGTACGAATCGGCAATGAAAATTTTGTCGAAGAATGGATAGAGTTTCCGATATATTGCGTGGTGGAGGAGCCGGTCGCGTACGCTCGCCTTGTGGATGTCGCGGGGTTTAGGGTCGCTTATTTTAAAAGGGTGGTACGGCCCATGCGTGTATGTTTTCTCTTTCAAGTCACGGTAGAGCTCAAGAATATTGTCCACGAGCCGAAACTGAAACTCTTGCACGTCGCATTTTTTGCGCTTCCCGCGCACGAATTCCTGCCATGCGGCAAGGAGATTTTCTAGCGAGATGATATCGTCATACGTATGAGCGAGTTGCGACCTCAAAGCGACCCCCCCAACGACTTTTGCCGGTTATTGAACATGCTGTTGCAGTATATAAAATCTGGCATGAGTGCAGGAACAACTTTCCAAAAAACGCCCGGTATACACTCGGTGAGCGCATCGACTTTTCGCTCATAGACACGCTGGAACTTCTCTTCACCGCAAGTTATCAGGGCTCGGGTGAAAAAGTGCCGACACTTTTTCACACACTCAAAAAAATAGACACCGCGAAATTCCTTTTACGAGTCGCATGGGAGCTGCGCGCGCTTGACACAAAGAGGTATGCTGCTCTCTCGGAAAAAGTGCACGAACTGGGTCGGATGGTTGGGGGATGGAAGAGGGGCCTCGAAAGCAAAACCCCGCCGAAGGGCGGGGGAAGAAAAGAATAGCGGGAAAGAACCTGGTTACCCCGGTTCCACTCGTTCGGGTTGTCGACTGAGTTGGCGTTGACGTTCCAGCCCCCGTTGTCGGCGTTCCAGTTGGCGTTCACCGCCCATCCGTTGTGTGCCTTAAGCCATCAATAACACCACCCATCGAATACTCTCCGAGCTGTATCGTATGTGGGACCTTGAAGTCCGCCAGCATGAGGCACCGATTCTTTATCTTTTTTAAGAGTACCTGCACGCGCTCTCGCGCAAGCCTTAGCCGACGTGATTCTGGCGATACAGATACTCGAGGCGCTGTGCGGAAGCCGTAGCCGCCGCATCAGTAGCACTCCTCACGTCTTACTATATCAAAATAAAAAATAGAAGACCCTCCTACTCCTTCGCAAATTGCTTCGCAAAGTTTCAGAGGGTCAAAGGATCTCAGGCCGAGGGCTTAAGGGTTCGAGAATCAGCGGGAAAGAACCTGGCGACCCCGGTCCCACTCGCCCGGGTAGGCGACTGAGTCGGCGTAGACGTCCCAGCCCCCGCGGCCGGCGTGCCAGTGGGCGTCCACCGCCCATAGGACGCCCTCGTCGTCGCGGATGTAGGCGATGTTGGCGTAGCCGTTCGTAAGGAGCGGCCCGCTCTCGCCCTTGCCCTGCTTCGATAGCAGAGCGAAGAACTGGCCCATCGTGATCTCCGCATTGCCCGCGAGTTCCGCGATGATCGGGGCATCGAGCGAAGCCTTGGTCAGAGTGTGAACCTTCAGCTCGACTGCTTCCAAAGCGCTCTCGGTCTTGCGGCCGAAGTGCTTCTTGAAGTCGTCGCCGAGCCAATAGATTCTGACCGGGCCCAACTTCCCCTCCTCGAAGTTCTCGGAGACTTTGAAGCCTTCGATCGCGGCGATGCTTACGCTCGCCACGAACTTCAAGAGCGTCCTTGGTTTCTGTGTCTGGCCGTTGTCGCGGTTCTTCACTGCAACGGCGAATAGACCGATGGCCGCTTCAGTATTCTGGATCGCCCACTGGCGATCCTCGGTTGGCATGGCACCGAAATGCCGTTGGTGCTCCACCAATGCGCCGGCGAGCTTGGCGATCTGTTGTTCGCTCATGAGATTACCTCCTTTGAGCGTTTTTACAGTGCTGTTCAGACTCGGCCCGAACGGGCTTTGCCACAGCAGGAAATTCTCTCAACGAAAGCTCTTCCTGCCAGGGCAAAACCAAATCAAGGAACTAGTGTTATGGAAAGAATTATACTATATAATAGTGGAGATTGTCAACTGCTCCGGTCCGAAAGCTCGACCTAAGCTGAAGCCCAAAAAATACAAATTGCTCTGAAAGCTAGGGCTTTTTATTTCTTGAAAGGAAATCCGAGGTAGGTGAGATACTTCAGTGCCTCGTCGCGACTTTTGGCGGTAGTAACCACCGTCACGGCAAATCCAAAGACGTCCTTGAGATCCTCGTCAGAGGTTTCAGGGAAAATAGTGTGCTCCTTAATGCCGATGGTGAGGTTACCCATCTCGTCGATAGCCTTAGGATCAAGCCCACGGAAGTCGCGGGTACGTGGAAGCGCCACCGCGAGAAGGCGTTCGAGAAAATTCTTCATGCGCGAGCCTCGGAGCGTGATTTGGAACCCGACGACGTCCCCCTGGCGCAGCTTAAAGGTTGCAATCGATTTCTTGGCGGCGCGCGGAGCGGCCTTTTGGCCCGTGATCTTCGCGAGGCGGTCTGTTATGACGTCAAATTTTTTCTTGTCCTTCACAGAGCCAACGCCGATCGAGACGATGACCTTCTCGATCTTTGGTGTCTGCATTACGTTTTTGTAGGAGAGCGCCTTGTGCGCATCGTTTTGTTTTTTGATGAGTTCGAGCATGGTATTAGATTTCACTTCCCGTCGTTTTGGCAAAGCGCTGCTTCTTTTCTCCCACGTGACGGAAGCTGGCGCGCGTGCGCTTACCCTTCCCATCGACGAGCATCACGTTACTTACATGGATGGGCATCGTTTTCTCGACGATTTGGCCCTTCTGGTTGTTTTGCGTGGGGCGCTGGTGCTTCTTGAGCAAGTTAACGCCTTCGACCACGACCTTGTGTTCGGATGGGAGTGCGCGGAGAACTTTGCCCGTTTTGCCGCGGTCCTTGCCGGAAATCACTATGACGCTATCGCCTTTGTGGATTTTCATGATGAATTACACGACCTCGGGGGCAAGCGAGACGATTTTCTGGAAACCGCGCTCCCCTAGCTCGCGCGGAATAGGGCCGAACACGCGCCCGGCCTTCGGCTCCATTTTTGCTTTATCGATGATGACGACCGCGTTCTCATCGAAGCGCACGTAGGAACCGTCCTTGCGCCTAAAAGGCTTCCTCTGGCGCACGATGACGGCGGTCGCGACCTCCTTTTTCTTCATCATCTTGCGCGGCTCGGCGACCTGGACCGAGAGGACAACGAGGTCTCCTATTTCGGCGTAGCGCTTCTTGGAGCTTCCAAGAATCTTGAACACACGGGCAATTTTGGCGCCGGAATTGTCTGCAACGGTGACGAGTGTCTGGGGCTGGATCATGATATTAGGCTTCTGCCCCGGAATTGGCGGGCGTTATGGACAATATCTGAAAGTGCTTATCCTTGCTTATTGGACGGCACTCCTCAATAACGACGGAGTCGCCGGTCTTTGCCTTGTTCTCCGGGTTGTGCGCCTTGTAGCGCTTCGTGAGGCGCTGATACTTCTTGTATTTCGGATGCTTCACGTAGCGCGAGACGAGTACGACCGCGGTCTGCTGCATTTTGTCCGAGACGACGACGCCCTGGAACTTCCGTTTGAATGCTGTGGTGGTTTTCGCAATCATATTATTTCTTTCGAGCGTTAAGCTCGGTTTCGATGCGGGCAATGTCGCGCTTGAGGTTGCGCCCCTCGCGGATGTTGCGGGTCTTGCTGCCGGCAACCCCGAAGCGGAACGCGCGAAGAGCTTCCCGCTTGTCGTTGGCGAGATTCCGAAGTTCCGTCTCTGGTGTATGTTTGAAATCGTTTGTAGCCATGATTATGTTCGGGCAACGACCTTCGTGCGCACCGGAAGTTTGGCGCCTGCCTTGCGCAGGGCTACGTGAGCCACGCTCTCGGGAACACCGTCTATCTCAAAGAGAATGCGCCCGGGGAGCACCTCAAAGACGTACCCCTGCGGGTCGCCCTTTCCCTTCCCGAGCTTCACTTCCGGCGGCTTCTTGGTAAACGGTCGATCGGGGAAAATTCGTATCCAGCTCTTGCCGGTCTTCCCCAGTTGGCGCGATATCGCTTTGCGACCGGCCTCGATCTGGTTGCTCGTGACACGAGCATGCGTCATCGCGCGAAGGCCAAAAGAACCGAACGCCACGGTAATGCCGCGCGTGTCGGGGGTAAGGCGCTTGGGGTTCCAGCGTCCGGTCTGCCACTTGCGATGCTTTACTTTTTTCGGAAAGAGCATGGTGATTATTTAGCGGTTTTCGGCGCACTACCCTTGCGGTCGGCGAATACTTCGCCCTTATAGATCCAGACTTTGACGCCTATAACGCCGTAGGGAAGGTACGCCTTCTCACGGGCAAAATCAATGTCGGCACGCAGTGTCTGGAGCGGAATGCGACCACGCTTGATCTCCTCCGCACGGCTCATGTCGGCCCCGCCGAGTCGCCCCGCGATGGCGATGCGCACCCCGATGACATCGCGGTTTGCCATCACCTTTTCGACCGTCATCTTAAGAACGCGCCGGAACGTGAGGCGTTTCTCGAGACCCTCGGCGACCATGTAGGCTACGATGGCGGCGTTGCCTTCCGGATTGCGAACCTCTTCGATATCGAGCTTGAGCTGCACCGGATCGGAGAGCCCGAGCTTGGCGATGAGCTTTTCCAGTTCGGCCTTGAGCTTAACAGCCCCCTCTCCGGAGCGACCAATGAGCATGCCGGGGCGGGAAGTCTTTATGATGACGCGAAGCACTTTATTGTTGCGCTCAATGTCGACGCCGGCGACATAGAGGCCGCGCAAGCGCTTGGTGAGGAACTCGCGAATAGTCGTATCACATTTCACAAATTCCCGGAAGCGCTTGGGATCAGAAGTTATCCAACGGCTTTTCCAGTCGCGCAGTATTCCAAGTCGGTGTGCGTAGGGATGTACGGTGTGCGTCATGGTGTTTATGCGGCGACCGCTTTAGGGGCGTTGCGACCCTTCTTCGGCGGGTTACCTTCAGCAAGAGAAAGAGAAATGTGGCTCGACTCACGACGGATGAGGGCTCCGCGGCCACGCGCGCGCGGCATGATGCGCTTGAAGACGATCCCTTTGTCGACTCGAATATCTTTGATGAAAAGATTTTCGCGCTTCATGCCGAGATTCTCGGCATTCCTGCTTGCCGACTCGATGAGTTTTTTCATGGGAAGCGCGGCACGCTTGGGGAGATGGGTGAGCGCAACGAGAGCTTCAGGAACTTTCTTCCCTTTCACCATGTCGGTCACGAGGCGCACCTTTCGCGGAGCCTGTCGATAGTTTTTGAGAGAGGCTTTCATATTATTTCTTGCCAGCATCCGCGGCAGCGGTCTTTGCGGCCTGCGCGGCGGCAATTTCAGCCTCCTTCTTCTTAATTTCAAGCTCCTTCTGCATCTTGCCGCCATGGCGGGTGAACTTCTTGGTCGGCGAGAACTCCCCCAGGCGATGCCCTACCATTTCCTCGGTCACCAGCACGTCGATGTGCTGCTTGCCGTTGTAGACGCCAAAGATGAAGCCGACCATGGTAGGAGCGATGACGGAGCGGCGAGCCCACGTTTTAATAACCCCGGTTGACTGGGGCTTCTTCCCCTCGATTTTCTTGAGGAGTTTCTCGTCGACGTAGGGTCCCTTTTTGAGCGATCGGCTCATAATTTCAATCAAAAAAGCTCGCTGAAGAGCTTGTGGCAACATACTACTCGCGCGAGCCCGCACTGTCAAACGGAGGCTTGCGAGGGAGACAGAACGGGTCTAGAGTGGCCGGAGCGCAACTGAAGGAGCCTTCCATGCCCCGACAGGAGTTCGAGTTCAACTACGTAAAATTTTTCCGAAATCCCGTCTCGGGAGCTCGAAGTGCAGAGAAAAAACTCGAGTACTTTTCGGCCGAGAGCGAAGGGGAAGCGAGGGCCTACGTCGCGGCCTACTGCCTGAAGCGAGGCCATGGCTACGCACCCGGCACGCTCTACCGCCGCGACGGAATCACTAAGTACAGGCTTAGCGACCCTCTATTCCCCGGCGAAAAGGACGCTGCCTGAATTTTTGGTCCCCGCCGCGATGCATCAGATCGCGGCGTTTTTCTTTCGGATCCCTCATATTCTTGCAAATTCTTGCAAAAATCCCAAGAAGATCTACAGTTCCGCAAGAGACCGTGAAGGGAGAACCTATGACGAAACCGTGGACGATGGCGCACGTGCTGATGACCCTCGACGCCATGATGACTCAGGCGATCGATGGGGCGAGATTTTTCCTCTTTTTCTTTGGCGGGCCGGCCCTCGTCCTGTATCTGGTCGCTGAAAGCTTCGTGAAGTGGGAGTGGGATTGGGACGAGGAAAGTGCCTGGCTTTCATCGCTTTCCGTCACGGCGACCCTACTCTACACGCTCTTCATTATACTCCTCTCGAGCCCGCTGTGGTTTCTTAGCATTCTCGCGGGTATTCTCATCATCTTCGTTAATTCGTTCGTTCTGGTCGGCTCACAGCTCGAAAACAGCGTGCCGTCCGAGACCGGATGACGAACTCACCCCGCACAAAGAAGTGCGGGGTGAATTTCTTTTATTGCAAAAAGCGCTGTTTAAATTTAATGTCACCTCAGGACTGATCCACAAACAAAAGGAGATTACATGTCTGGTACCGTAGTACTCCCCTGGTTTACTCTTGAAAATGCAGAATTCCCTTGGCAGGGACTGAAGGGAATGCGCGAAACGCTCCAACGAGGAGGTTTCCAGGTGCTGAGAGCATTTGATCTCAATGGACAACTCTTTAACGAGTTGGCTAATCCGCCACCAAATTATGTGAGATTCGATGTAGTGCTCCCATCCGGTTGGAGAGCGGTCGAAGGATACGATGCCTACGGAAGGCCTGATTCTGGAATTCTTCATGTTCTCGATAGGAAAGGGAATCTCCGGGTACATATACACCGGGAATTCAGCGACGATCGACTTGGTTTAGAGAGCGCTCAAGTCTATTGTCGCTACGCTTTGAATCCGCCCAACATTCACACCGCTCCCATCGAACGGCCAAGAGGCTATATCATCGACGTGGTAATCGACCGTACCTTTGTTGAGCCAGAGAAACCAGCCGAGTTTATTGGCATTGTGCACGTCGAAAAACGGAAGGAAAGAAAGTTCGACGGAATAACCGATGAAGATACACGCCTTCTTGAGGAAGACGCGGCGAGAGACAGTAAACGCCGTGCAGCTAGACTTCCGCAACTGCATCCTCCAATATACCGATGGCTCCATGATAACTACCCAGACTGGCGCGATCCCTTTGCGTACTGGTGAACACGAACGCCGCGACGGAAGTCGCGGCGTTTTTCATCAGTTTTAGCGGTTTTTTCCGACACGACGTCGGGAGAGAATCATGCCGTTGCTGTACTTCTTCGGTCGGCGGCTCTTCTGGCCCTTGCCGGTCGGTTTGCCGTAGATGGAGATGGCGCGTCGGCGACCACGTCCCTGGCGACCCTCGCCGCCGCCGTGTGGGTGATCAACCGGGTTCATGACGGAGCCGCGCACGGTCGGGCGAATGCCGAGCCAGCGGGAGCGTCCGGCCTTTCCGAGTGAGCGGAGCTTGTTCTCATCGTTGGATACTTCACCGATCGTCGCCCACGCCCCCGAGAGCACGCGACGCACTTCGGTACTAGGCATCTTGAGGTTTGTGTAGTCACCATCTTGCGCGACGATTTCCGCAGTGTTCCCTGCCGAGCGGATGAGTTTGGCGCCCCCCTTCGGCTGAATCTCGACATTGTAGACAAAAGTGCCGACCGGCATGTTGCGAAGCGGCATGCGGTTGCCAAGCTTCACCGGGGCTTTCTCCGAAATGAGGAGTTCATTGCCCACACGCATGGATTTGCTCGCGAGCACGTAGCGGCGCTCGCCATCGCGATAGACGATGCGGGCGATAAAGGCCGTGCGGTTCGGGTCGTATTCAATAGTCTCGACGCGCGCCGGGATATCGAACTTGGTGAGCATGAAGTCGACATCGCGGAAGAGGCGCTTGTGGCCGCCGCCCTTGTGGCGAGTCGTGATACGGCCGAACGCGTTGCGCCCGACGCGGCGCTTGCCGCCCGAGACGAGTCCTTTCCACGGCTCGTTTGCGGTGAGGTATTTGCCGTACTCGATCGAGACAAGCTGACGGCGGCCTTTTGAAGTGGGGTTATGGCTTTTCATGATAGTTATGCAAGTTCAATAGTGGTTCCTTTAGGAAGGTAGACGTAGGCCTTCTTCGTCGCGGCAGTCGCGCCCGGAAATCCGCCGCGAAGTTTTGACTCGACACGCTTAGCGGGAAGCTTCACGATGTTAATCTTCACCGGATTTACCTTGTACTGGGTTTTGACCGCCTCACGCACGGCACGCTTGTCGCTTCGCGGATCGATTTCAAAAACGTAGACGCTATTTGAGGTGACATCGGTCGCTTTTTCCGTGATGCGCGGGCGAAGAAGCACGTGCGCGTAGCGTCCCGCTCCCTCCCCCGAGACTTTTGCTGCCTTCGGAATCTTTACGTCTTTCGCCGGTGCGGCCACGGCCTGGGTCGCCTTCTTAGGAAGATTCGGAGCGTCCTTTTTCTTTTTTCCAAAATTGAAGAGAGCCATGGTGGTTAGTTAAGAATTTTTTCCCAGCGCGGAAGGGTCGCGGTTGGATTTTCGATGATGAGGTACTTCTTGCCGAGGATCTCGGATGCGGTGATGTTGCGTGCCTCCTCGATCAGTACATTGCCGAAATTGCGGAAACTCTTCTTAGCTTCTTTATCATTTTCGGAAAGCGCGATGAGAGCGGCGTTGTTGCGGCGATCCTTGAGCGAGGAGAAGTCCTTGTTTTTGCCGAGCGCGAGGAGTGTTGCCTTAGCCTCTTTAGCTGAAGGCTTTGCAAAGACGAGCTTATCGACAAAGATCACTTCCCCATCGGCGGCCTTGCGGGAGAGTGCCATAGCGAGAGCCCTGCGGCGCATCGACTTATTGATTTTTTGCGAGTAGTCCTTTTCTTTCTGCGGACCAAAGGTGGAACCGCCTCCGCGCCAGATCGGCGAGCGAGAAGATCCGTGACGAGCTCGGCCGGTACCCTTCTGCTGCCACGGCTTGCGGCCGCCACCGCGCACATCGCTTCTATCCTTGGTGTTGGCGATAGACACACGAGCGTTTGCCGCTTCCGCGACGACCACCTGGTGGACGACATCCGCCTTCCACTTCGTCTCGAAGAAGCCCGGAAGTTTTACCTTCCCCGCCGATTCACCCTTCTGATTGTAGATAGTTACTTCAGCCATAGTGTTTACATGCCGCGCACTTCAACGACCGTTCCCCGACGACCCGGAACGGCTCCCGAAATAAGAATTTCTCCAGCTTCTTTATTGATAGCAACCACCTTGAGGTTTTTTACCGTAATGCGATCAGACCCCATGCGGCCTGCCATGCGCATACCTTTCACCACACGGCCTCCTGCGCGGCCTCCGCCGCCGATGGAACCTGGTGCGCGCTCGGAGTGCTTGCGGCCGTGCGTGCGAGAATCTCCCTTGAAACCGTGGCGCTTCACAACACCCTGGAACCCTTTGCCTTTTGAAATTGCCGAGACGACCACCTTGTCGCCCGGAGCGAACACATCAACCGCAAGCGCGGTGCCTGGTGTCATTTTGGAGACTTCACCTTCGTCGCCGACATTTTCGGGGCGGAACTCTTTAAGTACCGAAAAATTGCCGTGGCCTTTCACGTGCCCCTTAACGGCTTTTGAAATATTTTTTTCCTTGCGCTCCCCCGCACCCACCTGCACCGCAATATAGCCATCCTTTTCTTTGCTCTTGATGGCAGTCACGACGTTAGGAGTAGCGGAAAGCACGGTAACCGGCTGCACCGTGCCAGCTTCGTCGAAGATCTGCGTCATATGCTGTTTGAATCCGACGATGAATTTCATGGTTGAAACAAAAAAACGCCAACAATGGCGCCGGGCTCTTAGAGCCTTCTTGCCATTGGTTCCCACCGGGTATTCCCTAGAGAACGTAGCGAATGGGGACACACTACAGGAACCTCTAAAAATATGCAAATAAAAAAGAAAACGCCCGGCAGTCGCGAGACTGCCGGGCGGAAGGGTGAAAATCTGTTACTTGAGTGAAATCCTATCGTTGCTTTCATCCCAGTATTTGTGGCGAATATGGTCCTGCAACATACGGACCATCTCTCCAATCGTCATGTTCTCCTGGGATTTTCTTTCCGCGAGGATGTGCACGATATCCGCTACCTCGATTAGTAGTAACGACCACGCGCTCGGAATGAGAGATGCTAGCGCCTGCAGTGGAACTTCGAGAATAATTGCAAGAACTTGCACTGCATCAGCGGACGGTTCCGCATTTGCTGTTTCCCATCTGCTGATTAGAGAATTATCGACCCCGACAATTGGTCCTCCGTGCCTGTCAACAAGAAATTTATAGAAGGCCCTGAGCGACACGTTTCTCTTTTTTCTTTCATTTCGGATGAAGTATGAGAACGGCGTGTATCGTGTCTCCCAAGGCAGGAGGCGGAGTTTCCCGAAGGTCGAGTTTCTCATATTCTTACTCCTAGTTGTGCTGAGGGGGTTCTAGACGCCTCCAAAATAATATCACAAAAAAATAAAAAGTCAAAAGAAAACCGCCCGGAGGTTCGAGACTTCCGGGCGGAATAGGTTCGCGCGTGTGGGCTTAGGCCGCCGCGAGCTGGAGGAGCTCCTCGATGCGGGCACGGTTCGAGACAAGGACGAGCGTCCCCGCCCACGCCGAATAGCGAATCTTTCTCGGCGAGAGAAGGAGCCAGGTGCGTTTTTCGTGGGGCACCTTCTCCGCTCGCTCTTTCTGGCAGACACGGACTGCTTCGCGAAGCTCGGGATTCTCGATCGATTCCGGACAGGACAGATCCCTTAGATAAGCGTCATACGCGTGGTCTAGCCGGTGAACGGCATGGCCGCAGAGCCAGTCGATCTCCTCAGGCGTCCAGATGTAGATGGGCTTGGCCTGTCCCTCAATATAGAGGTGCATGATGCCATGAGTGTTCGGGGGGCGCTTGCCACTGATCCTGATTTCGGCGGTCGTCATCGGAGTTACTCCTACCCCTAAACCTTGAGGTGCAGGCCTGCAGTGCAGGATGTTCAATACTGCACACATTATAGCACGAATTAGGCCATTTTGTCAATGTGCCGGTAACACCAAAAAACGCCCTGATTGGGAGCGTTTTTGGGTGGTCGCATTTTTGTTAGACCATCTTTACGTCGATGTTGACGCCGGAGGGAAGATTGAGGTTCGTGAGTGCCTCGATCACCTTCGGATTGGGATTCATGATATCCATCATTCGTTTGTGGACCCGCATCTCGAACTGCTCTCGCGCATTCTTGTGGACGAAGGTCGAGCGATTGACGGTATATTTTTTAATTTCCGTAGGAAGCGGAACCGGCCCCACGACCGTCGCGTCGAAGCGTATTGCCGTGTCGATGATCTGCTTTACGGACGCGTCGAGAAGCTTGTGTTCGTAGGCGCGCACCCGTATGCGAAGCTTCTGAATCGGCGCCTCGGGGGCCTTAGTGGCCTTTTTGGTGCGAGGTGCGCGGGGTTTTTTGGTGGTTTCGCTTGCCATGGTCGGAAATCAGAAGAGGTAAGAGGCGGTTAGGCGACGATCTTGGTGACGACGCCGGCGCCGACGGTCTTGCCGCCTTCGCGGATAGCGAAGCGCTGCTTTTCCTCAAGCGCTACCGGAGCGGTGAGTTTCACTTTGAAGGTAACGGTATCGCCCGGCATGACCATTTCAACGCCCTGTGCGAGGGTGACCTCGCCGGTGACGTCGGTCGTGCGGACGTAGAATTGCGGCTTGTAGCCGGTGAAGAACGGCGTGTGGCGACCGCCCTCATCCTTGTTGAGGATGTAGACCTCTGACTCAAACTCCGTGTGAGGAGTGACCGAGCCTGGCTTACAAATGACCTGGCCGCGGTGTACATCTTCTTTCTTCGTGCCGCGAAGGAGGATGCCTGCGTTGTCGCCGGCGAGACCCTCATCGAGCTGCTTGTTGAACATTTCGATGCCGGTCACGGTCGTCTTGGCCGTCGGCTTGATACCGACGATTTCGACGTCTTCGCCAACTTTCACCTTGCCGCGCTCGATGCGGCCCGTGACGACAGTACCGCGCCCTTCGATCGAGAAGATGTCTTCGATCGGCATGAGGAACGGCTTGTCCGTCTCGCGAACCGGTGTCGGGATGTATTCATCCAGTGCCTTGGCGGGTTCGAGCACCTTCTGTGCGTACTCGTCGTTCATATCCTTCGATTCGAGCGCCTTGAGGCCCGAGCCGCGGATGACCGGAGCATTAGCTCCATCGAAGTTGTTCTTGGTAAGGAGCTCGCGGACTTCCTCTTCGACGAGGTCGATGAGGTCTTTATCCGGAACCATGTCTACCTTGTTGAGGAAGACGACGATCTTCGGCACGCCGACTTGGCGAGCGAGAAGGATGTGTTCGCGCGTCTGCGGCATGACACCGTCGGTCGCTGCAACGACGAGCACTGCGCCGTCCATCTGGGCGGCACCCGTGATCATGTTTTTAATGTAGTCCGCGTGTCCCGGAGCGTCGATGTGCGCATAGTGGCGCGCAGGCGTCCAGTACTCGGAGTGATGAAGGGCGATGGTGATACCACGAGCCTTCTCTTCCGGAGCGTTGTCGATCTGATCGACAGCTTCGGCGCGTGCACCGTAGCCACCTCCTGCCATGTTGAGAACATGGAGGATGCCGGCGGTGAGCGTCGTTTTGCCGTGGTCGACGTGGCCGATGGTGCCCACGTTGACGTGCGGCTTCGAACGGTCAAATGTTGCCATTTGTATGTGTTTATAATTTTTCCAACCCTGTCTTGAGTAAGTGCGCGAGAGACGCCTGACCCAAGAAGACTTGGCTTCTATTAATCTGCCTGGCGCGCCTCTCTGTGACCCTCGGCCGTGCACCGGGGTAAACAAAAAGAACGCACTCTTGCGTAGGGGGAATTGTAGAGGGGCTTCTAAAAATAGTCAACTGAATGAAAAAGAGAAACCGCGCGGCCGCAAGGGGCCGCGCGGGGAGCGTCTTGATTTCAGGAGAGCCTCGGGGGGCCTCCCTCAAGGGGGAAGCGCTCAGTGAGAAGCTTCTCCAGATCCTCGAGGCTTATTTTCCCGCGCACGAGCCAGAGGAAATAGCGGTGGAATGTTCGCATGACCTCACCGAAATCTTCGGTGATTTCCTCGACGTTATCGCGGAATTCTTTGGCGTCGATGATGCGGGGGTAGCGCCATACGTAATAGCAGAAGAGCGTGCCATCGCCCGTCTCCGGGCTTATCGAGATGTACGGCAAGCGCGCGTTGACCATCCTAGCGAGCTTCCCTACGGACTCGCGGTTCTTTTCCGTGATACGAACGCCCGGGACCGTAAGAGAGAAATAGAGCACAGGCTCGATGTCGTGCGGATGGAGCAGTACGTCCGCCGTCTTTTTCTTTTCTTCATCGATGATGACGAGGAAGGCAATGACGCCTTCCCACCTGCGACAGCTGGCCCAGTAACCACTGGAGGACGAGTTCGAAAGGGCCATGATCGAGCGGCCGAACGTGTCCAGCATGACTCTCTCCTCTGTTTATGAAAGAACGTTGTTAACCGCAGTATTGCAAATAAATCGCGGGCCGCCTAGGGGCGGCCCGCACGCTACTTCTTTTTACGTCCGGCGATAAAGCTCGGCACGACCTCCATCGAGGCACCGGGACGCACCTTTGGCAGAGGATTTCGCGGCTCGCGAAAGTCCGGCCGCTCGCCGCGCTCGTAGCGATCACGGAGATGGCCCTCGATGAACGGATCGGGGTTAGCTTTTTGCGTACTCATGAGGTACTCCTCTGTGCTTCTTACAAACTAGCGCAAAACCCGCCAGAGAGCGGGTTTTGCTACTTGCGAGATTCAGTAATTTCTTTTGCGACGTTTGGCGGTACCACTTCGTAGTGATCAAATTCCATGGTGAAGGAAGCGCGTCCTTCCGTCATGGAGCGGAGTGCGGTCGTATAGCCGAACATTTCAGAGAGCGGCACCTTGGCGCGCACGGCGCGAGCCATACCTCGCTCTTCCATACCCTCGATCTGCCCGCGCTTGCCGTTGATAGAGCCGGTGATGTCGCCGACGAATTTCTCCGGAACGACAACTTCCACTTTCATAATCGGCTCGAGAAGGACAGGGTGAGCGTTCTTGGCGGCATCCTGGAATGCCATGGAACCAGCGATCTTAAAGGCGATTTCCGAGGAGTCGACATCGTGATAGGAGCCGTCATAGAGCTCGACAGAAATATCCACCATGCGGAAGCCCGCGACGATGCCGCGCTCCATCGCTTCCTTGATACCCTTCTCGACCGCGGGGATGTACTCCTGCGGAATGACACCGCCCTTGATGTTGTTGACGAATTCGAAGTGATCTTCGCGCGAAACATTTTTCTTGACCTTCGCCTCTGGATCGATCGGCTGGAGCGGTTGGATCTTAATACGTACGTGTCCGTACTGGCCGCGACCGCCGGTTTGCTTGATGTACTTGCCTTCCGCATCCGCCTCTTTCTGGATAGTTTCGCGATACGCGACTTGCGGTTTGCCGACGTTTGCCTCGACACCAAACTCACGCTTCATGCGGTCGACGATAATTTCAAGGTGAAGCTCACCCATGCCCGAGATGAGCGTTTCCATAGTTTCGGAATCAGCGGAGACCTTAAACGTCGGATCTTCATCGGAGAGCTTCTTGAGCGCCATGCCCATTTTTTCCTGGTCCTGCTTGGTCTTCGGCTCGATGCGCATCGAAATGACCGGCTCGGGGAATTTGATCTGCTCGAGCACGATGGGCTTACTCTCGTCGCATAGCGTGTGGGAGGTCTTTGTGTCCTTAAGGCCGACCGCGGCGGCAATTTCACCGGCAAACACCTTCTTCACCTCTTCGCGCTTGTCCGCTTGAAGGCGCACGATGCGGCCAAGGCGCTCCTTGGTACTGGTCGTGGAGTTGTAGATATAGGAGCCCGCCTCCACCGTGCCTGAGTAGACGCGGAAGAACGTGAGCGCTCCGACGAAGGGGTCAGTCTGGAGCTTAAAGGCGAGCGCACAGAACGGATCCGCATCGGAGGGCTTGCGCTCGATGGCCTCGCCCGTCTTTGGGTCAGTACCCCTAACCGGCGGGAGGTCGATAGGGGACGGAAGGTAGTCGACGACGGCGTCGAGAACGAGCTGTACGCCTTTGTTCTTGAGCGCGCTTCCGGTGTAGACGGGGAAAATGTTATTGGCGATGACGGCTTTACGGAGGATTTTCTTGAGCTCATCGATCGACGGCTCCGTGCCCTCGAGGTAGGCATTCATGGCATCATCGTCGTTTTCAACGATGCGCTCGATGAGCTCGGCGCGATACTTCTTAACCTCATCCATCAGCTCTGCCGGGATCTCCATCTCGATGACGGTCTCACCCATTTTTCCTTCGAAGCGATACGCTTTCATCTTGAGAAGATCGACAACACCCGAGAAGTTTTCCTCTGCCCCGATCGGGAGCTGCATGCGTACCGCCCTCTTGTTGAGGCGGTCGAGAATTGACTGATAGGAGCGCTCAAAGGAGGCGCCCATGCGATCGAGTTTGTTGATGAAACAGATGCGCGGCACCGAAGCCTCATCCGCGTAGCGCCAGTTAGTTTCGGATTGTGGCTCGACCCCTGCAACACCGTCGAAAACGACGACGGCCCCGTCGAGCACGCGAAGCGAGCGCTTCACTTCGACGGTGAAGTCGATGTGTCCCGGGGTGTCGATGATGTTGAAGCGCGTTTTCTTTTCTTTGTTATTCTTGTCCACCTCATCAGTCCTGCTCCAGAAGCAAGTGATGGCGGCCGCGGTAATGGTAATGCCGCGCTCGCGCTCCTGCTCCATCCAGTCGGTCGTGGTCTCACCTTCGTGCACCTCCCCGATTTTGTGCTGGGAGCCGGTATAAAAAAGGACGCGCTCGGACGTGGTGGTCTTCCCCGCATCGATGTGCGCGATGATGCCGAAGTTTCGTACTCGCTCCAGTGGATAGTCCCGGTTCATAAATAAAATAAGCGCCAGTGGCGTGATGTGTAGAATACTCCAAAGCGGAAAATTTGCAAAAAGAGGACCCGCGTTGCGGGTCCTCTACGTCAAAGTACTAATAATCATAACTCGGGGGATACAGGTCGAGGAGCGCTTCGTCATTCAGCTTTTTTAGCTGGAGAAAATGAAGGCTTGACCCAAGTCGCCAGCCGATTATGTAGGCAGCCAATACGGCAGCGGCCTCGATGGCGCTAGCGATTGGGTAGTCTGACTTAAAAAGATAAAGAACGAAGAGAGGCGTCGTCCCAACCACCGAAAGAAACGATGCGATCCACAGCAGATACCCTAGCGCAGTTGGGATATAGAGCAGGGGTCGAAAACTTTCTCTAAGTAAATAGAGTGATGCCGAGGCCGCTTCCAACCGCACGCTGCATCTCTTTTCGAGTCGGTAAATAAAAAGTCTAACAAAATGGATCCCCGTCGGTAAGGCAATGAGCCCCAGAAGGGTGGTGAGACCGATGAGCCTGAGCACCCAGATCAGCGAGATCTCGGACATATTCTCCTCCAAAGTTGGAACTCATTCCACTAGGATCATTATAAATTGGAGTTTTATAATTGTCAATATTTTCGCCTTCAAGTAAAAACTGCTCGTTTCTGAGCGATTTTTACTAGGCGAAGTGGGCGCCTCGACCCCAATTTTGCGAGGTTATTTAGACGCAAGGCGCTTCGCCCAGGAGATAAACGCTACCTGCGCACGCGCCTTGCGAGATACTGCGATACTATCGTAGTACTGTGTCCCTTGGCTTCTACAGAAAAACAAAATTGGAGCGGGATGCTCCAATTTGCAACTAGAATTTTCTTCGCTTTACTCGAAAATCACCACGCAAAGTGAGCAAAGGCGCGGTTAGATTCCGCCATCTTGTGCGTATCTTCGCGCTTTTTCACGGCTGAACCCTCGTTTTTCGAAGCAGAGAGAATTTCGTCAGCAAGTTTTACGGCCATAGGCTTTCCCTTCTTGCCATTTGCAGCGTCGAGGAGCCAGCGGTAGGAGAGAGCGAGTCGGCGCTCCGGGCGCACTTCGCGCGGCACCTGGTAGTTGGCACCGCCGACGCGGCGAGAGCGAACCTCCATAGTCGGGCCGACGTTTTTGAGCGCGAGCTCAAGGACTTCGACCGGATCGCCATGATCTTTTTTGATGATATCGAACGCGCCGTACACGATTTTGCGTGCAGCGTTCTTCTTCCCCTCCTTCATCACGTAGTTGATGAGCTTGTGAACCTTCGGATTTTGATAGACAAGATCCGGTCCGGGAATATTTCGCTTCTTAACTTTCCTTCTCATGATTATCTTTGTCGATGTTGGCGTATGAATAACTTTGCTATAGCTAGATTATTCATATCCTGATTTTTAACCCTTAGGTCGCTTGTTACCGTAGCGAGAGCGGCCCTGGCGGCGCGTATCGACACCCGTAGCATCGTACTTACCACGCACAATCTGGTAGCGAAGACCAACGTCCTTTACGCGACCTCCACGCACAAGCACTACCGAATGCTCTTGGAGGGTGTGCCCCATACCGGGAATGTAGGCGGTGATTTCGGTGCCGTTGGTGAGGCGAACGCGGGCGATCTTGCGAATAGCAGAGTTAGGCTTGCGAGGGGTCTTGGTGGTGACTTTCGTGCACACACCGCGCTTGAAGGGCGACTTAAAATTGCTCGGGCGGTTCTCAAGCGTGTTGAAGCCATAGGTAAGAGCGAGCGTCTTGGTTTTGCGCTTCGCGTCCTTGCGCTTTCGCTTCACGAGCTGGTTTATTGTGGACATTTTTTCTAAAACAAAAACGCGCCTTTTGCGCATGGCCACTCTACTATAGAGAGCTCCGGGGCGCAAATCGCGCCTTCATTTCAAAGCGAAACACCCGTAATGAGCACGAAGAGGTACTGGATGAGCGTTGAGAAAAATGGCCAGATAAGCTGAATGACGAGAAAGAGAAAAAGAAACGAGGCGATAAGGCCGAAACTCGCGATGGCGCCCTCGAAGCGGCGATATGTTTCGAGAAGGCGGTACGGCAGGAGAGAAATGAGTGCGCGCGAGCCATCGAGCGGCGGAATAGGCACGAGATTGAAGAGAGCGAGCACGAGATTTATGTAAACGACGGTGCTGATGAGCGAGAGAAATGCCGGCGACATCATCGCTCCCGCAAAGCGGATGAGGAGGCCGAAAAGGACGGCAATGAGTAGGTTTGTGAATACTCCGGCGAGCGCGACCATGGTCTCGGCGAAGCGGCCTTTGAGGTTGTATGGGTTGTAGGGCACTGGCTTGGCCCAGCCGATGAGGACGCGCGAGCCGGAGAGCACGAGGAGTGCGGGAAGTATGACGGAGCCGAATGGGTCGATGTGCCGCAGAGGATTTAGCGTAAGGCGCCCCTGGAGCCGCGCGGTCGGGTCGCCGTAGAGCTCCGCGACATAGCCGTGAGAGACCTCGTGGAGAATGACGGAAAAAATGAGGACGATGATCTGAAAGAGAGTGTCCATCGTGAAGACCATCCTAGCACAGAGCCGATTTTGCGTAGATCCAGCAGTTGTGATAAGGTCTCGAAATCATGGCTAAAGTTTGCGCCATAACCGGAAAGGGCTCGCTGGTCGGGGGCCGCTACAGCAATCGCGTCCGCGCGACGCAGTTTAACCCGTCCGGCAAAGTTCGCCGCCAGCCCAACATCCAGCGCCGCCGCATCTTTGTTCCCGAGCTACAGAAAACCTTTGTGCTCAACGTCTCAACCGCCGGCATCAAAACCATCAACAAGAAAGGCGCGTTCAGGGCTCTCAAAGACGCCGGGATTATCTAAGTAAAACCGCCCTGCAGGGCGGTTTTACTTTCGTACAAAGTTTTTCCCGTCTGACTCAAAAATAAGGGTGCCATCGCGAAACGTCTCAAGCGTCGGGATGCTGTCGCTCGCGAGGCGCTCTGTGACGACCGGGCTCGGTAGCCCATAGCGATTCTTGAGCCCGGCGGAGATTATAGCGTAGGCGGGAGAGGCTGCTGCGAGCCATGCCTGCGAGGAGCTCGTCTTGGAACCGTGGTGGCCGAGTTTTAAAATATCGGTCTTGTATGAGGTCGATGAGGCGATGGCGAGGAGACGACTCTCCACTTTTGCCGTCGCGTCGCCCATGAGGAGGATATTTGTGCTTCCATAGACAAGGCGCATGACAATGGAGCCATCGTTTGGTGTGTACGTCGAGACATCTTTGTCGGGGTAGAGAACATCCAGGTGTGCACCGCCGCCGAGATTAAAGACCATCCCCCGTCGCGCAATGATCTGCTTCACGCCTTTTTCTCTAAGCGTATTCTCGAGCGTCTGATAGGTTACCGTGTGTTTTTCCGTTCCCGGCTCGAGCTCGATGCCAACCTTGTAACGGGATAACAGGTCAATAAAACCGGAGAAGTGATCCGCATCGGGATTCGTCACCACGATTGCGTCGAGGGAGCGGTCGTAGAGCGGCATAACTCTGCCAAGCTCACGCAGGAGCGCGCTGTTTGGGCCGCCATCGACGACGATTTGAGTGCCTGTTGGCGATTCTATATAGATGGCATCGCCCTGTCCGACATCGAGGAAGGCCACGGTGAGGAGATGTGCGCTCTCGCGCACGAGCGCATAGAGCGAAAGCGCTGCGGCGGCGGCGAGCACGAGAACGATGGAGAGTAGGACGCGCTGACGGAGTCTCTGCATAGCGGCACTACTATATATAAAAAAGAAAGAGGGCGCGACCAAGGGTCGCGCCCGTCCGCTACTTTTCGAGGAGCGTAAGCGCCATTTTCACAGCGACATCGCGGTCGACCTCCGTCGGTCGCGTATTCGGGAGAAGTACATCCGGCAGGAGCCCGATGCCCTGGATCTTGCCGCGAACACGGTCCCCGGCGACGAAGTACTCTCCGGCCGTGAGATAGAGGCCAATGCCCTCATCGAGAACGAGGGCGTTTTGGAACACGCCCTTGCCGTACGTCCTCTCCCCGAGAATGCGGGCATCCCCGGCGCTGCACCGGATCGCCCCTGCAAGAGCCTCCCCCGCGGAGGCCGTATTGCGGTTGACCAGCATGATGATGCGAACGTGACGGAATATTCCCGCGGAGGTCGTCACGAGCGTCTTGACGTCCCCGTTCTTGAATACGTACTCCGCGAGGACAAGCTTCTCGGAGCGCGCAAAGAGGTGCGCGATGCTAAGCGCGCCATCGAGGCTTCCGCCCGGATTGTCCCGAAGGTCAAGGACGAGGTTGCGCATTCCCCTGGTGGAAGACAGCTCCCGAGCAAAGTCGCGCGCTGTCATGGAGCCAAAACGCTCGATAAGTACGTACTGCGTCGTCTCGGTCAGCGGAGCACCGATGACCGTCCGGTACGCGAGCTTCGTTGTTCCTCCGGAGGTATTTTCTTGGGGCGGATTGGGAGTCCTTCGGAACAGGACGAACTGCGAGTAATGATCAAAGCATCCGCGAGTCTGCAAAATAAAGTTCTGCTCGACGAGGGTGAAGGGGTCATCTTTGGACGCGAGAACTTTTCCGATGGCGCGTCGGATGGGCTCCCCACAGGTCGCTACATCGATACGACGCAGGGAGTTCTGAAGAATGTAGGCGTATGTGGCCCATACCGCTTTATGAGGGTCAGAACGAAGGAGCTGCACTTGGCCGTACGTCGGCACCGAGAAAACGCAGAATAATACGATGAGGAAGAGTCGTTTCATGCTCTTGCCCTTTCTGTAGAGAACTGAGGTGCTCCCTGTATTGAACCACGCCGATACATGGCCACAAGGTAGACACACCGGAAAATCATTGTGCCGATGCTATACTAAGCGGCACCATGATCTACGCAGAGCAGAAATTCTCCTTGCCCGAGCTCAGAGGAATATCGCAGAAGCAGCTCGACGTGCACCTCAAGCTCTACGCTGGCTATGTGAAATTCACCAACCATCTGCGGGAGGTCCTTGCTGATCTTCGAAGCGACAGCGAAAAGAACGCGTACGCCCTCGGCGAGGTGATGCGCCGCTTTGGTTTCGAGTTCAACGGCATGCGCATGCACGAGTACTACTTCGAGCAGTGGGAGAGTGGCCCCGCTGGCCTTTTGGAATCTGGAGCGCTCGGTGAGGTTCTTGTCGAGAAATACGGCTCCCTCGCCGAGTTTGAATCGCACTTCAAAAATATCGGGCTCATGCGCGGCATCGGCTGGACCGTGCTTGCGTGGGATGGTAAAGGAAAAACACCCCATATCTATTGGGTAGGTGATCATGAGCTCGGACAGCTTGCCGGGCTTCCGATCATTCTCGCGCTCGATATGTGGGAACACGCCTTTATGGTCGACTACGCGCCGGCGGAAAAGAAAAACTACATCGACGCATTCTGGAGCAACCTCAACTGGAGTGTCGCGGAGAAACGCTTCTCCGCGGCGTCTTAACTTCTTGCAGCAGCGCCCGCCGCAGCTTCCGCTGCGGCGGGCTTTCTCATTTTTACATACCCATACGCATATAGACCGTACCAGAACATGACGAGGAGAAACGGAAACGCTGGCAGTACGACAGCGGCAAACGGTGCCGACGCTAATTCTTTGACGACAAAGAGCATGAACGAGAGGAGCGCGGTGGCGGCCCAAGAAAACGGTGCCGCCACGATGAGATTCACGAAACCGAGGGTACCCGCGAGAAATCCGAAGAGCATGGTCACCGGCACCAAAGGCAAAATGAGGAGGTTGGCGGGTAATGAAACGACAGAGAAGATGCCGGTGGTATAGAGGAGAAACGGTAACACGAAAATTTGTGTCGAAATGGTTGCGGTCACAATCTCGCGCAGTCCAAACTTCTCCGGAATCCAAAGAAGTCTTGCCTCAACGAGCGGGGAGACATAGATGAGCGCAAGGGTTGAGAGGAACGAGAGTTGAAACGAGGTATCGAAGACGAGGATGTGGGGATTTTGGAGAAGCATGAAAAAACCCGCCAACACGAGAGCTCGGGTGATGACGTAGGTGCGCCCTGTCGCGCGGGCGACAATCGCCAGGAGTGCCATGATGCTCGCACGCACGGTCGTCGCGGTCGCCCCGGTCATGAGCGCGAAAAAGACGATGGAAAGCGAGCCGAGCCCGATGCCGACATAGCGGGGCAAAAAGGAGAATACTTTTTGAATGAAGTCAGCAACAATGGTGACGTTGTAGCCGGAAAGCACAACGATATGCACGACGCCGACGGTGCGAAAATCATCGAGGAGCTCTTTTCCGAGCGAGTGTTTTGCGCCGACGACGAGACCCCCGAGCAGTGATGCATCTGGCTCCGGTATAACCTGCTCGACATTGTGTAAAAATTTTTCTTTAAGTGTAAATAGAGCTTCGAGAACGGGATTTCCTTTCTCGTGCCCTTCTATTGAAAGTTTCGGGAATGTCATTTCGTACGTAATTCCCTCTTTCGCAAGATATGCGCGGTAATCGAATACTCTTCCCGTGTCAGTTTCAAAGTTCTGTGGGTATTGAATCTTTCCAGACAACGTAATTTCATCACCGTAGGATATTTTTGGATACAGCTCCACAACCGCAAGAATTTTTTCGTTGACGCTTTGGTCTTCGATCTTGTCGAGCCGGACGTAGAGCAATGTTGAGTTTTCTCGCTCATCTGGCTCGCCTACCACTACACCCTCTGCTGCCACATTTTTTTCCTGAAACGACTCAATGAGGGGATTTTTGGGAAGATCCGCTTTTTCATAGCGGAGCATGCCCAGGGAGCAGCCGAAGAGAGCCGCCGCGACGAGGAGTGCCGCGGCGGTGGATGTATCCCAAAACGCACGGGAGAGAATGACGGAAAAAGCGACGACCGAAAAAATGATCGGAAGAAAAAGTCCGAAATCAAAAAACGAACGAAGCAGGATCCCGCCCGCAAACCCGAGAATGAGCCAGAGAAAAATTTTGTCTCGCATACTTACGCACCACGGTCCATCGCTTCGTTCGCAAGTCTGTCCGCTTCCTTATTTTGCTCTCGGCGCACATGGGTGAAGGTGATATTCGGGAAATCTTTCACCCGCATATTGTGAATGGCTATAAATTTTGGAAACAGACTCTCTGTTTTAATTTGGTATTTCCCCGAGAGCTGCCGCACAGCAAGTTCGCTGTCCATTTTCATCTCAACCTGCGTATCTTTTCGCTTTCCTTCGGGAACAATTTTTTTAAGTTCGGTGAGCGCCGCAATAATCGCCTCGTATTCGGCAAAATTATTCGTCTGATGGCCGAGAAATTTAGAAATTTCTTTCAAAACCTTCCCCTTCTCGTCGACAATGACCGCACCGAGTCCCGCAGGTCCGGGATTTCCCCTCGCTCCCCCGTCGGTATAGATGGTGAATTTCATTCAAAAAAGTATATCAGCAAGTATTGAAACTTGACAGAAACAAAAATCTTTGTTAAATACTTACGAAGCTGTTCATTCCCAACTGCGGAGAGGAAAATGTCCAACCGAATCCTAACTATTGCTCTCAGCCTCGTCATAGCCTACTTTGCCGTATGGCTTGGCGACTCCGTGAATACGGCTTTCGTGAAGGACGCGGCGAGGGGGGCTAAAGACAGAGGGGGCATCTCCGGGCTGATCATTATATGGGTGGGTCTTCTGTTCCTTGCCGATCTCATTCTCTATGCCTTCTGGATGATAAACAAAATGATGGAAGATGAATCCCTCGAGTGGTTCTCCGCTTTCATACTGATTCTTTCCGCCCACATATTCGGCTGTTTAGCCGGGCCCATAACTAAGTTTGGCTTCGTTCCATGGAATTGGGCCGATCCGTTGGTTGTTCTGCTCATCATCGGCATCGTGCCGGCCGCCCACGAAGTCCGGAGTATTGCTGTCGATATACAACGCGCAATGCGTGAGCAAAGAAAAAAAGATAACGTCCGCGCCATTCGAACCTAGTGCATCCTCTGTTGTTCGCGCCCGACTCTTTGGTCGGGCGCTTTTCTTTTCAAACGATATCGATGATACGGAGGCGCAGCTGGGAATAGTTTCGAAAATTGGATTTTTCCATGTTAGCGACGAGATTTATCGTCTTTCCAGCTACGGGAACACGCTGAAAATCCTCGGGTTTAGCAAAAAAGGCTATGGCGGATATTTTTCGCCCGGAGAAATTTTCAAATAGGAGCTCGAGGTGTTGTTTCTCCTTGCCGAACATTCGAACTTCTTTCACCTCGACGTCCTCGAACATAAAGAGCGGCTTCGGATTCCCCTCCCCAAACGGCGAGAGCTTTTCGATGAGGCGATAGGTATCGAAGGTTACATCCTCAAGCGAGAGTTTTTTATCTATCATTGCCTCTTCAATAATTCCCTCTTCAAGTCTTACCTCTTTATACGCGGCAATGAGCGTCTCCTCGAGCACGTGTACTTTCTCTTGTGACATTGAGAATCCTCCCGAAAGAGAGTGCCCACCAAAGTCATCAAATACCCGCTTCGCAGCACCCATAAGAGTGACCACATTGACCGATCCATCGGAGCGACACGAGCCCTTGATGATCTCTCCTCCCTCACGCCCCCACAAAAACACCGGCCGACTGTATTCTTCAACGAGTGTATTGGCGGCAAGTCCGAGGAGTCCCGGGCGCCAAGCGGGATTGCCCATGACGATCACTTCTTTCACTTCCGTAAAGGATGCGATGCGCTTCTTTATTTCTTTTACGGTCGAGGCTACCACGCCTTTCCGTTCGTCATTGATGCGGTTGAGCTTCGCTGCAAGCTCGTCAGCCTGCCCTTCGTCCGTTGTGGTCAAAAGATGGAACGCATCTTCGGGTTTGTCCATGCGTGAGGCGGCATTGACGCGCGGTGCGATCATAAAACCGACATCATCCTCGGTGATGGATGATTGTTCAGTTTTCATAAGACGGCAGAGTTTCATAAGTCCTGGCCGCGGTGATTTGCGAAGTACCTTAAGGCCATAGTGAGCGAGGGCCCGGTTTTCGCCTATGAGCGGCATCATGTCAGCAATCGTCGCAAGCCCTGCCATATCGAGAAGCCATTTCTCCCATCCCTCTTTAATCCCGAAACGATTCTTTATAAGAAGAGCTTGAACGAGCTTAAATGCGGTTCCGGCGCCGGAAAGACCATCGAAGGGATAGGTCGAATCCCTGCGCTTTACGTTTATGACCGCGTAGGCCGGCGGTAGAGTCTCGCCCGGCAGGTGGTGGTCAGTGACAATGACATCGATTCCCAGCTGAGTTGCCTTTTCAATCGGGACGTGATCCACGATCCCGCAATCAACAGTGATGATGAGAGCGGCTCCTTCTGCCTTGAGCGTTTCAATTCCCTCCACATTGAGCCCGTAGCCTTCCCTGTGACGGTGCGGAATGTAGTTTCGAAAATTGGCGTAGTTTATTTTTTTAAAAAAATCGTGGAGGAGCGCTCCGCCGGGGATGCCATCACAGTCATAATCATTCCAAATAACGACCTTCTCGCTCTTTGCGATCGCTGAGAGAATCCTCTCCACTGATTTTTCCATATCAGGGAGAAGGTAGGGATCGTGAAGATGTTTCTCGTAAGAGGGATTGAGAAATTCCTGAGCCCCGAGCGGTTCAGTGATGCCACGCGCGACGAGGAGTTCGGAAAGTAGCGGTGGAAGAGTGGAGAGTTCTTGTAGGGTGTCCGGATGAGGTGCTTCGCGGAGAGCATAACGGCGCATGGTACAATCCTAGCACGATGAATTCTCTCGACTGCGTTTTTTGTAAGATAGTTCGGGGCGAAATCCCTTCCTACAAGGTATACGAGGACGATGATACGCTCGCGTTCTTGGACATCCACCCGAACAATCCAGGTCACACGCTCGTCGTTCCAAAAAAGCATTTTGAAAACCTTTACGCACTAGACGACCATCATCTCGCGGCGCTCATGCGTACCGTCCAGAAAATAGCAAAGGCAGTAAAACCGGCGGTTGCCGCGGGCGGCATCAACATCGCCATGAACAACGAAGAGGTAGCGGGACAGATCATCTTCCACGCCCACCTCCACGTCATTCCCCGCTTCAGAGAAGACGGTTATACGCACTGGGGGAAGCGCGCGTATAAGCCGGGAGAGGCGCAGCAGGTGGCGGAAAAGATACGCCGGAGCCTGTGAGCCTACGTTTTTCGCCGCAGTACGTCGATGCCGGGGAGTGTGCCGCTTTGGAGGAACTGGAGCATCGCGCCGCCGCCTGTCGAGAGAAAGGAAAAATGTTTTTCGAGTTTAAGGCGCCCGATGGAGGCGATGGTGTCACCGCCGCCGACAATCGAGTAGGCGGAAGAGGAGCTCATGACGCGCGCGATCTCCTCGGTGGGCTCCGTGTAGCCCATTTCGTAGTTACCTAAGGGACCGTTCCAGAGCACGAAGCGCGAGTTGGCGACCGCGTCGGAGAGCTCGAGGAGCGAGCGCGGCCCTATGTCGTGTATGGTGTCGTTCTCTCCGATATCGATAAGAAGTTTCGCCTCCTTCCCTGAAAGAGAGGCCACGGTCACATCGGAGGGAAGAAGGATTTTGGGGTGGTTCATGAGCTCGCGTGCCTTGAGCCAGCCGGAGGAGAGGAGCGAGTGGCCGACCTCGTAGCCTCTCGCCTTGAAAAAATCATTGGCGACGGCTCCCCCAACGAAGACATGGTCATAGATGTCGAGAAACTTTTTGATGAGCGGTTCCTTGGTCGCGAATTTCGCACCACCGAGAATGAACAGCGACGGGTGTTCCGGTGAGAGCGCCCGCGAGAGATTGTTCGTCTCTTCCTCCATGAGAAAGCCAGCCCCGCCAGGGAGGTGTTTGGGGATACCGACTATCGAAGCGTGCATGCGGTGGGAGTCGGCGAATGCGTCGTTGAGATAGATATCGGCCCCTGCGGCAAGTTCACGGGCGAAAGCATCATCATTTTGCACCTCGCGCGCGTCACTGCGGACGTTCTCGAGGAGGAGTACCTCCCCGTTTTGGAGCGCCTCGCGGGCCTTTTTCGCTTCGCGCCCCACGAGGTCAGGCACGAACGTGAGGGGCAGCTGGCTTTCGAGCATGGTAGCGATGGCGGAGAGTGAGCGATTGCCGTCCCCGAGGTGCGCCACGATGGTCGTGCGGGCCCCAAGCTGGACCAGATACTCTATTGTCGGCAGCGCCCGGCGAATGCGGAAGTCATCTGCTATCTCCCCTTCCGAAGTAAGCGGAACATTAAAACCGGTGCGCAGAAGTACGCGCGTACCGCGCAAGTTACCAAGCGTTCGTATGGTGGGGACGGAGAGGGCCATAGCTAGTGGTCGAAAGCTTTGACGATAATCGAAAATTCCTCCGGTTTCAGAGAAGCATGCCCGACGAGCGCGCCGGAGACGGCGCCACTTTCCGCGAGCTGTGCTGCGTTGTCCCGCTCGACGGAACCACCATAAAGAATAGGAACGGAAAGAGCCGTGGCGTTATTGTAGAGTTCTGAAAGTACCTTGCGGACAAAGAGCGTCGTCTGAACGAGCTCGTTCGGGGGAAGCGCGAAGGCTGCCGTGCGGCCGATGGCCCACACCGGCTCATAGGCAATGGCAAGGTATTTGAGGTCCGTGAGGTGTATGCCTTTGAGTGACTCTTTTATTTGGGTCCGTAGTTCCTCGAGATACTCGCCTTCCTTGTCGCGTTCATGCTCTCCGACACAAAGGATTGGGGTAAGATCATCCGAAAGGGCTCGACGCAGTTTCGCCGCGACCGCGTCATTCTTCTCTCCGAGTGCACGGCGTTCCGAGTGTCCTACGATGACATAGGAGACTTTCACGCTTCGGAGCATGGCGGCAGAAATTTCCCCGGTGTGAGAACCCCCATCGAGCGCAGAGAGGTCTTGCGCGCCAAGTGCGAGTTTGCCGGAGCGCATCGAGGAGCTAAGAAGCGAGAGGAATGGCGCGGGAGGGCACACGACGACCTGAATTTTGGAGCGAGACGCTACGAGTTTGGTCGCGCGCAGGAGCCTCTGGGCCTCCGCGACACTCTGCGGGTTCATCTTCCAATTGGCGACGACGAGCCCTTTTTTCATGGAGAAATTGTAGCATGACGGCGCCGCGCAATTTCTAAAAAGAACAAAAAGAAAAAGGCGCCCGCACTGCGGGCGCCTGGTACCGTGGCGCGAAAATTCAGGAAGACGATGCCGCTCGGGGAGCCGGCGCGAAGCCGGGATGCGGGATCCAGGGAAGGAAGAGCTTGTGCACGTCCTCGCCAAGAACCCCCCACAGCTCAGGACTCGCGTCGCAGTCGTCGACGTACTTCACGCCGACGTAGGGCATGCTGGTGCGCACAACGAACCGAAGGTGGTCGTGCGTCCCAGAGCGGCGGACCTCGAACGAGGTTGAAAGCTCCTCAGACTCCCGATCCTTGAGTGCCTCGATGACACGCTCGAGTTTCATCGGTTCGACGGCTCTGCCGACCTTATCCGTATCGCAGAACTGTGCTGTCGTGGTGAGCTTGATCCACGAGACCAAGGGGTACGTGAACATCTGTGTCCTGGGACGACAGTGGAATCGTCGCCAGCCGGAAAACCAGGTCCGAATGGAAAACACGATGACGGGTATCACGTGTTCGCCGATCCACGTAACGCCCGGGGTCCCGTGTCTGACGACCACCCTTCCGCTGATGCTAAGAGTTATCACGCCTGTGCGACCCTTGTCGCCCGCAAGCGATATTGAGGCGATCTTGTCGCTTAGGCCCGTGAAGCGAAGAGCTTGCGAGAGCGGTAGAAGCGCACCACGGCCTACATCGCTAGCTCGAAGGAAATTGTTCCAGAGGTCCTTGCGCAAACGGACTCGAGGGTCTTTTTCACACTCATGTGCGAAAAAGTCCTCAAACGGCGTGAGGTCGACGTTCTTGCTCTTGAGGATTTGCAAGTAGTCGCCCTCCTTTTTCTTTTCCTTGACCCGCGAACGCTTCAAGCGCAGAAGCATCCGCCGTTCTTCTTTCATATCAACAAGCGGCCGATGTCGAGCTTCCCACGCCCTGAAGGCGCTCTCGCGCTCTTCCGGCGTCATACCAAGGAGCGCGAGTTCTCCAGCCGCTTCTTCCCACCGGAGCCGTAATCGCGCTTCGATGGAGCGAGCGAGAAGCTCTTGGAATTTGTTCGGGCGTACGGACTGGGGAGCTCGAAGTTCTTCCGGTCGCGCTTCATCAGCCGCAACCGGAGTCTCGGAGGGGACAGCTGCCGCACCTGGAAGCACGATAGGTTCTTCCGGGCGGGTGATCGAGGCCTTCTGCTCGTTTATGAGGGAAGTTCCGTTCGCGGCCGAGGCGGATGCACCGTCGGGAGCGAGCGGCTTCAGCAGCGTTTCCGCTGCTGCAGTCAGATTTTCACTCATCAGTAATCCCTTATGATTGCCCTTGTGAGTTCAGTTCCGCGCGAAGTTATACCATATTTCTTCGCCTGGTACCAGGGTTTTACTGCGTCTCCTGCCACTTGGAAATGCTATACCCCGCAGAAGGGCCTTCTGTGAAAATGACGCTTATGAGACCGATCTTATAAATGACCTGGGCCGAGTTCGATAATTCGATGCGATACGCGGTTACGGTGCGCACTGGGCTTGCGGCGCCGGTGTTATTCGAAAGACTTACTTTGCCGTGGCCGGCATAGAGCATGAGGTCTCCCGTCGCTTGATTGGCCAGGTTGATAGCAAGGGTGCTTCCTCCATTTTCCGCACTGTTGTTTTGGGAAAGAAGAAGAACGAACGAGCCGGTGTTGCCGTTTCCGCTAAACGAAATGTTGTTTTGAAGCGTGACGGTGCTGCCGGTTGCGCGATCGCTCGGATTGTCGACGACTATGGCGACGCTTTTGTTGCCGACGGACGGATCGATGGTGATAGACGATCCATTTCCCACGGTAAAGTTGCCGGTTATCCAAAGCGGTCCCGTGAGGTTGAGGGTCGCGTTTTTAAGGGTGAGGTCGCAGGCAATTTTTTTGGGACCCAGTGTCGTGTTGGCGCTTATGGTATAGGGGCACGTGGATATCGTGCCGCCGGCGGCCGCGTCGTTCTCCCATGTGGTTACCTGGGCATCGGAAATCGGTAGGCTCGTCGTAGAAACATCGGTGCTGTTGGGGTGATTGGTGCCGCCCACGGTCGAGCTCGTTATCACCTGGTAATAAGCGTCTTTGTCGATGACCGCATTTTGAATGGTGTGTGCATAGGCGGTACCGGTTGCATGAGCGCCGTCAATAATGCCGGCCTGTCCGGCCGATACGACGCCGCCGTAGATAATATTGCTATTCGACCCGGTCACGGGGCCGTTGCTGAAAACGTTTCCGATCACCGACGCCGAATTGGTCATCGAAATCCCTCCGGTTCCCGCCTGAAGCCCCGCATTGAACGATGCGCCGTCGCCCTGAACGATGGTGGCGGTGACCTTGCGAACCCTCCCCTCATCGGCGCTCACGGCGGTGATCACCTTGTCGGTGACGACGTCTTGCGCGGATATGGTTAGGGAAGAGCTGCCGATGCTCATGGCATACGTGCTCGCGATCGTTTTGTTTTTGATATAGCGATAGAGAGCGTCCTCGAGCGCGCCTTCTGCGCCGGCATACGTAACCTTGGAGACCGCGAGGTTTCGAGCCATACGGGTATCGCGCAGCACCGGCGAGGCGATGGCGCCGATGACGAGGAGTGCTCCGGAGAGAAAAAAGAGTACGCCGCCGAGCATTGCCTGACCTCCTTGACCTCTCGTGCCGTATCGCATATTAGTAGCTGTTGCGCAGCGTCGCGCTTGTTTTAAATTCGCTCGCACGCGTTGTCGAACCGAACGTCGCCGAAAGTACCATGTCAATACCGACGAGCGCGGAGGTTGTACCGTTCGCCTGGGTCGAAAATATAAGTTTTGAAACGCTCACCCCTCCTCCGGTGAGATTGTAGGGAGCCCCTCCTCCCTCCTGGATGCGCACGGCGCCCGCACTCGTATCAAACGTAATGGTCGTGCCGTTTCCGGAACTATCTGTCGAAGTGAGAACGAGCGTCCCCGGGGAGGAGTTGAGGACGCTCGAACCCGAGACGGCGCTTGCTTGCCGGATTTCGCGCACCATCCGCTCGAGCGCTGCGGACGCCGAGCCGTCGATCGCAAGCGCAAGGACCACTTGCCGATATGAACGAGCCAGCGGCAGGAGTCCCTCTATGACGAGCCCCGCGACGAGGACGAGAATGGCGATATAGATGATCATTTCGACGAGCGAGTATCCGCGATCGTGTCGGTGCGTGTTCATGGTCAGAAAATTTTAGTGAGATAGGTCGTGAGCGTATAGGAAATAGTGGAGCGCGTAGGACCGACCCACGAAACGCTCACGGTCACTTGACGCGCATCGGGATCGAGATACTTATTCGAGGAGGTGGCCGCTACGATATTGCTCGTCGAATTGTCCCGATAGACGCTCCCAAGCTGCAGAGTGCGCGTGAACCCCGGGAGGGTCGTCGTTGCGGTCGTTGTCGTCGCCCACACCCCGCTCACCTGAGCGAGATAATACGTCGTTGTCGTCGAGAGAGCGGCAAACGTGCTCCAGCTAGAGTCCCGCAGCGCGCGCGCTACTTCTATGCCTTCTTCGGCGTAATAGGCGGCCTGGATTTTTGCGGTATTCCCGAGCCCCACCGCCAAGTACTGACGAAAGGCGAGTATGACGCCGACGATAAAAACGGCGACGATGCCGATCCCTATCGCCACCTCGATGAGCCCGACCCCGCGTTGAAGGTTTTGTTTCATGAGCTTATGCCGCCTAGCGTCACCGTTACCGTGCGTGTTTGCGACGTGTCGGCTTTAAGGGAGACCACGACGGTGCCCGATACGCTCGCCTTCCCCGTGAGACGAGCGAAGGTGATGTCGATCGCGCCGCCGGTGAGGGAGGGAGTTAGGGTCACGAGCGACGTGAGCGTAATGGTCCGATTATTCGAATCCCCCGGCGTGTACGAAGCCCCTTTGAAAATGACGACGCTGCCGCTGCCGAAGTGTACGCCATAGGAGGAGTCGGCGAGCGAGTCGAGGGTATCCTGTCGCGCTTGTGAGAGCGCCGAGACGACCTCCGCCGATGCGCCGTCGAGGATGCGTCGCGAGGTGAAGGAGCGGAACGCGGAGAAGAGCACACCGGCGATCAGGATCATGATGAGGATCGTCAGGAGTATCTCGACCAATGTGAAGCCGCGCGCGTTCATACGTCAAAAGCTGCTGCTTATCGAATAAATCGGCGTTATCATCGAGTAGGCGAAGAAGCCCACCGTAATGCCGATGACGACCATGAGGAACGGCTCGATGATGGTGGACATATCCTTGGTCTTTTGTTCGACCTCGTCTTCATAAAATTCCGCGACCTGGAGCAGGAGCTCCGAGAGCTTCCCCGTTTCTTCACCGACGGCGATCATCTCGCCCACCATGACCGGATAGAGGTTCGGGTACTTTTCGATGGTCGCGGCGATCTGTTCGCCTTTTTCGATGTGCTCGCGCGCCTCTTTCATGACCGCTTTAAAGTACGAGCTTTGGAGCACGTCCTGCGTGATGGTGATGGCATTCGTCACGGAAACGCCGGAGGAGAGGAGCGAAGAGAGCGTGCGTGTGGTGCGTGCGGTATTGGTCTGTTTTACGAGCCCGTTGATGATGGGGACCCGCAGCAGCGTCCAGTCGAGCGCACGGCTTCCCTTCGGCGTACGAATGGCGTAGATAAACGCGCCAACAAGGAAGATAAGCCCCGCAAGCGCCACGAGCGTGTTATGCGCGAGAAAGTTTGAGACTGCGATGACTATCTTTGTCGAGGTGGGGAGCGTCACGTGGAGGTCGTTGAAGGTCGAGGTAAGGGTCGGCACGATGAAAATGAGCATGATAGCTCCAACGAGCACCATGACGGAGAGTACGATGCCGGGATATATCATGGCGCCACGGATTTTCTTGGTGAGGTGGTAGGAGCGGTCCATTTGAAGCGCGACGATGCGCAGAGCTTTCCCGAGCGTTCCTGACTCTTCTCCCGCACGCACCATGGCGATGAGAAAAGGCGGGAAAATTTTTGGGAACTTGGCGAGGCCATCGTGAAGAGTTCCTCCCTGGTTTATCTCCCCTTCTATCGCCTGAAGCACTTCCTTGAGCTTTTTGTTGCGCGACTGTCGCTCCATAACCGAGAGCCCGCGAGCGAGTGAGAGTCCCGCGTCTATCATCGCGGCGAGGTTGCGTAAAAGCACGATTTTCTCGGCCGTCTTTACCGAACCAAAAAGTGCACCGAGGTCGAACGTGAGGCCTCTCTTTTTCCTCGCTTCATGGACGGAGAGCACCGAACCGCCCTGCTTGCGTATTTCCCTGTAAAGCGCGAATCGATCCGATGCTTCAAGCTGCCCTTCGAATGGTTCACCGGTTACCCGCACCGCTTTAAATGTATAGAGGGCCATGGGCGTTTATTCGTACACGACGCGCAATACTTCTTCGATGGTCGTAATGCCTTGCGCAGCTTTGAAGACACCATCCTCAAGCATGGTAAGCATTCCCTCCGCGCGTGCCTGCTTTTCGATCTGGTCCGTCGTCGCACCTTTGATGATGAGTTCGCGGATGGTCGGTGTCACTTTGAGGACTTCGTGGATACCGATGCGGCTACGGTACCCGTCTTCGCACTCCGCCGAAGGTTTTGCTTTGTAAAACGGCACCGTGCTCCACGTCGCGTTTTGCGGCACGATCTTTTCAGCCTTGAGCTCGACGAGGACTTTATCCATATCGACGGCATGAGAGAGCTGCGCCATTTCCGCTTTGGTGAGCTGGTGTTCTTCCCTGTCCGCGCACAGTTTGCGCACGAGGCGCTGACCAATGATGACCTTGATGGTCGAGACCATGAGAAACGCCTGTACCCCCATGTCGATGAGGCGCGGCATCGAGCCCGCGGCCGAGTTAGTGTGGAGCGTCGAGAGGACGAGGTGCCCCGTGAGAGCGGCGTTGATGGCGAGTCCCGCGGTCTCGGCGTCGCGTATCTCGCCGACCATGAGAATGTCCGGGTCCTGGCGCAGGAGGCTGCGCAATCCATTGGCAAACGTGAAGCCGATTTCGGGTTTTACCTGCGTTTGATTGACCCGCGGCATCTGGTACTCGATAGGGTCTTCGATGGTTGAAATATTAACGTCGGGCGTGTTGAGAATATCAAGGACCGTGTAGAGCGTTGTCGTCTTCCCTGAGCCGGTGGGCCCCGTGGTCAGAATGATACCGGTCGTCTGCTTCGTGGCCTCGTGGATGTCGTCGAGCCCTTTGCCGTGAAAGCCGAGGCTCTCGAGCGTGAAGCCCGAGCGATTCTCACGCAAAAGACGCATGACGGTCTTTTCGCCAAAGTAGGTGGGAAGAATGGAAACGCGGAAAGAAACCTTTTGGCCATTGAGCTCCATTTTGAAACGGCCGTCCTGGGGGAGGCGTTTTTCGTCGAGCTTGAGATTGCTGAGCACCTTGATGCGGGCCGTGATGGAAGCGCCCGCAGAGCGCGGCAGTGTCATCGCCTCATGGAGAATGCCGTCGAGGCGGTAGCGGACGAGAACCTCCTGCTCCTGCGGCTCGATGTGTATGTCGGAAGCGTCCTGGATGATAGCGTGGCGCAGGAGCGCGTCGACGACACGCACGACGGGGAGGTCTTCGGCCATTTTCTTAAGGTCCCCTTCGGAGAGATCACCCTCCTTCTCTGAGAGCGTCTTTAGGGCGTCGGTTTCTTTGCGAATTATGTCGCCGAACTCGGCCTTGAGCGTGCGCTGATACTGGAGAAGCACCTCTTTGATGGAATCCGTGTCGGTGAGGCGCGGCTGTATCTTGAGCCCAGTCTTTTTCTTGATAAACTCGATGGCGGCGAGGTCATCGGTGTCGAGCATGGCGACCTCAAGCTCTTTATCGGAGCGCTTGTTAAACGCGACGATGTTGTGGTTGCGTGCGATGGGCTCGGGGATGAGGGAGAGTATCTCGAAGGGGATTTTTTGGCGCTTCAGCGATACGTAGGGAATACCGAGCACGTACGCCTGCATCCGGCGCAAATCGTCTTCGGAGAGCGATCCCTTGGTCACCAGAACCTTACCTATCGAGGATTGCTGCTCCTTTGCCTCCTTTTCAGCACTCTCGACAGCACTTCGGGAAACGAGGCCGGAGTCAAGGATAAATTCCTTAAGCTGTTTTTCTTCAACGTGCATAGAACGGCGTATCTATAGTGTAGCGCGAAATGCCCTTTAGCGGCGCCATTTTCCTGTGTACGAGGGGGATGTGGTAGTGTTTCCTGATGCGACGCTTCTATTTTGTGCGACATGGTGAGAGCGAAGGAAATATTGGGTCAGGAATCCAAGACGGCTCATCTCCCCTCACTGAAAAAGGCGAGCTCCAGGCAAAAGCGATCGCGAAAAGAGTTGCTGATCTTGAGATAGATCACCTCGTCTCAAGTACGATGAAGCGAGCTCATCACACCGCAGAAGAGATCGCTACAATTCTTAACAAAGAGATCGAATTTTCTGATCTTTTTGTGGAGCGTCGTCGCCCTTCGCAGAGCTTCAGGATGAAAAAGAGTGACCCAGATTTCATCACCATGGAGGATGAGATAGTCCAGCATTGGGATGAAGCCGATTGGCGCTATTCGGACGAAGAAAACTTTCAGGATTTGAAGAAAAGAGCGGAAGCGGCACTCACTTTTTTAAAAAACCTACCTCACACGCATGTATTGGTGGTCACCCACGGCTTCTTTTTACGAGCTATTACCGGATCCATACTTTTTAAAGAGGGTTTTTCAAGCCGTGATATGACAGGTTTTATTCTTGGGTTTCAAACAGCAAATACGGGCATCACCTACGTCGAATACGACGAGGAAAACAGTAACAAGGGTTGGCTTCTGCGTACTCTAAACGATTTTGCTCACTTGCCGCACTAGTATGGAAGGACCGTTCGTCTATCATCGAGTCGTCAAAGATTTTCGAGGGACGACTCTATACCCCCTCAATCGCCTCAAAGAAATCTATCCGGATGCGTACGCGGAGCACGTAAAGAAATACGCTGGCCGCGAAAGACTTTTAGAATCCCCTATTCCGCCGCTTCATTGCCTGTGGAACGATGTACTCCACTTCACCGCAGTGCACCCGAAAACGTTGTCCAAAAACCTTGAAGGAGCGGGGTTTGATACTTCCACGATGGAGCTCTCGCGTACGTGGTTTCAAATTCCCGTTTCACTTTTCGAACCTGAAAATACCACAACCTGTTTGTACCGACGCGATGCCGGTATTGTGCCGCGACTGCGAGACTTTCAGCCATTTGATCCGGGCCGAATGGAGGAATATAGAAAAGTTCCTCCTGAGACTCTCGCGTACTACAAAGAAAAATTTGATGCCGGCGAACGCCCGCTTCTTTTCCACCTCGTCCCTCATATCCTTTATAAGGGGAACCTCGATATAAGAAATTTGGATACAGTAGATCTTTAGTTTGGCGCTATCTCAAATCAGTTTTAAACGTAACGCTTAAGTATGACAGCGATTTCTTGAAGTATTTTCTCGCTAGGCGCTATTTCATCACCTTCATCCTGAAGATAGTGGGAACCAAAATTTGGATCTTGAAACTCCTTTCCATCGACCGTCACGATGTGATCGTAACGCGGGCGAAAATGCCAATGAACTTGAGGGTTGGAAGGTTTTTTTCTGTAAGCCAGATTCATAAGACAACTCCAATTGAACATGGTTGCTGTAAATGCTTGCCGCGCAGCCGACTCTAATCTCTGAACAACATTTTTAAAGTCGATAAATTCTTCATCAGTAAGATCTGCAAGGTCGCCACAAGGGCGTTTCAAAATCACCATACATCGACCTAAATAACGTTGGTCATTCTTGTTCAATATAATTGTCCAAAAAGGAGTTTCAAAAAGAGTGTGGGCGTACTGTCTTTCACCCATAAAATAAAAATACCAAGGAAAAGTAGAAATGCATAAAGAAAAGCCCTCGCGCTTGGCGCGAGGGCTAAGATACTCTGTTCCTGTTTCCCTAATCCGACGTTTGTCCGTCCTCCGTTTCCGGGCGCGCGGCGCGCGCCCGGGAGTCAAAACCTATGAGTGGATGAAGATCACCAGCCGGCCGGGCTTAAGGTGACCTACAATCTGCTCGAGGTCTGCTTGGTTGCTGGGGCACCTGCTCTCCAGCAAACGAAGCTGTTCGACCGCTGAGTAGAGTATGGGCTCTTCATCCCGGGGATGGAGAACGTATCCGCTATGCAGACCCACTCTCAACCCCCGCAACTTCCACGGCTTGATGCGAGGCTCTATCCCCGGCAGACGCCACTTGGGAATGTCGATCTGGGCGAAGAGCTCGCGCTCATCTTCCAAATCGCAGCTTCGCTCCTCAACGAGGAAGTGCTCGTTACTGTAGTCCTCCTCGGTCATGCGACCAAAGCAAACTCCAGTAAACGGGAAGGATAAGGTGAAGTAGGCCATGTGGCCTCTCCTTGTGGTTAGGGTTAGTAAGGAACAGGATGAGCAAATAATATCACTTTTTTATATTTTGTCAATATACCCTTGCGGCCGTATTGACAAACAGCAAAGAGCTGCTACACTCTCCCTACCTGATACCGCCCCGAGTGGGCGGTTTCTCTTTTATCAGCAAACACAGAAAACATGTTCGATCTCAAGGTAATCAATTCAGTCATAGATCAGCTCGAGGAGGAGCGCGGCATTCCGCGAGAAAAAATGATCGAGGCAATCGCAGCATCGCTCGCGACCGCCTACAAGCGCGAGTACGGAAAGCGCGGGCAAATCGTCCGCGCCGACTTCGATATCAATACCGGGAAGACCAGCTTCTACCAGGTAAAAATTGTTGTCGACGAAAGCCGCGTCAAGATGGAGGAAGAAGGCGTCGAAGGTGAGCCCCTCCCGGAGCCCAAAGAAGGCGAGCCAACCGACGAGCGCGTCCGCTATAACCCGGAGCACCACATTCTTATAGAAGATGCACGCCGCATCAAAAAGGACGCGCAGCTCGATGAAGAGTTGGTCTTTCCGCTTGAGGATAAGGGCGATTTCGGCCGCATTGCGGCACAAACCGCAAAGCAAGTCATTATCCAGAAGATTCGCGAGGCAGAAAAAGTCTCCATTCTCGAGGAGTTTGGCGGACGCCAGGGAGAAATCGTCTCGGGCATCGTCCAGCGCATGGAGCGGGGCAATATTTTCATCGACCTTGGCCGCGCGACGGGCATTTTGCCCTACGACGAGCAGATCCCGGGCGAGCGCTACCGCCCGGGCGAGCGCATCCGCGCCTACCTCTACTCGGTAGAGGAAAGCCCGCGCGGTACCTACCTGAGGCTTAGTCGCTCGCACCCAAAATTCCTCGAGAAACTCTTTATGCTCGAAGCTCCTGAGCTTAATTCAGGCGCGGTGGTCATTAAAGCTATCGCGCGCGAGGCAGGCTCAAGGAGCAAGGTCGCGGTCGCGAGCACCGATCTGCACATCGACCCGGTCGGCTCCCTGGTTGGACAGCGCGGGGTGCGCGTGTCGACGGTCATGAGCGAACTCGGAGGCGAGAAAATAGACATCGTCGAGTGGTCCGAAAACCCGAAGACCTTCGTCGAGGACGCTCTCTCCCCCGCGAAAGTCGCTTCCGTCACGATCGACGAGGCCGAGCACAAAGCAACCGTCGAGGTGGCCAATGATCAGCAGAGCCTTGCGATCGGAAAGGGGGGTCAGAACGTGCGCCTTGCCGCGAAATTGACCGGCTGGCGCATCGATATTCAATCTCTCAAGGGAGAAACCCTCGATGAGGAGGGCGCCCCGGAGAAGGAGGTGGCGACAGGGGTAGAAAAAGCCTCAGAAGAGGGCGCTCCCGAGAAAGTTACTAAAGAAACTAAAGAATAATTCCATGAATCTTTGGCATGATGTCGACGCGGGTAGTGCGGAGGAGATGAATGTTATCGTCGAGATCCCACAAGGGTCTTCAAATAAGTATGAACTGGATAAGGACACCGGCCTTATCAAGCTCGACCGAGTAAACTATGGCCCCACTCACTACCCCGTGAACTATGGTTTCGTCCCGCAAACGCTCTGGGACGACGGGGATGCTGTAGATGTTCTTCTCTTTTCGACTTTCCCGCTCCATCCAGGGGTCTTGGTCACTATTCGTCCCGTAGGAATAATGAAAATGATCGACGGGGGTGAATCAGATGACAAAATTATCGGTGTGCCAGCTGAAGATCGTCGCTTTGAGAATGTAAAGGACGTGGGAGATCTCAACCCCCACACCCTCCGCGAGATAAAACTTTTCTTTGAAACCATCAAGCAGCTCAAAGGAAAGCCCGTAGAAGTAAAAGTCCTCAGTTTCGACGGCGTTTCGGAAGCACACAAGGCCTTCGCTCATGCTAGGAAACTGTACACAGAGAAGTTTGCTAAATAGATAAGGCTCTGAGAAACCCCGGCCGCGCGGGACGCGGCCGGGGTTTCCCTTTCCCATGGGAAAATCTTGGCAGCAAAAAGAAGCGGAGTATACTAGAGGGTACTTATCGTTAATCACGTCTATGTCACTCTCTTCAAAGCACAAGCTCATGAGGATCGCCGCAGCGACCGCGTTTGCCGCCGCGCTCCTCGCATCGTCCACTCCAGCCCTCGCACAGGGTACTTCGAGCAATAGCGCCTCCGCGACCTCGACGCAAACACGCGAGCAGGTCCGCGCGGACATCCGCGCTCGGGCCCTTCAGCACATTCTCGAGGTTGCTCGTCGGGTGGTTACTCGTCTTCAGGCCGCTATCAATCGGCTCACGAAAATAGCCGACCGCATTTCCTCGCGCATCCAAAAGATAAAGGCCACTGGTGTTGATACTAGCAACGCCGAGGCAAAGCTCACTATCGCGACCAACGCCATTGTCACGGCCCAAAACTCCTGGAACAACCTCAACAATGCCTTTGCGAATGCCTTCAATGCTTCAACGACGCGCGAGAACATGAAAAAGGCGCGCGACCTCATCGCCCCGACCGTGAAAGCAATCCGTGAGGCGCACAAAGCGCTCGTTGATGCGCTGAAAGCCACCCGCGCAGCGACTGGCTCGAGCAATAACCCCGGCCACGCGACCTCAACGGCAAGTTCGACCAAACAAAATGACTAACTAAATCCCATGCCCCCACAGACACCAAATCCCATGAACATGAACTCCTTCCCTCCAGTCGCACCGCAGAGGCGCGGCGGGTGGGGGCCCATGTTCGGCATCTTCATCATCGTGCTCCTTCTTATCGTCGGTGCCCTCTACTTCTGGGGAGAGAAGCTCTCCAAGCAGCAAAGCGCACAGCCGCAGCAGAGCGGGCAGACGCAGCCGCAGCAGCAAACGCAGCCGCAGAGTACCGGCGATACGGCGACCGATTCGCTCCTTAGCCTGAGCTCTTCCGACAATCTCTCGATGATAGAAGCGGACCTCAACGCTACCGACCTGGCGACGCTCGATTCGGGCGCTTCGACGATGGATACGTCCATCAACTCCCTCTAACGACGCTCCCTGACACAAAATCCGCCCTCGGGCGGATTTTGTATTGTCCGCCCTCCTTTGCTAGACTCGGATTTCATGTACGAAAACATTTCCGTAAAGAAGGAAAAGGGCTCGATCGTCATCATCACCGGCGAAATTCCGACCGCTACCATAGCGCGGCTGCGTGAGCATGCGCTCGAACACTTTGTGAAAGAGGCCAAACTTCCCGGCTTTCGTCCCGGCAGGGCCCCGAAAGAAATGGTCCTCCAGCGGGTCGACGAGATGGCGCTCCTCGAAGAAGCCTCTAAGGAGGCGCTCTCTGAGCTCTATCCAAAACTCATAGAGGAGCACAAGCTCATACCGCTCGGAGAGCCGCGCATCGCAATCACCAAGCTTGCACCGGGAAATCCAGTCGGTTTTTCTATCGTCGTTACCGTTAAGCCGGACATCGCTCTTCCTGACTATAAAAAGCTCGCGATGAAACAGGAAAAAGTTCCGGAGACGTTCGAGGTCACTGACAAAGAGTTCGACGACGCCCTCACGCAGTTGCGCAAAAGCAAAGCGACGAAGGCTAAAACCTCCGCCGAAGACGGAGGTTCGCCCGATGCGTCAGCATCTAGGGAGGGTGACAAGGAAATCCTTCCCGAAATAACCGATGAGTTCGTAAAAGCCCTCGGTCCTTTCGCCTCCGTCGACGAGTTCAAGAAGATGCTGCGCGAGGACCTCGTGAAAGACAAACGCCGCCGGGCCATCGAATCGCGTCGAAGTGCCATTATGGAAGCCATCGTTGCGGGAAGCTCCTTTGATACCCCTGAGCTTCTCGTTGAAAGCGAGCTCGGAAAGCTCCTCCTGCAGTTTCGCGACGATGTTGAGCGCTTCGGCGGAAAGTTCGATGACTATCTTGCGCATATAAAAAAGAGCGAGGATGATTTGAGAAAAGAGTGGCGCCCCGACGCTGAAAAGAGAGCTAGGCTCCAGCTCATACTCCACGAAATCGCTATACGCGAGAACCTTCTTCCCTCTCCCGAGGAAATCGCCGGTGAAGCAAAGCACCTCCTTGAGCACCACAAGGGCGCTGACGAAAACCGTGTTCGTGCCTATGTCGCGAACGCACTCACCAACCAAAAAGCGATCGAATTTCTCGAGTCTCAAAAATAAAGCGACCACCCCGTGAGTGATGGTCGCGTAGCTTGTACTTAGTCGCCTGTTCATGGCGACCCTCCTTTCTTAAAAGAGCTGTTGCGTCGCTATGCCGCAAAACGCTGCTCGACGTTGCGCTTCGCTTCGAGGCGGATCTGCGCGGCGCGCAGAGCCTCGCGAGCACAAACGCAACGAACTTGTCCATGTGTGGACCTCCATTCAAATGCACCACCATTGATGCATTTGATAAGAGGGGCGAGTAAACACGTGCACTCGCCCGGGGTTTTGTGTTCCTTTACGCGACGCTCCTTTCGGGAGGTCCGCGGAGCAAACACACAGGCCCCCTCAGCCTGACCTCATTGTTTTACGGGAGAGGATTTTCCCTAACGTCTGGTGCTACCAGACGAACAGCGTAGGTAGTGTCCGAGATATATAGTCGGACACGTTCTGGGACCTCGCCTTGTGAATACGCTTACGCGATGATTTTGACGTGCGCCCACTCGAAGCGAGCGCCTTCCGGAAGGACTTTTGCCCCTTCCGGGAGCCGAGGGCCACGGTATTGGCCCACAAGAAGCTCGTCGCCCGGCCTGAGCTGCACACTCTCGCGATTGAACTGAACGGGGGTCCCGAGCGTCGCACTCATCACTGCGGCCGTATCGGGGTGACCCACGATCGACTGAGCACCCTCGGCCCACGCGGCGGCCTCACGCGCGCCGATCGCGACCGAGTTGATTGTTGCCGAAAGCGAGGCAAGCATGTTGAGTGAAAAAGCATTTGCAACGTAGCGCATCTGTATCTCCCAAAGAGCTATTTCGATGAGCCCACGAGGATTCGCGAACTCAAAAGAAATGGCGAGGAACGTTCGCCACGCGGATTTTTGTTTCTGTTGCCAGGATGGATTAGCTCCCACCCCCGCCGAGCGATCCGTTTCCGGATTTCGGCAGCGTGACCCCTGCGGCTTGTAAGGCCGCGCCGAGTTTGTTCTGGCCTTCCCAGAACTTGCGGGCGTTTTCACGAGCCCACTCCTCGCGGAGTTCGGGTGACGGTTTGACCGTCACGACCGTACCTTGCGGCGCGGTCGCGCGGATTATCTCCGCGCAGGGTTTGTGGGCCGGCACCGGCAGTTTCCCGCCAACACTGAGATCCCACTTGGCGCCCGGCCTCCCGCAGGAGACGCACGTGCGGGGCGCGCTCTGCACGGAGCTCGATTCGGTCATGGTTTCCTCCCAAAGATCTCGTCTTCGCACACGAAGGATTCATGTGCGCAGTGGAGAGGGCGATTCATCATCGCCCAAAACTTGATTTCTCTGACTATGTAGGGGTGTGGTCCGAGAAATCTTCTGTTGCCAAGGTGAAGTTTCACCCCCGCCGGTATGCGAGGATCCCCCCTCCTCTCCCGGCATAACCGCTAGCGAAGAAGCTTGCGCTTCTCCCACACCTCGATGTACTCGAGGCCAGCCTCCGAAGAGACCGTGCGCTCCAGATAGAGCGCGTGGGCGAGCACATCTATCTCGCTTGTGCGGCTGGACACCTTGAGGGGCTTGAACCCCTCCACCCACGAGTGGGTGCCGAGAACGTGCCCGTTCTCGGAGACAACGCAAATGTCGCTCATCGGGTCCCTCCTTCCGTGGCGATTGAGTCGTTTGAGGAAGAAGCGGCAGCATCCTCTTCAAACGACTCAATTTGCATGTATAGAGAACTGTGCTTTTCGCTCTTTCAAGCTCATCAGGCGAGACACACATCTCGCGAAGCAACTGATGAGGAGCGCGGCCGCGGGCATCGCGACAACACTCCTCTGCACCCGTACCCTAAAAGATGGTACGTGCACTGGTCCTCAGCGAGACCAATCCATTTCGTGCACCTCCGTGCACTGGGTTGCCCGGATGCCGCCGGACACGTTGGCGGCTGGAGAGCCGCCAACTTTGCCGTGGACACCCTTGGCACAAACCTGAAGGAACAAGCGAAAATGTGGGAGACGGAACATAAGGCCAATGTTCCCGACCGACATCGCTGGGCGCATGTACTGCCCAGATGGACCGCTGTTGCTGACAGCTGCCGGTTCTGACCGCATATCCCTTGGGTCGCCCCTTGGGTCGAAGGCATATGCTGTGCCTTTTATCCTCGAATGAGCTTCTTGGAATCCACCCCGGCCAGGGCTTCCTCCATGCGGTGCGTAACCGCTCCCCTTTTCCACCTGCGCCGTCCCACCGGCGCAGGGATTGGGGCATGGCCCGACGCTCATCCGATTCCCTCACTATTGGCATCAGCAAGATCTTTTCATGATCCCACTGTCCTTTGCCAGGCGTGAGGAGATCCATGCACAGACTTGCGATCTGTACACTTCGCCTCCTGACTTTCCATCGCATCGCGGTTGCAAGCCGCTATCGATTTCTAACGACTCTGCCCCTTGCAAGGGCTCGGCCGTGTAGGAACGATGTGAAGTCCCCCTTCCGAGGGCACCGTTTCCATACACGTGGAGACTTGGCTACGAAAGTAGCCGGCAACGAAGAGGACGCCTTCGTCACCTATACCCCCTTGCGGGGCTACTGGCTCTCCACAGCCAACAGTGCACACAGAATTTCTTCCGAGGGCACTGCTGGCTGCGAAAGCAGCGAGCAGGGTTATTGTGAAACGAACAGGGTGAGCTAAGGTCGAAACCGAGCATCAAGAAAAGCCGCGTCCAGCGGCCCACGATACAGCTGCACAAAGCGAATGGCTGCGGGGTCCAGAGGATGGACAAACAAGATGCTTATGCAGGTTACCAACCTGTTAGCTCACACTGACAACGGCATTATAGCGCCGCCTATATTTTTGTCAAGTGCTTTTGACAAATTATATCATGAAGTAATAAAAATCTCTATATTTAAAGCCATTTTTTAAAATAGTAATGTCAATTTTAACTGACCTTATTTTGCAGAACCTTTACAAATTTTGTTCGATATGCTAGACTTTCTGCGGATCGGTTAAGGCGTGCGCCTGACCGACCTGGGTACTGCCGGGAAAGCCCAGTTCCAAACCCGGGTTTGATGGAAGGGCCGCCATGCGAAAGCGGCAAAAAAGTTCTTTGCCGCCCAAAGGTGGCGGCAGACAAAATGAGACTGGATCCAGGCGATCCGTCCGGCTGGTAAACTGGCGGTAGACCTGTGGGGGCAGCCTAGTCGCCTCCAACATCTGTTCGTGCTCAACGTCCGGCCGTGGAATGCTTCTGCGTTCCACGGCCTTTTATTTTTTTATTCTTCCTCAGCTCCTTCCCAGAGTCGCTCAAATATAGTACGGAAGCTGTCCGCAATAACTGCGCTTTCAATGACAATACCAAACACCTTCCCTTTTAGAGCCATAAGAGCAACTTTATCTCCATAAATAAAAAAATCGGTATCGAGTCCCAATTTCTCATGAGAGAAAAAACGTCTTTCCGTGTCGACTGCGATGTTTTTTGGATCAAATTTTCCATCTTTGCGAGTGTAAAGAAGTTTAATTTTTAGACCCTTCTTTTCACGTCGCTCTGAAAAATCCTGAATTTCTTCTGATGAATAAAGGGATCTCAGTGCGTCGTAAGAATACATTACATAAAAAGTTTCTCCCCTCGGAAGCTGGAGTGTTTCCTCGCGCATGGCGGTTATGCCATCTTTCCCGTCAAAAAAACGCACAAATGGCCTCTCGCCGGCACTGTCATAGAGACGCACCAGATCAGGGAGTTTCTTTTTGAGCTCCAGTGCCGTTGATTCTAGATTACTTCTTTTCCGTTGAAGAATTTGCTCGAGATACTCCGGCGACTCGGGGGCAAAATAGGTTTTCTTGCCCTTTACGTAGGTACTCATGAGTCCCTTTTTCATAAGAGACTCCATTTGTACGTACGTGGTCGAGCGATTCACTTTAGCTTGCTTCGCGAGCTGATCTGCGGTTGCCCGTCCAACCTCAAGTGAGGCGAGATACACTTTTGCTTCTTTTTCAGAGAGTCCAAAGTCCTGGAGTTCCTTTAGCATGACTATTTTTCTTCTTTCACCTCCGCCTGGGGAGGAGTTGGCTTTTTCTCTTTAATATCCAGGTCAACTTTGCCAAAATCCGGGAGCTTTTTCTCTTGTGTAGGCTTGTAAATAGGCCCTGCAATGGCTGAGGCACCAGCTATGGCCGCAGCTCCGGCAACATACTTTCCAAGTCCGCTAAGAAATCCACGGCGGGTCATTTTCTCTTCTCCTTTTTTCGATCCTTCCTGCGGGAGAGGCATTTTTTCCATAAAGGTATTGTAGGGTTGAACGGACATTTTGCACAATGCACTTGCAAAACCGTATATTCGTTGTAAGGTTTTCGAAAACGCACAAAGTACCTTTAGGTTCTGAGGAGGACTAGATGGATTTTAAAAAAGGAAGCGGTTTCGGCAAGTCCGATACTAAATGTCTGGCGGAGTTTGCGGCTCTCCAAGAAGACTTTCCGCTCACGCCGGAGCAGCAACTTTTCTTCGCGGGCTACTCCCCGTGCGAACGGGTGAAATTGCTCACGTTCATCAAGCGCTGGTCTTTGAAGCCCGCGCCAGAAACCTTATCGATTCACTAGTAAAAGGCCTCGGATTCGTCCGAGGCCTTTTCCATTTCTACACTATTCGCGAAGACTTTGATCACGCCGTGCGGCGGCATCGATAAGCATTTGTTGAAATGATGCTTGCTCTGCTAACTCATCGACATCTTCCCTGGTCTTTATCGGTTTGTGCTGTTCAGCACGTAGCGCAATAAAGTTGGCGACGCGCGAGGAAAGCTCCTCAGCTGAGTAACGCTTGGCCTCTATTTCTGGCCCAAAGAGTTCCGCTAGCTGCGGTTCTACTTTCTCTTTTAAATAATTAAACACCTCGGGATGAGCTTTCATGAGCTCGCTTCCCTTAAGCCCGCCTCCGTTTGGCCCTTGTTCCATCTTTGCCATGCCTTAAGTCTAGCAGGAAGAACGGCCTCTTAAAAAGTAGAGACCGCTTTGCCAATAGTCCTTGTTTATAGGCCTTAATCTGCTAGACTCTCCCCATGAAAAACTCCTCTTTTTCCAGCCAGCTAGTGCCGATGGTGGTCGAAAAGACCCCCCTCGGTGAGCGTGCCTTCGACATATACTCGCGCCTTCTCAAGGACCGCATTATTTTCCTTGGCGGCCCTATTGATGACCACACCGCAAACCTCGTCATCGCGCAACTTCTTTTCCTAGAGAGCGAAGACCCAAAGAAAGACATTTCCTTCTATATAAACTCTCCGGGCGGCTCAGTCTCTGCGGGCCTAGCGATCCTCGACACGATGAACCACGTGAAGCCCGACATCGCGACTGTGTGCGTCGGTATAGCAGCCTCCGCGGCAGCGGTCATCCTCTCCGCCGGTAGCAAGGGCAAGCGTTTCGCTCTTCCCAACTCTGAGGTCATGATCCACCAAGTGATGGGCGGCGTCGAAGGTCAGGCGACCGACATCGCTATCGCCGCCAAGCACATTCTGCGCACCAAGGAGAATCTCAACAAGATTTTGGCGAAAAACACTGGGAAGAGCCCTGAACAGGTAGAGAAAGACGCCGAGCGCGACTACTGGATGACTGCAGACGAGGCACGCAAGTACGGCATCATCGACGAGGTGTATAAAGCGCGCTAAACGAAAAAAATACACCCGCGAGCCGAAGCTCGCGAGTGTTTCGTTCATCGGTTAACAAACTTCTGAAGGTTCTTCAAATGCCGCTCGATCAGTTTGAGATCGACCTTGTCCTTTTCACGCCCAAAGGCGTGTTTCCAGTCGATGACGTCGCCGAGCTTGGCAAAATAGATACCGTCTGACTCGTCTGCATCGGCGATTATCTCGGTCGGTGTCCGATTAAAGCCTGTGTAGTCCCAGGTCCGGAAGATATCGACGTTGGGGTACTGTAAACGCCGCAACACGGGCGTTTGCTTCTGTGGTCTGCCAGCGGGAACAAGCTCCTCCCTCCAGCCGAGCCCTCGGAGCTCATCGCAAATTTCCGGCGTGGCGAGGACGTCAATGTCTTTGGCTTCCCGGATACCGAGAAGCGCGAGGGTGCACGAGCCGAAACAGCAATACTGTCCGGCTGGCAACGAAAGTGGCGAGAGGCGCCGAATGATCTCCTGCCCGTCCATAGCTCCTCCTTAAGGTGCGTTTCGACAAAACCCTACCACGATCTTTAAGAATTTCAAGTTTGCTTTACAGGCCCTCGAGCGAGTGGTATTTTGAGGTCGTTACCTTGTATCAAAATTATCCGAAACTTTATTCCACGTTTCTTGCAGTACCGAATCTCCCGAGCCGTTAGAGATATGTCTCTCCGACTAGCACACACGACACTTTCCCGCACCGTCAGCACGACGCTCTAATTTTTCGTAGGATACGTCGACCCTGCAAGCCACGTGCTTGCATATGTCAGTAACCACAGCACTCATACTCGCCGGCCTTGCCGGTCTCGTTGGCATCGGAGCCGGGTACCTTCTGCGCTTTCTCGTCGCGCTCGGCCGGAAGGGCTCCATGGAGCTCGAGATAAAGAAGATGATGCTCGATGCCAAAGAGCAGGCTAAGAAAGTCATCGACGAGGGAAAGGTGAAAGCAGAAGAAGAAGCCGAGAAGATCCGCGCCGAGGTCAAAGAGAAGGAAGAGCAGGTCAAAAAGACCGAAGATCGCCTCTTTAAGAAAGAAGAAACCATAGAAAAACGCCAGGGAGAGCTTGAAAAAGAGGCGGAGGCCCTCAAGGGAAAGATAGCGGAAGTGAAACAGGTGCGCGAAAAGGTCGAGGACATGGCGAAAGCCAAGGTAGCCGAACTCGAACGCGTGGCGTCTCTCTCGCGCGATGCCGCAAAAGATGAGCTTCTGAAGGAAGTCGAAAAAGAGTACGGGGGCGACATCCTCGTGCGCATGCAAAAGCTCGAGATGAGCGGGAAAGAAAAGCTGGAGGAAAAGGCCAAACAGATCCTTACGACCGCCATTCACCGCTTTGGCAACTCCGTCGCTTCGGACATGATGGCAACCACCATCACTATCCCCTCCGATGAGGTGAAGGGGAAGATCATCGGCAAGGAAGGTCGCAATATCAAAGCGTTCGAGCGAGCAACCGGCGTCGATGTCATCGTCGACGATACGCCGGGAACCATTACTCTCTCCTCATTCGACCCCGTGCGCCGCCAGATCGCGCGTGTCGCACTTGAAAACCTCATCGTTGATGGCCGCATTCAGCCCGCGAAGATCGAGGAAATGGTCAATAAAGCGCGGGAGGAAATCGGAAAAATAATGAAAGACAAAGCGGAGCAAGCTGCGTATGAGTGCGGGGTTCTCAATCTCGATCCGCGCATTCTTCAGATCCTTGGCCGTCTCTACTTCCGCACCAGCTACGGACAAAACGTCCTGCAGCATTCGGTAGAAATGGCCCACATTGCGGGCATTATTGCGCAGGAAGTGGGGGCCAACGTCCAGGTCGCCAAGGCGGGAGCGCTTCTCCACGACCTCGGCAAGGCCGTCGATCATGAAGTGCAGGGAACGCACGTGGAAATCGGTCGCCGAATCCTTCAGAAGTTCGGCGTCGACCCCGAGATCATCAAGGCCATGCAGGCTCATCACGAGGAGTACCCGTATGAAAATCTCGAATCGATCATCGTACAGGTCGCAGATGCTATTTCTGGCGGTCGCCCCGGAGCGCGCTCCGACTCCGTCGAAAACTACATTAAACGCCTTACCGATCTTGAAGCTATCGCCAACTCCTTCCCCGGTATCGAGAAGAGCTACGCCATCGCAGCTGGCCGCGAGATGCGCGTCTTTGTTCGTCCTGAAGAAATGAGCGACCTCGATGCTAAAAAGTTGGCCCGTGAAATAGCCAACCGCATTGAACAAGAGCTCAAGTACCCCGGTGAGATCAAGGTAAACGTGATTCGGGAGTCCCGAGCAATTGAATTCGCCCGATAGAGCAAAAACGAAGGAATTGCTTGGTTTTTTTCCGTTTGGAGGAGCTGAAATTATGAAATAGTGGCCCTTTTCGTCAATTTTTCTCTCTCCACAGGAGCTGTTGCCCAAAAAACGGCGCACTATATACTTATTTTCAGACACTGACGATTTTAAGCCGTCGTTTCGCGGCTCAAATTCGTACACCGCACGTTTTTCACACAGGTCGACATTATCGGCTCATAATATTCTTGAATGAACAAAGCTGAAATTGTAGACAAGGTGCACGAAGTGCTCGGGGGCACAAAAGCCCAGGCAGAGCGCGCCGTCGACACCATGATCGACAGCATCGTTGCTGGCCTCAAAGGCGGCAAAGAAGTTTCGATCGCGGGTCTCGGCATCTTCGCGACCAAAATGAGACCTTCCCGTACGGGACGCAACCCGCGCACGGGCGCGACCATCCAGATTCCGGCGATGCGCGTACCCAAGTTCCGCGCCGCCAAGGCCCTCAAAGACGCCGTGAAGTAAGATTCACCGGCCGGTGAATTTCACCACTACACATAAAAACCCCACAGCGTGGGGTTTTTATGTTTCTGACCAAGTTGACACGACCAGTCTGTCGAGTATGCTGCGGCGAGCAGCAAAAAGGAGGCGGCCATGCCTCGATCGGTCAGAAAATGGAATCTCAACCGGAATGGGATGGTGCAAAAAATTTCCGAAGCTCGTCAAAAGGGGCGTCGACGCCTCTTCGCGATCGCATATGATCGTGAATCGCCTGCGCAATGGCACTCGCTCCCTGGCGATGCCGAGATGCAAAAATATCTCGACAGTCGGGAAGAATCGGAAAGCATCATGTTCAATTGCGCCGTCGTTGTCGTTGTCGTCGATCCGACCGACACCGACGATGTGATCGAGTCGATCATCTCATCCGGTACCATCCGACCCCCGAAAGGTCTCGGTTACTTCAAGGAAGTCATGTGAATTGTGCTGCGCCGCCTTTGTGCGGCGCTTATTTCATTTTGTGCGGGCAGCCGGAATCGAACCGGCGACCGAATCTTGGAAGGATCCCATTTTGCCACTAAACTATGCCCGCATTTCGTCTCGAAGGCAACTGTAGCAAACAAAAAGTAAAAGAAAAACACTTCACTCTCTTTGGTATACTGACCGCGCATGTCGCTTCTTACCGCCATCTACTCACTAACGGGAAAGCTACTCCTCAGCATTTTTCTAGGTACACTCGCTCTGCTTTCTACTCTCCTGCCGGGAACTCCCCGACTAGCGCCCCCGCCTGAGAAAGGCCGGGCAATAGCGACTACCGCCGCGCAAACACAAGCAACAACCACGCAAGCTGCCACGCTCACTCAAAAACCCGAGGCAAAAAAAGCTCAGTCTGCATCTCCTGTCCCAACCCAAAAAGTTACTGTTCTCACGCCACCACCCCCACCCGCGCCAACAAACGCAAGCATTGACGTCAACGCGGTAGCTCGTCCCTCTATCGTCAATATTCTCTGCACCACGAGGTACGGCGGGGTCATTAGTCCTATAACCGCCAGCGGCGTCTTTATCGACTCGCGCGGAGTTATTCTTGCCAATGCCCACGTGGGCCAGTACCTTCTCCTCAAAGACTACCCGATGCCCAACTTTGTGGAGTGCGTTGCTCGCACCGGAAGCCCAGCATATCCGCGTTACAAGCTAGGTCTCCTCTACATTTCGCCGCAGTGGGTGCGTGACAATGCCCCACAGATAAAGAGTACCGAGCCGGTCGGCACGGGAGAAAATGACTTTGCGCTCCTCTATGTGACCGCCCCCACCAACCCAAGCGACCAGCTCCCAGCGCAATTCCCCGCGACTTCGCTAGATACCTCGGAAAACGCCTTCACGGTAGGTGCCACGATGCTCGTTGCCGCCTACCCTGCGGGCTTTCTCGGAGCGGAGACCATCTTGCGAGACCTGTATGTAAGTTCGGCCTATACCACCATCAAAGAGGTGTTCACCTTCGACACCTCGACCATCGATGTCATTTCGATCGGCGGCTCTGTTGTGGCGCAAAAAGGCTCTTCAGGCGGTGGTGTTTTTTCCTCAAAGGGCGACCTCGTGGGTATCGTTTCGACAAGCTCGGACGGCCCGACGACCGACATTCGCGACCTCCATGCCATCACTCTTGCACACATAAATCGCTCTCTTATCGCGGGAAGCGGCACCTCTCTTCGTGGCATGCTCTCCGCCGATATCGCGGTGCAAGCGGCGACTTTTCAGGCGACCGTAGCGCCGACTCTTACCAAGCTCCTCACCGACCAGCTCCCCCAATAGAAAAGACATGCTTAAGCGCGTCTATTCAAATGCTTCGTCGGGGCGCCCGGATTCGAACCGGGAGTCGCCCGCTCCCAAAGCGGGTATGTTAGCCGTTACACCACGCCCCGACGAAGAACTCGAAGGAAAACCGCTCCCCACGCGGGTATGTTAGCCGTTACACCACGCCCCATGGTTGGCAAAATCATAGCACGGTTGAGCGCCAAAAGACATGTCCTTAATAATGTCCTATAAAATAACGTTCTCGAGAAGAGAAACTTTTGCCTTCTTTTTCCTCTGATCGATATAGACAGCCGCAACATCAAATCTCCACTGCCCACCTTCTACACCTTTTTCCAGTAAATATGTTTCAACGGTTCTTGCAAGGCGTCTGAGCTTTTCCGGATGAGCATTGTCCTCTGGACGATAGGAATTTGTTTCTTGTGAAATTGAGTCAAGATTTTCACGCGAAACAGCTTTAACTTCAATGAAATGGAGGATTCCGCCCTTAGTCGTAATTACATCAATTTCACCCCACTTTTTACGATAGTTCCTTGAAACAATCCGATACCCCCTATCAGAAAGATAGCGGCAAACAATGTCCTCTCCGAGTCTTCCCAGTTCGTTCATTGTGGATTGCCATTTCACATGTAACATTTTCACGTGTAACTAATTTTCACGTGAAACTTTTACGGATTTAAAGCCATTCTTTGGTTATAGGACTGTCCTTAATACACATACTCACAGATTTATCCACAGAAACGCTCAAATTATGAGTTTTCTATGAGACAGGCCATGTAAGAAAAGTTTATTACGTATTGTGCGGCCAGGGAGACGCCCCGCTATCTCACTCTCTGGAAACCCAGGTTTTCCAGAGGCTTTGCCTGCCTTCCTCCGCCTCCGCGGGAAACTGCCGTTTCCCGACCCCTTCCCGTTCGATTCTCCCTGACCCCGTAGGGAAGTGTCCTTTTGTGCGGCCAGGGAGAATCGAACTCCCACCTGATCCTTGGCAAGGATCCGTCCTACCACTAAACTATGGCCGCCTGCTTTATACTTCGGGGAAACTATAGCACGCGTCAGTGCTTTCTCAATCTAGAATCTGTCACCCGACGCCGAGGCGGTCACAAAAATAGTTTTTCGTCGTCGCTCAGAATTTTCGCGGCCTCGGCTCACGGTTTTGTGTACTCGCAAAACATCGCTCCGCCTGGCGCAAACGCGCAAAATGCACCGCGTTTTGTGCCGTTTGCGCCCCCGGCAGGACTCGAACCCACAATAACTGGTCCGAAGCCAGTTGTGATATCCATTTCACCACGGGGGCAGTGAGGCCATACTACGACAAAGTGAGCTTATGGGAAAACACGTATAATGCAGGGGTGCCAAAATCGCACGACGTTTCCATCCCACATGAGGTGCTCGCTGTCACTGAAGCCCTAGAAAAGGCCGGTTTTGAGGCCTACATCGTCGGTGGCTGCGTACGCGACCTCCTCCTCGGACGCGAACCAAAAGATTGGGACGTGGCGACGAATGCCCGTCCCGAGGAAATACAGAAGTTGTTTTCTAATACCTTCTACACCAATGAATTCGGCACAGTGGGGGTAGTGAACGAGGAGGCCGTCGACCTTCGTCTGAAGGTTATCGAGGTAACCCCATACCGACGGGAGGGGAAGTACTCGGATGCCCGCCGCCCTGATTCGGTTGAATTTGGTGCCACACTCGAAGAAGATCTCAAGCGCCGCGATTTCACCATAAATGCACTCGCGCTAAACCCCCATACCGGAGAGGTTGTCGACCATTTTGAGGGGGAAGTGGATCTTAAAAAGAAACTCGTTCGTGCAGTGGGAGAGCCAGCAGACCGCTTCGCCGAGGATGCGCTTCGCATGCTTCGCGCTATTCGCATAGCGACCGACCTTACCTTCTCTCTAGAAGAGAGGACGGCGGCAGCCATAGAACAAAGTGCCAGAAGCCTCTCCAAGATATCGAAGGAGCGTATTCGAGACGAGTTTGTCCGCATTCTTCAAACGGATAGTCCCGCCCAAGGTCTCTGGCTGGCAGAGAAACTCAAGGTCCTGCCCTTCATCGCGGGGGAGCTCGAGCAGGGTATCGGGGTAGATCAAAATCAAGCCCACAAATTCGACGTTTTTGAGCATAACTTACGCACCCTTCAGCACGCGGCAGATAAAGGGTGGTCGCTCGATCTTCGCCTGGCGGGGCTTTTTCACGACATAGCTAAACCGGAGACGAGACGCTGGTCGGATGAAAAAAAAGACTGGACTTTTTACGGCCACGACGTAGTTGGCGCGAAGCGTACTAAAAAAATCCTCACCGACCTGCGCTTTCCGAGCGACACCATCAGTAAGGTTGTGGAGCTTGTTCGTTGGCACATGTTTTTTTCCGATCCAGAAAAAATAACACTTTCCGCAGTGCGTCGCGTCATTAGAAATGTCGGACCGGAAAATATTTGGGATCTTATGAATCTGCGCGTGTGTGATCGCATCGGCACGGGCCGACCGAAAGAACAACCCTTTCGATTTCGTAAATATCAATCGATGGTCGAGGAGGCGTTGCGCGATCCGATCTCCGTGGGCATGCTCAAAATCGATGGGGTGAAGGTAATGGAGGTGACGAATGAAAAGCCCGGGCCAAAAATAGGATTCGTTCTGCACGCACTTTTGGAAGAAGTACTCGATGACCCGAAAAAAAATTCAGCGGAGTATCTTGAATCGCGTTCGAAAGAATTAGTGAAGCTTTCGGAAGCAGAACTAAAAAAGTTAGGTGATAGCGGTAAAGAGAAAAAGGCTGAGGCGGAAGGGGAGGAGATAAAAAAAATTCGCGGACGCTACCACGTTTCCTAGAAAATAGGCAAAGAAAAAAGCCGCCCATGGCGACTTCGGGTGGAGATTTGCGCCTGAACGGCTTTTATTGTTGCTTCGTAAGAGAGTGTTTGAGCGGGACGTCAGAGCCCGTACATCATACCTGTGAGTACAAAAGTGTTAAAGCTTGGAGGTATATGTATCGTAGTGAACGTGCCGTTCACGCACTGTCTCTCGGAGCGCACGGAAAGAACTGGAAAAACGTTAAAGAACTCTAGAAAGAACTTAATGACACCGCATGTTCTCCGCTAACCATTGTATGCAAAGCATCACCACTCGTAAAGGACAACGTGTGGATTGTCCGAAAGAATAAGCCGCAATTGAGGCCTAAACCGCGATTTCTATCCCGACAGGGCAGTGATCGGACCCCATGACCTTCGACTCAAGATATGTTTTCTTCACCTTTCCGCCTAGCACCGGTGAAACGAATACGTAATCGATGCGCCAACCGACATTGCGCGCGCGGGCGTCCGCGAAGTGGCTCCACCAACTGTAGTGCCCGTTGCCTTTGGTGAAGAGGCGGAACGTGTCGACGAAGCCCGCGTCGACGAGGGCCTGTATCCCTTCGCGCTCTTCTTTCGTGAAACCTTTATTGCCTTCATTTTCTTTTGGACGCGCCAAGTCATCGGGGGTATGAGCGACGTTGAGATCTCCGCAAAAAATGACAGGTTTTTCTCGCTCCAAACGTTTCATGTACGCAAGAAATGCCGGGTCCCACTGTTTGTGCCGCAGCGAGAGACGCGAGAGATCATCCTTGGCGTTTGGCGTGTACACCGACACCACAAAAAATGTTTTGTACTCAGCAACGACGATGCGCCCCTCTTTGTTTGGATCTCCGTAGCCGTCATTGTGGAGACGGTACTTCTTCTCCAAATCTTCCGGCAGCCCTAACATAACTTTTTTCGGTTTTTCTTTCGTGAAAATCGCCGTGCCGCTGTATCCTTTTTTCTCGGCGGAATTCCAATACTCTTCGTACTGTGGCAAATCGATAACCGACTCATGCTGCTGCGCTTTGGTCTCTTGGAGACAGAGAATGTCGGGATCGTATCTCTCGATGAACGGTATGAAAAGATTTTTTCGATGCACTGCGCGCAGGCCGTTCACGTTCCAGGAAAAAATTTTCATAGCTACATGCTACCGGTATGTCGGGCGATTGCAAACGCACCGAATGCTTTTGACAAAAAAGGCTCGCGGCGGTTCAGTATATGAAGGAAACGGGGAGGAACCCCATGATGCGAAAGGTGTTCACTATCCTCGCCGTAGCGGCCTGCTGCGGCGTTCTGTACGGGAGCTTGTCGCCGGGTCCTATGGACCTGTTGCGTCTCAAATACGTTCTGGCGACCACGGTCGACGAGACCAAGCCTGACGAACCAAAGCAGATAGATCCTGTGGCTCTTGCCCGGCGCGGTTGCACGCCCGAGGACATTCGCTTCCAGCGCCAGGAGTGGTTTCTTCTCTCGAGAGACTACGAGGAGCAGCGGCGAGAGACCGACCGCATGCTCGCCGCGGCACACCTCTTTTGGATGCTTGCGCGCGACCGCGGACTCGATTTGGAGAAGCTCAACAAGACCGTTCCCCTTCCCGAGGGCCTCGGGCTCGAAGAGCTCCTCGCCCAGATGGTGCGTCTCTCGCTCGTCCGTGAGCAGATGCTGCACGCAAGCGAGAAGCACCTCAAACTTTTCGGCAAGAGCAGGGAGCGGGAGGAGCATATCCTTGAAAAAATGCGCCGCTTTCCGACCTGTACGTAGCCCGCGAAAGCGGGCTTCTTCTTTTACGGTGCCGCTATGGTAAGGTGGGAGCGGTTCGCATAAGGAGGTACCCGTGCGCTGTATGTTCCCGCTCTCTATTCTCGCTCTTATCGTCCTCTCGCAGCAGACCGTCGCATCGCCCTCGTGGCGCTGTCAACCAGGGGTGAGCACTGACCTCCGCATTACCGTCCTTGTATGCACGCTCTCTGGCACGACACGCCTCGTGTTCGAAAACGGCTCGAGCGATACCGTGAGGGTATCGATCAAGACCTGCATCGTTATGGAAGGCACGCGCAGCATGTGGACAGGACCACTTCCGCTCCTTAGACAAACGCTCACTCGTGGCGAGGCGGTATCGCAGCGCGTGCCGTTTTGGGAGAAAGGCGGCGCAGTGAAGGCGCGCTGCACGATAGCCGTCCGCAACCCCTCCCGCGTACAAGGGAGGCCGACGTATCGCGTGATAGAGTAGGGGTACTTGCGTCCGCCCTTGCCGTAACTGGACGCACCGCGTGTTTTGGGAACCCTCCCCGGCACGCGGTTTTTTTGTTAGGAGCGACGCTTACGCCCGTGAAAATGTTTGTGAATGTCTCGTAGGTGCTTGTCGGTAACATGTGTGTAGACCTGCGTCGTCGCGATGTTGGCGTGCCCGAGCATCGCCTGCACACTTCGAAGGTCCGCGCCATTATGAAGAAGGTCGGTGGCGAAGGAGTGACGGATGACATGCGGGGTCACCTTGCGCGTGATGCCGGCCTTTATCGCGTAGCGTTTCACGAGCCGCTCGACGGAGCGCGGGGTGAGGCGAAGTTCACTCACTCCTTTAGCGTTTTTTCCCATCTGCACGAAGAGCGCTTCGTCCATGTCCTTTCGTTTCGCGAGGTACTTTTTCAGGGCATCTTTGGCTGAGGGGGAGAGAAACACCACGCGTATTTTTTCGCCCTTGCCGCGCACGGAAAGCTCGTCGCTCCCCAAGTCGATGTCGGCATTGAGCGAGGTGAGCTCTGACACCCGCAATCCGGTCGAAAAAAGAAGCTCAAGGATGGCGCGATCGCGAAGGGAAGAGAGAGTGTTCTCTTCCGGTGCTTTCATCAAACGCTCGAGTTCGCTTCCTGAAATGAGATCGAGTTCCCGCTGCGATACTTTGGCAAGCTCGATGCGCTCCGGGGAGATGGACTCAATGCCGCGCTTGCGCAAGTACTTGAGGAACGCGCGAAGCGCGATGAGGTAGTAGTTTTGCGTCTTGCGCTTGAGCGTCTCGTTGCCGCCGCCTGGCTGGCGGTTGAGCCAAAGCCGGAATTCTCGCACCGAATCGTCCGAGATGCTTTTGGGGGATTTCGTTTTGGTGAAATCGAGGAAGCGCGAGAGGTAGCGATCGTAATTTTCGATCGTCTTGAGCGAGCGGCCCTTTTCTATCTCAAGGTGTTCGAGGAACTGGCGTTTGAGCGTCTCAAGGTCGGCCATAGGGATATTGTGCAGCTAACGCAAACGTCGCACAATATACTTGACAATTCTTTTATCTGATGCAAAATATTGCAAGCAACCCGGTGGGGGCCGCTTGCTTTTACACACAAATATCTAGAGCGCTCACGATCCAAGCGCTACACTTATACATAGGATTGAGGGAGGTGGCCATGCTGAAACTCCGCGGTTATGATCTGTCGCCCGAATACCTCGACGAACTTGCTCGGAGACTGCGCGAAGGCCTCTGTGTGCACTGTGGTTGCAGCGAGGCAAATCACCGCCTCGCCACTGTGGTCGAATCCCCGGGGTGCGCCGAGTACATCAAGGTTATCCCGCTTCCACGTGCCGCTTAGAGGGCTCTCGGTGAGCCCTCTTTTCTTTCGAGGGTCTTGCAAAGGTGAAAAAAGCGTGATATTCTGCATTTATGCTCACGAAACGACAAAAAGCTAACGTAATCAAGGAAACCAAGCGTCACGACACGGATACCGGCTCCCCGGAGGTTCAGGTCGCGCTCCTCTCCAAACGCATCGACGAGCTTACAAGCCACCTCCGGAAGCATGGGAAGGATAAGCATTCCCGCCGCGGACTTTTGCAGATGGTGGCCGATCGCCGCGCACACCTTCGCTACCTCGAGAAGACCAACAAGCGTCTCTACAACGCGGTCTTGAAGAAACACGACCTTAAGAAGTAGTTTTTCTCCTTTCGCCGCTTCGGGCGTATACTTTTTGTAGGTTTTCTTGTTTTTTAACGTCAGCAGTCGTGCCAGCAGGCACTTTTTAACAGCAGTTTTGTCAGTAATTTATATGGCTATCATTAAACATAAGGCGCAGCGGGTCGGCCTTTTCATCGACACGCAGAATCTCTATCACTCCGCCAAGAATCTCTACCGAGCGAAGGTCAATTTCGCAAACGTATTAAAAGAAGCGCTCGCCGGACGCATTCTGGTGCGCGCCGTCGCCTACGTCGTCACCACGGAGAGCGGGGAGGAGAAGGCGTTTTTCGATGCGCTCACCAAGATCGGCATCGAGACGAAAACAAAGGACCTCCAGGTTTTCTACGGTGGCGCCAAGAAGGCCGACTGGGACGTGGGCATGGCGGTCGACGCCATCAAGATGGCTCCGAAGCTCGACGCCATCATCATCGCCTCCGGGGATGGGGACTTCGTGCCGCTCGTCGAGTATCTGAAGGGTTCCTGCCAGGTGGAAGCGATGGCGTTCGGCAAATCAACTTCCTCGCGCTTGCGTGAGGAAGTTGACGATTTCATCGACATGTGCGACGACCCGCGCAAGTTCCTCATCGGCTACCGAGCCGAAGGCAAACCCCTCATACACTTTTAAGAAAACCCGAGCAGGTAGTCCTGCTCGGGTTTTTGGTTCACGTAGTGCGAAGCTCTTCGCCCTTTCGCTTACCTATTTCTGTGACCGTATAGGCCTTGTTGGTGCCCTCCGGTCGGCACACGGCATAATCCGATTCCCAATTCTTGATCGGATGTTCGCCGAATTTCAGGTAGCCGACGTCGACGAGCTCTTGGAGGCACTCGGGGTGAAGAATTATTGGCAAGTCCCAGCGTCCATCGTGGTTCCAGTGAGGAGCAGGAGCTGCCACAGTTCCTCGTGTCGATTCGATCGCGCACGAATAAAAGGCTTTTGGGTCACTGAGAACGGCGAGGAGGGTTCGCGCGGGTTCGGACAGATTCCCCGGCCGAATCCAGATAGCTGGGGTCTGTTTTAGCTCTACCCCTTCGCTGACGTCCATAGGGCATGGCTCCCAGTCCCCAGATGTGGAAGTGTAGAGATCCTCCTCCCGGAAGACAGCGCCTGGCACGAGACGAAGTCCTTCGACGATCTTGCCGCTTTTGGGGTGCACATGTTGCACGACATTTCTCCTTCGTTGAGACCAACTGCAAAGAAATTACCAAAAACAACGTATCGCCACAACTCCCTCAATTTCGAGAATTTTCTTTTTTTGCCATTTTGTTATTGTTGGATCATTACTCGTAACCGTGGCCTTTGGATAGACAGCATTGAACCGCGGTTCAATTCTGGAATCCGAAGGTCACTCCTTTGATGCAGAAAAAAGAATACTCGCTTGCCGTAGGCGGGAAACCCATGACTTTCACCTTCTCGGACCTCGCCGAGAATGCCAACGGCTCGGTCCTTGTACGCTACGGCAACACTGTGGTGCTCGCGACGGCAGTACTGTCGGAGAAGACACGCGACGATATCGACCATTTTCCGCTCACGGTCGATTTCGAAGAGCGCTTTTATGCTGCCGGGCAAATTCTTGGCTCGCGTTTCGTACGCCGCGAAGGGAAGCCTTCTGAGGAGGCGATCCTTTCCGGGCGTGTCGTCGATCGCACCATTAGGCCTCTCTTCGATCATCACATCAGAAATGAGGTGCAGGCCATCATTACCGTTCTCTCCATCGACGAGGACGATCCGGACGTCATGGCCATCAACGCCGCCTCGGTCGCGCTCCACACCAGTGATATACCCTGGAGTGGACCGGCGAGCGCGGTACGCATCGGGAAAAAGCACGGCAGTGACAGCTTCGAAGTGAATCCTTCGTATGCGAGCCGCGCTCACGGGGACTATGAGCTCGACCTCCTCGCCTGCGGCAAGGATGCCGCTATTAATATGATCGAGGTCAGTGCGCAAGAGGTGTCGGAGGAGGTGCTCATCGCCGCCCTCACTCGCGCATCGGAAGAAATCGAGAAGCTGCAGGAATTCCAACAGAAACTTCGTACCGAGCTTGGGCAGGAAAAGCGTGCGTTCGCAAAGTCCGAGATTCCAGTCGACGTGCGGGCGCTCTACGACGAGCTCATTGCGCCGAGGATGGAAAAGGCCGTCTTCTCCAACTCCGCAAGTAAGGAAAAAATTTACGCACTTAAGGATGAGTGGAAGGCGGCGCTCACGGAGAAACTTCCCGATGCGAACATTAGACAAGCTTCAAGCCTCTTCGATGATGGCGTCGACCTTGCCATCCACGAGGGAGCGGTGAAGCGCACCGCGCGTGCCGACGGGAGGGGTATGGGGCAGCTGCGCCAACTCTTCGCGCAGGCTGGAGACTTTTCGCCCATGCTCCATGGTTCGGGAATCTTCTATCGCGGCGGCACGCACGTATTCTCGACCCTCACCCTCGGCGGTCCGCAGGACTCTCAGATAATCGACTCCATGGAAGCGCGCGAGGCACAGAAGCGCTTCATGCACCATTACAACTTTCCTCCGTTCGCGCCGGGCGAGACAGGCCGTGTTGGAGGCGCGAATCGCCGCGCGGTCGGACACGGCGCTCTCGCGGAAAAAGCGCTCGAAGCCGTCATTCCGCCCAAGGAGACGTTTCCCTACACCATACGCCTCGTCTCCGAATGCCTTGCCAGCAACGGCTCTACGTCCATGGGTTCAGTTTGCGCCTCCACGCTCGCGCTCATGGATGGCGGAGTGCCCATTAAAGCGCCCGTTGCTGGCATCGCCATGGGACTCATGCTCTCGCCGAAGCACCACACGGACGGAGCGTACAAAATTCTCACCGATATTCAGGGTCCGGAGGACGAGTATGGAGACATGGACTTCAAGGTGGCCGGCACGCGCCGCGGCGTCACGGCCATCCAACTCGACATCAAGGTAGGTGCGATACCGGTGCGGATTCTCTCTGAAGCGCTCGCGCAGGCTAGGACCGCGCGCATGGAAATTCTTGACGTCATCGAGCGCGCCATCGCCGCGCCGCGGCCGGATATTTCGCCGAATGCGCCGAAGATAGTCGCGCTCAAGATCCGCCCCGATCAAATCGGCTCCATCATCGGGCCGGCTGGAAAAGTCATCAAGGCCATCAAGGAAAAGACCGGTGTCGAAGAAATCGACATCGAGGACGACGGCTCGGTATTTATCACCGGAAAAAACGGGACGGCAAACAAGGCTGCTGCTATCATTGTCGATATGACCCGGCAGTACGTAGCCGGGGAGCGCTTCGAAGGCACCGTGTCGCGCATCGCGACATTTGGGGCCTTCGTGAGGCTCAATGATTCGGCCGAGGGACTCGTCCACATTTCGGAGATCGCGCCCTTCCGCATCGGCCGCGTCGAGCAGGCGCTCTCGCTTGGCGAGAAAGTGCCAGTCGTCATACGAGAGATCGACAGGGAGGGGCGCATCAACCTTTCGATCAAAGACGTAGACCCGGAGTTCGCCTCGCGCAAAGGAGTCGAGCCCGACACTTCACCGCGCCCACCCACACACGGCAATGGCCGACGACATTAAAGAATCTCCCCAGGGAGAAAATGAAAAGATAAAGTCAGCGCTCAGCAGCGAATTCGAGCGGCGATTTAGTAGTGCCGATCTCAAAAACCCGACAGGTGGACCGATGAACGGACCATCTATACCAACGTCGGCCCGCATGCAGACGCCCTCCGAGGAGGGTTCCATCCCGCGATTGCGCACCTTCAAAGATGATCTCGCTGAGATCATCAAAACCGAGCATATATCGACCGTGCAGGTCGCCGCCGCAGAGCAGGAAAAACGCACGCACAGCGCCAAAGAAGCCGAGGTCTTGAGCGACGAGATGAAACGGGAAATTCACGATACTCGTGTCAGGCGCATTACCGTTACCGTGGCGACGGTGCTCGTCGTCGTCGGACTTTCGATAGGTATCGGGCTCTACTTCTCGTCGCTTCCTTCCTCAGCGCCAGAGGGTTTCGTCTATACGCCGCTCATATTCGTCGACAAGCAAGCCGAAATCCCCGTCATGGGGCTCTTCGGAAGAAATCTCGGACAGCGTCTCGTTGCTGAGAGGGATAGTGTCACTTTGCGGCTCGGGAGCGTTGAGGACATCCACTTCACGCAGGGGGAAGATGCGACTAAAAAACTTATCGACGCGCAAAGCTTTCTAAAACTCCTCGGCACCTCTGCGCCGCAAGAGCTTACACGAACGCTTTCCGCACCGTTTATGCTCGGGGTTCATGTCTTCGACGGCAATCAGGGGTTCCTCATTCTTGAAACCGACAACTATGAGGGGGCATTTTCAGGAATGCTCGCATTCGAGAGAAATATTCTCAACGACTTTTTCGGCTTTTTCGGGCCGCAACTCCTTTCACACCCCGCAAGCGGCACGACGACGCCGGCGTTCAATCCCGCCTTCGTCGATAAAATCATAAAAAACCACGACGCGCGGGCGCTTTATGACGAGACCGGAAAGATGCGTCTCGTGTATTCGTTCGTCGACAGAAACACGCTTGTCATCACGACCAACGAAAACACCTTCGCCGAGGTGCTCACTCGACTCCAAAGCAAACGCCTTTAGCGTTTGCGTGCCCGCGCCCTCTTGGTATGATGGCGCACATGATCGACGTGAAAAAATACAAAAGCCGTCTCGAGGAAGAGCTCACTGAGCTCGAAGAGGAGCTCCGGGGCGTCGGGCGAAAGAATCCTCAGAATCCGGCCGACTGGGAGGCGACCGCCCCGCTCGCGGAGGACGTCGAAGCCGATACCAACGAAGCGGCGGACCGCATCGAGGGCTACGAAGAAAATTCCGCCATTCTCAAGGAGCTCGAGACGCGCTACAACGAGGTAAAAGACGCACTCGCTCGCATTGAGCAGAGTACCTACGGCATCTGCAAAATATCCGGAGAGCCCATCGAAGAGAAGCGCCTCGATGCCGACCCGGCGGCGCAAACGTGCATAAAGCACATGAACGCCTGATTTCCATGTCGTTCGCAAAAGTCGGGAGTGCCCAGCCACAACTTCTGGGCGCGTGTCTGCTCTCGGTCGAAGCTGACATCGCGCGCGGTCTCCACTCGTTCACTATCGTCGGCCTCCCGGATAAAGCCGTTGAGGAGTCGCGGGACCGCGTTTCGGCGGCGATAAAAAATTCGGGGTTCGTCTCCCCAAAATCAAAAAACCATAAGATAACGATATCCCTCGCACCGGCCGATCTCAAAAAAGAGGGGCCCGCGTTTGACGTACCGATCGCACTTTCTTATCTCCTCGCGGCTGACGAGATAACGTTCGATCCGACGGGAAAGCTGTTTTTGGGTGAGCTTGGTCTTGACGGCTCGATACGTAAAATTACTGGAATCCTCTCCGCGGCGCGTGCTGCGCGCGAGGGGGGAATCAAGGAGCTCTATGTTCCTCGAGAGAACGTCGAGGAAGCCGCTCTCATCGAAGGCATTTCAGTATACCCTCTTGAAACCCTCGGTAAACTCATCGAACATCTTACGGGGGAAAGATCCGGGAACGTGAGCACATTTCGCATACAACCAGCTCCACTGACTCCGATCGACGTGAAGAATGAAGAACCGCTCGTCGCCCTTGAAGACATTCGCGGACAGGAAAGCGGCAAGCGCGCGCTCATCATTGCAGCTGCGGGCGGGCACAATGTCGTCCTCTACGGTCCGCCGGGGACCGGCAAATCCATGCTCGCCAAAGCGTTCGTCAGCCTCCTGCCGCCGCTCTCCTCGGCGGAAGTGCTCGAGGTGACCGGCATTCACTCGGTTGCCGGTACGCTATCCGGAGAACCTCTCACGATGCCACCGCTTCGCTCGCCCCATCACACCGCCTCCTACGTGTCGCTTGTGGGCGGCGGCGCGTTCCCTAAACCCGGCGAGATAACGCTCGCCCATCGCGGCGTGCTTTTCATGGACGAGTTTCCCGAATTCGACCGGCGCGTCATCGACGCCCTGCGCCAGCCGCTCGAAGACCGTGTCGTTTCCATCTCCCGCGCGAAAGGCTCCGCCCGTTTTCCGGCGAACTTCACTCTTATCGCCGCGATGAATCCCTGCCCGTGCGGCAATTTCGGCTCAGGGAAGCCCTGCCTGTGCACGCCAGTCGCGCTCTCGCGCTATCGCAGAAAAATTTCCGGCCCCATCATCGATCGCGTTGACCTCTGGATAGAGGTGCCTCATATCGACCACGAAAAACTTTCGGGAAAGCGCGGCTCCGAGGGCGAAACGACGCGAGCGCAGAGGATCGTCGCGGAAGCTCGAGAGCGTCAGCGTGAGCGTTTTGCGGGCAGGGCTATTTCGAAAAACAGCGACATGGGCGTGAAAGATCTAGAGGAATTCGCCGAACTTGCGCCGAATGTCCGAGGACTTCTCAATGAATCGGCACAAAAGCTGGATCTTTCACCTCGCGCCTACCACCGTGTCATAAAAATCGCCCGCACGATCGCGGATGTCGAGGGCGCTGATGAGGTTGCCGATGTGCACGTGCTTGAAGCACTGCGGTACCGCCCTAAACAAAACATCCAATGAAAGAATCTTTTCCACAAAAACCCTCTCCGTCGCTTATCGAAAGAATGCAAGCTCGAGAAGCTGTGGCCGATTCCGATCCAACAAAAATTTCGGAACGAAAAAAGACTCTCGAAGCTGTACTTACCGTACTGACTGAGCAGCGCACAGAGGTAGTAGAACTTTTTAAAACCATCGCTGAGGCCGCAGCTGGCGTCACCACCAAGGAGACAGCTCTCTATGTCGTTGGCGGAAATGCTTTTGGGAAGGAAATGAGTGAGGAAAGCGACGTCGACATAGTGTTTGCCTGCGATCCGCCAATGCGGGCATTCAGCAAAAAAGGCCTCCTGGCGACCATTCCCCTTTCGGTGCGACGAGAAATTATCGATACACTACGTCCGCAGGTATATGAATTTGTTCAGTCAAAATTGCCCGCCTCAATCAATCTCGTGGCAGAAGGACTTCTTGAGATCAAAGGTTATGGTGAACAAACCCCGGAAGAGCTTGAAACTCGAAAGGAAGAGTTTCGCGACGTAGAGCGGCTCTAGAGCGGATTCTTCGCGCTCGGGCGAAACCGCTTCGTTAGAACGGATTTTTCGCACCGCGTATCTCGAAGTGGACATGAGGCCCGGTCGCCTTGCCGGTCGCTCCCTCGTAGCCGATTACTTGGCCCTGAACGACGCTCTCGCCCACAGAAACGATATTTTTGGACGTATGAGCGTAGAGCGTCTGGGTGCCGTTTGGATGGCTTATGACGATGTAGTTGCCGTAGCCGCCGTTCCAGCCAAAGTCTTTGACGATGATTACAGTGCCACCCGCTGCGGCAAGAACAGGGGAGCCGTAGGGCGCAGCCAGGTCGACGCCGTTGTAGCCATGGAGGCCCTGCGTCTTTATGTAGTGCGCAAGTGGTGCAATATAGTAACCCGCGTAGAGAGGGCCACTGCCACCACGGTAAGGATTCCCTTTTACCGGCGTTGGCGGAGTTGCGAGCTCGCCGTCGGGGATGATGATGTCCGCACCCACCGTGAGCCCGCCGTCGCCGAGATTGTTGTAGGAAATAATGTCGGCGGCGTCGGCTTTGAATTTTTTAGCGACGGAGGCGACCGTATCACCTTTCTTCACCGTGTAGCGAACGCCCGAAATGGGGAGAATGACGAGGGTGTCCCCAGGATGGATGTCGCGGATGCTCTTGAGATCGTTGGCCCAGAAGATGGTGTTGGCGGTCACGCCAAAGAGTTTGGCTATCGAGGAGAGCGTGTCGCCTGGTCGTACGACGTAGACGCTGATCACGGTCGATTGTGCATCCTCTATGTCGGCAAGTGTTCCCGAGGGGCCTGATTCAGGGAGAAGCGAGGTATTATCGACGATGGTGATGTCCCCGCCGCCGCGCGCAAGCGTCAGATCCTGATTGTGAGCCGCCTGGAGAAGCGGCATGGTTTGGAGATTCCAGAAAGTCTTCGGTGCGGTGGCCGAGGCAGCAGATACGGATGTGCCCAACATACCGCTAAGATTTGAGAGAAGGCCGGCGCTTGCAATGATCGGGGTAAAGGAAAGGGAAGCGACAACCCCGGAAAGGAAAAGTGCGCGTAGTACTCGGTATTTGGCCCGGTTAAGCCATATTTTCAGCTTTGACCTGAGCTTTGAGCGTTCGTGAGCTATAGGCCTGTTTTTATGCGGAATTTCGATCCTTTTCAGAAAAAATGGCTCTGTTGAGCCATGGATTTAGCTTCCGTTCGGTATATACCCACTATAGCCCCCGGGGTAGGCGCGTCAACTGCCATGCAAACTACATGTGGATAGCAATATTTTGTCAAAAAAGGGCTTTCGTAGGCTCATTTTCCGACAAAATTTACCCTTCTGATACACTGACGACATGAAAAGGATTGAGAACCTTCCTTCTTCAAGGAAAAAAGGTCAGTCACCCCTCAACAACGCCCGCAAACTAACCAGCTCTCCATCCAAAAACGCCCTGGGTGATCGAGAGGCCCAGGTTAACCAAAAAGGTGCTCCCATCCCCGTTGGTATCCGGCGTCCCAAAAGTGAACAGGGAACTACGGTTAGGCGCTCGCCACTGCGGTTTCGTCCGACTGTTGAAATGAAACGGTCAGATAAAACCGAGCACCTTGAAGTTGGAGCGACTTCCAAAGAGAAGCCCGCTCAAGGGAGGGATCGCTTTGGGAAGCTCGGGAGAGTCGCGCGAGGAGTGGCCACCAAGTACCGACGACACATGGACGAGGTTAAAGACATCCAAAAGTCCATTGGCCATGACCAATGGGTAACAAGTGTGCGTCGTCAAAAGGAAGTTCTCGAAAAAAGATACGGACGCGGCTCACGCGATGGGAAGAAACCGTCCAAGGTCTCTACCGTGGTTGCTCCTGGGGATCGTGTCCGAGCAAATGAAACGATAGGGCGTGGCAACACCATCACCACGTACGAGGAACCGCAAATCGAAATTCCCGCTGTAGAGGTGGATGATTCCCAACCCGGCCATGTCTCAACCGAAAGTACTGAAACCATTACCACGCACGAGGAGGCGCAGATTGACGCGCCTATGGTAGCGAAAGAGCCGGAAGGTCAGGAATACCGGCGTCAACGTGATGGAGGGGCGAAGATGGTCCGGCGAGTAAACGTTGGTGGTGAGTGGAGAGGTGAAGATACCGTACCTATGAAGAAAGACACGGCAAGGACCTCAACCACAAAAGAGCTGCGCCCTGAAAACAAATTCGTAGCGCCATCCGCGGCTTACACAAATGAACTGCAGCGTTTTCAAAACCGAAGTGATTTTTACCGTACGGTACGGATTAACGCCGCCACGGAGCAAAAACCTCCGCATGAAGTACCCGTGCCCCAGCGCTATCTGCGAAAACTCAAAGCTGAAAAAGTCTCGCCGCTAAGTTCCGAGGCAGGAGCTGCGGCGGAGGCGGCCCGAGAGAAACTTCGCGCACAAGACGCTGATACTCGAGCAACGAAAGCTGAGGCGCTCGTTCTCGCAGAACAATTTCGTCCTGATTTTGAAAAGGAGGAGAAGGCGCGACGCGAACAGGAAGACGTTTTGGAACTTACCGATCGTCTCCCTGATGAACCCCGTGCAAAACTTCGAGAAAGAGCCCCCGTGAAGGAAGAGGATTTGCTTGAGAGATACCTTGGCCAGGAGAGAGCGGCGCATCTCGTACAGGCACGCAAAAAACTTGCCCAGGAAGAGGTGCGGTATAACTCTCGTGGGAGACTTAGCAAAACCCTTGAATTTGTGGGTTTGCGAAGCCGAGGGGAGCCCGAAACGTTAGCGGCGGCGCGCCATCAACACGAAGCCGTGCGACAAGAAATGCTTATGCGGCTCCGAGCGGAAGCTGACGAACATTTTCGTAAGAGCAAGCTGCGTAAAGCTGCTGTCGCAAACCAGGCGGCCTTCGAACAAGGACAGGAGGAAAACAAAAGCTGGTGGCAATTTTGGAAAAAAATTGAGAAAAATCGGGGCCCGGGAAGGAGAACTGCGGCCGAAGCAGAGGAAATATTTAAACGCCGCTACGAGGGCCGCCTCGTGCAACAACTTGTACTTCTAGAGTCACGTAAACTTGCCGAGGAACGCGCTGCCGCTCTACCTTCGCGACGTGCAGGTGCGTTTAGAAAGATGGCGAGTTGGTATGGGAGGCAAAATCGCTACGCAAAGGCTGCTGCGGGTGCGACGATACTTGCGGCTGGCGGCGGAGCATCACTAACTGGAGGCGCGATATTGGTCGGGCGTGCTCTTCTCGGAGCTGCTGGTGGTAGATTTTTGGGAGAATTCGCCGCGCACTCCTATAGCGCCTGGCAAAATCGTGCCGAAAAGGAAAAACAGGAAATCGCCAAGCTTAAGTTCGCTCTCCAGGGCGCTCCGATCGCCGAGAAGGACTATCTCCTTAAGGAAATAGAAAGAAGAACCGCACGTGTCGAGCGAAATGAAAAAATAATTCGTGCCGTTTCCACTGCAGGGGGAGCCGGCGCGATGGCGGCACTGACCGATCTAGGAGTTGGTTCGATCGCACCAGGTTCCCCATCGGCTCCCGAAGGTTTCAACGAAGCGCAGCATCAGCTCGATCAATCCTCATTAGCCAATCCAGATACATCACCCCCAACGCCACCGTACCACCCAGAAGCGCCCAGCGTACCGGCCCACCCTGGCGAGGTTCCTGCGGCTCCAGAAAATCCGATCTATGGAGGAGTTACCATCGAGCGAGGAGACAGTCTTTGGAGTACGCTCGCAAAAACGATGCATGGGCATCCCGATCTCGATAGTCTCGACCTCTCTCCCGGCCAGCGTATGTACATCGCGGACGGTCTAAGCAAGACGGTGAAAGGAGCTCTCGATAGCGGCAACTTCGAACAGCTCGCAAGGTGGGGATTGAAGCCAGAGGAAGTTTTGAAGGGCATCAACCAAGGTGCCAATATCGGCGGCACCATAAACTATGCCGGGATTTTGAAAGACCCTTCGCTATTTGGGAAATTTCTTTCCCAGGCGCAACATCTCTCCCCTGAACAGATTTCTCGACTCGACATCATCGCTTCGCGACTGCCCTATTTGAAATAATCATGGACTCCGAACAAAAATCACTCGCAGAACTCCTCGCCCTCGACACACTGACTACAGAGGGAGCGGCCGAAGTATCCGCTGACGTAGCAACGGCCGTGTTCGCGGCCGTTTCGGTGCGCTCCGTTGGCGAACTTTCAGAAAAGGACGTTTCTAAGCTTTCTTCCCTCATCGACGCTAACGCCTCGACCGAGGAAGTGTATGAATTTTTGTGCTCCCACCTTAAAAACTTCGAACACATCGTCAGTGAAGAAGCCGCGAAAATTCTCGTGGCCGCAAGAAAACTTCAAGGATAGCGCTGCTCATTTTCTTAAGAGCGTCGCGCGAGGTATAGTTTGCCGATGAAAAGCGATTTTTCTTCGCTCACCGAGGGTCTCAATCCCGTCCAAAAAAAGGCCGTTCTTCAGACCGAGGGCCCACTCCTCATTCTCGCAGGAGCGGGGGCCGGCAAAACCCGCGTCATAACACATCGTATCGGAGTTCTCATTCAGTCGGGCGTCGCCCCCCATGAAATTCTCGCCGTCACCTTTACCAACAAAGCCGCCAAGGAGATGCGCGAGCGCGTCCGCGCGCTCCTTCGAAGCTCCACGTTGATGCGCGCGGAGGGCGCCCCCTTTGTTTCAACCTTTCATAGCCTTGGCGTCCACATCCTTAAAGAAAATTCCCGCGCCCTCAATATACCCCGCAATTTCACTATCTACGACCGCACCGACTCAACTCGCGCGGTGAAAGAAGCCCTCTCGGAAGCCGGGTTCGATCCGAAGGAGTTCGAGCCACGCCGTATTCTCTCGGCCATCTCGCGGGAGAAAGGGAAGGGGGTTGCGCTCGCACAGTTTAGAGAGAATCCGGGGAACGACTTTTTCAAACGGCTCGTTCTTGCGGTGTGGGAGCGGTACGAGCGCTCCCTGCGAGAAGAGAAGGCTCTCGACTTCGACGATCTTCTCCTGCGCACCCTCACCCTGCTGCGCGAAAACTCCGCCATCCGCGACTACTACCAGGGACTCTGGAAGTACATCCATGTCGACGAATACCAAGACACCAACGGCGTACAGTACGAGCTCATAAAGCTCCTTGCCGGAAAACACAAGAATATTTGCGTCGTCGGCGACATCGACCAGAACATCTACAGCTGGCGCGGCGCGGACCTCGAGCACATTTTCAATTTTGAAAAGGATTACTCTGGAGTGTGCACCGTAGTGCTTGAACAAAACTATCGCTCGACGAAGACTATTCTTGCTGCCGCCAACGACATCATCAAAAAGAACGTTCGCCGAAAGGAAAAAAACCTCTTCACCGACAACCCTGAAGGGGACAAGGTGGCGCTCTATGGCGCCTATGACGAGATAGATGAAGCGCGCTTTATCGCGACGACCGCCAAAGAGCTTCTGCAGTACGTCCCTCCGGAAGAAATCGCGGTTCTCTACCGCGCGAACTTCCAGTCGCGCGCTATAGAGGAGGCAATGCTGGCTGAAAACCTTCCCTACCAGGTGCTCGGGGTGCGTTTCTTCGAGCGCAAGGAGGTGAAGGACGTGCTCTCGTATCTGCGGCTCGCGCTCGGCAGTGAGAGTATCTCGGACGTAAAGCGCGCGTACAGTTTTCCGCCACGCGGTATCGGCAAGGTGACGCTCCTGAAACTATTGGAAGGTAAGAGAGAGACGTTACCGGCAAACATGCGCGCCAAAATCGCCGCTGTCACGAGCACGTTGGATAAAATAAAAGCGGCCGTGGCAACAAAATCTCCGAGCGAGGTAGTAAAAATAGCGCTGCAGTCATCCGGTATCGAGGATTTTTTGAAAAAAGGAACGGAAGAAGACCTCGAGCGACTCGAGAACATTCGCGAGCTTGCGACGCTCGCGAGCCGCTATGACCATCTGCCGATACCCTCCGGCATCGAGACGATGCTCTCCGATGCGGCGCTCCAAAGCGAGCAGGATGAGCTCGATGAAAAGAAATCGGCCATCAGGCTTATGACCGTGCACGCCGCCAAAGGCCTCGAGTTCGACTACGTGTTCATTGCCGGCCTTGAAGACGGGCTTTTCCCGCACGAAGGGCTCGGCGATGAAAGACGCGACGACGAGGAAGAGCGGCGTCTCTTTTACGTGGCTCTCACCCGCGCGCGCAAAAAACTCTACCTCTCGTATGCATCTGTACGCACCCTGTTCGGCGCACGTCAGGTCAATGTTCCCTCCGAGTTCATCACCGACGTACCGGAGGATCTTCTCGAGACGGTCGACCCGCAGATGCCGAGAAAGGTGATCTATTTAGACTGACATGCAGGCAAAAAAGGCCTTAGGACAAAACTTTTTGCGCTCTCAAGCGGCGCTTAAGCGCATTGTCGACGCCGCCGACATTACCCCCGAAGAAAACGTTCTGGAGATCGGGCCCGGGCAGGGAGTGCTTACGCAAGAGCTACTGTTGCGGGCCCACCATATCATCGCGATCGAAAAAGATCGCGACCTCATTCCGCTTCTTTCAGAAAAATTTAAAACGGAAATCGAGCGTAACAAACTCACGCTCATTAACGCCGATATCCGCGATGTTCCTCTTTCAAAGCTTGGCCTTAAGCCAGGTGCATATAAAGTGGTCGCTAACATTCCCTACTACATTACGGGAGAAATTCTGCGCTCATTTCTTTCGAGCGCAATATTTCCCGAGCGCATGACGCTACTCGTGCAAGACGATGTGGCAAAGCGAATCGCCAAAGATACAAAAGAAAGTATTCTCTCCATTTCGGTAAAAGTTTTTGGAAGGCCCCGCTACGTAGCGAAAATTCCCCGTGGCGCATTTGCGCCAACTCCGAAGGTCGACTCCGCGGTTTTGAATATCGAGGATATCTCACGAAAGAACTTCGCCGACGCTGACGAAGCATTATTTTTTAAACTGCTTCGCGCGGGATTCTCGAGCAAACGAAAACAGCTCGTTGGAAATCTGAAAAAGTTTGCTCCGCGCGAAAAGCTCCTCGAGCTTTTCGCGCGCCTCAGACTTTCCGAAAAAGCCCGTGCCGAGGATGTGGGACTTGAAACGTGGCTTGCGTTGGCGAAAGCGCTTTAAATAATTGCCAGTTAGATAGCGCTTGTTCCGACCATAGTCATGCGAAAGCCATAGAGCGCTGGGATGTGTGGTCCTTGGGTGCACGCGTAGGGGATATCGTAGCGGCCGAGTACCCATTGCCCCACCTTGCGGGGAGGGCCCCACAAATAAGTCCGCGTAGCGGGGGTCCAGATCAGAGCTTGGATGGTCGGTTGTTTCGGGGGAGGTTGGGCAACAAGCATCCAGAAGCCGCCGTTCGTGCAAGGGACTATTTTAGTTATAAGCCCACCGAAGGCGGTGATGGCGGCTGGTGCGTTCGCTACCGTTCCCGCTCCGCTCCCAAACAAAGACGCTCCTATGCCAAGCCCTAACGCTCCAAGCCCTATAAAGCCGAACGTCGATGCCTTGTTTGTACTCATGCCTGTTTTAGCAAAAACGCCGGAAAGTGGCGAAAACGTAAGCAAAAATGCCCCGAGGAGGAGCGTCACGATTCCAAGACGGGAGATTTTCCGCATGATAAGCCAACTATAGCTCATTCCTGTGGAACGTGCGCCGGTATTCACAGCAAAATAGCGAGGGATTACAGGGTCGGCGCTTATACTTAAGGTGTGTACAAGTGGCTACCAAGCAGAGGGCTGGTACTTGTTTTCATTGTGGTGGCTCTTTTCGTCGCCTTAGTCGCCTTTTTCACGCTCCTACAACCAAAAACCCCATCCTCCCCCTCACTTGCGAGCTCGGAAGATGCTATAAGTAGCGCTCTTATAGCGTCGGCAAGTAAGGACAGTGACGGGGACGGCCTTCCCGACTGGGAAGAACAACTCCGCGGCACCGATCCGCACAATCCCGACACCGACGGCGACGGGGTCTCCGACGGACAGGAAGTCGCGCAGGGCCGCGACCCTCTCACACCGGGGGAGGGAAAAAGTCCGTCTGTCACGTCTCCAGGATCGACGCTCGACCTTACCGCTCGTACCGCCCCCGGCAATGGCCTCAGCAACACCGACGCGCTTGCCATCAATCTGTTCAAAAATTATTTGAGCAAAAAGCAGGGCGGCCAGACGCTCACCCCCGAGGATGAGCAGGCGGTCGTCAATGCCGTAGCCGCAAGCGGCAACGTCGCGACCAAACCAACGGTGTACGCAGCCGGCGACGTTTCCGTCACCGGCACCTCATCGTCGACGCTTGCCGCATACAACCGTGCCCTCAGCGCCGCGCTCGCACCGGTCCTTTCCATCAAAGAGTACGAGCTTCTCACGCTCCAGAATGCCATCAGCGGTCAAGATCCAAACGGGATGATGACCTACAAGCACGACGTCGCGCTCTATGGGGAAAGTATCCGCGCGCTCGTGTCGATGAACGTTCCGCGCGACGCACTTTCGGCACATGTGGGACTCCTCAACGCTCTCTCGGGCATGAAGGCAACGCTCGCCGACCTCGAGACCATCGCGACCGACCCTCTCGTCGCCTTCGTCGCCATGAGCGGCTATGAGGCGCGAGAAGCCGCGCTCAACCAGTCCTTCCGCACCCTAGGAAGCTTTATGCTCGTGAATAACCTCAAGCTTACGCTTTCTTCATGAGGGGGCTTATTTCTACAATCCGTGGCTCAATGCAAAGGCAAATCGCCGGGCTCCTCCTCGTCGTGCTTCTGGCGCCATGGGCTGCCGCTATTTCTTTCTTCCCCCAGAGGGCGAGTGCTCAGACTCCCGCCGGCCCCGATACGGCTTTCTGCCTAAGCTCCCTTATTCAGGGCAAGGCAACGGGGGTCAGTTCTATAGGACTTCAAGCTGCTGATGTCCCAGCCGTAGACAAGTATCTCCATATCGCGAGCGGTGGCATCCAGGGCGCGACCGAAAGCGCGACCATTCATGACTGTGTTATTAAGCCCATCATCATCCTCATCGCCAAGACGCTCCTTGCGCAGCTCACCAGAAGCATCGTCAATTGGATAAACAACGGCTTTCAGGGGAATCCCGCCTTCGTCACCGACCTTCAAGGATTCCTCACCAACGTCGCCGACCAGGTGATAGGAGAATTTATTTACGGCTCCGAACTCTCATTCCTGTGTTCCCCCTTTCAGCTCCAGGTGCGCGTCGCGCTCGCGCTTAATTTCCAACCGTACCAAAACAAAGCGCGCTGCACACTCTCAAGCGTCGTCGGAAACGTCAACAGTGCGTTCACGAATTTTGCTGCCGGCGGTTGGCCCGCGTGGTTTGCGATGACAACCAATCCGCAAAACAATCCCTATGGCTCCTACCTCATGGCACAGAGCGAGCTCTCCGTGCGTATCGCGAGCGCGCAGTACACCAACACGAAGCTTCTTGAGTTCGGCCGCGGCTTCTTCTCGTTCAAACAGTGCAGCAGCCAATCACCTATAACCACCTACAGCGACGGAACAAGCGGCACCGGCGGCACCTTCACGACCTACTATCCTGGACAAGATCCTTATAAAACGGACCCGAAAGCAAATTGCACCATCGTCACCCCGGGAGCGGCGATACAAGATCAGCTCTCAAAAGTCCTAGGCACCGATATAGACCAGCTCGAGCTCGCCAATGACATAAACTCCATCATCTCCGCGCTCGTCGGACAGCTCATCAAGCAAGGCCTTCTCGCGCTCGGCGGCGTCAAGGGTCTCTCGACGCAAAACGGCCAGTTTGGCGGCGGTACCGCACTTGACGTCTACGTCGCCAACGCGCAATCAGCAGAAATTTCGGGGCGTCAAAGTGCGGGTCTCTCGCTCGTCGATGTCTCGATCGCTAAAGCCCAGCAGTACATAAGCGTCAAGCAGGCGACGCTAAACCAAGTGCTCATCGCCGACAGCGATTTCGGGAGCCTCATTGACTGTTACCGGAACAAAATTGCCAGCTCTTCCCTCAGCTCCACCGACCTAGCGACGGCGCAGCGAAGCATTCTCGCCGCCTCGACGACGCAGGCGAGCCTCGTCACGACCAAGAAGGTGGCTCTCTCGGCTCAAATCGCCAAAACACAGGGTGCTATCAACCAGGCGTATCAACTTGAATCCCAGATACAGAATGCAACTTCTCCCGACGAGCTCGATGCCGCTTCGGCCCAGTTCACTGCACTCACATCCTCCGGCGCGCTCCCCTCCGATGCCGATATCGCAACAGCGCAGCAAGAGCAGTCCGACATGCTCGCCGAAATAAATCCGCTCATTCAGGACGCCTTGCAGAGGCTCGATGCCTGCTACGCCTTCCCGCAACAACAAACGATATGAGAAAAGCTGTTTCAACATTACTACTCACAATTTTCATCTTAAAGTCTTTTGTGGTTGGGTATGGCTTTTCACTACATACAGAAGTTGCTCTCGCCGCGGACCCTCTTTGCACAGCCACTGGCGCAAACAACTACCCCCCAGCTTGCACTTGGAATGGAAAGACCTATACATTGCTTGGCCCAGGGAAAAACATAACTGATCCGTATTTTTATCGTGCGGCCGATGGTTCCTTAATTACCGTAAAGGGTGACGCTGTGAGTGATGCAGACGTAAGGGAAAGTACCGATACACAAGCAGCCGATGCCTCAAAGAAAAAGGGTGACGATATACGAAGTAAGCCACCCAACTGTGACCCGTACGTCGGCTTTATTCCTGATATTTCCATCGGATGTATTGGGTACGCATTCCTAACCTTGTTTGCTTGGATTCTGGGAGTTGCCGGGTTCTTCTTGAACAAGGTGGTGGTGTGGGGTGTTCTTGACTTTGGAACAACAATAAAGACCTTCGGTACTCTCGACGGATTTTGGATGACCATTCGTGATGTGGCGAATATTGTTCTTATTTTCAGCCTTTTGATTATCGGCATTTCCACCATATTGCGGGTACAACAATACGGGGCAAAAAAACTTTTGGCGAACGTGGTAATAGCGGCGTTACTGATAAATTTTAGCTTCGCTCTAACAAGGGTCGTAATCGATGCAAGTAATTATATTTCAACACAGTTCTACACTCAGTTACTTGCGAAGGGGCAGACTGATCAATTTCTAAACTCGGATGTCGGGCTATCGGGACAGTTTATGCAAGTTTTACGGATGGGGTCTTTATATGATTTGAAAAACTTCACCGGCAGTAGGGCGGCCGCCCTGCTCAGTAATGGCAATAGTTTTCTTTTGAGTATGCTTGGCTGCATTCTCTTTATAATCCTTGCCTATTCATTCCTCATCGCTGCTTTACATATAATTGGGCGAATTATTGTATTCCTTGTGCTAATGGTCACCTCTCCGTTAGCTGTGCTTGCTCGTTTTTTACCCTTCTTCGGTGGACTATGGAACCAGTGGTGGGGGGCGCTTTGGTCAAATGCGATAATGCTACCGGCCTACTTTGGATTATTGTGGTTCGTGTTGGGTGTAATGAAAAATCCAGCATTTCAAACCGCTATTGGTAATGGAACGTTTGCGGACCTAGCGGACGGAAGCTCGGCGGCTACTGCCCCCGGATCAATCCAATTGCTAATAAACTTTGCAGTTGTTATTGGATTATCACTTCTAACCCTATCGGTTGCAAAAAAAATTGGCAATGAAGGCCTGAATGCAATCAACTTTACTGTAAAATCTATCGGCAAATACGGCGGTGGCTTCCTGGCCCGCAATGCAATTGGCAGGCCCATTGCGAACCTTGATCAAAGGCTCGCTCAGTCACGCCTTATTGGTGGGACCCAGTTGGGTTCCCTTGCCCGCAAGTACACCACCGGCCTAATTGCAGGTGCTAAGTTTGGAACGACTAAATCAGGAGTCGCGATCAAGGAAGAGGTTAAGAAGGAAAAGCTCGGGCGTGCTGCGGTACGCAGGGAGGCAGACTTCCGCGACGACATTGAGCGCGCGATTGAGATCAGTGAGAATCCAACAAAATACACAGACGCACAAAAACAAGAAGCTGAAGCAAAAGGTCTTCGAGCTCTTGGTGCGATGAGTGATACGCAGCTGGCCTCTTTGGGGGTGAAGACTTTGACAAAAGACTGGGTAGCGAAGAATCTTACCTCTTCACAGTATCTATCCATATCTGATGTGAAAAATGATAAGTACACCGACGAAATGCGCGATAAAGTAACCACCGCTCGTCACAAAGAACTTCTGGAAAATGCTGCACGTGCGGCAGCGGCCGCAATTCCTGGCCATCTTTCAGCGGAAGACGAGGAGTTAATAAAGAAATTCGACAAGGTAAACAATAAAGAGCTCGAGCTCATAATTACTGAAAAGGCCCTCGCTGGACAAATCGACACCTTGGCGAGGACACTGTCCCAGGATAAATACGACGAGGTTATGAAAAGCGACAAGATCGCCGCCAGTATTAAAGCGGCACTTGGTAAACAGCGAGGGGATTTCCTTAAAGAGTCTCTGGGCCATGGAGCGATTGGAACCTTTGGTACGGATATTAAGAAGTTGCGGGTTGATCCCAAGGCAATGGCCAAAATGGCGCTGGGTCTCTATGACGATTCAAGTACGAGAGCCACCCTCCTTCCCGAGCTTGTTCCTCACCTAAAACAAGAAGCGCTTCGAGAAATGATGAAAGCAGGCGCTGATGTGGGTGCTGGTAATGCCATTATGCAAGAAGTAATTAATCGCCGAAACGCGGGTGCGACCGATCCTGCCATACTTGCGCTAGCAAACTTTGGAAATAGCCAAGGGGGACGTCTCTTCCACACTCTCGGTAGGATTCCATAAGAAGTATGATCGATACTAAGCAAAAAATAAGACGGATATTCCAACTTCCTTCAGAACTCCAAGACGTTCTTTTTTCTGAGAAAGTAACAGAAGCTATTCAAGCCATTGGTAGGAAACAGGCGCTACTCATTGATAAGGTTGGTCTTCTTAGTGATGTAATCACGCTAGTCATTCTTGGAGAAATTAAGGCTGAGGTACTACCAGATGAACTTCGAAAACGTGGTTTTCCTGTAGAAAAAGTCGGCTCGGTTGTTCTGGATGTTAATGAACAGATTTTTAAACCCATTCGCGACTCTCTTAAAAAAATTACCGAGGAACCCTCAAAACAAACTCCTCTCAAAGGAGATATAACGCCCTCCCTTCAATCCGCCCCCTTCGCACATGCCCGCGGTGGGGAAGGAGGAGCCGCACCCCAACAAACACCACGACCGCAACCCGCGACGCAAACCCCGCAACCACAAAGGCCACCTGGGGAGCAAGTACCAAGGCAAGCCCCGCCCCCTCCCCAGACAAAACCTCCACTTTCGAGTTCAATTCCTGCGCGCCCCTCGACGGCGCCCGGCGGCAGAGAAGCTCTCGCCGACGCGATAGCTGCTCTTCAAAAGACGCCAGAAATTCCCGTCCGTCCGGCCTCGGTCTCCTCAGCTCCGACAAAAGCCACATCTCTGGTCGCACCGCAACCTGCCCCGACCCCCTCTATTAATAGAGGGCCGGTGGTGGGAGCGCCGGTGCAGGAAAGCTCACTTCCCCCACTTCGCACTTTTGGACAAGACTTCACCGCGGCGAAGCTCCAAAGCCAGGTGCGCTCCCCGATGCAGGAGAAAAAAATCGTGCCACCGATAGGCCCCTCCGCCTCCGCAGGTCCTGAAAAGCCAAAAGTCGACCCCTACCGCGAACCCCTCTCCTAATCAGACCCGACCAGATGTCGTTGTAGGCTCAGAGCGGTGTGCAGCAGAAAAACACCATACTCAAATTATAAGCTATAGCTTATAATTTGAGTATTCAATGCACGCCACGGTATGCATTGACTCTAAGCGGGACAATGGTAGGCTTCCCGGATGAAAAAAGTCCGCTACTGGCGACTCTTCGTTTTCGTTTTCGGACTATTTTTTCTTCTTCTCTCCGGCAGTCACGCGTTTGCGGCCGCTCCCGTCTCCGACTCCTTCGATTTACCCTTCGGATACTTTGGCTGGAACGTGTACGGTGGAAGTGTAGGCCCGTTTACCCAAGTGAGCAGCGGGTGTATCTCCGGTCAATGTCTTCAAAGTACCGTGCTTTTCCAAATTCCTAGAATTTACAAAACAGGGACTCCGTTAACCGAAGGAAACATCACATTCTACGCAAAAGCCCAGAGCGGATGGGCTCAATTTGGGTACGGCAGCATCGTTTTACTTTGTACCGGTGCGCCGAATGTTTCGGCTTCAACCAATTGTGAATTCAGAAATAGATTTACTCCTCTCGATGGACAGTGGCATCAATATCTTTTTGCATGGCGAGATCATGTAGGTGCCAAGGAAACATGTTTTCAGCAAGATGATGTTGATGTTGGACACTGCTCGTGGGTAGGCGCCGTGGCTCATGCGGCGGGAGATTTCATCGACACCGTCGCTTTGTCGGCAGAATTCGGTGCACGCCCAGACCTGGGCGATCTTCTGATGTATGACGAACTCGGAACGAGTAATATCAATACGCAAAGCAACTCAAACGTGCTCTTTTTGCCTGGCATAGAGGCAAGTCGCTTATATCGCCCGGCCGACGGCGGAGGGGAAGATAGACTGTGGGAGCCCTTCAGCAATGCCGATGCGCGGGATCTTTTCATGAATCCGGATGGTTCAAGCGTGCGTGGCGATATATATACAAAAATCGGCGACGTTATCGACGAATTGCCGACCGGAGCGAATATTTACAAAAGTTTTATCGGTGAAATGGATCAACTCAAAACCGCCGGCACGATCAAGGATTGGCTGCCGGCTGCTTATGACTGGCGATTGTCGCTCGATGATATTCTAAAGTATGGGCATCAGGTCGGCGATCATATCTACTATTCGGGAAACCTCCGCTCCACTACGACCCCGTACATACTCCAGGAACTTCGACGCTTGGCCGGAACCTCGAATACCGGAAAAGTCACTATCATCGCCCATTCCAACGGGGGCCTTTTGGCCAAAAGATTGATGGAAATACTCGGTCCGGAAGCTAGCTCCCTTATCGACAAGATTATTTTTGTCGCCGTTCCTCAAACGGGGACCCCTATCGCCGTAGGGGCTCTCCTGGATGGAACCAATCAATCACATGCCTTGGGGTTCGTTCTAAGCGAGGCGACGGCGCGCGCATTCGCACAAAATTCTCCAATGGTGTACAACCTCCTCCCGTCCCGAGCGTACTTTGACGGGCCTGGGAGTGATGTGATTACTCCACCCATATCATTTCGGAGCGGCAGCACGACAAAAATATTTACTGACGCCTATGGCTCGAATATAAATACTTTCAATGAGCTCGCTTCATTTGTCTCGGGGATCGAGGGGCGAACTGGGCCTTCATTTTCCAATGTGACCTATCCTCTCGTCGGTAATGCATTGCTCTTGAATGATGCTGACGTCCTGCATAGCCATCTCGATACGTGGGTTCCACCGTCGGGAATTCAGTTGTATCAAATTGCGGGGTGGGGCAACGAAACAGTGGGTAATATTTCTTATCGAAATGGTGGCTTTTACCATTGTCTCAGGTACAACCCATGTCTCGACGAAGACCTTGGCATCGTTGTCGATGGGGACGGAACTGTAGTCACTCCAAGTGCGCTCACGATGAGTACGAGCTCGCCTAACGTGAGCAGATATTGGGTTGATTTGAACCAGTTCAATAAGGACAACCGACTCACTATTCCTTTGGGCAGAGACCACGCAGACATCCTTGAAGTTGGGCAACTCAACGATTTGATTGACGGTATCATTATAAATAGCGCAGCACAGCTACCGCAATACATCTCCAAAGAAGTTCCCTCTCATTTAATTCAAAAGCGTCTAAGATACTTCCTGCACTCACCACTTTCCATTGAGATCAATGATAAAAATGGGAACCACCTGAAACTAGCAACGAGTACAAGGATTCTTGAAAATACCATCCCAGGAGCAACGTACACTGAGTTTGGTGACATTAAATACGTGAGTGTCCCTGCAGAAGACCTCCCGACTCTGCGGTTGGAAGGAGAATCGGCTGGAGGATTTACTCTCAAAATAGAAGAGGTTGAAGGGAATTCTATTCTTGCAACAACAACGTTCGCAGACATTCCTTCGGCAACAACTACCATCGCGACTATGAATTTCTCTGACGGGACGATCGCTGGCGCGAGTCCTCTCTCACTCGATGTAAACGGAGACGGAACTACAGTTTATTCTCTCACTCCGAAGTTGGACGGACTAGTAGTTTTCAATCCCCTTACGGTCACCGTGGATAATAAAACCATCGTGCTCGGTTCTCCTATTCCTTCCTTTACGGTAAGTTTCAGCGGATTTGTAAATGGCGATGATGCGGCACACAACGACATTGCCGGGGTTCCACAATGTTCAACCACGGCAACAGCAACAACTGGTATTGGAATTTATCCAATTATTTGCACCATAGGCACCTTAACTTCGAGCACCTACCAATTCACCTCTTTTATTGTCGGCACACTGACTATCACCTATCGGTGGAGCGGTTTTCTCCAGCCAATAAACGACCCGTCGATTAATCCCACTCAGTCTCTAAGCGTTTTTAAAGGAGGAAGTACCGTACCGGTAAAATTCCAACTTAAGAAAGTGAATGGAATGCTAGCACAAGCAGGTAAAAATCCAGTTTGGCTTACCCCGATTAAAGGCTCGACTTTAACTGCCGCCATCGATGAGTCAACATATTCCGACCCCAGCACCTCTGGAGGTGAGTTTCGTTGGGACTCGGCACCAGGGCAATATATTTACAACTGGAACACGAAGGGGGTTACTCCTGGGTACTGGTATAAAGTGTCTGCACAGCTAGATGATGGAAAGACCTATTCGGTGACGGTAGGATTGAGATAGTTATGACCAAAAAAACTCTTTTAATTTTTTCCGGAATAGGCGCGGGAATGTTTCTTATCCTTCTCAGCCTCGTGCTTCGTAATGGATGTCAAGATAAATTTTTTTTCTGTAGAGATCAGACTTTGTGGTTGATTGATTTACTTAGGTTTTTTCCAATTTTGTTCATCTTGAGTTTAGTCACCTATAAACTCCGAGATGAAATTTTCCGAATGTGGATCCGCTTTGCCCAGTGGTTTCTTGCAATCTCCGTGGCGTTGATACTTATCGCGCCAAATACCAGCACTGACTGGATGTTTCCGAATGACAAGGGGCGGATTTCGTTCTTCCTCTCGATACTTTTCTTCTTGATCAGTCTGATCATCATCGGCATAAAGTCAGTATTTGTATATCGAAAAAAATAGAACTCGCTTTAATGCAGGCGGAGTTCAAAGCTGTGGCGTAGTGGGTCGTGCTGAGAATGTTCGACCGTAGTGTGCACCCTATCGCCCCGGATTTCATAGACCGGATGGAGTGATTTGCCCTCGGGGTGATGCTCGGTCGCATAGACTTTCCCGCCCCTATTTTCATACCAGGGGAGCACCGCCCCTTTGGGGGTAAAGCCGGGGTGGTGCGCGGTGATGTAGATGGCGTTGCCGCGCATTTCAAACTGCGGACGGGCGTCGTGTGAAGCGTTTCCATAGTTTGGCGTATAGAATTTCATGCACTCATAGTAGTACGCGCCGAATCTACAGCGCAAAGCCGCGATGCGGCTTTGCGCGGGGTATACTACTTCTATGCAGTTCCAGGTGCCGCAGTTCATTGAGGTGGAAGACAAGATAGTGGGGCCCCTCACGTTCCGCCAGTTTGTCTACCTCGCCGGCGGTGGAGGAGTGATCGCCATTCTCTACGTTTTTCTGCCACTTTTTCTCGTGATACTCCTTGGTATTCCGGTCGCCGCGCTTTCCGCTGCACTTGCGTTCTATAAGATAAATAATCGTCCGTTCATCGAGACTCTCGAGGCGGCCTTCTACTACATGATGCGCGGCCGGCTCTACCTCTGGAAAAAGGTTGTTCCCAAAGCCGCCGCAAAAGCCACTCCGGAGACGAAACTGGAGGCGACTATCGTCGTGCCTAAGCTCTCGGAGAGCAAACTTAAGGATCTCGCCTGGAGCCTCGATATAAAGGAGAAAACGGGCGCCTATCGCTAAATCACCATGGCCGTCGCCGGAAAAGCAAGCCAGGAGTTCGTGCCCATCAAGGAGGTGCGTGATGGCATCGTGGTCCTCAAGGACGGAGGGTTGCGCTCCATTCTCATCGCCTCCTCGCTCAATTTTGCGCTTAAATCCGCCGACGAACAGACCGCCATCCTCGCGCAGTTCCAAAACTTCCTCAACTCGCTCGACTTTTCCATCCAGATATTCATCGAATCACGCCAGCTCGATATCCGCCCCTACGTGGCGCTCCTTGAGGGAAAGTACAAAGAGCAGACCACCGAGCTTATGAAAATCCAGACACGCGAGTACATTGATTTCATAAAAAGCTTCGTCGAGCAGGCCAACATTATGACGAAAAATTTCTTTATCGTTGTGCCGTACTCGCCGGCGGTGCTCTCCGTGGGAAAAAGCGGGCTCCCAACGCTCCCGAGCTTCGGCAAAAAAACGAAGGAGGAGGCCGCCGCGACGTTCGAAGAGAGCCGCACCCAACTTGAGCAACGCGTCGCGGTCGTCGAGCAAGGGCTCGTGCGCACCGGAGTTAGGGTCGCGACCTTAGGCACCGAGGAAGCCATCGAGCTTTACTACAAACTCTTCAACCCCGGTGAGCTCGAAAAGCCGATCGCAGCGAACCTATAGCTATGGCTCTACTTGATTTTCTCACAGGAGGCTTGGGCGGGAAAAAGAGGAGGGAAGTCCCGGTCACTCCCATTTTGCCGCAGGAAATCTATGAAGCGGGAGCGCTTGAGTTCCACGACATCATCGCCCCTTCAGCGCTCAAGATCACCCCGCGGGAGATGAATCTCGGCGACAAGCTGGTGCGCACGCTATTTGTTATTTCCTACCCACGCTACCTCGCGGATTCCTGGTTTGCTCCCATCATAAATCTCGATCGGGTCTTCGACGTATCCATATTCGTGCATCCGGCGGACACCGCTACAGTGCTTCGGAAATTCCAAAAAAAGGTCGCGGAGGTGCAAAGTCAGATCACGACCCGAGAGGAGCGCGGGCTCGTGCGCGATCCAATGCTCGACACCGCCTATCGTGACCTTGAATCGCTCCGCGACCAGCTCCAGCAGGCGCAAGAGAAACTCTTCGATGTCGGGCTTTACATTTCTATCTATGGCAACTCGCAGGAAGAGCTCGACAAGGTGGAGAGCGAGATAAAGACCATGCTCGAGAGCCGCCTCATCTACGTGAAGCCCGCGCTCTTTCAGCAGGAGCAGGGGTTCCGCTCCGTACTTCCCATAGCCTCCGATGAGCTCTCCGTGCACACGAAGCTCAACTCCTCGCCGCTCTCCTCGCTCTTTCCCTTTGTCTCCTTCGATCTCACTTCCGACAAGGGAATTCTCTACGGCATCAACCGCCACAACAGCTCCCTCATCCTCTTTGATCGCTTTAGCCTCGAAAACTACAACTCGGTGACGTTCGCAAAATCCGGCGCCGGCAAATCCTACGCGGTAAAGCTCGAAATTTTGCGCTCCCTTATGTTCGGCACCGAGGTCATTGTCATCGACCCTGAGCGTGAGTACGAGTACATGGCGGACGCCGTCGGTGGGCGCTACTTCAACATATCCCTCACCTCCGAGCACCACATCAACCCCTTCGACCTGCCGACCCCGCGGGAAGACGAAGCTCCCGGCGACGTGCTTCGAAGCAACATCGTGAATCTCGTGGGCCTGTTCCGCATCATGCTCGGCGGCCTAACGCCGGAGGAAGACTCCATCATCGACCGGGCTATCACGGAAACCTATGCGCTCAAGGACATAACGGGGGAGAGCGACTTCACCAGCATCGAGCCGCCGCTCCTCTCCGACTTCGAGCTCGTGCTCGCCGGAATGGAAGGCTCCGAGTCGCTCGTGCAGCGCCTCTCCAAGTACACCAAGGGTACGTGGGCAGGTTTCATCAATCGCCCGACCAATGTCGATATCAACAAAAATTTTGTCGTATTCTCCGTGCGCGACATGGAGGATGAGCTCAAGCCCGTCGCCATGTACATCGTCACGCACTTCATCTGGACCGCAGTGCGCAAGGAGCTCAAGAAACGCCTCTTTATCGTCGATGAAGCGCACTGGATGATGCAGAGCGAGGATACGGCGAGTTTCCTCTTTTCGGTCGCCAAACGCGGGCGCAAATACTTCCTGGGTCTTGCCACCATCACGCAAGACGTTTCTGATTTCTTGAACTCTCCCTACGGGCTCCCTATGATAACCAACTCCTCCATTCAGCTGCTGCTGAAGCAATCGCCAACCTCCATCGACAACGTGCAGAAAACGTTTAACCTCACCGACGAGGAAAAGTACCTGCTCCTGGAATCGGACGTGGGAGAGGGGATATTCTTTGCCGGCCTCAAACACGTCGCCATCAAAATCATCGCCTCTTATACCGAAGATCAAATCATCACCTCCGATCCGAGCCAAATTCTCGCTATTAAAAAGGCCCGCCAGGAGCTCGAGGCCGAGGCGAATAAATAGTCATGCCTCCGCGTGACCCGCAATCAAAAAAGTGGACCCCTCCGGCTGGAGCGGATCCCTCCATGACTCGACAGGAATACGAAGCCTTACGAGCCGAAGGAGTAAAGCGAGGCATTCGCATAGGCGGGAACCCGAAGGTGAGCATGGGGAGTAAGGAACTCGACCCGCAAGAGCGTGCGTTTTGGCAACGGCAGCCATCGGGATATACGCGGGTTTCACCACGGGAGCCCGCTCAAGTGGCGACGGCCCAACGCGTTTCCGTACCCGCAAAAAAACGTCACCGCATCGGAGGACTTCAGTATGCGGCCATGATGGGAGTGGCGATGTTTTTCGATCTTATCCAACTTGTTCTCACCTTTCTCATCATTGGACTCATCATCAACACGGTTTTGTCGATCGTGATTTTCTTTATTTTCATTGGATGGTTTGCTACTTCTGGTCATAACTTTTTGACACTAAAACGCCCGATCCGAGATTTGATTCTCATCGCGGTTAAATTAGCGCCTGGGTTAAATGCAATACCTATATGGACGATGTGCGTGTGGTCGGAAATCCGCCTCGTTCACCAGGAGGATAGGGAATATAATAAATCTCAAGCCAAAGTGAAGGCAGCCTGATGACTATTTCCCCCCGAATCATGCGCGGCCTCTGCGCGACGACACTCCTCGTCGCGGCCCTTTCGCTCCCTACAACGCTCTTTGCACAGCTAAATTTGCCCACCGTGCCAGGAGATTTTTCGCTCTCCCTCTCGCCTGAGGTACCCGGAGCGGGTCAAGCCGTATCGGCCCAGGTCGCCAGTTACGCAGAAAACCTTGCCCGCGCCACCTTGGTGTGGAGCCTTAACGGGAAGATCATTGACTCAGGGGTTGGTGTCGTCACGGCCCACTTCACGGTTGGCGGTATTGGAAGCATCAATGTGCTTCGCGTTAACGCAACACTCCCCAATGGCTCGACCCTTACCAAAACAGCCATCGTTCGCCCGGCAGGCCTTGATCTGCTGTGGCAAGCGAATGTCTACACCCCGCCCTTTTACCGCGGTAAAGCTCTCGCTCCCTATGACGCCACGATGGTCCTCTTTGCGATGCCGTTTTTCGTAGACGAGAACGGCGCGCGCATCAGGCCTGAGGCCCTTTTCTACACGTGGCACCTTAATGGCCAGGTGCTGGGGGATTCTTCGGGGCGCGGCGCTCAGTCCGTTACCATCCCCGGCGCCCGCGTCTATCGCGGGATCAATGTGTCGGTAGACGTAGCGAGTTCGGATGGTTCCATCAAAGCAACTCGTTCCCTCTCGTTCAACGGAGACGAGCCATTCGTCATCCTCTATGAAAACGACCCACTTCTAGGATTTCGTTTCGACCGGGCACTTCCTGAAAGTGTCAATCTCACTAAAAGCGAGGCGACGGTCTCCGCCTTCCCGTACTTTTTCTCGACGGATTCCCGCGGCGGAGGAGCGCTCACCTACGCCTGGACGCTCAATGACAAGAGCGTGACTCCCTCGAGTAAAAATCCGGCCGATGTAGTGCTGCGCCAGACGGCCCCATCATCGGGCACAGCAAATCTTGCTCTCTCGCTACAAAATGTTTCGCAAATTTTTCAGGCCACATCGATAGCCCTTCAAATAAACTTTGGTAAATGATATGAGAAAGTCACAAATAATAATCTCCATTCTCTGTCTTTTGATGCTGCCGTTTGCCTTTTCTAAGGCAGAATCTGGAGACTCCTGTTCTCGAGGCTATACGGAAAATTGTTCTTCTGCACTTCAACCAGCGCAATCGGGCACACCCTGCGTTGATGTACAAGGAACCGGTGGATGTGGTGACGCTTCCCCCTTACAAACTACTCCCTTAGGAACACAAGTAACCGGCTCTCAAGGTTTCGTCCCCCTTGAAAATATTGGAGGGCTTTACACAAAAAACAACGGGAGTCTCAGTAGTGTCCTCAATACTATTTTTGATTTTGGCCTTGGCATCGCAGCGCTTCTCGCCGTTCTTATGATTACCTTTGGCGGTTTCAAGTACATGCTGAGCAGTACGCCGTTTGGGAAAGAGGGTGGGCGTGATTACATTGAATCCGCGATATACGGCCTTCTTATCATCCTTCTCTCCTACGTACTCCTCGTCACCATCAATCCGCAGATTGTAAAAAATAATTCGCTCCTCGGCGGGCCATCCACAACGCCCGGGACGGGGAGCCCGACGACAATAACGACCCAGCCAAACAAGACTCCGATTATAAACGGGATTCCAACTAGCATAAGTTCTCAGGCGGCGTGCGAACTTCGTGAAGATAACGGTTCATATCAAGGACGACGCTACTATGTTGCATCAATGGATGAGTGCCAGCGAACCTGTTCGGGCAGATGCACGGCGGTGTCGGCTGACGTTTTACAATCACAAACGACGAACCTGCCACCTCCGCCACAAGAGCCACAGAGTCTTTTTAATGCCCCGCAGGAAACACTCTGCACCTGGGGGAAGGGAATCGAGACTGGGAAAGTAGCCTTTTCCTCTCTCGCTGATTGCCAGCAATATTGTCCGGGATTCGGAGAAGCACCGAGGTGCAGCGCTATAGGATTTTGATATGAGACGAAAGACCCTCTACATCACTCTCGGACTTTTCTTCGGCCTCGTGCTACTTGGGGTTGGCAGCTATTATTTCTTAGGGAAAACCGCGAGTTCTAGGAGCTCATCGCAAGCTCAACAGCCTATATTCGGACAAATTTCTGAAAGTCCAACGGGGCAAGGTGGCACTGGTTCGGGAGAGCCCTTTCCACAAGGAGGTGACACCGGAGCAGAACTCTCCGGGCAGGCCAGCACATCACCGCGTCTGCACCTGGTATCCGGAAAGCCGGTGTCGGGGTATGCCTCGTTCCTCGCCAATGGCAACGAGTTCATTCGCTACATTGAACGCGAAGATGGCAACGTCTACGAAGCTAACTTCGAAAATAGCGAGACGAAGCGCGTTACCAATACAACTATACCTAAGATCTACCAGGCGCTCTGGCTCGACAGCCCGATAATCTTGCTTTTGCGTCTCCTCTCGGAGAGCGACGAGCGCATACAGACGTTCCTCGGCCGTATAAACGCAAACGGGGGCGGAGGGTCGCTCGGCGGCACCTATCTCGAAGACAATATTCTCGCCGTAGCACCTGATAGCAAAGGAAAGCAGCTTCTCTACATCCGCAAGGAGAATCAGGGTTCTTCGGTCATCGTCGACAACATTTCTACCGGGAAAATCACCAAGCTCTTTTCCTCGCCTATATCCGAGTGGCTTCCCTACTGGCTCGGAGGAACCCCGCTTCTTCTCTCCAAACCCTCCGGAAACACTCCGGGCTATCTTTACAGCGTGAATCCCTCCTCGGGCACCGTGGGGCGCCTCCTTGGCGACATTTCGGGGCTCACAGCTCTCCCGAGCGCGGACGGCAAGCGTATTCTGTGGAGCGAGACCATCGGTTCTACCATCCTTATGCATATCCTCAACGTTAGAACAGGGAAAGTCATCGATGCAGCCGTCGCCACCATCCCCGACAAGTGCCTCTGGAGCGTCAAAAAACCAACGGAGATACTCTGTGCGGTGCCGTTTGCAGTTACGGGAAATACGAATGGTACCTATCCCGACCTGTGGTACCAGGGGCAAGCTAGTTTCTCCGATAACATTTGGCATATCGACGCACAAACAGGTGCTTCAACCCTCTTCTATCGCTTCAGCAGTGAAGGCACGCGTCTCTTCGACGTGCAGTATCTCTCGCTCTCACCTAACGAAGACGAGCTTCTCTTTCAAAACAAAAAAGATCTCTCACTCTGGAGCGTGAGGCTCAGCGACAGTGCCACATCGACGGGCGCCCGTTAGGTACCTCCGCCGCTTCCTGAACCCTTATATTTGATGACCACGCGGCGGAACTTTCCTTCGCCTTGCGATTCTGTGCCGACGTCGGGATGATCGGCGAATGTTGCGTGCACGATCATGCGTTCGTAGGCGCTCATGGGGCTCATTTCAACGTCGTGCTTGAAGAGACGAGCGCGCTCCGCGAGCATGAGCGCTTTTTGCCGCAGCTCGTCTATTTTTTTGCTTTGGTAGTGATTGACGTCGACGAGAAACTGCTCCATGCCCTCTCCGTCACCCTCTTGCTCGACCATTTTTCGCAAGAGATAGTTGAGTGCTTGGAGGCTCTCTCCCCGGTTGCCTATGAGAACCGCCGAATCGGGTGTCTTCACCAAAAAAATGGGGTGGGCCGGGTGGTCGATCTCCTCGAGCGCCTCAACGGTTATCTGGAGGCGTTCCAGTACGTCGGTTAAAAGTTTACGAATGAGCGCCCGGTCGATAGGGCGGCGCGTTTCTTTGGCATGCTGTTGTTTTTGCTGGTTTTCTTCATTCATGACGCGGCGTTTGGACGGACAACCTGCTTGAGCTTTGCGCGCACATACAGTTCCTGGCCGATTGCAAAGATATTACTCGTCACCCAGTAAAGTGCAACTGCGGCAAAGAAGCGGTAGGCGATGTAGGCGATGAGAAGGGGGAAGAGGTATTTCATCTGGAGCTGCATGGCGTGCGCAACAGTTCTTTCAGAGCCTTTCACATGCGGACCTTTCGAGAAGCTGATAGAGGCTTGGATGAACTGAGAAAGGCCGGCAAGAACTGCGAGAATAATGCTGTGGGTCGAAAGATCAAAGAGCCCTAGAAAGATGAGATCAACGCTTCCGGGTACATGCACGAAAGGGTAAAGAATGGCGGTGTGGATGGTAGGCAATCCACCGCGCACGAACACGAAATAGAGCGCGAATATGACAGGGAGTTGTATCAAGATGAGGAGGAAACTTGAGAACGGGTTCACCTTTTCGCGCCGGTAGAGCTCCATGGTCTTCATCGCCTGTTCCCGCCGGTCTTTATAGCGCTGTTTTATAGTCGCCAACTCGTCTTCGAGGGAGCGCATGAGTATCTGGGTGCGTGCCGCCCGGAGCGAGAGAGGGAAGAGGATGAGCTTGACGATGATGGTGAGCGCTATGATGGCGAGCCCCGCATCTCCCGCGGGCATGACGCCTATCAAAAAAATAAGCCCGTTGTAAAGCGGGTTGTAGAGAGCGGCATGGAAGAGAGCCGACATTTGGCTATTCTAGCCGCTCTCAGGGTATTCCACAATTTTCCCAAGGAAGTAGCCTACGGAGTGAGGCTGCGGCTTACGTTCAAGAGATCTTTAAGCTCTTCCTTGAGCTCATTGGGCCGGAGGTTCACAGCGTGTTTTTTCAAAAATATGGCTCCATTGAGGCCTTTTTTTAGCTTCGGCCAGTGGAAACGTAGCGCACCGTAGAGGACTCTCCGCAAATAGTTGCGACTCGTCGCATTTCTAGAAACGGCCGAGGAAACAACAACGGCGAAGCGGCTCTCTCCCTGCCCTGTACGTAAACGAAGGGTCATAGAGGGTCTCTGGAAAATGCTCCCGGAGGCAAGTCCCGCAAAGTGGGCGCGGGTTAGCCTATTTTTTTTCCGAAGCATCGAAAAACCTAAACAGAGAGACGCCGCCGGCCGCGCCGGCGGCGGCGTGCAAGAACGTTCCCTCCTTTTCGGGAACGCGTACGAGCAAGGAACCCGTGGGTACGGGCGCGTTTTCGCTTCTTGGGTTGATAGGTTCGTTTCGGCACGAAATTTTCAACAGGTTATACACACGTTAGTACCATATCGGCCGTTTTAACGCAAGTTTGACGGTCCGCGGGGCGGTGCGATACTAGGACCACTATGGATGGGGTTGATACGCATGCTGGCGTCGTCGTAGAGGAAATCGATACGAAGGAGCTATGGCAGAACGTCCTCGTCGAAATAGAGCTCTCCATCTCAAAACCGAACTTCACGACGTGGTTTAAAGACACGTCGATCGCGCGCATCGAGGACGGCGTGGTGTTTTTGGCCGTTCCGAACCAGTTCGTCCGTGATTGGCTTTCAAAAAAGTACCACAAATTCATACTCAAGGCGCTCCGGAGCGCCAGTACTCACATCCGCGGGCTTGAATACACGATAAGCCGGGGCCGCACGCGCTCTGAAGAAGAGGCTCCACGGCCCAATGTCCTTCTTACCGGAGAGCTGCCCCTCTCCGAGTACTACATAAACAAAAGCGACAACCTCAACCCCCGCTATACCTTCGACACCTTCGTTGTCGGGCCGTTTAATGAGCTCGCGTTCGCCGCGGCGCAAGCGGTCGTCAAAAAGCCCGGGATCGCTTACAACCCCCTCTTTATCTACGGCGCGACGGGCCGAGGTAAAACTCATCTCATCCAAGCAATAGGGAACCAGATAAAAAAAGCTCATTCGGGTAAAAAAATTTACTATGTGACCTCGGAGCGGTTCGTCATGGACTACCTCGCTGCGGTGCAGAGCACGAATTTCACAGGCTTTAAGGAAAAGTATCGCCAGTACGATGTGCTCATCATGGACGACGTGCAATTCATCTCGCAGAAAGAGCGCTCCATGGATGAGCTCTTCCACACCTTCAATGTCCTCCACGACAACAACAAACAGATAGTCTTTTCCTCGGATAAGCACCCCTCCGAGCTCCAGCATATCGACGACCGCCTTAAGTCGCGTTTCTCCGGCGGCATGATTGTCGACATACCGGAGCCGGATTTCGAGTCGAGAATGGCAATTCTCAAGACAAAATCGCTCCAGCAAGGCTATCTCCTCGACCATGAGCTCCTCGAGCACCTCGCGGGAACCATCGTCGCCAACATCCGAGAGCTCGAGGGGATGCTCAACGCCGTCGTTATGCAGTCACAACTTAAGGGACGCACCTTGACGCTCCCTGAGGTAAAAAATCTTATTAAATTGTCATCGCGACCAAAAAAATTAGTCTCCACAAAGGAGATTATCAAGAAAATCGCCGATTTTTATGACATCCCTGAAGAGTCCATCTATGAAAAAACGCGCCGAAAGGAGGTGGTGCGCCCGCGGCAAGTCATTATGTACATTCTTCGTGAGGATTTTCATGTATCATTCCCCACAATAGGCTCACGGCTTGGTGGTCGCGACCATACGACCGTGATTCACTCGTGTGAAAAGATAAAAAACGATCTCAAGGTCGATGCTACTCTCACCCAGGAAATAGAGCAGATACGGGGAATGTTGAAATAAGTGTGGAGAGTGCGTTGGTAGCCGATGGATACAACGACAATTATGCGTACATAAGATGATTGAAAATATAAAATGAGCGGGGAGTGGGGATTATTGAGTGAGAAATACGCATTCTATCCACATAGTAGGAATATAGTAACGTAAAAATTCCCTTGAAATAAAAGCTTACAATGACTATTCACGGTTTCCACAGAGTAAATAGAAATATCTCTTTAAATTCATTTAAAAATCATATATATGAAGGTTGAGGTACGAAGCGAAGAACTCCAGAGGGCCATTGGTCTCGCAGAACGAGCAACGGGGCGCAACGTTACCCTTCCGGTACTCTCCTGCCTTTGTATCGTTGCAGGAAAGAACAACCTTCTCATTCGCTCTACCAACCTCGAGCTTGGGATAGAGGTTGAAGTACCGGCTAAAGTTTCGACCGAAGGAGTAGTTGCGGTACCAGGACACATCCTTTCACAAGTGGTAAATACCACACCATCAGGAACCCCGGTGCGATTAGTAGGAGTTGAAGGGAACCTTAAGGTGGAAACCAAAGGCAGTACAACAACAATCAAGGGACAAGCAGCGGCCGATTTTCCTCACCTCCCCTACGTTTCCGGCGGAAAGTCGCTCTCCATAAAACCCGACATACTCGCTCGTGGTGTACGAGCCGTTGCCTACAGCGCTTCAACATCATCAATCAAACCCGAGCTTTGCAGTATTTATATCTATCACCATAATGGAAGCCTCATCTTTGCAGCAACGGATTCATTTAGGCTTGCGGAGAAAATAGTTCCCGAAAAGAAGAGCGTCGATTTCGATCCCCTCATACTTCCCATACGAAATGCCATTGAGATAGCGAAAATTCTCGAGGAAGCCGATGCTGAATTGAATATCTCCTTCTCAAAAAACCAACTCTCGCTCTCTTTTAAGCGGGTGTTCATAACCTCACGGCTCATCGACGGCACCTTCCCGGACTATCGACAAATAATTCCCAAAGAGGGAGTCACTGAGGCTGTGCTCCTTAAAGCCGATTTCATGGCCATTCTTAAGCGCGCTGTCGTATTTTCCGATAAGTTCAATCAGGTATCCTTCTCGCTCAAACCAAACAAAAAAGCATTTACCCTAAGCTCCCGGAATGCGGATATCGGTGAAATAGAGGAGCAGATACCCGCAACCTTATCCGGAGAATCACTCGATATACACTTCAACCATCGCTACCTTTCCGACTGTCTCCAATCAATCTCCACTGATAGCCTCACCCTTACCTTTGGTGGACCAGGCAAGCCGCTCGTCATACGAGGTGTGGGCGATGCATCGTTTCTTTATCTCGTCATGCCGATGAATCGTTAAGGCATGCGGCCACTTCGAGAATACCTCGCGAGGTTTACGAACCTTACACCCCCCGAACGAGTGATCAAGGACGTTGTCGCTGCCGCGGTTAAGAAGGTCTGTGGATTTATTGTCTCCACCGAAGAAATAAAACTATCTGGCTCAAAGGTACACCTCAAGATAGATTCAGTTCGACGAAGCGAAATTATGCTCCATAAGGCAGCGATACTACGCGAGGTCGCAGAGACGCTCCCCGGGAAACGCATTGTGCGTGACCTTAGTTAGTGGGTACCGTCGGTGTCGCCGTCGGTAATGACTGGGGGACACCCGAATTTGAAAGGTAGTGCTGGAGTCCATACTCCCAGTACGCGTACTGTGGGTCTGCCGCGGGGTTTGCCGGCGCTGCGCCCCGCGGATTACCCCGGTCGACGTACTGAAGAATCTCGTGGTATTGGACGGTGCCGTTTGAAACATCCGGCTGCCACACACCGCGAAGAATCGGCTTAAGGGTCGAGGGGTCATCGTACTGTGGTTCGGGGAAAGCTTCTTCGGGGAGGGTTTTCAGAGCTTCACGCATGAATTCGTTCCACAAAGGAGCGATGATGAACCCCGCTACCTTTTTTTGCATAGGCGTATTGTCGTTGTTGCCAGCCCATGCGCCGGCAGCGATGGAGGGCGTGTAGCCGATTATCCAAGCGTCGCGGTAGTCGTTGGTGGTACCGGTTTTTGCGGCGACGGAACGACCGGGGAAATACAGTGCTGAATTCGTCCCATACGAAGGAGCACGTGCGACGTTGTCCGAGAGCATATCAGAGATAGTGTTGGCGATTGTGGGATCGAGCACCGAGGAGGGGTGTTGCTCGTACTCCTCGAGCACGTTTCCCTTACTGTCCTCGACGCGCAGTATCCCGGTCGGCGGGTTGCGCACGCCCTGGTTGGCAAACACGCCGTAGGCGGACGTCTCGTCGAGGAGAGTAACCTCGCCGCCGCCGAGCACCAGGGTGAGCCCATAGCGTCCGATATCGGTGAGGGTTGAGATACCCATCGCCTTGGCGGTCGTGAGGGAATCGGAAAGCCCGGCAAGGTAGAAAACCTTCACGGAGGGGACGTTGAGCGACTGTGCCAGGGCGCTCCGGAGCGTCACCGGACCGCGGAACTTGCCGTCGTAGTTTTGAGGCGCATAGCACTGGTCCTTGTCACTCTCGAGTTTATCGACGGGACAGGAGGTGGAAAACTGTGTCGGTACGTCCCACACGACGGTATCCGGCGTATAGCCCTTTTCTATCGCGGTCGCGTACACGAAGGGTTTGAACGATGAGCCCGGCTGACGCTTGGCGAGCGTCACATTAACCGCACCGTCGATCGTCGTATCGAAGTAGTCGCGGGAGCCTACCATGACAAGTATTTGGCCGGTTTTTGGATCTATCGCGACGAGACCGGCGTTGCTCGCGTTGAAGGTTTTTTGGTTGCTCTGTGCGTAGCGCGACACAATATCCTGCGCTTTGGCCTGGAGATCGTAATCAAGGGTCGTCGTGACGCGAAGCCCTTCATTTTCCAAGGCATCCTTCCCGTACTTATTCTCGAGGTACTCGCGTATGTAAAAGACAAAGTGCGGCGCTTTAATGCTCTTATCTTCCTGTGCCGCAAATATTACTTGCTCTGCTTTCGCGGAGTCATACTCCCCTTGCGTTATGAATCCGTTCTCGAGCATTTTTGAGAGGACTAAGTTTTTTCGCTCCTCAAGCGCGCCCTTGTGGTTGCCGTACGGGCTGTAATAGGTCGGTGCCTGCGGAAGCGCCGCAAGGTAGGCGGCCTCCGCGAGGTCAACATCCACGGCACGCTTACCGAAATAGGCGAGGCTCGCTTCCTCGACACCGTAGATGTTGCCGCCATAGGGAGTCTCATTGAGGTAGAGCTCGAGGATTTTCTCCTTCGGGAGAGCGCGGTCGAGCTTCACCGCGAGCACCCACTCCTTGAGTTTGCGTGCGAGCGAGCGTTGCTGGGTGAGCAGGGCGTTTTTTACGACCTGTTGCGTGATAGTCGAGCCGCCCTGCACGTAGCCGGCGCTCAAGTGGAGCGTCACGAGCGCGTCGGCGAGTATGGCGCGAGCGATGGAGAGGAGACGGATGCCGCCGTGCTGATAAAATTGCGCGTCCTCGATGGCGACCGTAGCGTTTTTCACGTTGCGCGATATCTCGTCGAAAGTGACGAGGGTGCGCTGTTTATCATCGTGGAGATCAAAAAGGAGGACCTTGCCTGTTCGGTCGTAGAGTTTGGTCGACTGTTCGACGCGCCGCGCGGAGATACTTCCCAGGTCCGGGAGCGGCAGCGTCGCGGCCCAGATGATGAAGATGCCCCCGGCAAAAAAGAAAAGGGAGAGGAGCAGGAGGAGTAAACTCGTTTTGTGAGCTCTCACAGTTTGGCTATTTTAACACGCAGGAGCGGGCTTAAAAATATGCGGGTCCGTGGTAGAGTGGGGCCATGTTATGGAGGAAGAGCCGATCGGTGTCGACCGACGTGCGCAAAATCGATGAGCTTCTGGAGCGCGGGGTTTCCGAAGTCATCGTCAAGGAAGATCTCCGTCGCGCGCTCCTCTCGGGCCGGCGACTTCGGGTAAAACTCGGCATCGATCCCACGAGCCCGCATCTCCACCTCGGCCGGGCCGTCTCACTCCTCAAGCTTCGCGATTTTGAGGAGCTCGGGCACCAGGTCGTCTTTATCCTTGGTGATTTTACCGCGGTCATCGGCGACACCTCCGACAAGGAGGCGGAGCGCCCCATGCTCTCGCGCGAAGCGATAGAGACGAACAAAAAAACGTACTTTGCCCAGGTCGGGAAGCTCATCGACGTGCGCGAGGCCGAGCTTCGGCGAAATTCCGAATGGCTCGAAAAGCTTTCGTATAGGGAAATCGGCGAGCACGCCGACCTTTTTTCCCTCTCCGACTTCGTTGCACGGGAAAACATAGGCAAACGTCTCTCGGAGGGGAAGCGCGTATCGTTGCGCGAAGTGCTCTACCCGCTTATGCAAGGCTATGACTCGGTCGCCGTCGCGGCCGATGTCGAGCTCGGCGGCACCGACCAGAAGTTCAATCTTCTCGCCGGCAGGACGCTTCAGGGACACTTTAAGCAAAAGCCGCAGAACATCGTCATGAACCCCCTTATCGAGGGGTTCGATGGGCGCAAAATGAGCTCATCATGGGGCAATACGATAAATCTCACCGATGCTCCCTCGCAGATGTACGGGAAGATTATGAGCATGCACGACGACATGGTTCCGGACTACTTCATACACGCGACTCGGATTCCTTACGAGGAAGCCAAGCGCCTCGCGCGGGAAACGAAGGAGGGGAACCTACACCCCAAGGACGCCAAAATGCGCCTCGCCCGCGATATAGTCACGCTCTACCACGGCGCTGATGCGGCCCGTGCCGCGGAGAACGATTTCACGACGACTTTTCAGGGAGGCGGCGTTCCTGCCGATCTCCCTCGCGTTTCCTCCTTGCTCGGCACAAAGCTTTCCGAAGCGGTCATACGCTCCGGACTTGTCTCGTCGAACTCGGAATGGAAGCGTCTCGTCGCTCAAGGGGGCGTTGAGGTTGTTGGCGGGGGAGCGATTACCGTTCCTGAAGCCCTCCTTGAGAAAGAACTCATTCTTAAAATAGGCAAACGTCGCTTTCTCGCGATAGAGCTTAAGGCGAAATAAAATCACCCGCGTACGCGGGTGATTTCGTTTTTATATCTCATCGCCTTCATCGAGGAGAGTTTCCTCATCTTCATCCTCGCCGTCGTCGGCACCTTCCTCGCCCAGCCCTTCCTCCGTCTCTTCGCCCTCTTCTTTTTCCCTATCGTCACGCATACGATGCGCCCGTGAAATTAACTGCTAAGCCTATGCACCTCATTGTTAGCACAGCCCGATTCCTACAGGCAAGACGAGGGGCATTTTGGTGTGGATAACGCTAGCGACGGCGTCGCGAGAGGTGCGTGATGCCGACTGCCATAGCGTCATACTCATCGTCGAGCCGTTTGTGTCCGTCGAGTTTCAAAAGCACCTGCGTCATACGTGCGACGCGCCGCTTGTCCGCGCGCCCGTCTCCGGTCACCGCTACCTTGATCTCGCCAGGCGTGTACTCGGAAACGGGGAGGTCGTTTCCGCGAGCGAGCTCAATGAGCGCGCCGCGCACCTCGGCGACCATCATCGCGGTCTTTTGATTTTTATTGAAAAAAAGCTTCTCCAGAGCCATCTCGGAAGGGCGGTGCGCACTGATGAGCCGCTTCACGGCGCCGACGGCCTCACCGAGGCGTTCGATGAAGGGTTTTTCTTTTGAGGTCGTTACGCACGTCGAAAAGAGAAGCGCCTCTCCCTTCGCTGCCCTTTCGAGTATCGCGACTCCACAGCGATCATATCCGGGGTCTATGGCAATGACGCGCATGATTACTCCGCGTTCGTGTATACCTCCTGGATGTCGTCGAGATCTTCGAGTGCGTCGACGAGGTTTTCCAGTTTTCCGCCGTCTTCTTCCGAAATGGAAACCATGGTCGAAGGTTTCCACTCGCGCCCTTCACGGGAAAATGCCCAACTGGCGCTTCCTTGTGCAGCAAGTGAGGAGCCGTTCTTGCTAAGCACCTGCTTTACCTCCTGGCTGGTGCGGTTATTGTTGTCGGTAAGTCCTTCGATGATGAGAGCTACCCCTCCCGGGCCGTATGCTTCGAAGGTGACCTCATTCATAATCGCTCCGGTATCGGTTTTACCCTTAGAAATAGCTCGCTCAATGGTATCGCCGGGCACATTGTTGGCCTTTGCTTTTTCAATGGCAACGCGAAGGCCTGGGGCGTTTACATCGCCCTTCGCCTTTTTTGATTCAACGGTAAGAAAACGCACAATCTTCCCAAACGCCTTACTTTTCTTAGCGTCAGTTATGGCTTTTTTGTGCTTAATTTTGGCCCACTTACTGTGTCCGCTCATGGCAATAGAGTATACGGAAATTCCTCTCTCGTTCAACTAGGCTTACACCAACTTCCCCTGACCCATGCGCCGCCCTCGCGGAGCCGCTTTTTCGATGTGAGCGGCTCCCTGAGCTGTGGTCCTGCGCCCTCGCGGCGTGCGCTCAAGAAGTCCCAATTGAATAAGGTAGGGTTCGTAGACTTCCTCGATAGTCGCCTCCTCTTCGCTGGTTGCTGCAGCGATCGTCGAAAGTCCCACAGGACCCCCACCAAACTTATCGATGAGGGTAGTGAGCACGTGCCGATCGGCCGGAGTGAGACCAAGCTCGTCGATACCGAGGAGGTTGAGCGCTTCGGCGACAAGCTGCGGCGTGAGGTCGCGCTTATGCACCTGCGCGAAGTCGCGGGCGCGCTTGAGTAGGTAGTTGCCCGTACGTGGTGTCGCGCGAGCGCGTGAAGCGATCGCAGCGAGTGACTCCCGCGAAGGCGCGATCCCTAAAATGCCTGCCGAGCGCGCGAGAATCTCCTCGATTTCTTTTTCTGTATAAAACTCAAGTCGGAACATGCCGCCTGAAAAGCGAGAGCGCAGCGGGGCAGAGAGATCGGCGATGCGGGTTGTTGCCGCGACGAGTGTGAACGGAGGAAGTTCCAGTTGAATGGTGCGCGCGGAGGGGCCTTTACCTATAATGATGTCAAGCACGCCGCTTTCCATTGCGGGGTAGAGGACCTCTTCGATGGCTTTGTTGAGGCGGTGAACCTCATCAATAAAGAGAATATCGTTTGGCGTGAGGTTGGAGAGAATAGCGGCCAGATCGCCCACCTTTTCAATCGCCGGTCCTGAGGTCGTCTTAAATCCGACGCCAAGCTCCTTGGCAACGAGGTGTGCGAGCGTCGTCTTCCCAAGACCCGGTGGGCCATAAAAGAGAAGGTGCTCCGGTGGGTGCTCGCGCTCCTTGGCCGCGGTGAGGAGAATGCGGAGGTTTTCCATAACGGCCTTCTGGCCGATGTACTCGGAAAACTTCGTCGGCCGTAGCGTTTGGTCGAGATGGCGTTCCTCCTTGGGGGAGGGGTTTCCGCTTTCTGCTGCGCCCCGCTTACTTGACATAATATTAATATCGTGCTAGAGTCTTTTCACGCAGATTTCGATACGTTTGCGAAAGTATTTTTAAAACGTGCGCGAGTTGAGCTCACAGCCCCCTAAACAATAGGTCTCTTAGGCTTTCTGGTGCCAATCGAGGACGCCTCGGTCGCCCTTTATGGCGCGTACGGAGACTATCCTTAGATAGGTTTCCAACTTCTTCGCTTATGTTGAAGAAGTATTGCTTAGGGGGTTGCGCTCTCAACTCTTCCCTTACGCTACTCTTTCCACGCGGCTATTTCAATTGACTAATCGCGGATTTCGATGACTCGCTCAAGCTCGGGAAGCGTCGTTACGCCCGAGAGAACTTTAAGCACGCCGTCCTCTTTCATCGAAAGAATCTTCTGTCGACGCGCTTCCGCGGCTAGTTCACGCTCGCTTGCCGAGGCAGCCACTCTATCTTCGATGCCTTTATCCATGATGATCGCCTCGAAAATGCCGATGCGCCCTCGGTAGCCGCTCCCGTTACAGGCCTCGCAGCCAACCGCCTCCCAGGCGGTCGGTTTTTCTTTCGGCACGAGCGAAGAGTCGACAATGCCTTTGAGGGTTTCCTCGATGAGTTTTTTGTCTTCTCCCGTGAGCTTCACTTCTCTTCGACACTGCTCACAGAGCCGCCGCACGAGGCGCTGCGCCATCACGATGTTGACCGCCGAGCCGATAATTTTCGGGTTTACGTCGAGGTCGATGAGGCGGGGGAATGCGCCGGCGGCGTCGTTGGTGTGGAGCGTTGAGAACACCAGATGTCCGGTGAGGGAGGAGTTGATGGCGACCCCCGCGACCTCCTCGTCGCGAATTTCGCCGATCATAATGACGTCCGGGTCTTGGCGCAGCGCGCTGCGCAACCCCTGCGCGAACGTGTAAGACTTGGGCTCGACCTGCGTCTGCACGACACCTTTAAGGTGGTATTCGATGGGGTCCTCGATGGTGACTATCTTGATGTCGGGCGTGTGGATCTTTTTCATGAACGCGTAGAGCGTCGTCGTTTTGCCCGAGCCCGTGGGGCCGGTGTTGAGTATCATGCCGTTCGGCTTTCGTATTTCTCGCTCCAAAATTACGTGGAGATTTTTTGGAATGCCGAGCTCCTCCATGGGGACGCCTATCGTGTTGGGGTTTAAGATGCGCAGCACTATCGACTCGCCGTACGCGCCCGGAAGTATCGAAGTGCGCACTTCGATATCGCTCCCTTCTATCTTTACTGAAAAGCGCCCGTCCTGAGCGGCGTCTTTGATGTTCAATTTGAGTCCGGAGAGGAGCTTTATGCGCGAGAGGAGGAGCTGATATGTCTCGCGATCGAAGGTGAGAACGTCGGTGAGGACGCCATCGAGGCGGAACCGCAGACGTACGTCAGCCTCCTGCGGCTCGATGTGGACGTCGGAGGCGTCGGTCGAGAGGCCGCCGGCAAGCACCGTTTCGAGGATGCGGCTGATGCGGTAGAGCTTCTTCTGTTTTAGGAGTTCTTCGATCTGGCCCTTGGCGTCGGCAAGGCTCTTGATGGCCGCGAGGAGCCGATGGATTTCCTCCCCAGAGATGTCGAGCACCCCCGCCTTGGTCTCGGTGGCGAAGGAGAGGTCTTTGTAATGCTCAAACGCGCGCTCGAGGCTTCGCATCGAGACCATGTAGAGGTCTACCAGGAAACCCCGCTTTTTAAGCTCCTCGAGGATTTCCGCGACCTTTAGCGTCTGGGGGCTTTTTACCGCGACCGAGAGCTTCTTGCCCACCATCGCAAAAGCGGCGATGTTTCCGCCCCGCGCATCCGTCTCCTTGATGAGACGCAGGGCATCGGTATTGATGGACATGCGCGTGAGGTCCGCGTAGAGCGTGCCGTACTTCTGGGAGAGAAGCTGCGCGAGGTCCTCTTCCTCTTTGCTCCGGAGCTCGGAGAGCTTCCGGAGCTCCTTATCCTCATTGAAAACAGCCATTCTCCTAATCGTAGCGCGCTTCGAGGGTCGCACCAAGGGGATTATTGACAAAATTGCCAAGATGTGCTATTAGTTGACTCAGATTTTTCTTTGCAGAGTGGAGGCTCACATGAGCAAGCAGGAAAATATGGAACGCGTTCTCGACTCCATCTCCTACTCACCCCTTATTCGGGCGAGGCGGCGGAAGGAGTTCGAGAAGTTCTCCGCACGGCGCCTCAAGCGCTTACGCAGGAAACTTACAATGGAACGTCGCCCGCCGCTGCCGAAGGACAACGGCTTCTACAACCGCGCCGAGCAGCAGTTCCAAGCGGAGTTCGCGCCAGGCCTCGACCTCGAAGGAGACGATCGATGATTCGCACTCTCTGTCTCGCACTCGTCGCGCTTTTGCTCGGCGCGTGCAGCGGCTTCGACCAGCAGGTCGACGGCTTTCTGATGGATCAGGGATGGCTCGTTTCTTCCAATACGAGCTTCTCCAACTCCATCACGAGGGACTACGAAGCGTGGCGCGGCGATAGCTACCGCCGCGGGGAATGTACTGATTACCAAAACTACAACCGTTCGTCGAACCGTTGGTTCGACGAACGAGGGAATCGGCGTTACGACACCGCCACGAACCGTGGGTGGAACCAGAGCTGCTTCACACAGCGGTTCTATCCGCGGCTCGAAGAGCCGCGGATCCCGTTCGTGGGGGAGCCCGAAGCGCGACCGCGTTTCGAGGCGCCACCAGCGGATAAGAGGGTGGTCCCCAAGTTCGAACCGCCCCCTCCCACCTCCGAAGACGCACCGACGCCGCCCGTTGCGGATCCGGCTCCCCAGAGGGAGAAGGATATCCAACTTTAACTCCCTCTTCTTTTATCAAGGGCGCGCCTCCGGCGCGCCCTTTTGTTTTCGCTTTTGTCTTCTTTTGCCTTTTGGTGGAAGATTACCCCTATGAAGCGCTCGGACAGCCTCCAGGAAACCGACCACATAGCGCGCAATTTTTTACAGCTCCTTATGCCGCGAGAGGGCGGTGCCACGGTCGTCGGTCTCTCGGGACAGCTCGGCTCGGGAAAGACGGCGTTTGTGCAACTCATCGCGAAAGCCTACGGCGTAGAGGAGTCCGTCACGAGCCCCACCTTCGTCATTGAAAAAATATACAAGCTTGAAAAGCGCCCCTTCGATCGACTCATCCACATCGATGCCTATCGTCTTGAGAGGGGAGAGGAGCTTGCGGTACTTGGGTGGAAGGAAATTCTGTCGGATCCGAAGAATCTCATTTTGATAGAGTGGCCTGAGCGGGTTGCGGAAGTGCTCCCGAAGGAAATGCACCGCATCACCTTTACCTTTGTCGATGAGCACACGCGCGACATCGCTATTTCCTATGCCGAAAACCGCTAAAAAAGAAAAAAAACGCATTGTTCTCCTCGATACGCACGCCATCATCCACCGCGCCTTCCACGCCCTTCCGGAGTTCACGACGAGCAGAGGCGAGCCGACGGGTGCGCTCTACGGGCTTGCGGCATTTTTGATGCGTATCGTCTCCGAGCTCAAACCCGACTACATCGTCGCCGCCTACGATCTTCCGGGCCCCACCTATCGTCATGAGGCGTACAAGGAATACAAAGCGAAGCGCCCGAAGCTCGATCCCGCCCTCATTTCTCAGATTAAGCGCTCGCGGGAGATTTTCGAGGCGTTCGGGATTCCGATCTATGAAAAAGAAGGATTCGAGGCCGATGACATTCTCGGTACACTGTCTGAAAAATTAAAGAAGGAGAAAAATCTCGACGTAGTCATTGCCTCCGGTGATATGGATACGCTTCAGCTTGTCGATACCTCTCGCGTGCGCGTCTTTACGCTGCGCAAAGGGCTCCAGGATACAGTCTTTTACGATGAGGACGCGGTCGTGGAGCGTTTCGGCTTCTCGCCGGAGCAACTTCCCGACTATAAAGGGCTCCGTGGTGATCCCTCTGACAACATTGTGGGCGTGCGCGGCATCGGGGAGAAGACCGCAACAGCACTTATCAAAAATTTTGGCACCGTCGACGGCGTTTATAAGGCGCTCAAAGACAAAAAATCTGCGGACAAATTTTCCAAGGTGGGCATAACACCGCGCATTCAAGAGATCTTGAAAGAGAACGAGGAGGAGGCGCAGTTTAGCAAAATGCTCGCGACCATTCATCGCGATGCGCCGATCGCCTGGAAGCTTCCTGAAAAATCCTTCCGAGAAAATCTCGACCTCGATACGGTTGCGCGCACCCTCTCTGATTTCGAATTCCGCTCGCTCGTTGCCCGTGCAAAAGGGCTCTTCGGCACCAAAACGCTCGACCTCACCAACGGGGCTGGGGCAGAGGAGGGCTCTCTAGAGGCTCCCGAAGAAGTTGCGGCAGGCGAGCGAAAGCGCGCGGCGGTTGCGCTGTGGCTCCTCAACTCCGACATCACCAATCCTACACTTGATGACATCCTTCTCTACGGTAAGACGAAAAAATTTTCGGAGGCCAAGGAAAAAATCTTTACGGAGCTCAAAAAACAAAAGCTCGAGAAGGTATACAAAGAAATCGAAGAGCCGCTCATACCGATTCTTGAGAAGATGGAGGCGCGCGGTGTTCTTATTGATATCCCGTACCTCAAAAAACTTTCAAAGGAGTACCACCACGAGCTCGACACGCTCGGCAAGAAGATCTACAAACTCGCGGGCGAGGAATTTAACATTAACTCGCCGCGGCAGCTCGGCGTCATTCTCTTCGACAAGCTCGGCCTCGCGCTCAAGAATCACAAGAAAACCGCAGGAGGACAGCGCACGACCAAGGAATCGGAACTCGAGAAGCTTCGCGAGGAGCACGCGATCATTGGCGAAATTCTCTCGTACCGTGAACTCGCCAAACTCCTCGGCACCTACATCGATGCCATGCCCGAGCTTGCCGACAGGGAAAGTCGCATTCATACGACCTTTCTTCAAGCCGGGTCCGCCACGGGTCGTATGGCCACCAAGGATCCTGGTCTTCAAAACATACCGATACGTAGCGATTTAGGGCGCGCGATACGCCATGCGTTCATCGCTCCATCCGGCTATAAACTGCTCACCTTCGACTATTCACAAATCGAGCTTCGCATTGCGGCATGGCTCTCGGGGGATGAAAAGCTCACCGATATTTTCCGCTCGGGGAGGGATGTCCACGCAGTAGTCGCGGCGCAGGTGTTTAATGTTCCCGAGGAGCAGGTGGACTATGAAATGCGCCGTCGTGCAAAGGTCATCAACTTCGGCATTCTCTACGGTATGGGCGTCAATGCGCTTCGCGCTAACCTCGGCACCGACCGCGCTGAAGCGCAGAAGTTTCTCAACGAATATTTCAAAAACTTTGCGACTCTTGCGCGCTACCTCGACCACACCAAGGCCGATGCAGAGCGTAAGGGCTATACTGAGACCTACTACGGTCGCCGACGCTATTTTGCCGGGCTCAAATCACCGCTTCCCTATATCCGCGCACAAGCCGAACGCATGGCCATAAATGCCCCCATCCAGGGAACGGAGGCCGATATCGTAAAGCTCGCCATGATCAAAGGGGAGGAGAAGCTTAAGGATATGGGGGAAGCCAGTGCAGCGCACCTTCTTCTTCAGGTGCACGATGAATTGGTCTACGAAGTTGAAGAAAAAAAAGTAAAGGCAATCGCAAAGGCAATTAAAGAAGTAATGGAAAACATTCTTCCTCGCAAAGAAACAAGCGGCATTCTTTTTGAAGCAGTGCCGCACAGTGGTCGCTCGTGGGGAGAGCTTCAAAAAATTAAACTCTGATGCTCTATATAGAAAAACCAAAAACATTCGACCCTCTCTTTGATGTTGTCTCTTGTTTTGTGGAAAACAGGGGAAAAATTTTACTCCTCCTGCGGCAGGATACTAAGCCCCAAGGAAACACCTGGGGCGTTCCTGCCGGCAAGCGAGAAAAGGGAGAATCAATCGTCGACGCACTGAGGCGTGAGCTTAAGGAAGAGACGGGCATGATCGTGCCGGGCGATGCTCTGCAGTTTATACAGGAAGTCTTTGTTTCGTATCCGGAGTACGATTTTTGCTATCACATGTATAAGCTCCGTGCTCCCTCCGAAGAGATTGTTATCGATCCGAAATCTCACAAAGCATTTCGCTGGGTTAAGCCAACGGCGGCAAAGGGTCTGCCACTTATTGGTGATTTGGAAGAGTGTATAAATCTTTGCTACTAGTATGTTCTACGCAATTATTGGCAATGACCGTGCGAAAGCGCTCGAAAAACTCGATACCCTCACCGAAGGGCTGAGTCGTCGCTACGATGAGCCATCCATCGTGCGCATAACCCCCGAGGATCTTGAGAGCGGAAGGCTTGAAGAATACGCGGGTGCGCAGGACCTCTTTCACGACAAAATTGTGATTGTCCTCGATGAACTTTTAGAGGAGGCCGATGGGTCTGTTGCTGAGAAGATCGCTGATTTTGCGCAGTCGGAAAATATTTTTATCGTGCTTCAGAGCAAACCCAAGGCCGAACTTAAAAAAAAGATCGAAAGGCATGCAGAAAAAGTAGAAATCGTTGAGTTGCCGAAGGGAAAGAAGGAATCGTTTGACGTGTTTGCGTTCACTGACGCCCTCGGTCGCCGTGATCGGAAAAATGCCTGGGTCTTGTATCAAAAGGCGCGGGCAACCGGCGCCGAGGAGGAGCAGCTTCACGGAATGCTCTTTTGGATCGTGAAAGGGATGCTCCTCGCGAGCGCCTCGAAAAATGCCAAAGAGAGCGGGCTTTCGCCGTTTGTATTTTCAAAAGCACATAGTTTTGCGAAAAATTACACGCGAGAAGAGCTTTTGACACTCTCCCACGAGCTTGTCCGCCTCTACCACGACGCTCGTCGCGGAGAACACGAACTCCCCGTCGCGCTTGAGCAATTTATTTTATCGATTTAATAAAAAAGAAAAGGCCCAGCTGAAGCGACGGGCCTCTTCGAGTTGGTTTCGTTTTCCTCACCATTTGATGAGTAGAACCAACACTATGGCGGGTACCAGGAGCATAAGTGCAGCCCCAATAGGAGCTTCCCAGGTTTGCCAGAAACCTTTGGATTCACGGGCCATGGATACCTCCAATAAGAAGTAGAACTTTCAAGCCAGTTATATCACATTTATTGATTTTTACAATATTTCCTGTAAACTTGCCCCGAATCTGATCTAAGGAGGTATCGATGCCTTTAAACGCAGCGGAATTCAGAAGACGTTCCGAGGAAATGTTTGCAGGGTCTTATCTCAGTTCGATCGGCGTAATTCAAAGTGTCGCCCTTGGTGGACTCGTACTAAAAATAGCTGAATCGCCAACCTCAACAGTTCTCATGTTAGAAGGCATGACCGCAATACTTGCAATACTTCTGGTGGTAACTGAATATACTTGGTGGCTAATAATTATGAGGAAAACACCAAGTTTTCTCGACGCGGTCTTTCCGTACCTGCTAGGAATCCTTGAGTATGTGTCGATTGCGCTGGCTGATAGGCAAGGAACCCCTGTGGTATATCAGTATGACCGCCTCAGCCGTCATAGCGATCATCACGCGCTTCTACGTACGAGGGCAATGCGAACCAAAATATTTCGAAGAATGCGACCGGGTCCGGCCACTGACGCTACGCAACCTTGACATTGGCAGTGGTCTCGTAGCTGTGATGGCCTTCTATTTTCTATGGATGGCCATCTTTGGCAAAACACTGTCAGCGTTTTGGACCGTGACAACTTTCATCATCCTGTACGGCCTCATGGTTTCGATGGCCATCATAAGTTCAAACTTCCTCAGGTCGCTTAAGGAAGAATTTGAACGCCAAAGCTGAACCCGAGCCCCGCGTATGCGGGGCTTATTTTTTCGCGCTTGAGCGTTTCATTCTTTCTATTTAAGGAAAAAGAAAAGGCCCCAATGAAAAACCATCGGGGCCCGTTCGTGGGACGCTAAGCGAAGTGCTTGCTTGCCGCGACTACAGCCATGGTCCCAAAGAGTAGACCGATGAAGACCAGAGTACCCCACCGATCCCAAAACCCCTGTTCCTTTTGAGGGCTTTCTTGCATCTGCGTCTCCTTCAAAAATCTAGCTTGCCAGAAAGTATGATAACATATTTATTGATTTTTGCAAGATTCTGCGGTAAGGTCGCTTCGAAAAGTTCTAACCGACTATGGAGGCTGTCATGCCCCTAAATGCTGCCGAGTTCCGGAGACGTTCTGAAGAACTTTTTGCCTCTTCATACCTCACCTCGCTTGGAGTAATCCAAAGCATCGCTCTTGGTGGATTGATCTTGAGGATGGCAGAAACAAAAGAGTCCGTGTTGCTCTATCTTCAAGCTTTTGCAGTATTGTGTGCAATACTTCTGGTAGTAACGGAATACTCTTGGTGGATACTCATTATGAGAACGACACCACGTTTCCCCGATGTTGCATTTCCCTACATGCTAGGTTTCTTGGAGTACGCTGCGATACTGAAAATGGGAGAATTATCACACTGGTGGTTTGTTCTCATGAGTGCCCTCGGCATCGCTGCGATCATTACCCGTTTTTATGTTCGGGCGCAGTGCAAGCCGAAGTATTTCGAACGATGCGAATGGCTTCGTCCCATAACACTTCGCAACTTGGATGTTGGCAGCTGGCTCATCGCAGTTATGGTATTCTATTTCGCTTGGATGACCATCTTCAGCAGGACCCTGTCAACATTCTGGACCGTGATAACCTTCGTAATCTTATACGGCCTCATGACCGCCATGACGGTCGTAAGTTCACAGTTCCTTACTTTCGTTAAAGAGAGATTCGAGAACGAAGGTTAACCTTGAAGCCCCACGCAAGTGGGGTTTCTTCCTTTCCGCTTGAGCAATTCATCCTTTCGCTATAATGTGAGCGCACATCCGCCCGTAGCTCAGTTTGGTAGAGCCGCTCCCTTTTAAGGAGAAGGTCGCAGGTTCGAGTCCTGCCGGGCGGACTTGTTAAAACGGATAGTCGAAGGCGTAGATACCCGCCCCAGTTATGAGAAGAGTCAGAGAGAGGAGCGCAAGAAGAAGCGGAAGCGCGTAGGTCCAGGGAGAGAGCGAGGGGAAACGCTTCAATGCGTAGGGGAGTCCCAGAAAGACAACCATACCGGCTATGGCACCGATTTGCGTATAGAATCCGAGAAAAAGTGAGAGCGCTGCAGCCACTTCTATACCGAGGAGGCCATAGAATTTTGGCCACGCGAGCGAGCCTAGTTTGGGGAGAAGTTCCGCGACTGCGCGCTGCCGATTTTGCCAGAGGTGGCGTGCGGCAAGCATGAGAAAGAGAGAAACAGAAAGTCGAATAAGCAGCGGTGCGAATGCACCGAAGGAGAGAACGTAGGGGAATGGGTTGAGCATGGGAAAAGTATACCCTAAAAAGTAAGAGGCCCTATTCGGGCCTCGATTCTTGGGTTTTACATCGTACACATCGGCGGGTATGGTCCACGGGACCTTGCCCGCACCGGATGCAGCCACGCTCAAAGGATTTACGCTTGAGATTGAACCTCTCACACTCCTCGTGGTCTTTTCGTTTTCCATTGCGCCAGTCGCTACGTCGCCCACCCTTCGCCATTACCAACTCCTCAGGATCTCTTTTTTCGATACTATTAGCCCAACCCCCATGAGTCAACGGCGAAAGACCGTGCTGATACTCGACAATATCCGAAGTGTCCACAACGTCGGCTCAATTTTCCGCACCGCAGATGCTTTTGCTGTTTTAAGAATCTACTGCGTTGGCACTACACCAACTCCGCTCGACCGCTTCGGAAGAGCTCGAGCGGATTTCGCCAAAGTTTCCCTCGGCGCCGAACAAACGGTGAAGTGGGAGCACACCGAGGCGGGGCTCCCCGTCATCGACACGTACCGTGCGAAAGGTTTTTTCATAGCCGCGCTCGAGCAGGGGAGCGGCTCGATCTCCGTGTCGGCTCTGCCAAAGGGCAAACATATTCTCCTCATACTCGGCAGCGAGACCGAGGGAATCAGTCAGAACCTTCTCGAGGGTGCCGACGTCCTCGCTGAAATCCCTATGCGAGGTTCTAAAGAATCGCTCAACGTCTCCGTCGCTGCGGGCATCGCTCTTGCTTACGTGCAGGGAGTGTAGCCAGAGAATATAGCTTTCTCGATACTCAAATTCTAAGCTATAGCTTAGAATTTGAGTATGCGTCCGTTAGGTCTCTTTAAGTAGTAAATCAAAGTTAGTAGGTCAACACGTCGACCGTGCGGCCGTTCTGGTCGAGGAGTTTAATGACTTCGCGACGATCCCGCCAGAGCGACTGGTCACGATTGAGGTAGATTCGCCAGTCGTGCCCGTAGAAGTCGGCATCGGCGCGATGATTCTCCACGCAGCCGGTATAAGTGAGCGTGTTAGCGACGAAATTCTGGCAGCTTCCGGAGAGCGATGGGTCAAGCGGTGTGAGATAGATCCGGCAAGAGGAAAGCGTCGAGACAAAGTCGTAGCAGGCGTTGTCGGTGTGGACGGCTTGGTTTTGTGAGCGCAGGAGCTCGTCTGTCGGGTAGGGGCAGGAATTAAAGAGGCTCGGATAAAAGTTCTGGAACTGCTGGAAGTATGGCACGCACTTGTTGGTGAGGAACGAGTAGCCGATGGGCGAGCGGCCGGTCACGATATAGGCCTGTTCTCCCGGGCGCAGGTATATGGGCTCCGTGTAGGAGAGCGCGCCGGAGTTGGGGATACGGGTGCCAAGCGGGAGTACGGCGGAGAAATTACTGACCGCGCTTACAATGCGCCATCCCGTAACGGGTATAGATTGTGAACCCTCCCCGTTGTAGTCGATCTCGACGTATTCCTGCGCTGGCTCGAAGCTACCTGCACCGCTTATGGTCGTGAGATGGACGAGACCGTGATACGGAGAGAGTGTTCCAACGGGAATGTTTGTGCCGAGCTCGCTTTGCGCTTGCGAGAGGCTCTGAGAAATGGCGTCTCCGGTTTGGTGCACTCCTTGCGTCAGAGAGCTGCCGTAGACCTCGCCGGAGCCGAGCGGCGCTGGAGGTTTCAAGAAGTAGCCGGGGTCTTGGCGGGCCCGCTCGATGCCACCGCTTGCCGCCCAAACGATAAAGAGGACGACCAGCACCATGATGACAAAGAGTGCATCGCTGCCCGCGCCTTTGCCACCACCTCCTTCTGCCATGAATCTATGCTACGCGCAGAGGCTCTACGCGCGCAACCTCTTAAGTTCTTCGCGGGTAACGCTGGCGTCGCTCCAGGGCGTTTTTTTTCCATGAGCTTCCATGATGTAGGGATCTGTTCCTTTACCGGTAATGAGCACCGCGTTTTTCGCGCCGCCGCTTTTCGCGAGCGCAAGTGCTTCCGCAATCGCTTCGCGTCTATCGAGTACGATCTTCGGAGTGCGCTTCGTGATGCCGCTCTCCATATCCGCAAGAATAGCGCGCGGATTTTCATCGTAGGGATCCTCGTTGGTGAGGAGTATGTCGTCACAGTAGGAATCCGCAATAGCGGCCATTTTTGGTCTCTTCCAGCGGTCGCGGCCGCCGCCGGTATTTCCTAACACGCAGATGCGCCGATAGCCATCGAATGCTTTGTAGAGAGCTTCCAGCGATTCGGGTGTGTGAGCGTAGTCGACAATGACGGGAAAGGTTTGACCTTCTTCGATGCGCTCGGCACGGCCGGCGATGGTGTCGACACGCTCAAGGGCGTGCTTCACGGTTTCGAGCGGAACGCCGAGTGCGCGCCCGAGTGTCGCCGCGCCGAGCATGTTGTAGATGTTAAAGACACCGGGGAGTTTAGAAAGGATAGTCGTACCCTCGAGGGTGAATGCACTTCCGGAATCGTCGCCGCGGTAGGGCACCACTTTCCCGAGAGAGTAGGGAAGTAGTTCGACGCCGGGGAGTTTGGAAAACGGTTGTAGATTTTCGTCATCGGCATTGAGAGCAAGCAGGTGGCGCTTTTTGCGGGAGGCCGCAAGCTGTACCCCGATCGAAAGCTTCGCAGCGCGGTAGGCTTCGAAGGAACCGTGGGATTCTATATGCTCCGGCGCAAGATTGGTGACAATAAGCGCATCGAGATCAATGAAACGATGGCGATGTTGGCGCGCACCCTCGGAGCTCATTTCCATAATCGCGTAGCGGCACCCGGCGTCGCGTGCCTGCGCAAGGAAGCGCTGTTGGAAAAAGCGCCCCGGCATCGTCATTTTGAAAAGATTGCGACGGCTATCGGTACCTACTTTAAAACGGATAGTGTTGGCGAGCGCGGTTTTTTCGCCGCCCTCTTCCAGGATGGCATTGAGAAGCTCGGTGGTGCTCGTCTTTCCCTTCGTTCCGGTGACCGCGATGACGACAAGAGAGCCTGAGGGAAAGCCATATTTCAGCGCGCCGGCGTACGCGAGAAGAAAGTGGTAGGGAGAAATGAGCAAGCGAAAGAGCGGCTTCGGGATAAGAGGTCGAATGAGGTTGAGAAAAGAATCGATACTCATACGCCGGAGCCGAGCTCGCGCAGGGCCGCCTTGAGTTTTTGGTTCGTATCCATACCTTCCCGACTCACCTTCACCACGGCGTCTCGGGCCTCTTTGCCGGCATACCCCAGTGCCCGGAGCGCTTCGAGCACATCAACGTCGCCGCGCAGTTGTGCCGCCTCTTCTGCCGAGCCGCCACCGGCTTTATCGCGAAGATCAAGAATAATACGCTCCGCGGTTTTTTTGCCGATCCCGGAGATCTTGGTGAGGTAGGAGGTGTCGCCCGCGCCGATTGCCCTTCGCAGCGCGCCAATGTCTCCAACCGCGAGAATGCTGAGCGCCGACCTGGGCCCAATCCCCGAGACGGAGAGGAGAAGTTCAAAGAAAGAAAGCTCTTCTTCGGTCTCAAACCCATAGAGGTCGAGGGAATCCTCGCGGACCGCGAGGTGGGTGTAGAGCACAATCTCACCGCGTTCCTTGCGCCACTTTGCGCTGCTTTGGGGGTTGGTGTGGACGCGATAACCAACACCTCCTACGTCGAGTATGAGGCCCCGCTCCGTCCCTCCGGAAACGGTGCCGCGCAATCTGCCGATCATGGCTCAATAATACCGCAAAGAACCCGCTTGCGGCGTAGTTGCGCCATGGCGGGTTTTCGGCTACAGTGCTCCCCATGCCGATTACGAAGAACGCCAAGAAGGCCATCCGCAATGCTTCGCGCAAGTATGTTTTCAACCTGCGCCGCAAGCGCGTGATGCACGATGCCGTGACTGAGGTCCGGCGTCTTGTCGCTGTCGGAAAAGCTGCCGATGCTCTGAAACTCCTCCCGGAGGCTTTCCAGGCCCTCGATAAAGCAGCCAAGCGTGGCGTCATTAAGGCGGGTGCCGCTGCCCGCAAAAAGAGCCGCCTCGTCGCCTTGGTACGCAAAAACTCCACATAAAAACTCCACATAAAGAAAAAACCGCCTCCCTAGATCAGCTGCGCTGATCGGGCAAACAAAATCGAAGATTTTGTTTTAGCCAGGGGCGGTTTTTAGTTCTCAACCTTTTCGAGTCGGGTTTCAATGTCAGCTTCGGTGCCCTGTTCTCGACAAAAAGCGATAGTTCGAAGTTCAAACACGTACACGCACTTGTATCGCGTCATTGATCCGTTATTTTCGAAAATGTCGGAGCGCACCTTGAAGGCCTTGTAGATTTTCCCGGCGTAGGTGGCTTCGCGCAGTCCATACGAAAGCATGAATGATCGACCGGTAGCCATCTTTTGCGCTCCCATTCGAGTCGTGTAGTCGATGCGGGTGTCGTACTCACGCTCGATGATGCGAGGGCGGTAGGGGCTCCACCGAAGCTCCCCGCGACGCTCTAGGTTGCCGAAGCGGGTCGTGACTACAGGGATGTCTTTCTCGAGGATCTCTCCGTCGGGGAGCTTTCGGACCGTGAGACGCAGTCGAGTTCTTCCGTTTAGGTCGCGGCTCACAAACTCGTAGCGCTCTTCGGTAAGAGCCATTGCACGACCGGAAAGATCCACGCGGTACGTCCGGTAGGTCAGCGTTTTGTAGGTGGTCTCTAGGGGTTCAGCGGCTGATAGAAGTGCGACGAGCCCAGCGGCCGTCGCCATAGGGACGGCTTTGCGGAGCATCGAACTCTCCTCACTAAGCTCTCGGGATGATGCCACAAAAGCGGCGCTTGGGAAATGGGCGCCCTCGGCCAGACGCTTCGCTATCTCACTCGCCGCAGGGTGGCTCTTCAGAAACCCATGGTTTCCGACGAGCTTCGCTCTGCTTTCCTCCCGGGGAACTCCCGTTCCCCGACCCCTTCCCGTTCGATTTTGGCCGGGCGCAAAAATCCCTATGTGCGCCCTCGGCCAGAATCGAACTGACATTACAAGCTCCGCAAGCTTGCGTCCTATCCATTGAACGACGAGGGCAGATAGTGGTCGAATCCTACCAGAGCAAAGCGTTTTTTTCTAGTTTTGTTACAGATATTTTCTGAGTGTTATGATGCCTTCATCATGCGAAAGGGTTTTTTTTTCACCCCCCATAAGAGATTTTTTAACAAACATTTTTCTCGTCAAATTGAAGAAACTTTTCTTTTTATTAGCACATTGGCGAATAAAGAGGACATCCTTTGTTTAAGAGGGAAGGGGAAGGTTAGATATTTTTCTTTTTCATTTCCGCTCACGTATGGTGACCATCCTATCGAAATCCCCCCACCTCCTTCCAAAGACTCTATAACATTTATTATCGAATATTCACCGATATCCGTGGAAGTAGATGAAATGTGGGCCATCCTATATTCCTCGCCAACTATCCAGATACGTGAGTCGAAAAAGCGAAACGTTTCACCGCAGCCATTACGGTGGGGTTTATTAAATGAAGAAAAGAAGGAGTTATTCAGGATTGCCCGGCATGCACTTACACATTATGTCAATAATGGAGATGAAAAATTTATTCTTCCACAAAGATCTACGCGTCTACACTTACGTAATGATGTTGATGTAGCATTCTGGATTGAGGGACAATTTCGCGGCTCCATCATCATAGAAAATAAGGAAATCGGACAAGCAGTTGCCACGGCGGCTATGATGGCTGCTCGAGATCCACGTTTTAAACCTATAGGCCCTAGTGAGCTTGAAACTGTCGTAATCGAAATTACGCTTATGGGTCATTTACGTATTCCGCTCACACAAAAAGAAAAACAGAACAGCGACATATACACTGATAAGGGGTATCTTTTGGCTCTCGGCAGCCATCGCGGTTGGTTTTTGCCGGAAATATTCAATATTCGACATTTTTCCGGAATGCCCGAATTGTTATTAAACCTTGCCAGGGAAAAAGCTTCGATACAGGGTTCAATCGATAAAGCCGAGACAGTAAGTTTCGAAGTGGAAGATCTTATAGAATTTCCGCAAAGAATAGGAACTATATATTCGCTAAAGGGGCCTATTGTACAAGAAAATGCGGAGAATGAAATTGCTGTCGCACAAAAAATTGCCACCTGGCTTTCTTTTAATCAAGACGCAGATGGAAATTTCCGTGTCATTGTCTCGGCTCGAAAGGACACTTCTCCTACTGCTGATTGGCCCAGGCAGGCATATGCTGTGTGGGCGCTTGCGGAATTTTCCAAAATATCGATTGGACGGGACTATGTTAAGGCGGCACATCGTGGCATGGCGGCTATAGAAAAGCAATTGGATCGGCGCCCCAGAGAAATTGCCGGCGCTGATCTAACTAGAGCTTATCTGGGCAAAGCAGCCTGGGCTCTCGGTGAAAGAAAGCTTGCAGAAAAATTTTTAGCGTCCCTATTGCCACTTTATTGGCGTGACGATGTGATAACGCTGTCACATGCGCTTGGTCTGGCTCGACTCATTATGCCTGTTGCACAGTGGGAGCAAAGCGGAGCCCCGGTTCTTGAGAGACGTTTGGTTGAAAAATTTGACCAAGATATAGAGAAACGAGAAGGTATTGAGTTTGCTTTATACGCTGAACTTGTAAATCTTTTCTTCCCCCACAATATGGAGGTTGTGGACCGTGTGACTTTCTGGATGAAAAATTCACAAAATAGTGACGGGTCATTTCCTCGAACAAAAAATTCTGTTTTTTCTTTTACCCGAGGTACAGGAAAAATTTTTGAGGTTTTGGCTGTTGACTCGAAAAACAACAAAGTAGTCCTTGCTAGAGCGCTAGATTGGCTTTCTAAAATGCAGTACGACGAAACCAATCTTTTTTTTGTTCCTAAAGAACGACAAGACAAGCTTGTTGGAGGATTTCGTCACGATAACAATAACCCCGATGCGTGGGTTGATTCCAGCGCACATATTTTACTCGGTATATCAAGGCTTTTATATAAAAAACATGCTTAACCAACCGATTACGGTTTTAGAAAAAAATTCCGAAAACCAACGAGGTCTAGGCACCTATCTACCTTTTTATAACCAGGTAAATTATCCTTTGCGCTACCCAGTCGGCCCACATTTTCGATATCATTTACCCGTTTCTTTCGCCGATATACTTCGACTGAAACATGGCCACCCGTTGCCTTCTTATCCAGAAATTCTTCCGACCCAGCAATATCCTATTCCTCCAGAATGGCAAATATTGAGCCAGTACTTATATGCAAATGGAGTTTTAAAGCAACCGAACATTACCTTCGATAAGGTTTTACATGGGGAGCCAAGTCTTTTCGCGGTAAGGCTCTGGGCAGCAAATTCTCCAACCGATGGTTCCCCAGAAGTGGCAAGCGGAGGATACAGTAGGGGGATATCTGGTGATATACAAGAAGCACTCTCGAAGGTATTCGGGGAACTACTCGAGCGTTACCCGCTATCAATTTATCGCGAAAAAGATCTGTGCCGAGCCTCAATTAGCGATTTGGAGCGCGGGAAAAGACACTTCCTCGACCCTTTCCTTGCTTCACATGCTTCGACATGGCAGAAAAAACGTTTTCCCAGACGGTTTTTTACCAGGGACAGCATTTTTAACTTTGTTGAAGGTTATTCGTTGACAAAACGTCGTGACGCTCTCATTCCCGCACAACTGGTTTTTTTTAACTACCGCGCAACAGAGGGTGAGCCCGTGTTACGTGAATCTAACACTAATGGGGCGGGGGGAATGTTCACTAGAGATGAGGCGATTCTATCGGGACTTTATGAACTTATTCAACGTGATGCATTTTTACTGTACTGGCTTACCAAACGCATCCCAAAAAAAATAAGTGTCGAGTCATTCACCGATCCGCGTATTACCCACCATCTTAAAGAATGTAGGGAGGCAGGTCTAGAAGTTCATTTTATGCAGCTAGACTCTGCTGTAGGTATTCCGGTGTATATTGCCGCAGTGTTAGATAGGACTGGGAGAGGAGCTGCAGTAAGTCTTGGTGGTGGGTGTGGGGGTGATGACGAAGATTCGTTGTTACGAGCTCTTGTTGAGGCGCTCAGTGTGCGCATTTGGCAAAACGTTAATGAACCAAGTGACGAACTTCCTTCCCTGAATTCAATAGAACCTTTTACGCTTGAGTGGGGTGCTTTCAATCGCCAGCTCTTATGGGCGAAACCAGAACTTCTCGACAGGTTTTCTTTTTTTATCGCAGCCACCCCCGTACCTTTTTTGAGGAAAGATAAAACTATCCGATCCCCACGAGAAAGACTCGATGAGTTACTGGAACTATTTAAGGCGAGAGGTCCTGCTTACGAAGTATTTTTATTTGAAGCTAGTCATCCCATTCTACGAAAACTCAACTATCATTCAGTAAAAATCTGTGTTCCCGGGCTTATTTCTCTTTATATGAATGAAACGTTTGCACCTCTCGGCTCTTCTCGTTTATATCCTTTCGGATATAAAGATAGCAGTGACTTTGAGGTGAATGTGACACCCCACCCGTTTCCATAGGGTGTTCATAAGTTCTTGGGCTACTTTGTCCAACTTGGTATTATTAACATATGCGTTCGCTTGGACAACTAGTTATCAATGCTTTGTCACTTGCCTCTCTGGTAGTTTTTATTTTCTTCACTAATCTATTGAATAAAGATTCGTCAGCCGCTGTGCCATCAGTAGGGAATCTTGGCGGACTTGCCGTTCCAAACGTTACTTCAGCCGATACTCCTTATAGTCAATCTACGTACTACGGCCAGTCAGGATACTATGGCCAGTCATCATATTATTCTGAATCGGGATATGGATTTGCTGAAGGGGGTGGGGGAGGAGGAAGTTGTGAAGCGTCGGTGCAAGGTGGTGGTCTTGAGTGTTGCTAAAAAATCTAGCGTTTGAATATGGAGAGTTCTCCAGATCAGCAATCAATCGGATCACGACCGCAAAGCTCTAGAGTAGCATTCCGCCTAACTCTGATTCTTTTAGTTGTTGCGATTTCAGGTGGTGTTTACTATTGGTATGCTTTGTACTACAAAGGTAACGCCACCATGACATTGTTCGGGAAAAATTATGAAGAAGCACACACTCTCCATCATAGTGGAGATTTGAATGGTTCGATTGATGCTGAGAGGAGCCTCATCATCGAGGCGCAGGACAGTAATACAAAATTTCATCTAAATGCAATGCTAGCGTTCGATCTTTGGAACCGAAATGAGGGAAATGACCGAACCGAGGCTCTGCAGATATACAAAACTTTTCTGGCCGATACATCCTCCTCACCTGCAAATATAGCCGCTGCTCTGGATGATATCGGTTTTCTTATAGCTTCTCGCGACCGAACTTTTTATGAAACAAATTTCAAGGAAGCCCCCTACAATTCTTTTTTGCCCGCAACCTCTACATCTGAAGATATGCGTCTAGTCGCAATTAATTTTTTCCTACTTTCTGACCAGAAATATCCAAATTCACTCGCAAATTATTCAGCGGCATATCTATATAGCGGTTTCCTAACGAATAATTTTATTCCAAATGGAATGACTAAGGAAACTCTTGCCACAAGAATTCAGGAACTTATCAAACGAGGCGATATGTCCAAAAGCTCTTTGGTATATGAACCAAGTCATGTAGCAAGACAGCGTCTTTATCGTGCTATCAGCATGAACGCGAGTAGCCGAGTATTAAAAAACATTGCAGTTCAGGAGCGAGAGATGGCGTTCCAGGACGCTTTACCGAAAGTGGGAGAAGATGAGGAAAGTTATCAAACGCGGGGTGTCTTTATGCAGGCTAGATTTTTCTATGCAAACTTTCTTCTAGAGTTTTATGGAAATGAGCGGATATCCGACATCAAGCTGACTCTCCAAAAATTCAGTGAAGCTACTGCAGATTCGTTCCAGAATGTCATAATTCGTAATTTTTTCTCAGATCTCGCTACTCGTTCAGATTCAGATTTTTTGAAAGCTCGCGCAGAGAAATTAGCTGCTGTTTCTTCCGAATTCAAAACGTTTTTGCTTAGCGTCGGCTTCAATTTTTAGTTGAATCTCCAAGCGAATTAGTTCGCACCCAGCAAAGGAGAGTTCATGATAGCCTTACTGCATGTCAGAGGGGCTTACCGAGGCATTAGAACAATGGAGGGGATTACTCGGAAACTCAAGAGTCTTGCCTCCAGATGTGGCTCAGGAACGTTATGGTGCGTCAACAATAGAGTTAGATAGTAAGCAGATCGGGGGAGCTTTGCTTCCAGAAAATGAAAAAGAAATTTCTCTAATTCTTAAAATTGCTTGGCAATGTGAAGTTCCCGTATACCCCATAAGTATTGGGCATAATTGGGGCTATGGTAGCGCGACCCCACCCATTGAAGGTGCGGTGATTCTTGATCTATCTAATATGAAGAAAATCACTGCACCGCATGCCGACCTAGGTTTTATTACCGTTGAACCCGGAGTTACTACGGGAGAGCTCGAGCATTTTCTTACCAAGCATAAGATTGAATTTTTACCCCCTCTTACGGGTGCCGGACCGTCATCGAGCCTTATTGGAAATATGCTTGAACGTGGACTTAGTGCAACTATGCCCGTCGACCGGTTTTCGTCTCTAATTGGAATTGAGGTGGTACTTCCTAACGGAGATGTGTATAAATCTCCGCTTATTGATCCAGATAAAGAAATATCGGATGCCTTCTACAAATGGGGAGTTGGTCCGTATATCGATGGACTCTTTGCGCAAAGCAACTTGGGCATTGTAACAAGGGCAACATTTGCTCTCTCGCGCAAACAGGAATATACGGAAACTTTCTTCATTATTACAAAACAAAACGATGCTGTCGGGGACATCGTTGATGCCTCTCGAGAAGTATTGCAACGATTACCTGGAATCGTCCCAGCAATTAAGATTCAGGGTCCAGGTAGAACTTTGACGAGGTTGACAGAATATAAAAAAGAGTACGCCGCATCGGGAAGGGCAATACATGAACATATTGCTCGTATATACTTGCGAAAAAATGGGCTTTCTGAATGGATCGTCTTTGGAAGTATTCAAGGACCTCGATCGGTCGTCAAGGCGGCTCGGCGTACGGTCTACGATTTTTATCACCCCCATTCGTCACGGATAAGTTTTTTTTCCTCAAACCTCAGCTTTTGGTTACGTTTACTCAAAAAAATTACTCCAGGATGGTTTCAAAAACACCTAGCATTTATGCCTATGGTGATTTCATATTTGAGTTCGATTGAAGGAAATCATTCGGCTAGAAATCCGATACTTCCCTTTTGGAAAAAAATTGGAGGGATGTCCCCCCTTGATCGGGAGAATTTCTTAAATAAAAATTTAAATTATGACTCTGATCCAGAATGTGGATTTATTCTCTTTGCGACGGTTCTCCCAATGCAGAAAACTAATATTAATCGTTTTTTGACTATTGCGCATGAAATATTAGCAAAGTTTCAAATCGATCCCATTATAAACCTTTTGAACTTTTCGGATCGGACACTTTTCATCTCTTGTACTATTCTTTTCAATAAGAGCTCCCCGGAGGAGACTCAGAGAGCACACGCATGTTATGAGATGCTCGCGTATCGTACAAAAGAAGCTGGAGCACAGATTCAAAGGGCGACAGCAAAGCATATGCACCTTGTAGTTAAAGAAGACGTAGAGTTTTGGAAAGTTGCAAAAAAAATAAAAGAAGCCATCGATTCACGAGATATCATTTCCCCTGGCAGGTATATACCACTACTTAGAAAAAAAGAACCTCGGTTTCCCGAGGTATCAAGTACTTCACTTGGAGAAAAAGGGGTGTTTTTTGAGAAAAAAAACGCACAACCAAAGAACGAGTTGGATTAGCACCATCGAAAGAGTAAAAGTTGTAAAAATCGCTTTGACATCTCCGTCTGTTATCCACCAAGCGCTGGCTGTAAAAAGAACAGTGGCGCAGAGTGTAGTCCATACAATCCAGGCGTAAAGTCTCGGGGAGATTGTTTGTTCCGACATAGGTTCCTCCATCCACTTCTTTCATTTTAAATCCTTTCCTAGGAAAATCGCATATATTGAATTTCCTCAGGTATAATCGCCGAATGAGAAATGTCATCGTGCTTGGGTGTGGAAGGAGTGGCACAAGTGCCGCGGCGGGAGCAATTATAAGGGGAAACCCGCACTACTATTCTGGGGGTGAGTTTGTTCCGCCGAGAGTTTCAAATCCCGATGGAACCTTTGAGTCGATAAGCATTCGATCGATTAATGAGGATATTCTGTCGAATGTAGTGCCTGCACGACCACACGAACATGATTCTAACTATTTTCATATTCCTAAGCGATGGCAACGCTGGTTGGCACGCATTCCCCTTGATAAACCCATTATTGCCACCAAAACGCAGGAGCAAGAGATCTTAAGGCAGGTTCAGAAAACACCCTTTTGCCTAAAAGATCCACGATTTTCTTACACTCTAAGCGCTTGGAAACCCTTTATTCCTAAAACCACCTTCGTTTGTATGTTTAGACATCCGGCAGAGACGGCGCGGAGTATTCTTAGGTTTGTAGATGAGTTTGAACTTATGAAAGAGTTTAAAATTAACTATGAAAAGAGTTTAGAAGCTTGGTTTTGCCTTAATGAGCACATCTTGGAAAAACATTTTAAAAAGGGCGATTCATGGCTATTCATGCATTTAGACCAGCTCTATTCTCCGGACGGACTCAACAAGTTGGCGAACGTAATTGGAGGAAAAATTAATACCGAAAGTATAAAACCAGAAAGGAAACGAACATTTGTATCCACGAGTGTTCCAAAAAAAATTCAAAATCTCTATGATCGCCTGTGCGAACTCGCAGAATTTCCAAACTAATCCTATTTCAATGGCACAAACACCTTAAACTTCCTCCCATCTTGTTGGAGATGGTGTACTACTTTAATCGTGACCTTGAGTTTCCCTCCATAAAACGCATGCAGCTTGTTTCGAAGTATAGATATAACATTCTCGGATATCGAATCGCGAGGTTGGATTAAAATGGCGCAGGAATTAAACTGTTCTTGACGTACCTGAAACCGTTTTACTAAAGAAACAAGTGGTTCACTACCAAAAATTCTTAAAACATTTCTTGCTGGCAGGATCTCTCCATTGTCGAATTTAAATACGTCGGTAGATCGACTTCGGATCTCCAAAAGTGGTGATCTATTACGACAAGAACAGGAAATATCAGTATGGAGCGCAGCCAAATCACCGGGCTGGTAACGGATAAGAGGCATGGCGGTGTTGTCGAGAACTGTTATTGTGAGGTTTCCCTCACTACCTGGGGGCACAGATCTGCCCTCGGTATCAAGAATTTCCACAATTACACGCTCGCGAAAAATGTGGTAGTAACCATGCACATCTTTACATTCGAGCGATAGAGGCCCCATCTCCTGAGCTCCATAATGGACGAGCACGGGACATTTAAAATAATCTTCAGCAAGTTTTCTAACTCCGGGTTGCAGCTGCTGTCCTGTAACTGAAAAAAGAGCTACAGGAATGGAGAGGTTCTTTTCTTTAAACTCTCCCGTAAGCCAATGAAGTTCACTTGGAATTATGCGGACTATTAAAGGCTCATTCTTTTGAAGAATTGAGACAAGATGATTCAATTTTGATCCGCTTTCTTTTTCGTCACTCCACGCAAAATAGTCTCCAATCGAAAACCATTTAAATTCGGAACGATGGGATCCATGTGGATAATTAATTTCCGTATAAGCTCCTTTGGTAGCAAAAGTATCAAAAGATAGGGAGTGCTCTTCAAAGGCAGTGACGAATCTAGCCATTACATGAAATGTAAGTAGATTTTTATTGAGAGCCCATTGAAATGGAGTGCCGGTAGTGCTTCCGCCAGAACTTCTCCATACTAGGTGTGGGTCGTTTTCAGAAAAAAGGAGGAGATCTTTTTTGGGGAGATCTACGAGATCAAATCGCGAAATAGGTGGAATGAGAGCAAGATCGGCGAGGCTTCGGAGCAGAGAAGGATTAATGTTGTGCTTTCTAAAATATTGTTGCCACCAAGTGGTTTGGTTCGCAAGTTCGAATATCTTACGCAGGCGCTTCTCCTCGAATTTTCGATACAGAGAGTCGGTTTGTTGGTCCAGAGAAGTTAGAATCCTCGTATAGAGTTTTAGTGTTTGCAAGTAGACCTTGAAAGAAGTGTCATTACGAGCAATTCTATTTTCATCAAAAACAAACTTCGGAACCAGTTTTTCTATTCCTTCAAGTACGTTGTAATAAAAAATCGTTTTAAGTTCCTCGGTCATTTTCATAAAATAGTATAGAAGCTCAATTGCCTGAAGCAAACAGTTAAAGAAAAAAAGGCACGATTCTAGCGAATCGTGCCCTGGTTTCGTTTGTCGGGCAGGAACCTCAACAGCCGCTGAGGTCGTATGTGAGCGTACCGCCCGGCATGGAGCCCGACAGGCTCTTCGAGCCGGGATCGTAGCTAGCGGTCCAGGTCGTCTGCATCGTCTTGACGGTGATGTTCATGCCGTTCACCGAATAACTGTTGACCTCGGTGAGGACCAAGATGGAAAAGTCGTTCTTGGTCTTGACGATGAACTTACCGCTGGCATCCCGGCTCACATGGATCCAGGTGCGACCGCTGCGTCCCGCAGAGTACCGACCCGGAATGCCGCCCGGAGACTTTGTCGAACAGATGGCCAAGATATTCATGAGATCCTGGCCCATCGGCGCCTTGGTTGGCATGGCCGGATCGGCCGCGAGCTGCACGGGACGAAGCTTCTTCGCGTACGGCGCCTCGTTTACAGGAACGGGGTCCGACGCAAGAGTGGGGGAGCTCAGCGCGGCGAGAGCCGCGATGAACCCCAAGAAGGCGATTTTCATGGAAAGATACTCCTGGTTGGGGCTCTCACCGCGAGAGCCTATCTGGAAACCACTATAACCTTTTTTGTAGTTTTGTCAAGACACTTCGATATTTCCCAATAGGAAAGAAGGATTTCAAGGGTCTCTGTCGTACAATTACTTGATGAAATGGATTTTGGGCTTCTCAATTTTGGCTTTTTGGGGGGTGGGAGCTTTTCTCACAGTCCCCATCTCACTCACAGCGAAGCAGGCACTCGAACGCGGAAACTACTACTTTAATGTTGATGGAAAAGGGGAGTATGACCTCGATCGTGCGCAGAACTATTTTGAGAAGGCGCTTGCGCTTGATCCCTCGGTGCCTGATGCGTGGCATCAGCTCGCGCGCATCGATTTTTTACGAGGGAATTTCGATTCGGCGCTCGTGAAGATCAACAAACAACTCGAACTTCACGGAAATTCGCTTATGGCCTCCTACTACATTCGGGGGCTTATTGAGGGCTACCAGAAAAACTACCCGGCGGCGCAGAAGGATTTCCAAACGTTTCTCTCCTGGGATCCGCATAATTGGGCCGCCAATAATGACCTCGCCTGGATGTATTTCTCGCAGGGAAGATTTGCCGAGGCTGAGGCGCAGACGCGCTACGCACTCCAGTTTGATGCTGCGAACCCATGGCTCCTCCTCTCGCATGGTTCGGCCCTCCTCAACCTCGGCAAAAGGGAAGAGGCGCGGCAGGAATTTCTCGCGGCCAAAGTTGCAGCCACAAAACTCACGCCGGAGCAGTGGGATAGAGCGTATCCCGGCAATGACCCAGCCGTCGCAGCGCACGGTGTTTCCGAAATGAGGAGCGCGATCGCTCGCAACCTAGCCCTTGTTGAGAACTGATTTCCTGCGCTGGCGCACTTTACGTATCATAGGAACATGGGTAAATCTCTCGGCGTCCGGGAAATCGTCCTCATCTTTTCTCTTGGCGTTGTCGCACTTCTCGTCATGGCAACACAGAGCCCGTTTCCCCTCGCGGAAAACTCGGTAGAGCTCGGGGTCGTCGCGTACTCGCCAAATGGAGCTTCGGGAGGCGGCGTCGTTCCCGCTTCATGCCCTTCTTATGCGCATATTGCAGGCGAGTGCACCCCAACCTTTACGGGCACTGATCAGACGCCGGGTGGCGGCGGCTCGGGCTCAAGTATTACGATCCTTTCCGGAAGCACCGTGAAGCTCGCCTGGAGCTGCATTAACTCCGCAAGCTCCTCGGGTAGCAACTTTTCGACCGGCGGAGCTACGTCCGGAAATGTCAACGTAACGCCCTCCTCAAGCACGACCTACACTCTCGTTTGCAGCAACGGCAGTCAAGCGACCGTGAATGTCACCGTAAGCACGGCAGGCCTTTCCGTGACGGCGAATCCGGCGACTGTCCGCTCGGGTGAAGCCTCTACCATCACGTGGTCGGCAAGCAACGTCACCGGTTGTTCCATTGCCGGGCCAGGAGTCTCTAGCTCCGGCCTATCCGGCACGACCCATACACCAGCCCTCACCTCACAGAGCACGTACACGCTATCGTGCATTGCCTCAGGCGGTGGTGCTGTTTCCCGCGCGGTCACCGTGGGAATCGTCCCGCGCTTTCAAGAGCAATAGAACTCCGCTCGCATATATTTTGAAATGCACGATATTTCGTGCTCGGAGTTTCTCTGCTCAACAAGCCGGCTATCCGTAAGGCATTTCAAAATATAAGCTCGCTCCCGCCGGAAAAGCACAAATGCACGCACAACACGTCCCGCAAAAGGCGGGGCGGTTTTCATTTAAAATCCAAAGAATTCAAGGAGATGCTCTGCGAGCGATTCACGCTGCTCTTCCTCCGGAAGCTTGCTCAGCACGCTATCGCGCACCTCGTGCGGGTCGGGGAAGCGGACGGAGGGGTTTCGTGAGGAAAGCGGAAGCACGATGTGCGGGGAAAGCGCCTTCTTGGAGCGTAAAATGAGCGCAGGGCGATGCCCCTCATGTCCGGTTTCGACCCAGAAAGAATGGAGCGATAGGTAAGGAAAGAAGTGACGGCCGACCTTGATGCCCCGCTCTCCGATCTCAAACGTGAGGAGTCGCGGCGGCCGGGCGGCAAAGAGCGCCATCGTGAACGCGGCGATAAGTATAAGGACCCCGAAGAGAATATCGCTGAAAAGTATCGCGGTAACCGCAGCGGCGATGGCGAGAATGCCGAGCGCCCAGTACCAGTCGGCACTGCGCTCTCGGTGCTCGTACTCGTAGGCCTGCCACGAAATGGTCTCCATAGAACTTCTCTGTAGTATACCCTTATAGGTCAAGGTGCGCCTGTGCTTGCGCAAAGGTCGTCCCGACTTTCTTCCCCGGGTTGAAAATGCCGAGCGGGTCGAACATGTTCTTCACGTCGACAAAGAGTGAGAGCATGACGGGGCCGAACATTTTCGGGACCCACGGGGTGCGCACGAGCCCGTCATTATGTTCTCCGGTTATTGAACCATGGAAGGAAAGCACGAGCTCATACACCTCGTGGCTCAGTTTCTCGATGAGCTCGGCTATACCGTCGCGCTTTGGGTCGATGAGCGGAATGATGTGAAAATTCCCGTCACCCACGTGTCCCGCCACGGTGTAGGTAAGATCATAGCGCGAGAGGATCTCCTGAAGTTTTGGAAGGAATTCAGGGAGTGAGGAGGGGGGCACCACGAAATCGTCGATAAAGGGAGCGGTGCGCATGCCGCGCACCTTTTTACGCAGCAGGTTGAAGCTCTCGCGGCGGATGGCCCAGTATTTACCCGAATGCCGTTCGTCGGGCGAGATGCGCATGGCTTCGTGAAGTCCGAGCTTTTCGATATCAGTCTGCAGACGCTTTGTGGCATTAAACGCTTCTGCTTGCGTTTCGGCGCGAAACTCTATGAGAAGAACGAGCTTCGGGACGCCACCGCGCAGGAGCATCCAAAGTTCGGGAAGAAAGGAGAGGAAGAGCCCGAGGACGCCGGATTTAAGCTGCGCGGCGAATTCAGGGAAGTATCGTATGGCAAGCGAAAAGGTCTTGTCGTCGTAACTTTCAAAGCTGTCTGGTCCGTGGGTAAGCGCAGCCGGAACAAGCTCACGCAGGTCGGCAAGGTCGCGCAGGAAGATGATGAGCATCGACGAATAGGGCTTCGGGCGTACGAGCTTGAAGCGCATCTTGGTCACGATGCCAAGCGTTCCTTGCGAGCCCACCATGAGCCGTGCGAGATCGAGCCGGCTGCTTCCGTCGCCAATGTCCCACAGCGCATAGCCGGAGGAATTTTTCGACACGACGGGCTTGGCCTGTTCAATTTCGCTACGATGCTCTTGGAGGAGCGCTGCAACCTTCCGGTAGAGTTCCCCTTCGAAGCTTTCCTCGCGCAGTTTATTGCCGAGAGCCTTGCCCTCGAGGGCGCGAAGCGTGTGGGTTTTGCCATCCGCAAGCACTACCTCCAACTCCTCGACGTAGCGGGCGGTTTTACCGTACTTGAGGTTTTTTTCGCCCCCGGAATCGTTGCCGACCATACCGCCTACGGTATTTATTCGCCGGGATGCGGTATAACTTGGAAGCTCAAGCCCTTTCTCGGCCGTTTTCGCATCGAAGTCGCGGAAATAGACGCCTGGCTCGACGATAGCGTACCCCTCTCCCACCTCAAGGGTGCGGGTAAAGTGCGCCGTCATATCCACAATGATGGAATCTCCCAAGGGGCCACCGCTCATGTCGGTGCCCGCGGAGCGCGCCGTGAGGGAGATGTGACGGCCGGCCTTTTTTTGTTCTGTCGCAAACCGCACAAGTGTGCAGAGATCATTCGCGTCGCGCGGCTGTACTACCACCTCCGGCACGACGCGAAAGAGGCTGGCATCGCGACTTGCGCGCTCGAGTGCCTCGGGAGAATCGAGGACCTCTCCCTTCACGACGGCGCGCAACTCGTCCGCAAGCGGGTTCATGGAAATAATCGTAGCATTCATCTGCGGAAGGGGTGGGACTCGAACCCACAAGCCCTTGCGGGCGCCGGTTTTCAAGACCGGTTCCTTACCATTCGGAGCACCCTTCCCTATGTGAGCACCTTATCATTAACCAGATTCTTTTCCAGATAGTGCTCTTCAGCGTGACAGTTCGGGCAAAGTAATTCGAGATTTGACATTTCATTGTGCTTGCGATTCCTATCTTTGTGATGAACGTTGAGGATCTGAATTTTATTGTATCCACATCTCTCGCACGCAGGTCCGCGTAGAGCAAGCAGCCGAATCTTTAGACCACGTTGGTATACGACTTTATCCTTCGGACGTCGTCCATTGTAGGTAAGTCCTGCGCGGTTTGTGTTTGCACAGCCCCGACTACAGGTTTTCTTATGGGCGCTTGCAAGGATTGGAGCTCCGCATACGACACAGGGTCTTTCTTTTCGTTGGGAGATTCCGTAACATACTTGTCCACAAAATGCCCGCCCCCCGCTTTTTTGAAGTTCTCCCGGTCTTCGATAAATTTGTTTCCCACACCTCGCGCAGGCGACGTTCGGATTTCTTTTATACTCCTCCACTCATCCAGTACACCACTCGGTCGAGGCGACAAAATTGTGCTATTGTGCGTACATGCGCGATGCGATGATGGTCATAGGGATAGTGATTTCCGCGGTTCTCCTCGGCGTCATTCTCCTCGGCGCTCCCTCCGTCATCGCCTCTCTCTAAATCATTATGCGGCTCATGGGTATCGACTACGGCAGAAACCGCGTCGGGATCGCTCTCACCGACGAGGAGGGAAACATCGCCTTGCCGCACGCCGTTTTTCCCAATGACCGTATGCTTCTTCCTGATGTTGCCGAGCTCGTGCGTGAAAAGAGCGTCGCCACGGTCGTGATCGGTGAGTCGGTGACGCACGCCGGTGCAGAAAATCCCATCATGGCCGAAATCCGTCGCTTTAAAGCTGATCTTGAACGTGAGCTCGGCATCCCGGTCGAGCTTGAACCGGAACATTTTTCCTCCTTCGAGGCGAGCCGCTTTCAAGGGAAAGAAAAAGGGAAAGGGAAAGCAAGCGATGCCTCCGCCGCCGCTATTATTTTAGAAAACTACCTGGCAAAACATCGCCATGCCTGAAGAAAAGCCGCTCATTTCTCTCGACGATTTCAAAAAGCTCGACCTGCGTATAGGAAAAATTCTTTCTGCGGAGCGGGTACCGCAGACGGATAAGCTCCTGCGCCTTTCTGTGGACCTCGGGGAGGGTGGGTCGCGGCAGATAGTGTCCGGTATTGCGGCGTACTTCCCCGACCTCACCGAGCTCATCGGCAAGGAGTGTTTGTTCGTTGCCAATCTCGAGCCGCGCGTCATCAGGGGGCTTGAAAGCCAGGGCATGATACTTGCCGCGACCGACGATGAAGGACGATTTTCGCTCCTCCACCCCTCGCGCGACGTTCCGGCCGGGATGCGGCTGCGCTAGATTCTTTTTTGTGCGCGCGGCGGCGCGCTATACTAAGGACAAGATCTATGTCCCTTGCGCGCACCACAACCCCTCTCTATTTGCGGCTCTTTCCGCCGCCGCGCTTTCTTACCATGCCATCGGTCGGCATCGACATATCCGATTCGTCAGTCAAGTTTTTGGAGTTTGTCGGACACCCTGGAGAGCTTCGTATAGGAAGGTTCGGGGATCGCCCGATCGCGCCCGGCATTGTCGAGGGAGGGCTCATCAAGGACATCGACGCTCTTGCAAGTATTCTCGGCAAGCTGCGAAAAGAAGAGCATCTTGAGTACGTCCGCGCATCGCTTCCGGAAGAGGAGGCCTATCTCTTTCAGACGAACGTACCCGCCGATGCGGCTCCCTCCGAAGAGCGTACCGTCATCGAGTTTCACCTCGAGGAAAACGTGCCGGTCGGGAGCGCGGAGGCAGTGTTTGATTATGAACCGCTCGCGGCGCCGTCTGCCGAAGGCCAGAGTGTCATTGTCTCCGTTTACAGCCGCTCCATCGTCGAGGCTTACCAGAGCGCTTTTTCAAAGGCGGGCCTCACGGCGCTATCGTTTGAAATAGAGGCCCAAGCCATCGCTCGGTCTCTCATTCCACGGGGAAGCGGTAGAACGTACTTCGTCGTCGACTTCGGCCGGGCGCGTACGGGGCTTGCGATCGTCTCCTCGGGCAAACTTCTTTTTACCGCGACCGTCGAGGTCGGCGGCAATGCGCTCACCGCGGCCATTCGCAAGACGTTCAACGTCGACGAAAAAGAGGCCGAGCGACGCAAGAACGAACAGGGCTTTACCCGAAGCCAAACGGATACCGAACTGTGGAGTTCCCTCATGAACACCATCGCAGCGCTCAAAGACGAGATAAATCGCCATTTCATATACTGGAATTCACGCAAGACGCCAGATAATCGCCCCTACCCGAAGATAGACGAACTCGTACTGTGCGGCGGCAACGGCAACCTTATCGGGCTCTCCGAGTATCTCTCGCAGAGCCTCAAGGTGCCGGTGTCGCTTGGCAACGTCTGGGTCAACGCGTTCTCCTTCGACGATTACATACCGCCGATCGACCGCCCGCACTCGCTCGGCTACGCGACGGTCGCGGGGCTTGCGTTGCGACGATTATGATCAACCTTATCGATCGGGAAACCCGCCGAGCCCTTCGGCTTAGCTACTATATCCGCCTTGCGGCAGCAGCCGTCACGCTCCTCGGGGTCGTGTTTCTCATCGGCGCCGTCTCGCTTCTTCCCACGTACATTTTTTCTCTCTCCAAAAACCGCGAGGCGACGCTTGCCAAAGAAAACCTCGATGCGATCCTTGCTGCGGAAGAAAAAGAGGCGCCCTCCAGCGAAATAGCGGCGCTTAAAGAAAAACTCGGCGTTCTGTCGGGAAGTCAAAGTACCGGGAAGCTCTTTAGCGCCGTGGAAGCGGCACTTGGGGTACGGCCCTCCGGTGTTCGCGTCAACGATATAAGCTACACAAAGCGCGATCAGGGAGGAGAGCTGGTGGTTGTGGGCATCGCGAGCACGCGCGACGCGCTGTTGTCCTACCACAAGGAGCTCAAAAAGGAGGCGCTCTTTTCCTCCGTGATCCTTCCCGTCTCCGATCTTGCCAAAGATAGCGACGTCGACTTCATCCTCACCCTTACGGGCCTGTTTTGACCATGAATGTCTTGCGTAAAAGTGTCCCTCTCATGCTCGCGACCCTCTTCACGTTCGTCGCGGGGGCGTCGCTGCTGTACGTGTACGGCAGGATAACCGCTATTAATGAAGAAACCGCCGGAATCAGCGGCGAGTTGACCCAGAGTTCCCAGAAGGAAGAGCAATTACGCGGCCTCAAGGCGCTCCTTGGTGATACCGCATCGGCGCGACGGGAGGCAGACACCTATTTCGTGGGTCAGGACGGAGTCGTCGACTTTCTCAAGACCATCGAAGAGATAGGTCGGACAAGCCGCGTGGACCTTTCCGTCGATTCCGTGAACGTCGAGAAAGCGACGAAGACTTCCGTCCTCGAAGGCGTGCCAATAGCGATCAAACTCTCCGGCACCTTCGGCGGCGTCATGCGCTACCTCTACCAGTTCGAAAAACTTCCCATCGTTGGCGGCATATCGTTCGCACGATTCACACGTTTCGATCTGGCTTCTTCGACACAGTGGTCCGCCTCCATTACGGCGCATTTTTCCAAACTCGCACCATGAAAGACATATCGCTCAAAGACCTCGGAGGGTGGCTACGTAAACGCTTAGTATCACGCGCGCGGATGCGTAACCCTGCGGGCGACTGGACGGCCCTGCTTTTCGTGGCGCTTATCCTCACGCTCCTCATGTGTTCGCTTTCCGTGTGGATGTATCTGCGTGTTCGCTCCGGCGATTTTTCCGCTCCGGAGTCCGCTCTCCAACCGACGCTCACGGTCGATCGCGCGAAGCTCTCCGACGTGCTTTCCGCGTGGCGGGCGCGCAGCAGTGATTTTGAGCGAGCGCTCTCGCAACAGCCCTCGCTCGTTGACCCTCGCAGGTGAGGTTGCTAGAGTGGCGATGCCTTGCCCCCGTAGTTTAATGGATAAAACTGCGGACTTCTAAGCCGCTGATCGGGGTTCGATTCCTCGCGGGGGCACCCTGATTGACTACCCTGACGACTCCCAAAAGAAGCCCCGCGGGGGTTCCGCGGGGTTCCGGTGTCGTTAGTTACCTTTCCGTACACTCATGCCGAGATGCTTCCTCATTTCTTCCCGACGGGGTCGTTCAACGGCCCGTCGAAATTCTTCAAGATTCGTCCCTCCGGCGCGGAGACATTGATCCGTGGCAAGCTCCCACAGATGTTTCTTCTTGCGAGCCCATGTCAGACACGCCTCGCAACATTTGACATGCTCCCATGCGCCGCGAAGGGAAATTTGGTGTACGCTGAGATGAAGACAGGCAGCTTCAACAAGTGCGTCGCTGTCGAACTCAAACTCCGGGACTTCGGAACCAAAGTCGAGTACATCCCGAAGCTGGAATTTTCTCATCTCATCGAGTTTCGATTCACTGGTAACGCCGGAGGTGTACCAATACCAGTATGTTTCTCTATCGGCTGCCATGTCGTCCTCGCTTGAAGTTTTGTTTGGAGTGCTATGACGAAGCCAAAAACCTTTGCGTATGGTAGCTGGCAAAGAATAGCGAACTCGCGTCGACTCCACCACTTTTACTTCTCAAACAGGCATTCGGTTTCATTCACCATGGACTGGGCGACCTCCTTCTGTCCGACAACCTCTACTTCCCGCAGCTCTGTGGTATAGTGCTGCACGAGGATATCTAAAGTTGCTTGCACGGCGGTCCGAGATCTTTCCCGATATGGTGCACCAGAAAATGTCTGAAGTAAAAAGATTTTTGGGAAGTTGCAGCGTCTCTGCGATCACACTCGTCTGCACTGTTTTTTTGTGGCAACAGACTCTTATTGTGGTTCTGGCCCTTGGCGCTTTGTCTGTCGTAGCTCTCATGCTCCAGCGAAGCCGAACTACCGCGATCGTCTTTATCGTCATTGCGATCCTCGGACCTTTCTCTGAAGCGATTGCTATCTACTATGGCGCTTGGCACTACACGCGGCCCCATTTCTTAGGAGCTCCGCTTTGGCTGCCGCTCCTATGGGGTAACGCCGGGGTTTTTGTAGTTGCGCTCAAGAGATTTCTCGAATATCTTCCGAGAATGCGCGCTTAGCTCAGTTGGTAGAGCGCCCCGTTTACACCGGGATGGTCGGGGGTTCGAGTCCCTCAGCGCGCACAGAATAAATGGTGCTTGGTTTTACCGGCGCCATTTCGTTTCGCGCTGGAGTACACTCTGGGGGAGTGTGCGTAGGGACTCGAAGCCCGATTGAGCATCCGCAGGGCGGATCCAATCGGGGTACTGCTCCTGTAGGGAGAGAATCCCTCAGCGCGCACAACGAAACTTTCTTTTTTTGCATCGGTTATCGAAGCAAGAAGCACACAACAGGAGGTCGAAATGAAATTCCACTTACGGATGTGGGTGGTGCTGGATGGGGGACATGACAAGGACGACCATGTTGGATGGAAGGTCGAGGAATTTGAAGCCGTCAGTCAGAAAACAGCAATCCGGGAGGCTAAAAAGTTACTGAACGGTTTTGTTGCGGAACAAAGAAAAAATAGTTATTTTGAAGGAGCTGGCGCCACATTATATTTGTCGCTTTGGGAAGGTAGGTGGAGGCGAGCGGAACCTGCCGAACCCATGACTCGAGCCCGTCCAGCACGAAAAGAGCGGATTGAATCCAAAAACTTTTGAACCACAAGGTGTTCCAGGCTGGGGCACCTTTTCTCTTGCGACTCGTATATAAATTGAATACTATAGTGTGACGGCGCGGTTTATCCCGCGTTTTAATATAGATGAAACTAGAGCCTCGCAACCATACCCAACAACCGCTTTCGGAACTGAAAGTGCCCATGACGCTTGGCATCATTATGGATGGCAATCGCCGATGGGCGGCGGAGCGAGGACTCCCAAAACTCGAAGGACATCGGGCTGGCTTGAACAAAATAAAAGAAGTACTTGTATGGTGCCGAGAGGCCGGCGTCAAGAACGTCGTCGTCTACGCCCTCTCCACGGAAAACCTCAAGCGCACCGCCGAGGAAGTCGCCTACTATCAAAAACTTATCCGTGTCGCGGTACGCGGGTTTCTCGCGGAATTCAAACGAGAGGGTGGGGTGCTCCACGTCGTCGGCGACCTTTCTCTTCTACCGAAGGACACCGAGAAGATCGTCAGACGGGCAGAGGAGGAAACGAAAGGGAGCGTGGGGGAATTCAATTTCTACATAGCGCTCGCCTACGGGGGTCGCAATGAGCTCGTGCACGCGGTAAAAAGCATAGCGGCGAAAGGTCTAAAACCAGAAGAGATAACGGAAGATGTGGTCGCGAACAATCTCATGACCGCGGGAATGCCGGACCCCGACCTCATCATCCGCACCTCCGGTGAACAGCGCCTCTCGGGCTTTTTACCCTGGCAGAGCGTTTATAGCGAATTGTATTTTTCGAAAACCTATTGGCCGGCCTTTGCAAAAGAAGAATTCACGAGCATTCTCAAAGAATATGCAGGCAGGAGCCGACGCATGGGCCGCTAAGGAGCCGACGGTTCTCTATGAGGACGATGATGTCCTCGCTCTTAATAAACCCTCCGGCCTCGCCGTGCATGCGGATGGTCGGAATAAGGCCCCGACGCTCTCAGATTGGGTGGGGGAACGCTACCCCGGGCTCGCTGACGTGGGGGAGCCGATGCGTGCTCCGGATGGTACCCTCATAACGCGTCCCGGTATCGTGCACCGACTCGATCGGCAAACCTCCGGTGTCATCATTCTTGCGAAAAATCAGAGAGCTTTCGAGTATCTCAAAAAAGAATTCCAAGAGCGTCGCGTCGAGAAAAAATACCTCGCCTTCGTGCACGGGCTTATCAAGGAAGAGGGTGGCGTCATCGACCGTCCCATCGGCACCTCCCGCAAAGATTTTCGATTGCGTAGTGCGCAACGCGGCGCTAAGGGAGCGCTTCGGGAAGCGGTGACCGAGTACGCCGTCCTCAAACGCGGGGAGGGGGTCACCTATGTCGAGGCACGCCCGAAAACCGGGCGCACGCACCAGATACGCGTCCACTTCAAGGCCATCAATCACCCCGTCGTCGGCGATGCGCTCTACGCCCCAAAGCACACACCGCTTCTTGGGTTTACGCGCCTGGCGCTTCATGCACGCTCCCTCTCCTTTACCGCCGCGACAGGGAAGATCATCCTAGTCGAGGCTCCGCTCCCCGCGGATTTCGCCGATGCCGCGGCTCAAATCGGGCTTTAGTTGCGGGGCGTATCCCACCGTGCTAGAGTGGGCGACGTTATGCAAAAAACGGCAGTAAAAATCTCTCCTGTTGATATCGAAGCGCGAAAAACACTCGACCTTCGTGCGGGAGATACCGTGCGGGTGAGCCAAAAAATCGTCGAGGGCGGCAAGACGCGCCTCCAGGCGTTTGAAGGACTGGTGCTCGCGCGAAAGCACGGCGCCGAACCGGGCGCAACCTTTACCGTACGTCGTGTCACGAGCGGGGTAGGGGTAGAAAAGATTTTCCCACTCTACTCTCCCATGATCGAATCGATCGAAGTGCTCCGTCGCGCAAAAGTCCGCCGCGCCAAGCTCTACCACGTGCGCGAAAAGGTGGCGAAAGAAATCCGCCGCCAAATGAGAAATACCCTGGTCATCTCCCAAAAGGCGAGCGCCTCCGATACCAAGCACGCTGCCTCGGCAGAAACGCCAACGGAGTCGACTCCCACGGAAGAGACCCCAGCGGAAGTTAAATAAACAAGAACGCCTTTTCTCAAAGGCGTTCTTGTTTTGGTGCGCGGGAGAGGACTTGAACCTCCATGCCCGTAAGGGCGCTACCACCTCAAGGTAGTGCGTCTGCCAATTTCGCCACCCGCGCGTACAGCACATCATAATGATTTTTTCCATTTCTACAAATAGAAAACCCGCTCGCTTGTGGCGAACGGGATTAGTGTGAATGCGGGTGCCCCGAGTGATTGTGTCCACGATGTTCGGTGGATTTCTTAGATCCATGGCGAACCATGTAGTGGAGCGCGAGGTCGCCGAGAACGAACAGCCCGATGAAAATCGACAGTATGGAGTCGAACCAGGCGAGTCCGGTCGTCAGGACGAGCACTCCGCCGACAATCACTGAGCAGTGGATGAGGAAGTCCTTGAAGAAGTGTCGATGCTGGACGTCGTGTGCATCATCCTTGTGCTCATCGGCGACCAAACCGTGCGAGCGCATTTGGACCACGGTGAGTGGGGCGCATATTAGAGCGGCAGCGATCATGTACACGCTGTTGACGTTGTGTGGGTCGCCGAAACGAGTGATTGCCTCGGCGATGACCCACATGATAACGGCCACGAGGAGTATCAACCCAGCTCGAAACGCGCACGGTCTCACCTTCCCACGCCGCGTTCCACGCGCGACGAGTACAGCAGTGATGAGGTTAATGATGAGGGAGAGATTATCCCCCGCCACATGTCCCGCATCGGCAAACAATGCGAGGCTATTGGAAAAGTAGCCGGCAACAAGTTCGACAACGAGAATGAACGCTGAAATGGCGAGCATTTCTGCGTAGTGCTTCGCTTCGCACCAACAGCGCTCCTCATTCGAGAGCGCCGTGCACGAAGCGCGGTGCCCAGGAAGTGCCATGCAACTCCTCCTCTGTACGGTGTCTGTCGCGAGACTACCACAGCGGCACAAATCGGCAATCAATGGCACAAATGCACTGCCTATGTATACTGCCCGTATGCTCTATACCGGCAAAGGTGACAACGGCACCATGAAAACGCTCAAGGAGGAGCCGGGTAAGCGCATTTCCAAAGCCTCGGCTATCAGTGAAGCTCTCGGCTCTCTTGATGAGGTCAATTCGTTTCTCGGCGTCGTTAAAATGCGCGCCAAGGCGGAAAAGCGGGAACTTCACGGCATACCATTCATCGACATCGTCCACGGGCTCCAGAAGAATCTTTTCATCGTGCAAGCGGAAGTTGCGGGCGCGGAAAAGACCATCGAGAAAAACAAGGTAACGGCAATCGAGAAGCTAGTCGATACTATCGAAAAGGAATTGCCGCCCATCACGACTTTTTCCATCGCGGGAGGAACGGAACTCTCCGCGCTCTTCGATACTGCGCGCGCCATGGCGCGTCGGACGGAACGCAAGGTCATTGCGGTCGCCGATGAGGGAGAGCGCTCCGTTGGCGAACACACGAGGGCGTTCCTCAACCGCCTTTCTTCTATCCTCTTTGCGCTCGCTCGACTAACGAACAGACAATCTGCTATAAAAGAGGACGCTCCCGATTATCGCTAACAGGAGTGATAATCAAAGGATGGTGCCTATAGTGTAGTGGTAACACAACAGATTGTGGCTCTGTTATCCCCGGTTCAAATCCGGGTAGGCACCCCTGATAGGTCTTAATCGAACTGTCTATTTGAGCAGGAAAAATGCGTCCGCTTTGCCGTCCTCAATGAACTTGTTTGAGGGCACGAGCTTCAGAAGTTCACTGCGAAGTTCCTGCTCGAATTCGCCCACGCTCTCTCCAAAGAGACGTTTAGTGGCATACGACGTAGAGTATAAAAATCCAATTATTTCATCGATGTTGCGTTCTGTTGTGTAGGGATATTCCTTAAATTCAAAAGTGTGGAATGGCGACTCGGCAATTAATTCCTCAAATGGCCGTTTTTTCGGAATAAAATCTTTGTGCAGGTGATCCCCGGCGCGCCTATCTTCGCCAAGATATTTTACGATCAGTTCCTTGCGCTTCATCTTCCAATCCTCGGTTTTTTCTTTGCCGCGCACCGGCGACGTGTCGCCAATAATCACCATTCCTCCAGCATTTTCTGTGATGCGATAAACATTCTCAAAAACAACAGGCTGTTTCATCCAATGAAAAGAAACTCCTGCTGTTGTGAGACGCACAGACCCATAACTTTCGTCGAGATCTTCTGCTTTGCCTTGTGTCCAAGTTATATTTAGGGCGCCTTGTTCCTTTGCTTTTGACCTCGCCTCTGCCAGCATATCTGAGCTCGGATCTAGGCCAGTGGCTCTTTCGAAATAAGAGGCGAGAGGAGTGGTCAACTCACCAGTTCCACAGCCCAAATCGAGAAGGCGACCCTTTCCATCAAGATGGTAGTAGGAAGCAATATCTTCTAACAACTGCTTTGGGTAAGGGCGACGATACCGAGCGTAGTACCAAGCCGTGCCTTTAAAAATGTTTGAAGGATTGGGGCCGGCATCTTCCATAACGTTAGTCTACACTCGCTCCGCCATAATTTGGAGGGTGGCTATGATGTTCAACTTCTCCTTCACCCCCGCCATGTACTCGGGATCTGATAGAATGGCCATGAAGTCAGTCGTATTAACTGCACCCCTCTGACCCAGGTAAAATAGAGTGATGCATACAAAACTCACCAATAGGGAAACTGTTGCCGAAGGCACGATGCGTTTTTATTTTGAAAAGCCGGAGGGGCTCACCTATATCGCGGGACAGACGATCGACCTCACCCTCGAAAACCCACCGGAGACCGATGCGGAGGGGAATACGCGCACCTTTTCACTGGTCTCCGCTCCACATGAGCACGAACTTAGTATAACGACCCGCATGCGGGACACAGCCTTCAAGCGCACGCTCAAAAGTATGGCGATCGGTACGGGTCTTTCCCTTGAGGGTCCGATGGGTTCTTTTCGCCTCCACACCAACGAAAAACGCCCGGCGGTATTTCTGGCGGGCGGCATCGGCATCACGCCTTTTTTCTCGATGATTAAGGATGCCCTCCACCGAAAACTTCCCTACGAACTCTGCCTTTTTTACTCCAACAGACGCCCCGAAGACACTGCCTTCCTTGCCGATCTTCAAAGTCTTGCGGACGAACATAAAAACTTTCACCTCATAGCAACCATGACTGATATGGAAAAATCGCGGCAATCGTGGAGCGGGGAGAGAGGCTATCTTGATGAGGCAATGCTCGGGCGCCACCTCGGCGACCTCACAGCTGCGATTTTCTACATAGCAGGTCCGCTAGGGATGGTCGCTGCCATGCATAAGATGCTCTCCGGCGTAGGCGTTTCCGAAGACGACATCCGCTTTGAGGAGTTCGCCGGATACTAGATCCGCGTTACACTGTGAGTGTCATCCTGACTCGAGCAGTCAAAGGACGCTCGCTAACCTAATGGAGATCAAGGAACTTGGGCACGTGGTGCTTTATGTAAGCAACGTAAAGAGGAGCGCGGATTTTTATCGCGACACGCTCGGCTTTCGAGAAATAGGCCGATTCCCGGGAGCTGCCGCTTTTTCTTCCGGCCGCACCCACCATGAACTGCTCCTCATAGAAGTAGGGGGTAGGGCACCGGAGAGAGCCTTTCCCGAGCCGGGTCTCTACCACATCGGTTTTAAAATCGGCGACGGGGCCGAAGCGCTCAGGGCCGTGTACCAAGAGCTTAAAGGAACGGTCGAGATCGTCGGTGCAAGCGATCACGGTGTGACCCACAGTCTCTACATACGGGACCCGGACGGCAATGAGCTCGAGCTTTACGCCGATATCTCTGATGTCTGGAAGCGCGATCCGCGTGCATTTATGACCCCTGTGAAACCGCTCCCACTTGGGGAATACTAAGAGAGCGCTCACGTCATGATTTACCTCATCGCCGCTGCTGCATGTGGCGCCACACTTCTTGGCGGGATTTTTGCTCTACGGTTGCGGGATCGTCTCCATCTTGTTCTAGGGTTTTCTGCGGGTGCCATTATCGCGGTGGCCTTTTTTGATCTTATCCCTGAAGCTCTCGAGCTTGCTGGCGGAACCTTCAAGCCCTCATTTATTGTCTCCATCATGGCCCTAGGATTTGTTCTCTATCTCGTTCTTGATAGGCTCATTTTACATCATGCCCACGGGGGAGATCACGCGCACACCCATCGAGGAAGTTTCGGAGCTGGAAGCCTCTCGTTCCACAGTTTTCTTGATGGTATTGCGATCGGACTTGCCTTCCAGGTTTCCTCCGCTGTCGGGCTTATCGTCGCCGCGGCGGTGCTAACGCATGATTTCTCCGACGGCATCAATACGGTCAATCTGATTTTACGAAGCGGAAGTGATCGGCGTCGCGCCTTTCACTGGCTGTTGGTAGATGCAGCAGCGCCTGTCGTCGGTGTTCTCTCGACCTTTTTCTTTAGCGTACCTCAGACATCGCTTGGTCTGCTCCTCGCGCTCTTTTCCGGATTCTTTCTCTATATCGGCGCTGCCGATTTGCTTCCTGAGAGCCATCACGCACACCCCATGCGCCTCACCACGGTGATGACGCTCATTGGTATTGGATTGCTCTACGTTGTCATACGTCTCGCCGGTGTCTAGAATGTATGCAGAAAGGAGAAGCCCATGAAAGTAGCAACGCTGGTTCATATTCGCAGAGGTGACAAACTCCTGCTCGGAGAAAAGAAAAAGGGCGAGATCGGCAAGGGCGTGATTGTTGGTCCTGGGGGGAAACAGGAAGCGGGCGAGAGCCTTACGGGGTGTCTTCTGCGCGAAGTGCGGGAAGAGCTCGGGATATTCCTTGACGAAGGACGTCTTCGGAGAGTCGGCATCATAGTATTCTTCGCGGCAGGAGTTCCCGACTTCGAAACGCACGTGTACGAAACAGACTATTTCACCGGCGAACCGCGCGAGACGAACGACATGATTCCGCGGTGGTTCGACGTCGCCGAGCTGCCGTACGAGCGCATGTTTGAGTCGGATCGCCACTTTCTACCGAGACTTCTTGCGGGAGAGAAAATACAGGCAAACGTCTACTATCGAAACCGTGCCGGCGATTTTGACCATATAGACTTCTTCGTGCCGTCATTCTAGCGGCCTCGATTTCGTCGAGGCTGCTTTTTTATGCTAGGCTCTTACGCATGGCAGAGCTCACACCCAAAGAGCAGTACGAAGCGCGTCGCGCCCAAGAAAAAAAAGAAAGGCCGACGACACCGGGAGCCTCGGTCCGTCGCCGTGGCACAGGACGTTTCATCGGGTGGGGCGTCGCCCTCCTTGTCTTTATCGGGCTTGGGTACGCGCTCTGGAGCGCCGTCTCGGCCGAGATTCCGAAAGGCCCCGACAGGAGCATCGCATACACTATCGTGGGCCGGGAGCATATTCCGGAAGGTTCGCCGCGACCCACTACCTACAACAGCAACCCCCCGACCTCCGGACCTCACTTCGCCACGCCGGCACCGGTCGGTTTTTATGGCCGCGGGCTTCCGGACATGCGCGTCGTCCACAACCTTGAGCACGGCGACGTATGGATTTCCTATAAGGGCTCCGTCTCATCGACGACAATTCAAGCGCTCAAGGGGCTTCTTGATGGCGTGAAGGTTATTGTCACGCGCCGCAATGAAAACGACACCGACGTGGCCGCCGCCGCGTGGGGCAGGCTCGACAAGTTCAATCTGGCGGGGGCGACGACTTCCCTCGACGAGCTACAGCGCCTTCGAGATTTCATTTTGCGCTACAAGAACCGCGGTCCGGAGAGCGCTCTTGATTCGGCGACGATGCTTGGGACCTCGACGTCCGGACAATAGCCGGTAACGGAAGCTTCATTATTCCGTCATCTTCTGCGTACACGGATGCGTTATACTTTATTAACTCAATTCACTCAGTCATTAAAACTATTTTCTATGTTTGATCAGTCGGCAGATCCAAAAACAAAACTGTGGCTGTCGCGTGCGGCGCTTGCGACCATGGTCGTCCTCGGCTTCTACCTCCTCACTCTCACGGTCGGCGCTTTTATGAATTTGCGCTACATCGGCTCGGGCGTTGCCCCCACCAACACCATTACGGTCCAGGGGGAAGGCGAAGTCTATGCGACCCCTGATGTCGCCACCTTCTCCTTTTCAGTAGTGCAGAGTGCGAAAACGACCGCTGAAGCGCAGGCGGCGGCGACCAAAAAGATGAACGACGCGCTAGCCTATCTCAAGTCGCAAAACATCAACGAGAAAGACATCAAAACGACGGGTTACGCTATCTACCCGAAATACGACTACGGGACCATCCAGTGCTTCGCCTATCCGTGCCCGCAGGGGAAGCAGACGCTCATCGGCTACGAGGTGTCCCAGAGCGTTGAGGTGAAGGTGCATGACACCGCCAAGGTTGGCATGCTCCTCGCCGGGGTCGGGAAGCTCAATGTCGAAAACGTCAGCGGCGTTTCCTTCACGCTCGACAATGAGGACGTGGCGAAAGATCAGGCTCGCACGAAGGCCATCGCGCAGGCTAAGGGCCGCGCGCAGGAACTCGCGCAGGAGCTCGGGGTGCGCCTTGTGCGCATCGTTTCCTTCAACGAAAACGGTGGACCCGTCTACTTCGATAAGGCGACCGCGTACGGGGCGGGAGGGGCACCGTCGACGGCTCCGGAAATCCCGGCAGGACAGAACCGCTACGCGAGCAACGTCACCATCACCTACGAGATACGGTAGATATTGACAAATTAACTATTCTGTGCTTGAATGAAACAGCGACCCTGAGGGTCGCTGTTTTGTACCTTCCGCACTTCAACCTGTAGGGGTCTTCCATGACGGTGGTTTTCCTGACGTTCGACGAGTGTCTCGAGCGTGCCCAAAGTGGCACCGCTGAGGGCGACGGCAAGTTGATCAACGCGGCCCTCCACAGGGCGATGGACTACGCCCGCGCCGAAAATGGCGATGACTGGAGTCGGCTCGCCGACTCCATGACCGAAGGCAGGGCGCACTTGTCGCGCTCGACCTACGAGCGCTTCCTCGGCGCCTGCTCCTTCGACGAACCGCGCAAGCGGTTCGCGAAAGTGGCATTCGAGGACGCGATCGTCGCCCTCGCGTCGGTTCAGGACCGACCGGCCACGGCCGAGGACGTGCGGCACATGTGCCGCGCGGCCCAAGCCGCGTCGATTCTGGGGTTCTGCCTGGTTCGCCTCGGCGGCGTCTGGGGCTTCCGCTTCGGGAGTTACCCGCATGGGGAAGCAAACGTCGGGAAGAAACTCCTTCCCGGCCCCGCGTATAAGGCCCTCAGGGCACACTACGCGCTCGGCCACTCCGCCGCGGAGCCCTCCGACGTCGACATTGAGGCCATGAAGATCCATGGCTGGAGCGTCGACCGTCGCCCGGACGGCCCCTTCTGGGCGGTCACCTTCCGCAAGGAGGGAAGGACCATCTCGCGGCGCTATCCGCGCGACCGGCAGGTGAAACCCGCGGGCGACAATGTCGTCGTCCTGCCCAACTCGCCGCAGGAGAGCCCCAAGCCCTCGCGCGCCGAGCGTGAGGCGCGTCGGGCGGAAAACCGCACGCGCCGCCTCGAGGACCAGCCCAAGAAAGGGCCGGTCGGGCAAAAGCAGTACCGGTCGTCCAAGTAATCCCTTGCACGCAAGACCTGGTTTCGCAAGAAACCAGGTCTTTTTCTTTATTGACAACGCTCCGAAAAGGGAGTAGGGTTTCTGTACTAGCAACCCCCGCAAGGGGTTTTTTAATAGGAAAAAACTCTCATGAGCCTCATCGACTATCTCAAGGAAACCAGGGCCGAACTTCGGCACGTATCGTGGGCGACCCGTCGCCAAGCGATCGTCTTTACACTTCTCGTCATCGGCATCTCGATCGGCGTGTCGCTCTTTCTCGGCGTCTTCGACGCAGCCTTTACCTACGGGCTTCAAAAAATAATCTAAATTATGGCAAAACAAGCTTCAACGGGTGAGCGGCACTGGTACGCGATCCACACCTACGCCGGCTACGAAAACGCGGTCGCGCGCAATCTCAAGCAGCGCATAGAATCGCTCGGCGTTGGCGAAAAGATTTTCGACGTGGTCGTGCCGACGGAGCGCAAGATAAAGGTGAAAGGCGGCAAGCGCGTCGAAGAGGAAGAAAAAATATACCCAGGCTACGTGCTCGTCGACATGGTTGTCGACGACAATTCTTGGTACGTGGTGCGCAACACGCCGCGCGTGACCGGTTTCGTTGGCTCGGGAGTCAATCCAGTGCCGCTTACGGAGGAAGAGATCGAAAGCCTCTTCCGTCGCATGAAGAGCGAGACGGTAAAACACAAGATCGACTTCAACCTTGATGAGCCGGTCGTCATTGTTGACGGGCCGTTCAAGGATCTCGAGGGGCGCATCGGGGAGGTGGATGAAGAGCGCGGCAAGGTGAAGATTATGGTTCCGATGTTCGGCCGCGAAACGCCGGTCGAACTTGATTTCTTGCAGGTTCGGAAGATGTAAGCTAGATTTCTACTCTCATGGCAAAGAAAGTAATCAAAAAGGTAAAGCTCATAGCTCCCGCCGGAAAGGCGACTCCCGCACCACCGCTTGGCCCGACGCTCGGTCAGGCGGGTATCAACATCGGCGACTTCGTCAATAAATTTAACGAAAAAACGCGTCCGATGATGGGAGACATGATCCCGGTCGAGATTTCCGTCTACGAAGATAGGAGCTACGACTTCATCCTGAAGACCCCGCCGGCAAGTAACCTCCTCATGAAAGCGGCCGGTATCGAGAAAGGTTCGGGGAAGACGCCGCTCTCTCGCGCTGGCGTTGTTACCAAGGCGCAGGTTCGCGAGATCGCTGAGAAGAAAATGGCGGATCTCAATGCCAAAGATATCGAGGGTGCCATGCGCATCATCGAGGGCTCTGCTCGCTCGATGGGGATCGAAGTAAAATAGGTGAGCCAACTCAAGTAAAAAGATAAAACGCCGTCAGCGGAGCTGACGGCGTTTGTGTTCGAACGTATCGCACATGCGATCGTACACGTATGTTCCAATAAAAACGGTAAGCAGTATCCAAAAAAAAGAACAAATAAACGCAGGTTCGCGATATTTGTCGAGAACTTTATCCTCGAAAATAAGAAGTGGAAGCAAGGGTATGCTCTGTAGAGACACTTGAGCAATCAATCCGACCGCGAGAGCTTGCCAGTCCTCTCGGAGAACGTCCCAGAAGGCTTTTAGAGAGTCCATGAGCCACCTCCATCCGGAGTGACTCTACACGAAATGTGCGTATAAGACAAGCGAAGGAAAAACCGCCGCGACGAGAGTCGCGGCGGTTTCCTATCGTTCAAGGGTTACGAATCGGTAGTGTACGTTTTCGTGAACACCCCTCTTCTCAAAGAGTGTTCTCGTAAACTCGCGTTCGTATTCTGGAAAGAACACATCGCCATCCTTCTGCTCATCGATGAGAGTGAGGTAGAGGCGATGGGTGAAGGGAAGTGCCTCCTCGTAGATCTGCGCCCCGCCGCCAATGAAGACTTCCTGGTCGGAGAGCGCACGGGCTCTGCGAAGTGCCATCTCGAAACAGTTGACGACGACGGCGCCCGGCTTACCCCAACCGACTTCCCGGGTAATGACGATGCTGGTGCGCCCGGGGAGGGGCTTACCAAGCGAGGCGAGAATGGAGCAGAAGGTACGTCTTCCCATCACGACGGGATGTCCCATCGTGAGCTCCCTAAAGCGCTTTAGATCCTCTGGGATACGCCAGAGGAGCTTGTTGTCCTTGCCGAGCTCGCGGTTTTTCCCAAGCGCGGCGATGATGCTCACTCTCTCCGGCATGACTCACCTATGCGGTTGCGAACCCACCTAGCTCTATACAATAGTTCGCCCGCAGCGGCAATCTTTCGCCGGGCTTCCTTCATGGTAGGGTTTTCTCAGTCAGTTACTTGTGAGGTTAGCAAAATGAACGACATCACCAAGGTGGCGCCCCTTCCACACACGGACGGGCACCAAAGGACGATCCCGAATCCCGTTCATAAGCGCGCGTTGCGCATTTTGAAAGGGAGGGCGACCTTTGAAGATCGCTACTTCGACAACCACCAGGAGCTTGTTGAGGTGGTCGATCACGTCCATTCAATGGGCTGCGTTGTGGCCTTTACGACCGGCGTATGGGATATGTACCACGTCGGTCACGGCAGGTACATCGAGACCGGCAAGATCGAAGCGAAGAAACTCTATCCCGAGGCTGAACTCGTGATGGTGGTCGGCATCGATACCGACGAGCTCACAAAAGCCCGTAAAGGGCCGACACGCCCGCTGACGCCAATGGCCGAGCGCTGCGAAGTTCTCGGGCAAATGCGGGAAGTGGACATCATCGTGCCGCAATACGAGGCCGATACGCTCTTCAAGCTCGTGAAGCACGATGTGCGTATCGTCTCCACGTCGACAAAGGATTTGCCAGCGCTCGATGGTATCAAGAGGTACTGCGAGCACCTGGTAAATTTGCCGCCGCAAGCGGAAACGTCGACAACAGCCATCATTCGCAGGCTCGCCATGGATGGCAAGCTCGAGATGATGAAGGACTTGCGCGCACGTCTTGGTCAACTGATCGAGGAGATGGACCGTGGACTCGGCACCGGCTCTTAAAACGCTCGTTGCCTACATACCCGCTCCACACAGCGGGTATGTGGAGCTCTTCCATACATACGCCGGCGGAGAGCTGTGGATTCTCGGCGAAGACTTCATCAGCGAGCACAAGTCGTTGGTGCGGCATTTGCCGGGATTGAAGCCCCAGACCGCAGCGGCCATGATCCGCGCACTCTACCTCTTCGAGCGGGTTGAGGTACTCACGAGGGAGAACTTCCATACCCTTGCCGCTCGTCGGATCGCGATGCCGGACGAAGATATCGCCCGGCTCTTTGCGAAGATGTACTTCTCCGATCGAGAAGTGGAGTTCGACTCCGGATGGAAACTACGCTGGGATTGGACGACGACGACGCATAAAAAGAATCCCGAAGAGGGTGTCGTCGTATCAAGAGAGGGTCTTGATCGAGAACTCATGCGGCGGGCGTACGCCTTGGCGAAACGCTCTCCCGACTGGTGGCGTCAAATTGGGGCGCTGCTGTGCCGGGATGGGAAACCACTCCTCGTGGCCTTCAACACCCATCTGCCGCTTGAGCAAACCGCTTACGTTCTTGGCGATCCCCGAAGCAACTTCGAGCCGGGGCAGCACATTGATGCCACTCTCTCCCTCCATGGGGAGAACGGCCTGATCTCTGCGGCAGCGAAACGCGGAATCTCCACGGACGGTTGTGACCTCTACTGCACCACCTTCCCGTGTCCTCCGTGTGCCGCCGCCATCGCAAACGCCGGCATTCGAAGACTCTTCTACGCTGAAGGGTACTCGTTGGTGGCGGGAGCCGACACCCTCCGTTCTCGCAACGTCGAGATCGTTCGCGTGGAACTTCACGACGCCCTCGTTTCTAGCTAGAAACGAGGGCGTTTTTTCTTATAACTAAGGTCAACACCGATCGGCTCAGTATGTTTCCCCCGTTTTGTGCCGAGAATCACGTTGGCGTGAAGATGGGCGACCGAGGCGGCCGAATAGCGCGGATCGCCAAAACGCACATAAAGACCTCCTCCCGGCAATTTGAATTTTTTAACAACGTAGCGAATATGCGCGAGGAGCTCCTTCCATGCCGCGTCGCTCATCGAAGTCGGATTTTCAATATGTCGTCGATGTACGAACAGGAAATGATGCTTCGTACCCGCGTAGGGATTCATGTTTTTCGTCAGGAGCCAGTGGGAGCCGCGCTTCAAAATAGGTTTTGTGTGGTATTTCAAAAAATGTTCTTCACAAAAGGGGCACACACGGTCTTTGATAATGCGGTCTATCACCTGTAAGTAGTTTTTTCGTCCTAGGGCAGCGTTTCGGTCGACATACTTTTTTGCCATGGAGCTGACTATACAAAAGAAAGCGCTCTCCCGACAGGGAGAGCGCGGCAGTTTACGGCGCGTAGGGAATCGACAGTGGCGGGTGCGGATCGTATTCCCGCAGCTCGAAGTGTTCAATCCTGAAGTCGAAGAGATTTGTCACCGACGGGTTTAGATGGAGTGTAGGGAAGGGTTTTGCCGGCCGGGAGACGAGCTCCTTGGCCGACTCCACCTGATTCTCGTAGATGTGGGCATCCGCAAAGGAGTGGATGAAGTTGCCTGGCTCACGACGAAGGACCTGACAGATCATGAGAAGAAGAGCGGCGTATTGAATCATATTGTGCGGCACTCCGATCGGAAAATCGGCAGAGCGTTGATCCATACGCATGTCAATTCTTCCCAGGTCTCGCAGGTGAAGTTCGCCGTGGCAAGGAGCCACAATGACCTTACGATTCGGCCCTCGAGCCGTGTATTCAGGCCTGTTATTCACGACGCGGTGTGTACGAAGTTTCGGGAAGTTTTGCATTTGCTCGAGGAGGAGTTCGAACTGATTGAACGTACTCCCGTCGGCCCGCTCATAGTGACCAAAGACACCACCGTAGGAGCCAGGCCCCATGTCGTTGGGGGAAAGCCCAAGCTCGGTACCTTTCCCGCGATAGGGGCTCCAGAACGCCTTGTTGACGCCGAACGATTCGATTTCATCAATGTCACGCGCTCCATTGATGAATGCGAGAATTTCGGCGACCGCACTTTTCCAGGAGCCAAGTTTGCGCTCCGTGATGAGTGGGACCCCATTGCGCAGGTCAAAGACCATCGGTCGGAGCGTTCCGAAGCGGGTGAGTGCGCCGATGCCTTGCGGCAAACCTTTAGCGAGAATGCCGTTTTCGAGGATATCGACGAGGCGCTCCCGATACTGCGTGTCGGGGGTACGCTCGGAGAGCGGTTTGTAGTCCATGGGTTTCCCCTCGGTTGTTGAACAAGACTGCGGCAAGCCTAGCGGGGGCCTATGAGAGTGTCAAACGCCCGTGCATAAGTGGCTACAGCTCCGCTCGAACTCACCGTATAGTGAAGACAGTATGAAAAATCTTAATCGCATTAGTAAGTTCTGGTACCGCCCATGGGCGGGACTTTTACTCATCCGCGTTGCGGCCGGCCTCATGTTTATCAATCATGGCTGGATGAAATTCAGCAACATGACCGCGACCGTCGCATTTATGGGAAGCCTCGGCATTCCGGCCTGGCTTGCCTACCTCGTGCCGGCAGTCGAGCTTCTCGGCGGTATCATGCTCGTCGCGGGTATTCTCACGCGCGCGGCCGCGGTCGGCACTGGCCTTGTCGCACTTTTTGCCTTTATTCTTGTGACGCTTCCTAAGCGCGGCCTCTCCGGCTCAGAACTGGAGCTTCTCCTCACCGCGGTCTCTTTCGGTATTGTGCTTTCGGGTTCCGGCCGAGCGCGCCTTCTCCACGTGTTCGAGCACGACTGATCCGTACTATCTTTACAAAACCGCGGCCGCTTCGGCGGCCGCGGTTTTTGTTCGGACGCTGACAAGCGCTACGGGCAAGCCCATGCTATGCTCGCCTCAATGACGCACGCTGGCACCCCACAAGAACTTACCTTTCAAGGGCTCGGCATCGCGCCCGGTATGCTTGAGATACTTTCGCATCTTCGGTTTACGACCCCGACCCTCATTCAGCACAAAGCGATCCCGCTCGCCCTTGAGGGCAAGGATCTCATCGGCATCGCGCAGACCGGGACCGGCAAAACGCTTGCCTTTGGTATCCCGATGATCCAACGCCTCGCCCAAAGCGGGGGCGCCGGTCTCGTCGTCGTTCCGACGCGTGAACTTGCACTGCAGGTGGATGAAGAATTTCAAAAACTGGGGCGTGTGAATGGGTTGCGCACCGCCGTTCTCATTGGTGGTATGGGTATGGAGCCTCAACTCAGTGCAATTTCTCGCAAACCACACGTCATCATCGCGACCCCGGGGCGACTCATTGACCACCTTAATCAAAAAACGGTCAAGCTCGATGGCGTACATCTTCTCGTGCTCGATGAGGCTGACCGCATGCTCGACATGGGCTTTCTTCCGCAGGTGAAAAAAATTATTGCAGCTGTTCCACGGGAGCGGCAGACTCTCCTTTTTTCCGCCACACTCTCACCGGAAATTATGAAAATCGCTTCCACAACGATGAAGCTTCCCGTCTCAATTGAGATCGCACCACAAGGAACAACTGCGGAGAAGGTAACCCAGGAAATTATCATGGTGCGCACCAAGGAGGAGAAGTCGCACGCACTCTCGCGCATTCTCAATGAATACCGCGGCTCTGTCATTGTTTTTACGCGCATGAAATTTGGCGCCAAGCGCGTTGCGGCCGCACTTCGTGCGCAAGGGCATAGCTCCGCGGAGATTCACTCCAATCGCTCGCTCAACCAGCGCAAGGAAGCGCTCGAAGGATTTAAATCCGGCCGATATCGTGTCCTGGTCGCTACTGACATCGCCGCACGAGGGATCGATGTTCAGGGAGTGGAGCTCGTCGTAAACTTTGATCTCCCCTCAACCTCCGCCGACTACGTGCACCGCATCGGCCGCACCGCCCGTGCCGGAGCCTCTGGTCACGCCATATCGCTCGTCCTTCCCGATGAGCGTGCCGAGATTCGTGATATCGAACGCCTCATCCGCAAACCGCTCAAGGTTCGAGAAGGGGAATCGCCCTCTTCTTCGCCAGTTCTACGGCCAGCCGAATTTGGACAATCACCACAGGCTCAAGCTTCTCGCAGGGCTCATCAAGACCATTTCCGTCGCGGCGCACATCCCATGCGCAGCGGGCGGAGTAGGTATCGCTCCCGCAGATAGAGGGGAACTCCTGTCCCTCTATCGTGCTAGGCTACTGAGATGGACCCCGAACTCCAGAGACGCCTCGACGCGCAGGATAAAAAACTCGATGAGATCTATCGAGCTGCGGAACGCACGCGAAAGTATCTGTTGTGGACTTTTGTCATAACGGTCATTTTTATCGTCCTTCCTGCCCTTGGCCTTCTTTTTGCCGTGCCACAGTTCATCAGTACGTACTCAAACGTAGGAGGGCTCTAGACGTAGAGCGTTATACTTGAGACATGCCCCAGTCTCAGTTGCCTCCTTGGCTCAATCCACTCAGGCTCATACTCCTGCGCTACCGCGCTCATCTGCCCGCAGCTGCGCTCCTCGGCGGGTTCGTATGGGATCTTTTAACACTCGGCCGTCCTGACCAGGTGTACGGCAATATCATCCTCGTCTCCTACGTCCTTATCGCAGGCGGCACCATTGCTCTCCTTAATATGCGCAAAGCGCGGGGAAGAGAGGAGCCGCAGCTTCGTCCGCTGCTTCTCCTCCAGTTCTCCTTCGGCAACCTCGCGAGCGGGCTCTTCGTCTTTTACGGTCAGAGCGGGACCCTGGTCGGCAATTGGCTTTTCCTTCTCGTCCTCGCGGCGCTTCTCATCGGCAACGAATTCTTCAAGGATCGCTATGGTCGCATGTACTTCCACGTGAGCGTCTACTACACGCTCATCTTCGCCTACGCGGCGCTTCTTGTCCCTGTCCTTCTTTCCCAGATCGGCCCGCGGATGTTTTTCATAAGCGCGCTCGTAAGCCTCATATACATAAGCCTCTACCTCCTCTTCCTGTGGGTCATAGCTCCCAAGCTCGTGCGGGAAAACCTCCGGCGGCTCTCGCTCATGCTCGGCATCATCTTTTGGATTTTCGTAGGCCTCTACGTCGGCAACTTCATTCCGCCCGTACCGCTCTCCCTTACCGAGATCGGCATTTATCATAGCATCGTGAAGAATGACGCAGGGGAGTACCTGGTTTCCTACGAGCCGCGGCCCTGGTACCTCCTCTGGCGGCCGGTCGATGCGCTCTTTCATGCCACGCCCGGCGAGCGGGCGTACTGTTTCAGCTCCGTCTACGCGCCCTCGGGGCTCTCGACCAACGTGTTCCACCGCCTTGAGCACTATGATGAAGCGAAAGAAGTGTGGCAGACGCGGGCACGCGTCTCTTTCCCGCTCTCCGGCGGGCGGACGCGGGGATTCCGTGGCTACAGCTTTGCAGAGTCACTCACGCCCGGAAAGTGGCGTTGCTCAGTCGAAACGACAAGCGGAGCACTCATCGGTAGGCGCACATTCACGGTTGTCGCCGCAAGCGCACCCGTTCCGCTCGTTGCTGAAGTGCGCTAACGTAGCAGCATGGTCAGAGAAAAGCTCATACAAGCTTTCGAGGAGGCGCGCACAAGCGCGAAATTTCCGGCTATTTCTTTTACGCTCGAGCATCCAAGCGACCTCTCTCATGGGGATTTTGCGAGCAACATTGCCCTCGTGCTCGGGAAGACGACCGGACAGGCGCCGCACGAGGTGGCCCAGGTGCTTCGAGGAAATCTCGCGAAACAGAATCATCCCTTTATAGAGAGTATCGACAGTGCGGGGCCAGGCTTCATAAACGTCCATTTGTCGCGAACTTTTTTTGCAGAATCAATCGGGCTTATTGCCGATGAGGGCGAGCGCTTCGGACGCAGCGAAGCCCTTAAGGACAAGCGGGTGATGGTGGAGTACACGCAGCCTAACCCCTTCAAGGTTTTTCATATCGGGCATCTCATGAGCAACGCGATCGGGGAATCGCTTTCTCGCATCATCGAATTCTCCGGTGCGACGATAAATCGCGCCAACTACCAGGGCGATGTGGGGCCGCATGTGGCGAAGGCGATCTGGGCATTACAAAAGCATGACCTCGACGCTTCGAGCATAGAAGACCTAGGCAAAGCTTATGTGGCGGGTTCAGAAGCTTACGAACGTGATGCGGGGGCCAGGGAGGAAATCGTCGCTATAAATCGTAAAATCTACGAAAAGAGTGATGCAAAAATAAGCGCGCTCTACGAGGCAGGAAAAAAAACATCCCTGGATCATTTCGACGAAATTTACCGTAAACTCGGTACACGGTTCGACTATTTCTTTTTTGAGAGCGAGACGGGCTCGGTCGGCAGGACGATTGTGGAGAGCCGGCCGGATGTCTTTGAAAAAAGCGACGGAGCGACGGTATTTCGCGGGGAGCGCCACGCCCTCCACACGCGCGTATTTCTCACCAGGGATGGCTTTCCGACGTACGAAGCGAAAGAGCTCGGCCTCGCCAAACTTAAGGAAAAAACGTGGTCTTCAGATATCTCAATCACCGTCACCGCCTCCGAACAAGCGGAATACTTCAAGGTTGTCATCGCCGCAATGCGCAAGATTTTTCCCGATATCGCCGACAAAATCCGGCACATCGCGCACGGCATGATGCGTTTCTCCTCCGGCAAGATGTCCTCGCGCAAAGGCAACATCGTGAGCGGCGAATCGCTCATCGAGGATGTGGAGGTCCTTGTGCGGGAGCGCATGAAGGAAACCCGCTCGATGGAAGGGACCCTTTCGGCCGATGTCGCCGTTGCGGCGATCAAGTACTCCATCCTGCGGCAGGGAACAGGGAAGGATATCGTGTTCGACCCGGAGAAGTCCGTGTCGCTCGAGGGAGACTCGGGGCCATACATTCAATATGCGCATACTCGGGCGGCTTCGGTCATCGCGAAGGCGCACGAGATGGGGGTGGAAGCTGATAGTGAGAATCCTCCCGCCAAGTCCTACGAGCTCGAACGGCTCCTCTATAGATTCCCGGAAGTCGTCGCGCGCGCTACAGCGGAGTATGAGCCGCACTATCTTACGACCTACCTCACGCAAATTGCGGGAGCTTTCAATAGTTTCTACGCAGCTGAGCGCATCGTTGACGATAAGGACTACGCAGCGTACAAGCTCTCACTCACGGGGGCCTTCGCCCAGACGATGAAAAATGGGCTCTGGCTCCTCGGCATCGTCGCACCTGAAAAAATGTAGCGGTGTTCATTGCTGTCACGTTGAAACCTTGCTGCACGTAGGGTCTTTATTCGTGAGACGGTTCACGAACGGTTCATGGCGTTTCTGATAGCCTGGGGCGAACAGTAGCTTGCGATATGAGGTTCCCATGACCGAGTCTTTTTACCAAAACGACGCTAAAAGCCCGGCCGACCTCGAGCGCATGCTGCGTGCCGTACTGAACCCCAGCCGCATCCTGCGCAAACAAGTTCTTTCGACTCCCTGTGGTAGGCGCGTTGCGCGTACCATACCGGTCTCCGGCATTGATGACGCGGACCGCGAAACTCGCGAGCGCTTCTCGGCGCTTGCTCGTTGGCAGGGCTGCATCGATCACGGCCATCTCGATCTTCGCCTCCCCTACACCGAATCTGCCTAGAGTCCCCGGGCCGGCACCCTAGTGTCGGCCCGCAAGCCGCCGCACCCCTGGGGCGGCTTTTTTCTTTCACGTATTGCGGCTAGAATGAAGCTCTCAATGAAGGCTCACGAATCCGCAAAGAGCGATACTGCGGCGCGGGAAGAGAAGGTGTTGGCATACTGGAAAGAGCGCGGCATTTTCAAGAAATCCGAAGGAAAAGACGCCCCCCGCGGGGAATTTATTTTCTATGACGGCCCTCCGTTCGCCACCGGGCTTCCGCACCACGGATCCCTCCTCTCGTCGGTCGTCAAAGATGTATTCCCGCGCTACAAGACCATGCGCGGCTACCGCGTACTTCGACAGTGGGGGTGGGATTGCCACGGGCTGCCTATCGAGACGCTCATCGAGCAGAAGCTCGGCCTCAAAACGAAGAAAGACATTGAAAGAATAGGGGTCGCTAAGTTTAATGCCGAAGCGCGTGCCTCCGTGCTCCAGTTCGCGAGCGATTGGGAGCGCTACGTGGACCGCATCGGACGCTGGGTCGAGTTCAAGGACGCCTACAAGACGATGGACAACGACTACATCGAGAGCGTTTGGTGGGCGCTCTCGGAAATGAACGGGAAAGGCCTTCTCTACGAAGGTAAGCGTGTCCTCATGTACTGTCCGCACTGCGAAACACCGCTCGCTAAGGCTGAGATCGCGATGGACCACACCTACAAGGACATCACGGAGGAGGCGGTAACGGTACGCTTTAGAATAACAAACGCGACCGCGTACAATCTTCCGGAGAACACCTACCTCCTCGCGTGGACGACGACGCCCTGGACGCTTCCGGGGAACGTCGCGCTTGCGGTCGGGCCCGACATCGACTACAGCCTGGTCTACCGAGGCAAGAAAGAGATGGAGGGACTCAATTTTACCGAGACGGGAGGATCCCACTACCTCATCGCGAAAAACCTCGTCGACAAAACATTCGCTCCGCTCGGCCGGACGTACTCCACCGAGCGCGACTTTAAAGGCAGCGAGCTCGTCGGCATAACCTACGAGCCGCTCTACGCGGTGGCACCGGTCGTCTCTCACCCAGGGAAGCATCACGAAGTGCTCGCGGCTGATTTTGTCTCGACCAAGGAGGGGACCGGGATCGTCCATACTGCCGTCATGTACGGCGAGGATGACTTTGCGCTAGGGCAGAAAGAGGGGCTCCCGATGATACAGCTTCTCTCGCCATCGGCGGCCTACAACGAGCTCGTGCCGGAATTTCTCCACGGGCGCTATATAAAGGAGGCCGAGGGAGACATCAAGGCGGATCTCGACAAACGTGGCCTCCTCTTCGCGCGGGAGCAGCATACGCACTCCTACCCGCACTGCTACCGCTGCGGAACGCCGCTCATCTACAACGCCGTGTCGTCATGGTTCATCAATATCCAAAAGATAAAGAAGAGGATGCTCTCCGAAAACGAAACGATAACCTGGGTTCCCGAGCACCTGAAGCGCGGCCGCTTCAAGAACATCCTCGAGAGCGCGCCCGATTGGACCATCTCGCGCAATCGCTACTGGGCATCGCCGCTTCCTATTTGGAAAGAGAAAGGGGGTTCCCGCGTACTGGTCATCGGTTCTCTTGCCGAGCTTCGCGAAAGAGCAAAGGGCTCGGGGAATCGCTACACGATCATGCGCCATGGGCAGGCTAAGAGCAACGAAGAGGGATTCGTGAGCTCGCGCCCCGATGCGGATAATCATCTTACGAAACTCGGCGAGCTCCAGGTCCGTGAGGCAGGTACGCGCATCGACAAGCCCGACGTCATCTTCGCTTCTCCCGTCGTGCGTGCGCGAGAGAGTGCGGAGCTTCTTGCGAAGCAGTGGGGAATTTCTCCCAACGACATCATCTACGATGAGCGCCTTAGCGAAGTGAACGTAGGCACTTTTGACGGCAAACCTGTCTCGGCGTACCACCAATTCTACGGGGAATTTTCTGTCGCGTACGTGAAGCGGCCGGATGGCGGCGAAAACTATACCGATGTACGAGTACGGGTAGGGCGCTTCATCTACGACGTCGACCAACGCTACGCGAAGAAGAACATCCTTATCGTCTCGCACGAATCGCCGTTGCGAGAGCTTCACGCGCTCGTGCACGGCAATTCTATACCGCGTACCGCTTCCGAGGTCGGCCGTTTTGATGCCGTCTGGCTCGACAACGCGGAGTTTAAGGTCTTTGCGTTCAAGCCGCTGCCGCACGATGAGGCGTTCGAAATAGACCTCCACAGGCCCTACACCGACACCCTAACGCTCCTCGACGCGGAAGGACGCGAGTATGAGCGCATTCCCGAGGTCATAGACTGCTGGGTCGAAAGCGGCTCGATGCCGTTCGCCCAGAGTCACTACCTCGGCTCCGCTCTCCCGCATTTCGAGCCACGCAGCGGATTCTTGCGTCGACGCCGTGGCTACCCAGCCGATTTTATCGCCGAGTACATCGCGCAGACACGCACGTGGTTTTACTACATGCACGCGGTCGCGGTCGCGCTCTTTGGGCGTACCTCCTTCAAAAACGTCGTCTCGACGGGGAACATCCTGGCCGCGGACGGCAACAAAATGAGCAAGTCGAAAGGCAACTACACCGATCCGCTCACGCTCCTCGATCGCTACGGCGCTGACGCGTATCGTTTCTACCTCATGGGCTCCGTCGTCATGCAATCGGAAGACATTCAATTCCGCGACGAGGACGTGCGCGACATCCATAATCGCGTCGTTGGTATGCTACGGAACTGTCTCAAGTTCTACGAGCTGTACGGGAAAGAGGACGACCGCACCACGAACGCTCGGCAAAGCCGCAACATTCTCGACCGCTGGATGTTTGCGCGCCTCGACGAGACGACGGCTGAAGTGGCAGACGCGTTTGAGCGCTACGATACGCCGCGCGCCTGTCGGAGTCTACGAGCGTTTATCGAGGACTATTCGACGTGGTACCTGCGCCGCTCTCGGGAGCGCGTGAAAGGCACTGACGCGGCGGACAAGCGCTTTGCGCTTGCAGGACAACGCGAGGCGCTCTCGATCGTCGCAAAGCTCGTCGCCCCGCTCATGCCTTTCATTGCGGAAGAGATTCATCTTGCGGTAGGTGCGCAGGGGGAGAGTGTTCATCTTCTCGAATGGCCAAAGGCAGGCGATGTCGATTTCACGCTCCTTGCTCAGATGAAGGAGGTTCGCGACGTCGTGACTGCCGGTCTCGAGGCTCGTGCGAAAGTGGGTATTCGGGTGCGTCAACCGCTCTCCTCACTCACCGCTCGGGAACGTATTCCCGCAGAGTTTTTTTCCATTATTGAGGAAGAACTTAATGTCAAAAAATTCCTCGTTGACCAGAAGCTTTTGGAACCCGTTTCTCTCGACACCACGCTCACGAAGGAACTTATGCGGGAAGGCGATTTTCGCGAACTTGTACGCGCCATCCAGGATTCCCGCAAGGAACTCGCCCTCAAACCCAATGATCGCATCCTCATCAACGTGCGGGCGGATTCCCCCGGACGAAACCTCGTCGAAGAGTACCTCTCCCAGCTTAAGCTCGAGACCGGGGCCATGGACGTGCGCTTCGAGCCCGACATCGCAGGAGATACGGTGGAACTCGACGCAGGAGCGGTGTACATCGCGATAGCGAAACTTTGATATGGCCGTCCTTGCGATCCAAACACGCGCGCTCGTCCTGCGTGCGCATCCGCTGCGCGAATCAGATCGCCTCGTAGAGCTTTTCACTCGTGAGTGCGGTCTCCTACGTGCCGTCGGCGCGAGCGTGCGCGAGGCACGCTCGAAGCTGCGCTTTGCACTCGAACCGTTCTCGCTCATTGATGTAACGCTCGTGCGCGGGCGCGGCGTCTGGAGAGTTCGGGGCGCGTCCGCCGAGCTGAGCCTCTACCGAAGCCTCAAGGACTTTCCTGACAAAATGCGTCTCGTCGCTAGCGTGATGCGCCTTCTTGGTCGTCTCGTCGCTGGCGAGGAACAAAATACGCCCCTTTTCGACACTATCGTCGACGCATTCACCCTTCTTCCAGACCTTCCCCTTGAGCTGGAGGAGCTCAAAGCCTTTGAGAGCATCCTCGTACTACGCGTGTTCTCCGAGCTTGGCTATCGTCTTCCGAAACCGCAGTGGCAGCGCTATCTCACAGGCGTACTCGAGCGAGGGCTTTGTCGGGAGTTCATCCCTGATCGTCCTGCTGCGGTGAAGCTCGTCAACGAAGTCCTTGCCCAAACGCAGCTTTGAAATCGCGATATACTGTTTGAAATGGAGCCCGAGGGAAGCATCGATAAGCTCAAGAAGAAGCTCTACTCGCGTGAGGAGCCGCAGCTCACCCGTGAGCGGCGAGTGCTCTACCAACATGACGAGTCTACGCCGCGCACGTGGAGCCACACGGACCTCTCGGCCCCGGTCGCCGACGTCATTTCCCGTGCGGAGCGTTCACGTTATTTCCGTCCCGCTACCGTCCTCATCCTATCGGTGGCGTTCTTCGCTCTCGCGGTCGCCTTCGGTGCGTTCTTCTATCTGCGCGGCGGTAACGTAGTCTCGGCCCAAAACTTGGCCATCGATATTGCCGGACCCACCACAATTTCCGGCGGCGATGAGCTCACCCTCCAGGTGAGCGTGAGGAACGCCAACGCGACACCCATCCAGCTCGCGGACCTCATCGTCGAGTACCCGGACGGTACGCGTACCTCAGGGAATATCGGGGTCGAACTCTCGCGCGACCGGCTCTCGATAGGGGATATCGCTCCGGGAGGGAGCGCTCAAAAGACCATTCATGCCGTCCTCTTCGGACAGGAGCGCTCAGAGAAAGACATTAAGATCACGGTCGAGTATCGTGTCGAGGGAAGCAACGCCATCTTCTACAAGGACGTGGTATATCCTGTTCTCCTCTCGTCCTCACCGCTCTCCATTACGGTCAAAGCCCCGACGGAAACGGTCTCGGGCCAAGCTCTCTCTTTCACGGTTGATGTGACGAGCAACTCACAGACGCCACTTCAGAACGTCCTCCTCAACGCCACCTACCCCTTCGGCTTCACATTCACCTCCGCCTCTCCACGGGCGACCTACGGCAGCACGGTATGGAACCTTGGGACGCTGACGCCTGGGGATAAAAAAAGCGTGACACTCACTGGTGTTCTCCAGGGGCAGGATAGCGAAGAGCGCCTGTTCCGTTTCCAGGCGGGGCTTCAGAGCGATACCGATGAGCGCTCGTTGAAAGCGGCTTTCACGGATGTTTCCCAATCGGTCACGGTCAAGAAGCCGTTCATATCGATAGACCTCGCACTCAATGGCGCTTCGAGCGATCCTTACGTCGCCACCCCGGGAGCGATGATCCGCGGCGACCTCACTTGGAACAACAACCTCACTGTGCCCATTACCGACGGGCAAATAGCGCTCTCGTTCTCCGGTGCCGGGCTCAATCCGGGGAGCATCATCTCGGAGGAGGGCTTTTATCGAAGCTCGGACAATACCATCCTCTGGAACCGCGACACGAGCGCGGAGCTTGTCTCTATCGCGCCTGGCCAATCAGGGCACTTCTCGTTCAGTTTCTCCCCCGTCGTTCTCTCCGGGGGGCTACGTAATCCGCAGATAAAGCTTTCGGTCTCCGCACAGGGGAGCCGGCTCTCGGAGCAAAATGTCCCGGAGAGCGTCGAGGCTTCGCTCACCCGCATGGTCAAAATATCCTCAGATCTCTCGCTTACCTCATCCATCTCGATGCTCTCCGGTCCTGCTTTACCCAAAGCGAACACGGAAAGCCGCTATCGCGTAACGCTCATCGCGAAAAATTCCGCAAACCAGGTCGGGGATGCGCGTGTCACCGCCGCTCTTCCTTCGTACGTTGCGTACGTCGGCAGCGGCAGTAGTGCCGTTTCCTACAGTCAGGTAGGAGGTATGGTGACATGGCAGATCGATAATCTCGCCGCGGGTAGCGCACTGCAGCAGGCGGTGTTCGATATCTCCTTCACGCCAAGTAGCAGTCAGGTCGGCTCGATGCCGACCCTGGTAGGGGAGCAGTCTCTCTCGGGTGTCGACCGCTTCACGGGCTCGAACGTCTCGGCAACCGCTTCCGCCCTCACAACGCAAGGCGCAGGTGGTTCGGGAGCGGCAGGAGTGGTACAACCATAAGACTATGGCCGACCACGACCTCTTGGAGAAGATAGTATCTCTCAGCAAACGCCGCGGTTTTGTTTATCAAGGTTCAGAAATCTACGGCGGGCTCTCCGGAACCTGGGACTACGGGCCGCTTGGCGTCGCGCTTAAGAAAAATATCGAGAATCTCTGGTGGCGCCGCTTCGTCGAGGGTCGACAGGACATGTATGGCCTCGACAGCAGTGTCATCATGCCTGAGGCTGTGTGGAAGGCGAGCGGACACCTCGCGGGTTTTGCCGACCCGATGGTCGAGTGCAAGAAGTGTAAACGTCGCTTCCGTGCCGACCAACTCGCAGATCCTAAAAAATGTCCGGAGTGCGACGGCTCGCTCGAGGAGAGCAAGATGTTTAACCTCCTCTTTCCGGTCGATATGGGAGCAGCAGGAACGGGGGGCCGCGGCTACCTGCGCGGCGAGATAGCGCAGGGCATGTTCGTCAATTTCAAGAACGTCATAGACTCGTTCCACCCGAAGCTCCCCTTTGGTATTGCGCAGGCCGGAAGAGCGTTTCGCAACGAAATAGCGCCGCGCGACTTTTTGTTCCGTGTTCGTGAGTTCGACCTAATGGAATTCGAGTATTTTATACGCGAGAGCGAGTGGGAGAAGCACTTTGAATACTGGCGCACGGAAATGTGGTCGTGGATGGAGGGAGTCGGCATTGACACGGGGAAGGTCCATGAGCTCGAGGTCGCGCCCGGGGATCGCGCACACTACAGCAAGCGCACCATCGACTTTGAGTTCGATTTTCCTTTTGGCCGTAAAGAACTCTACGGGCTTGCGTACCGAACCGACTACGACCTAAAAAACCACCAAGCCGAAAGCGGCGTCGACCTCACCTTCCTCGACGAAGAAACGAAAGAACGCTTTATGCCTCACGTCATCGAGCCCACCTTCGGGCTCGGTCGCACGGTGCTTGCGGTTCTCTCCAGTGCCTATCGCGAGGACGAGCTCGGAGGGGAGAAGCGCGTCTACCTGGCGCTCAAACCTTCCGTTGCGCCGGTAAAAGCTGCGGTCTTTCCACTTCTCAAAAATAAGCCGGAGCTTGTCCGACGCGCACGCGAAATTTTCGATACGCTCAAGAAAGACATTCCGCAAATTCTCTGGGATGATAATGGCAACATTGGGAAGCGCTACCGCCGACAGGACGAAATAGGGACCCCCTCCTGTGTCACCGTGGACTTTCAGACGCTTGAAGACGGTACCGTCACGGTGCGAGAGCGTGACTCGGGCGCCCAGACCCGCACTTCCACGGATTCGCTCGGGAAAACGCTGCCGCGTTAGCGGAAGTGGTACTATAGGAGGAATGGAAAAGCACATCTCCGTCTCTATATCGTTTGGGACCGTCCTGCGAACCATTCTCCTCCTGCTCCTTATTGCCGCGCTCTTTTATCTGAGAAACCTCGTCCTCATCGTTCTAACCTCCATCGTTCTTGCTTCGTCGATAGAACCGGCGGCGCACTGGTTCATGCGCTACAAAATCCCTCGGGTTTTCTCAGTACTCCTCGTCTACCTCATCGTCCTGGCCATCATCTTCGGTGTTTTCTATCTCTTCGTTCCGGCGGTCCTCGGCGACTTTCTCAATTTCCTCAGTTTCGTGCCGCACCTCATAGATACCTTCGATCTTTCCTCAGTTTTGCCCTCGCAGGCCATAGCTCAATCGCATGCGGTTGCCCAGTCTCTATCGCTTCCTGACATCATCAAGAACGTGCAGGATTCGCTGTCTAATCTCTCCGGTGGCTTCATACGCACCGTATCCGGCTTTTTCGGCGGCGTCTTCTCGTTCATCCTCATCATCGTCTTTTCGTTCTACTTCGCGGTCCAAGAGACTGGCATCGATGATTTCCTGCGGGTCGTGACGCCGGTCGAGCACCAGGACTACGTCATAGATCTCTGGCGTCGCTCCCAGCGCAAGATCGGCCGCTGGATGCAAGGGCAGATAATCCTCGCTCTCATCGTCGCGGTATTCGTCTACCTTGGCCTCACCATTCTTGATGTGAAGTATGCGCTCGCGCTGGCAGTCATTTCGGCGATCTGCGAGCTCATTCCGATCTTCGGCCCCATCATTGGCGCCATCCCGGGCATCGCGATAGCGGGAGTCTCCGGCGGAGTCACACATGCTCTTCTCACCGCGGGTCTCTACCTCATCGTGCAGCAGTTCGAGAGCCATCTCATCTATCCGCTCGTCGTGCGCAAGGTCGTCGGGGTCCCGCCGCTTCTGGTAATCCTCGCGCTCCTCATCGGCGGAGAGCTCGCCGGGTTCCTCGGGGTGCTCCTCTCCGTTCCCATCGCGGCGGCCCTTCAGGAATTCGTGAGCGACATACAGAAGAAAAAAGACGTCGAGCTCGACAAGCTCCATCACCACCAACCGTACCGGGCCTGATCGAAAGCAGGTTGCATCGGCGCGTAAAAGCCCATAGTCTTTTGTCATGGCGAAGAAATTCTACATAACAACGCCGATCTTCTATCCCAACGCAAAGCTTCATCTCGGGCACGCATACACGACGGTGCTTGCAGATGCACTCGCGCGCTATCACCGGCTCATGGGGGATGAGACCTATCTCCTCACTGGCTCTGATGAAAACACTGAAAAAGTGGTACGCGCCGCCAGAGAAGCGGGGCAGGAGGTGAAGCCGTTTCTTGATGGCATCGTCGGGAACTTTATGTCCCTGTTTTCCTCTCTCGAGAGCTCGTATGACCAGTTCATTCGCACGAGCGACGAGAATATCCATTACCCCGGGGCGCAAGCGCTCTGGAGAAAGCTCCTCGAAGCGGGAGATATCTACCGAGCTTCCTACGAAGGCCTCTACTGCGTGGGACACGAGGCGTTCATCACGGAAAAGGATCTCGTCGACGGCAAATGTCCCGACCATGGCACGGCTCCGGAGAGACTTTCAGAAGAAAACTATTTTTTCAGGCTCTCTCGCTATAGCGGCCGCATTAAAGACCTTATTGAATCCAACGAGCTCGAAATAATACCCGCCTCTCGTCGGGGGGAGATACTTGCTCTTCTCTCGAAGGGACTTTCTGACGTAAGTTTTTCGCGCCCAAGCTCCAAAGTCTCCATCGGTATTCCCGTGCCCGGCGATGCCTCTCAGCGTATGTACGTGTGGTGCGATGCGCTTTCCAACTACATAACCGCGATCGGCTACGGGCGCGATGAGAAGACATTCGCGACATGGTGGCCAGCAGACCTTCACGTCATCGGCAAGGATATTCTGCGTTTCCACGCGGCCATCTGGCCCGCGATGCTCCTCTCTGCGGGGCTTTTACTCCCAAAGCGCATCCTCGTGCACGGTTTTATCACGTCGGGCGGCAAGAAGATGAGCAAAACGCTCGGTAACGTCATCGACCCGCAGGAGCTTATCTCCGAGTATGGCGCGGAAGCGGTTCGTTATTACCTCCTGCGCCACGTATCTCCCTTTGAAGATGGCGATATTACACGAGAGGGGTTTAAAGAAGCGTACAACGCCAACCTGGCAAACGGGCTGGGAAATTTGGTGTCGCGCACGCTCACGATGGCTGCAACGCTCGGCGTAAAACTTTCCCGGCTCCCCTCAGGCGAGGAGATCCTCTCCGTCGAGAACGACTATCGTGAGCATCTCGAGCAGCTTGAGGTTAATCGGGTGCTCGACCGTCTTTTCGGACGAATCGGTGAGCTTGACGCCTATATTCAAGATACTGGGCCGTTCAAGCTCATCAAAACCGAGCCGGAAAAAGCGCGAGAACACCTACGCTACCTTCTCGAAGAACTGGGGGAAATCGCGGTCTTGCTGCGACCGTTTCTGCCGAAAATCGCGAAGACCGTCGAGGATGCGCTCCTCGAAGGTAGAAATCCCGGGGCACTTTTTGTACGAAAAGAATGAGTACGCGCTTTGTCGACATACACTCGCACGTCTCCTTCAAGGAGTTTGAGCGTGACCGTGAGAAGGTTCTCTCCCGTATGCGGGATGCGGATGTTTCGACCATAACCGTCGGTGTCGACCTCGAGAGTTCGCGTCGTGCCGTTGAGCTCGCGAAGCTCTCGCCGGGGGTGTGGGCCGCGGTCGGGTTACATCCCGCGGACAACGCGACGGAGGGATTCGACCCAACAGAGTTTGGAGTCCTCGTCTCGGAGAGTAAGGTGGTGGCGATAGGGGAGTGCGGCCTCGATTTCTATCGGAGGGACGGAGTCGATGAACAAGAGCGCGCGCGGCAGGAGAGAGAGCTGCGAAGACAAATCGATTTTGCCCTCAAACACGATAAGCCGCTCATGGTCCACTGTCGCAGCGCGCATGAGGAAATGCTCTGTCTCCTCGGTGAGTACAAAAAGGAAGCGGGAGACGGCCTTCGCGGCAACATCCATTTCTTCACAAGTTCCGCGGTGATCGCCAAACGATACAACGAGCTCGGTTTTACCGTATCGTTCCCGGGCGTCATCACGTTCGCGCGCGACTATGACGCTGCGATACGAGAAGTTCCGCTTTCCATGATAATGGCTGAAACTGACGCTCCCTTTGCCGCACCGTTGCCGCACCGCGGGAAACGCAACGAACCGAGCTTCGTCGTCGAGACCGTAAAAAAAATCGCAGAACTTCGCGGGGAGCCGCTTCAAAGCGTTTCCACGACCTTGCGCGAAAACGTGGCGAGGGTTTTCGGCTTCTAGAGGGCTCAATTGCGCGCCTCCTGAGGTCGTGGTAGTCTCTACCCACATGGAAAAAGAGACGGACGCCAAAGTCTACGAACTCGGCTACCACCTCCTTCCGACCCTCTCGGAAGGGGATATTGCCCATGAGGTTTCTTCGCTCAAGTCACAGATAGAAAGGCGTGGCGGCGTCATTCTCGCCGAGGAGGCTCCTAAAATGATTGATCTCTCGTACACGATGTCCAAGGAGAACGCGGGAAAGCTTGTCAAATTCAACACGACGCATTTCGGATGGGTGAAATTCGAGATGGCACCTCTCATGGCGGCGGAACTTAAAGCTGATGCTGGGGGAAACTCGAATATTCTCCGCCACCTTCTCATCACTACGGTGCGTGAATCGACTATGGCCCCAAGGCGCATGGTCGCTGGCGTCCGAGAAGTCACACCGACCACGACACTTCGCAAGCTCGTCAAAGAGGAGGCACAAGTTCCGGTCTCCGAGGCGGAACTTGATAAGAAGATCGAAGAGCTCGTCGGCGAAAAAATTTAAATGTATCTCAATAAGGCATTCATTATAGGCAATCTCACCCGCGACCCGGAGTTGCGCTCGCTTCCCTCCGGCGTTCAGGTCGCGAGCTTTTCGGTCGCGACCAATCGCGTGTGGCGCGACAAGGAAGGACAAAAGCAGGAGTCGACTGAATTTCACAACGTGGTAGTCTTCGGCCGTCAGGCGGAGACCGCGGCACAGTACCTCAAGAAGGGAAGCTCAGTCCTCATCGAAGGCCGCCTCCAAACCCGCTCTTGGGAGAGTGAAGGTCAAAAGAAATACCGCACCGAGATAGTGGCCGACCGGATCCAATTCGGCCCACGCAGCGCGGGAGGGGGCGCCGGTACCGTGGCCTCAGAGGGGACCCCTGCTAAAGGGAAGGGAAAAGAGAAGGAAGCCGACGCCATCGAGTACCCGGCGGAAGAAATAAATCCCGACGATATCCCGTTTTAATGCGAATCCATGAAGAAAAACGAAACCCAAGAACTCAAACACATCGATTACAAAGACACCGAGCTTCTCAAGAAGTTTCTTAACCCTCATGGACGCATACTTTCCCGCCGCCGTACCGGCATGAGCGTGAAGAATCAGCGCAAGCTCGCGACCGCGGTGAAGCGCGCCCGCATTATGGGGCTCCTCCCATTCGTCGCGCGTTAGAGACTTCAACAAAAAAACCGGGATATATCCCGGTTTTTTTGTTAGCCCTTGTTGACTCGCTCGACATAGGCGCCAGTCTCCGTGTTGATGCGAATGACATCGCCGGCGTTTATGAACATAGGGACGTCCATGGTGGCCCCCGTTTCAAGGGTCACGACTTTGTAGCCGCCAGTCGCGGTATTTCCTTTTATGTTTGGCGGCGCCTCGGTTACTTCGAGTTCCACCTTAATGGGAAGGTGTACCCCGACGATTTTCTCATCAAAGACGAGCGCTTCGACGATGGTATTTCCCTTAAGGAAGTGCGCCTTTTCGCCGACTGTCGTCTCCGGCAGGGAAAAGCGCTGTGAGGGGTCGGATGGGTCGGAAAACCAATATTCGCCGCGTTTGTTGAAAATATACTTGATCTCGCGCGTGCCGATCTCGGCTTCCTCGGCTTTTTCAGCCTGATGAAAGCTTTTCTCGACGACACGGCCGGAGACGAGTCCCTGAAGCTTGGTCTGATTCACGGGTTTGCGCTGTTGCTTGCGGAAGACGTGCGAGGAGAGCACCTCGTAGGGCTCCCCGTCGAGGATGATAAACCTGCGCGGCGTTATGTCGTTGTATTCGAGCATCGTCATAGTAGGGCGCATCATAGCCAAGTTTCTAGCGCCTGACAATGTGTAACCTTTGGAAGCCACTATGGTTGTCATTGGCGTACGAGGTCGATTATAGTAGCGGAGTGAAGGGGCGGGCCGGTCGCCAGCCCTCTCCCACTCACCCATGGGATTGCTCGATCTTGAAGCACAGGAAGACGATCTTAAAACGCTAGCCGACGAGGAAGTATTGGCGCGTTCGATCCGGCACCCGCAGCTCTTTGAGGTGCTCCTTTCGCGCTATCAGGACGCGTTCGTCCGCAAAGCCGGATCGATAGTCCGGAGCAAGGAAGAGGCCGAGGACATCGTCCAGGAATCGTTCGCGAAGATTTACCTCAATGCGGGGCGCTTCAAGACGGTCGAAGGCGCTTCATTCAAATCATGGGGGTATCGCATCCTCATCAACACGGCGCTCACGCACTACCAGAAGCGCAAGCGCGAGTGGCTTGGGCAGGCGCCGCTCGATCCGGAATTCTACGAAGCCCTTCCGGACACGGTGATGCGCCAGTTCGAAAAGCTCGATGCACGCGAGTATCTCATATCGGTCCTTTCGAAAATGCCCCAGCATCTCTCTCGTATTCTTTCCCTTCATTTTCTCGATGGTAAGCCGCAGAAGGAGATAGCCAAGGAGGAGGGAATGAGCGTCGGGGCCGTAAAGACACGCATCCACCGCGCAAAGAAAGAGTTTAAAAAAATCGCATCCGATTTAGTAGCATAAGACCACTCTTCATGAACAACGCCCTACGCCGTACCATTATGCGCCGCATCTACGCGATCTACGTGCTCCGTCGCGCGACCTCGGCGCGTGCACTGAAGCTCTACGTCATGCTCATCTCAACGGCTGCGGTAGCCTCGCTCGTCTCGATTTCACACGTCCTCGAAAACATGCCTTCGCTCCTCAACGTGCGCGCAACGCTCACCTTTATGGCCTCAGCATTCCTCAACACCGGCACGCTGGTTCAGCTTCTCCTTGTCGTTTTCCTCGGTGCACTTATTGCACTCGGGCTCGAAGTGTTCCGAAAAACCGAATACGCCCGGGTGCGCATATAACAAAACGACCGCCTCTTCGGCGGCAATTTTGTTACTCCTCGGAGGCTTCGGAGGGTTTCACCGCGCCCTCCCCGGCCTTAAGCTTTTTCTTTATTTCTTTGAGTATTTCGCCCGCGATTTTTTTGTTTTCCCGCAGGAAGGTGCGTGTCGCGTCGTAGCCGCGCCCGAGCTTTACCTCGCCGAACGCGTAGGAGCTACCGGACTTCTCGACGACGCCGAGGCTCTCGCCAAGCGCGATAAGTTCTCCTTCGCGGGAAATCCCTTCGTTATACATAAGGTCGAACTCGGTCGATTTAAACGGCGCCGCGACCTTGTTTTTGACGACCTTGACGCGCACCCGACCTCCCATCACCTCATCGCCCTTCTTGATCTGGGCAATGCGGCGGATATCAAGTCGCACCGACGTGTAGAACTTTAGCGCTTTACCGCCGGGCGTCGTTTCCGGATTGCCGAACATGACCCCGATTTGCATACGTATCTGGTTTATGAAAACGACGATCGTCTTCGATTTCGCGACAATGGCGGTGAGTTTCCGGAGGGCCTGGCTCATGAGACGTGCCTGTTTGCCCACATGCGACTGTCCCATGTCCCCCTCGATCTCGTCCTTGGGCGTAAGCGCCGCCACGGAGTCTATGACAATGACGTCTATCTTTCCGCTTCGCACGAGGCTTTCGGCGATCTCAAGAGCTTGTTCTCCGGTATCGGGCTGGCTAATGAGGAGTTCCGCCGTATTAACCCCAAGACGCTTTGCGTATTCTGGATCCATCGCGTGTTCTGCGTCTATGAAAGCGCAGACACCGCCTTTCTTCTGAGCTTCGGCGACGACGTGGAGGGAAAGCGTCGTCTTACCCGAGGATTCCGGGCCGAATATTTCGATAATACGGCCTCGAGGGAGGCCGCCGATGCCGAGCGCCCAATCGAGCCCAATGGAGCCAGTCGAAATGGCGTCGGTGTCGACCTTGGGTCGCTGTCCGAGTCTCATAATGGATTCCTCGCCGAACTTCGTCTTGATGGCTTTAAGAGTGTTCTCGATGGTCTCGCCGCTCACCTTAACGTCCCTCTCTTTCTTTTCTTTAAGTGCCATACACGCGCCTAGTACTAGAGTTGGTAATAAAAAACGGAAGAACTATTGGTAGACCAGCTCGAGCGTCTTGGTCACGGTGCGCCCGTATCGGTCCCGAGCTTTGAGGGTCATTATAGTATAGCCGTACGGCGCCAACAATTTCTCTGAGAATGCCCCGGATTCATCGGTGAATATTTGCGCCCCATTGAGGGAGAGGTAACTTACATTGTGGGCGTGCCCGCGTATTTCGACGTAGGGGTCGGAGAGCGTTGACCCATTCGTGGGAGACTCTATGACAATTTGGGGCCCTACAATGAGGTTTTCCGTGCGAAAGAAGGTATAGCCGAAGAGTGTGAGGACGAAAAGCACGGCGATACCGATCGAGAGATAGGAGCGCAGTGCGCGGCGCCTCATACGTCTTCGCCACCCTCTTCACCCTCTTTGCTTCCGGAAGCGCCGAGCACTTCGCGCGGCTTGCTTCCGTCCGCAGGCCCGATGACGCCGCGCTCTTCGAGTATGTCCATGATGCGTGCGGCGCGAGAGTAGCCGATACGAAGCTTGCGCTGAAGGTAGCTCGTCGAAGCCTTGCCGGCTTCTTCGACGATTTGTTTTGCCTCTTGATACATGTCGTCGTCTATCTCCTCATCTTCGAACGCGGGGGAGAGGCCAACGCCCTTACTTTCATCGCTAAATTGTATTTCGTCCGAGATAAGGTCCGCATAGTTGTCCTTGAGATACTTGGCGACCTTTTTCACCTCGGACTCCGAGAGATAGGGAGCCTGGAGGCGTACCGGCTTGCCCATATCGCCGGAGAGATAGAGCATGTCTCCTGCGCCGAGGAGCTTTTCCGCACCGGAGCCGTCGAGAATGGTGCGCGAGTCGATCTGGGAGGCGACTTGAAGTGCGATGCGGGCCGGAACGTTCGCCTTAATGAGGCCCGTGATGACGTTCACCGACGGTCGCTGCGTGGAGAGAATGAGGTGAATACCGACCGCGCGGCTCATCTGGGCGAGACGCACGACCGCGGCTTCAAGTTCGCGCGGGTAGGTCTGCATGATATCGGCGAGTTCATCGATGATGACGATGATGTAGGGCATGGTCTCGACCGGAGCATCGTCATTTCCATGGGTTTTTTCGAGGGCAGGCGCGAGGACGTTTTTGTGGTAGGAGTCTATGTCGCGCGCACCCTCGGCTTCAAGAATGTTGTAGCGCCGCTCCATTTCTTTTCCGGCCCATTTGAGGGCGAGAATGGTCTTTTTCGGATCAGTGATGACGGGGGTGAGAAGGTGGGGGATGTTGTTGTAGAGAGTGAGCTCGACGCGCTTGGGATCGATCATGATGAACCGGAGTTGCTCGGGGGAATTTCTATAGAGCAATGAATTTATGAGCGCATGGATAGTCACGGACTTGCCCGAGCCGGTGGCTCCCGCGATAAGAGCGTGAGGCATTTTAGCCAAGTTAGCGAGGATGGGGGAGCCAGCGATATCGCGGCCGAGTGCAAGGAGAAGCGGCTTATCCGACGAGGTAAATTCCGTCGAAGAAAGGAGTGTCGCGAAGCCGACGGTAGCTTTCGTCGAGTTCGGTACTTCGATGCCAACAAGCGACTTTCCAGGAATGGGCGCTTCGATGCGCACCGGATGAGCGGCGAGGGCGAGCTCAAGGTTGTTCTGGAGCGAAACGATCTTACTGAGGCGCACACCCTCGGCGGGTTTTAGCGCGTAGCGAGTGACCGTCGGTCCGATGGAGACCTCGTCCATTTCAACGCTGATACCGAAGTTCTGGAAGGTACGCTTGATTATGTTTGCGTTTGCTTTGATGTCGCCAACACCAGGCTTACCCTTGTCACGTTCAAAAAGAGACAGTGGCGGAGGAATATATGCACCGCGCATGCGAGAGCGAAAACCGGCGGGGGCAGGGGAGTCAGGAACCAAGGGAGATTTGGTGATTCTCGGTTCCACCTCGTCCTCCTCTTCGTCCTCATTAAGCTCTTCCTCGTCTTCTTCGACATCTTCCTCTTCGCCGTCCTGATAACTCGTTATGGCCGGTTCATCGATGTCTTCGCTCTTCCGCCTGAATAGTCTGACGGTCGCAAGCCAGCCAGGCATTCGCAGGATGAATTTAAGCTCAAAAAGGATGAAGAAGGATATCAGAAGAAGCGTTACGAGGATCGCTACGGTAGCCGGAAGATCGAAGAGGTCTTGTAGCGGAGATGATATGAGGTTTCCTACCTCTCCACCACGGCTTTTAGCGACGGTGTCGACGAGGCCAAGCGCGGAAAAGAAGAGGAGAAGCGCTCCGGCGATTTTGAGGAGGCCGACTTCCCGCTCCAGGGGACGCACCAAGATAACGCCAAGCGTGAGCGTAAGTATGGGTACAAGGTAGTAACCGAGCCCAAAAAGATAGCTTATACCGCTATAAAGAGCGCGACCGCCGATACCGGCCATGTTGTTAGCCGCAAGAATGCATAGAGCAGTCGCGGCAAAAAGGAGGACTGCAACGACACCCCGTTTCGTTTCGCTCGGAAGAGTGGAAAAAGACGACCAAAATCGAGGTTTTTTCTCCTTCCGAGCCATGGTGGGCACATAATAGCACGCACGCTGAGCCTCTCAGGCCGCCCCGGAGCGGGTGTAGAGGAACCCACGGCTAAAGTAAGAGGTAGAAAACGGTTTTTGACGATCGTCAATTGAATCAACTTTAAAGACACACGTATACTGTAGGCTACAGGGAAGGTCCGATAGTTATAAAAGACATATATTGGACACAATGAGACAAGAAAAAATTAATCCTTTTTGGACAAAATCAGACATTAATATTGTCTCAGAATCCAAATCTTTTAATCAAGGAATCTTATACGCTCTACAAAAAGGACAGAAACTATCTTCTGCTGTTCATCTTGTAACGGACCGTTTAGGTCATAGTGAGCCTTTGCGATCGTCGCTTCGGTCATCCAGTATTTCCATCCTACACGCCATAGCAGACCTTTTTGCTGGGAACGCTCTCGAACTTGTCCGTGTCGAAGGTCTCATGGTGGGCATCATTTCGTATCTAACAGTCGCTGAAGGCTCTCGCTCTATTAGCTCCGCCAATGTCGCTGTTTTGCGCAACGAATACGAGGCGCTTCGACAGCTTCTCGGGCGCGTTTCTTCGCTCGAGCGCTCCGCGATCCTTGCCGAAGCCCTTATTCCGGAGGGACGCCTTGATCAAAAAATGCTCAGTGGTGGACAGTCGCACACCAGACGCAGTAAAAAAGACATTTCTAATGGACATAGCAATGTCTCATTGACCGATTCAACCGCTACACAGCGCTTAGATCGCAGGAGGATTGTTTTGGATTTACTGTCCAAAAACCAAAGAATAACCATAAGAAACTTAGCAACAGCCATTACGGGTGTCAGTGAGAAAACCCTTCAGCGCGAACTTATAGCCATGGTCCAAGAGGGTGTCCTTAAAAAAGAAGGCGAGAGACGCTGGAGCTCGTATTCATTGTCCGTTACCGAGGTGCCGACCCCGGGCACACCTTGAGTTACCAGAGTTATCACATTTTTAAGTTGCCACATTTTCACCTTGTGCGCCCCTCCTTCCACCCTTTAGGGTCCCCGAAGGCCTTAAGCTCTCAAAGGAACCTAAACCTGCCTAAAAATTGACATCGTATCCAAGTATTGCGCCATTTTTTAGAGGAAATGTTCATTGACCGGTGCCGTCTTCTTGTGTATGCTCCGCGCTGCGTGGAAAACGGCCAAAAAAGACCAATCTGTGGGCTTTTTTGGCGTTAGTTATCCACATTGTCCGTTTTGATGCGCAAAAGTAGCGCGTCTATAATAGGCGGAGCTCTGGGAGTGTGTTTTTCTTGGAATTAACTGAGTTATTTCAGAACTTTTGAGGAAAATGAACCGGGGTGCACGGAAGGACGTTGACAATTTCATATACCGAAAAACTCGTTTCTTCAAAAAATGAGGGCTCTGCCCTCGTGCTTCAGTTTACCGCAACTCTTTATTCCTCCTCGGCTGAATACATACAGAACAACCACCTCTCTTCGCCACTAGTTCTCTAGCTTCCGGGTCGATACCACGGGGGTAGGGAAATAGTACAAAAGTGATTATCAACCGTGACCGAGTGCCGAAAGCACTTCATGCAAAGGTCACTCCTCGCGCGCTTCATGGGGTCGACTCCTGTGAGTCTCGCGAATCGCCCGTTCACACGGGCATTAACAGTAACCATTACGTTATGAATTCCAGCATTACAAACAAAGCCGTGATGAAAATTGCGGCGGTTGCAGTTGCTGTCGGGATGGCTATCGCGCTCTTCTCGTTCGTGACCTCGCCTGCACAGGCAGCGGCACTTACGCAGAGCCAGATCCAGTCAATCCTCTCGCTCCTCCAGTCCTTCGGGGCCGACCAAGCGACGATCAACAATGTCAACGCTTCGCTTCTTGGTCTCCCGACCACGGGCGGCACGACCGGCGGCACGACTACCTCAGGCGCCGCTGTCTGCCCGTACACCTGGTCTCGCAGCCTCACCGTCGGTTCCTCGGGAGCGGATGTTAAGGCCCTTCAGCAGTTCCTAAACTCGAAAGCGGCGACTCAGGTTGCAGCATCGGGTTCGGGTTCTCCCGGCAATGAGTCCACCTACTTCGGCAGCAAAACGGCAGCAGCGCTCGGCAAGTACCAGACCGCCAACGGGATAGCTCCGGCGGCCGGCTACTTCGGTCCTAAGACCCGCGCAGCTGTGAACGCCGCATGCACGACCGGCACGACCGGCGGCACCGGCACGACCGGCGGCACAGGCACCACAGCAGGAACCATCATGGTCTCAGGCGGAGCCCAGCCGGCGAACTCGCTGGCGCCAACGAGCGCAGTGCGTGTTCCATTCACGAACTTCACGATCACGAACAACAGCGGCGCTCCGGTCACCGTAAACGGTGTCACGGTCCAGCGCACAGGACTCGCAGCTGATGCGGCCTTTGCAAGCGTCGTACTTGTCGACAGCAACGGTCTCCAGATCGGCAACACCCAGACCTTCGACAGCAATCACAATGCGACGGTCGGCGGAACCTTTACGGTCCCGGCCGGAACGTCGAACTACACGATTGCGGGTAACATGGGCTCAAGCCTCGGCAGCTATGCCGGTCAAGTAGCCGCGATCTCCGTAGTCGCAGTTAACACTACTGCCACGGTTTCAGGTGCTCTCCCGATCACGGGTGCGGCAAATACGGTCAACGGAACCCTCAGCCTCGGTTCGGTCACGACAGCGATTTCTTCGCTTGACCCGAACGCGGCCACTACCAAGAACATCGGCGCAACCGCTGTTCGCTTCACAGGCGTTCGCTTCACCGCGGGTTCAGCAGAAGATCTCAAACTCTTCTCCATCCGCTTCCGCATCAACGGTTCTGCTTCGATAAGCGATGTCGGCAACCTTGTCGCGGTAATCAACGGCACAAACTACCCGACGGTAGTCTCTGCTGACGGACGCTATGTGACCTCGTCCTTCCCGGGCGGTATCCTCGTTCAGAAGGGCTTCTCGATTGATGTTGTCCTCCAGGGCGACCTCACAGGCAACAACTCTGCCGGTCGCATCGCCGAGTTCGACGTCGACAAGACCTCGGATGTCTACTTCGTGGGCCAGCTCTATGGCTACGGCGTTGCGATGGCAGCGGGTTCTGGTACGGTCTCGACGGCTTCAACGCACGCGACGACCTACACCAGCGGTCAGCCAGTCTTCCAAGGCTCAACGGTAACGATCAACGCAGGTACGGTGACGACCATCCAGAATGCAACCTCGGTCGCTTCACAGAACATTCCGGTTAACGTCCCCAATACGGTTCTCGGCGGGTTCGTCACGAACTTCGCAGGCGAGCCAGTTACGGTCTCCGGCATGAAGTTCAACGTCACCTCCACTGGTACGACGTCAGTGAGCGAAATCACCAGCGTGTCGATCGTTGACCAAAACGGCGCAGTCGTTGCTGGTCCGGTAGATGCGTCCGCTTCGATCGTCAACTTCACGAGCTCGGTAACCTTCCCGGTTGGCTCGCGCACCTACACCCTCAAAGGTAAAATCCCTTCGACGGGATGGCCGAGCGGCTCTACCGTTGTCCTCAACACGACTCCGTCGAGTTGGACGAGCCCAACGGGCCAGGTAACGGGTAACTCGATCACGATCTCGACGACCAACTTCACGATGAACACGATGACGGTTCGTACGCTAGCCCTCGGTGTAACCGCGGCTGCTACCCCGGCATCGCAAAACGTCGTTGCGGGAAGCCAGAATGTGCTCTTCAGCAACATTCAGCTTGACGCAGCGAGCTCGTCGGAAGACGTCCGCCTTTCCTCGCTTGTGGTGAGGGAGAGCGGCACCGGCGCCGTAGGAAACCTCAGCGGTTGTCAGCTCTTTGACGGAGCAACTCCCCTTAACACGGGAAGCAACACGCTCAACACGGTCGCTGCGGGCGCCAACACCATTACCCTCGACAATGCGATCACCATTGCGAAGGGAACGGTCAAGACCCTCGGGCTCCAGTGCAATCTCTCGAGCGCCGCGACTGCTGCCACAACCTACATCTTCGGTGTAAACTCCGGCGACACGATCACCTACACGGGTGTTCAGTCGGGCAACTCGCTTACCGTCCTTCCGACCACCGGAAACAGCGGTACGCTCACAGTGTCCTCGAGCGCCTCGGTTACGCTCAACGTAGACCCATCCTCGCCATCCTACGCAATCAATGCGGCTGGTACGACGGGCGTTACGGTCGGCGTATTCCGCATCCGCTCAGCTAACGAATCGTTTAACCTCATCAAGCTCGGCCTTACGGCAGCTGCAAGCTCGCTCGGCAAGACTGGTGCAGGTAACACGTCGACTGCCGCGGGTGACCTAACCCAGCTCTACATCTACAGCGGTTCGACGCTCCTTGGTACGGCAACCCTCACGGGCGCCAACACCATTGCGACGTCGACGCTCATCTCGCCCTTCACGGTGACTCGCGATACCGACATTCCGCTCACCATCAAAGCGGACATCGCCGGCATCAGCGTAAGCGCACCGACCGGCGTCGGCGATCTCATTGAGGTCGACCCGAGCAGCTTCGAAGGCACCGGCGCTTCCTCTGGCCAGACGGTCAAGGGTAGCGGCTCAAGCACGACCGCTGGGGTGCGCTTCTTCAAGAGCTACCCAACGCTCTCGCTCGACAGTCTCCCATCGTCAGGTGTAGCGGACGGTCGTCTCATGCGATTCAAAGTGACGGCTAACAGCGCAGGACCTGTCGGAGTTGCGAAGTTCGCCTTCTCGTTCGCGACGACCTCGATGAACATCTCGAACGTATCGCTCTACGGCTTCACGGACAGCTCGTACTCGCAGGCCATCTCTGGTCAGGGCACCGGCGGCCAAGTTGGAGCAACGATCGCAACGCCTACGCAAGGCGCGACGCAGGTCTTCCAGCCGACCCCGAACGCTGTTCAGGTCCCGTCGGGCCAGACCTACTACTTTGAGCTTCGTGGTACGGTGACGGGTACGGCAACAACCTACTCGGCAGTCACGACCCTCAAGAGCGATACGGCCTACCAAACGAACCTCACCTCCGGCTTCCAGGTCGCAACGTCAGGAATTGCCACAAGCTCAAGCAACTTTGTCTGGGCAGGCAACTCGACAACGACCGCAAGCCTCTGGGATGGAACCAATGGTACGGTCGACTTCAGCAACGGCTACTCAATTCCGGGACTTCCGTCTGCGGGGTTGATTCAGGCTCGTTCGAACTAACCTCCTGGTTAGCTTCGTCGGAGACAACGACGAAACACAAAACCCCACTCATATGAGTGGGGTTTTGTGTTTCGTGCCTCTGGTGTATTCTAGCGTAATGAATTTGAAAAACTCGCGAGCACTCGCGATTGGAGTTGCCTTTGCGCTCCTCATTCTCGGAGGTTTTGTGTTCTTTCGATCCCCCTCCAGCGATACCGCCCAGTCCACAAGCACTCCAACGATAGATTTTTCCACGTCGACCCAGGGCCTTACCACCTCCGGCGACAGTTATACCGTTTCGGTGATCCCTACGACTAAACTCCCTCCAACGCCTCAAATAAACCGGCCACTCACCCTTTCCGCCTCGTTCTCTCAAGACCAGAAAGATGCAATTCAAAAGGCCGCAGGCCAGTTTGAGCAAATGCTCGTTAAAAACCCGCAGGATGCCGGCGCGTGGACGAGCCTCGGGACGGTGCGCAAAATTGCTGAAGATTATGAAGGGGCCCGGATCGCATGGGAATATGTCACGGCGCTGGCACCAAAAAATGCGACACCGCTGTATAACCTTGCTGACCTCTACACGAACTTCCTTAGAGACTATGCAAGAGCAGAAGGTTACTACAAAAAAGTAATTGCGCTTAACGCAGCTGACACCAATGCGTACCGCGGTCTTTTTCAGCTGTATTCGACTCTGTACAAGAGGGGGGCAGGCGCACCGGAGGACATCTTAAAACAGGGAATTATCGCTGCACCCGACACCATTGATCTGCGGATCATTCTTGCGCGCTACTACAAGAGCCTCGGGCGCATGGCGGATGCCGCTGCGGCGTACAGCAATGCCTATGCGACGGCGGTGCGTCTTGGGAAGACTGATCTTGCGCAGGAGATTAAAGCGGAAGAGGCAACGCTGTAGCGGCATGAATATACGCTCCTTCACGCTCTTGAAAATTCCTCCAATTGCCCTTGTTCTCGCGGGGCTTTTTGCGGGTTTTTTCCTGCACATTGGTTTTGTTTCGCTGGCTCCTGCTCTCGGTCAAGAACAGGTTGAACCATCTATCCGGCAAACGGGGAAGTACTCTCTCATATCGCCGCTCCTTTTGTGCCCGACCTATGAAAACAATGACTTGGCACAAACCACGTCACTACGGAGCGAGATCGAACATTATATAGACGAGCAGGTTTCGGCGGGGAAAGTCGATAAGGTCTCGGTGTACGTGCGAGGACTTAAAGGTTCATGGCTTGGTATCGACGAAAACGAACCGTTCGCACCTGCAAGCCTGCTCAAGGTTCCGCTCATGATCGCCTATTTTAAGAAGGCCGAAACCGACCCGAGCATTCTTACGAGGGTAGTCACCTACGACGGTTCATTCGATGACAACGCGAAGGAACAATTTCGCTCTCCCAACGAACTAAAACCAGGCAATTACCAAATCATCGATCTTATTCAGGCGATGATTGAAAATTCGGATAACAATGCGACCCATCTTCTCGATGAAAACATTGATCTCAAAACGCTTGCGGAAGTGTATACTGACCTTGGACTCACCCTGCCCTATGCCGATAGCCCAACGGTCACCATTATCTCAGCAAAGCAGTATTCATATTTCTTCCGAGTCCTCTACAACGCAACCTATTTGACCCCTGAATATTCGCAAAAGGCGATGGAGTTTCTTACGGCACCGGATTTTACCCAGGGGATCAAGGCAGCGGTGCCCCAAGACATCAAGGTGGCACAAAAGTTTGGGGAGCGCACGGTTTTCACTCCCGCGGGAGATATCGTCGAGCGGAACCTCCATGACTGCGGCATTGTGTATGCTAAGGAAAATTCGTACCTTATATGTATTATGACCAAGGGAAAGGATTTTTCGGACTTAGCCACGACCATTCAAAATATCGCGAAACTGGTGTATAATCGGACAACCGAAATCGCCCAATGAGAATCGGATTTTTGGACTTGGTTTTCCCGGGTATACTAGTGGGGAAGACAAGCGATGTTCAATACGTCTTTTTTTAAGTTTTTGTTCGGATTTGCGCTCATCCTTCTTCTCTCCTTCGGCGTCATCTTTGTCGTCGGTTATCTCGATGAGAGCAAAGCTCTGCGACAGGAAGCGGCGGCAGCAAAGGCGTTTTTACGTTAATATACGGGCATGTACCAAGATGACCAGGGGTTCTGGAACTTTATCTTCACGCTCTTTTTTGGCGTCGTTTTCTTTGGGCTTGGCTACATCCTCTACAAGATCGACCTTTTGCCTGTCTCCGTTTCTTTGTTCGATGCGATACTCATCGCGCTCGCGACGTTCCGCGCGACACGTCTCTTCGTCTACGACAAAATAACCCAGTTCGTCCGGGACTGGTTTTTGGATAAGGAGATAGGACAGACCGAGGAGGGGGAGTACGTCATCGTGCGGGAGAAGCCCGCCCATGGGCCGCGGCGCACCATCGCCGAGCTCCTCGCGTGTCCGTGGTGCTTCGGGATCTGGGCGGGTCTTTTCATCTGCTTCTTCTACTTCCTCACTCCCTTTGCGTGGTTCCCGATTTTTGTCCTTGCCATCTCCGCGGTCGGTACCCTCTTCCAGCTTCTTGCCAATATGGTCGGCTGGCGCGCAGAGCGCCTCAAGCAGGAGGCGGGGGAGGGCGAGACATTTGACTCCTCCTCGCTTCCTCGCTAATATCAGCCCACCTGGCCTCAAGGACCGCAGGGCCCCTAAGAAAGGGATAATCCGACAGGTACCTGCGCAGTGGTCGAACTCAGCCGGGATTAACTGGCCTTTTTTATTTCTAAAAATGGCAATCAGCAAAAAGAAGAAAGGCGATGTCCTCAAGAGAGTTGAGGAAATCGCTAAAAACGCGGAATCTATCGCGTTCGTCCACTTCAAGGGACTCACAGTCGCGGACACGACCGCGATGCGCAGGACGCTCCGCAGCGCGGGGATAGGCTATACCGTCGCAAAAAAGACGCTTGTGCGCAAGGCCCTTGAAAAAGGGAAGTACGAAGGAGAAATGCCCAAGCTCGAAGGAGAGATAGCCCTCGCCTATGGCGCGGACGCTGTCGCCCCCGCGCGCGAGGTCTTTCAGTTTGCGAAGAAGTTCAAGGAAAATCTCGCGATCGTGGGGGGTATCTTTAAAGGTGCGTTCAAAGGAAAGGAAGAGATGATGGCTATCGCCACCATTCCCCCGACACCAGTACTTCATGGAATGTTCGTCAATCTTATCAACTCGCCGATTCAGCGCTTCGTGATCGCTCTCAACGAGATTGCGAAGGCTAAATCCGCCTAAGGCGGATCGCCTAAAGAATCGGCTTGCCCGAGCGCGTAGCGCTTTAGGGCTTAACTACAAAATCTATGGCAGATGAAACAGTAGTCACCGCAGAGGCAGTTGAAGTCCCTGCAAAGTTCCAGAAACTCATATCAGAGATCGAGACCATGTCGGTCCTCGATCTCCACGAGCTCGTAAAGACGCTTGAGAAGAAATTCGGCGTCTCGGCGGCGGCGGTCGCGGCTGCGGCAGCACCAGGAGCAAGCGGCGGCGAGGCAGCAGAAGAAAAATCCCTCTTCATTATCGAGCTCACCGATGGGGGCGCTCAGAAGATTCAGGTCATCAAGGTGGTCAAAGAAATTCTTGCGCTCGGACTCAAAGAGGCGAAGGACCTCGTCGACGGCGCCCCTTCCAAACTTAAGGAAGGCGTCAAGAAAGAAGAGGCAGAAGAGATCAAAAAGAAAATTGAAGCGGCTGGAGGAAAAGTGACACTAAAATAACAAAGTTATTTTCGAGCACTTTTCGACCGGAACGCCCGCAGGCTGAGCCTAGCTAGGCTCAGAAGTGAGGTGGGGCCGTGGGTTTCTATGAGCGACGGCGAATAGAAAACACGTGGCGAAGTTACGCTTTCGTACAAAAACCCCGCGCTGCGGGGTTTTTGTACCCACACCACAAAAATCGCCCCACCGGGGCGATTTTTGCTTGCGCCTGGGGAAGAGCTCTATGCTAAAATTACTCCATGGAAATCCTCGGTAAACTCTTCGGCTCGGGAGCTCGCGTGAAAGTAATCCGTCTCTTTGTCTTCAATCCCCGCATCGTCTACGAGCTGGGCGATATCGCATCGCGTACGAAAGTGCCCGAGAAGATAATCCGCGTCGAGGTGAATCTTCTTCGGGCAGCGGGGCTCATCAAGAGCAAAACATTCTACAAGGACGTCATTGAGAAAAAGGGAGGCAAGAAGATCGAAGTGCGCCGACGCGTGAAGGGAATTGTGCTCGAAGAGCGCTTCCCATACCTTCAAGCGCTCGGCAGCTTCCTCCTTAACACCTCACCGGTGAAGGAAGCCGATATCATGAAGCGCCTCTCGGGAGTGGGGAAGCTCAAGTTCGTCGTCATCGCGGGCATTTTTCTCAAGGATTTCGACAGCCGCGTCGATATTCTCATCGTCGGCGACGCTTTGAAGCGTCGCATTCTCGAGCGTGCCATCCGCCGGCTCGAGAGCGAGATAGGCCGAGAGATCCGCTACGCGGTTTTCTCGACGAGCGATTTCAAGTACCGCCTCTCCGTCTACGACCGTCTGGTGCGTGACGTGCTCGACTACCCGCATCGCGCCGTCGTCGATCGATTCGGTCTCAGCGAGTCTACTCTGCAGCAGACATCAAAATAAGGCCCAAGAAAGCCCTCGTTAGCGACTCGCATTTCCACACGTTCGTTCATTGCGCCGTTTCGCAGGTGCTAAAATGAAGATACACCGCAGTTCGATTACAACACGCGCGCGGAGCGTCGTTTCGCGCCACCATTAGCAACTACTTAAGTACGGATACACATGCTTCTTAATACGTGGGCTACGGTACTCACTCAGTCATTCCAGGAACTTTCCGCAGGAGTGATCAGCTACATACCGAGCCTCATCGTCGCTCTGGTCATCTTCATCATCGGATGGCTCGTGGGCGCAGGCCTTGGTCGCATCGTCGCACAAATTGTGCGCGCGGCGCGCGTCGACCAGGCCCTCAAGTCGGCTGGTTTCGATGAAGTGCTCTCTCGTGCGGGCTTTTCACTCGACTCGGGAGCCTTCCTCGGGGGTCTCGTGAAGTGGTTCGTCATTGTCGTCTTCCTCGTCGCCTCCCTCGAGGTGCTCGGCCTCACTCAAGTCAACGCATTCTTGCGTGATGTGGTGCTCTCCTACCTCCCGCAGGTGATCGTCGCGGTCCTGATATTGTTGGTGGCCGCTGTCATTGCGCAGGTCGTGCAATCGCTCGTCACAGGGGCCGCCAAAGCCGCCGAAATGCACTCGGCCCGCTTCCTCGGCACGATGGCTCGTTGGTCCATCTGGATCTTCGCGGTGCTTGCCGCACTTGATCAGCTCCAGGTCGCGACCGCGTTCGTCCAGACTCTCTTCACGGGTGTCGTCGTCGCGATCGCGCTAGCGCTCGGCCTCTCCTTCGGTCTCGGAGGGCAGGCAGCTGCGGGTCGCTACATCGATCGCGTGCGCGAAGAGATCGCCGCACGAGGAAAATAGTCGCCAACATCTCTAATGCAAAACCGCCTGCGATGCAGGCGGTTTTGTGTTTGACGCGACAATGGACCGCTTTTACAATGCGATAAGAAGCATCGCACGGGGCGATGTAGGCAGGAGAAACGAAATGCTAGGCAGTTTCCTTGGAGGGCTGTTCGGCCTCGAGCCGACACCAAACATCGTAGATATTCTGGCAGATAGGCGCGTGGGCCAGGGTATGGAGTTTCTCGACCGCACTTACGGTCGCGGCAACTGGGAAGGCATCGTCAATCGGCGTCTTCTCGACATTCAGTACGACTCGGTTTGCATGATGGGACAGCTCGAAGGCAGCTACAATCGGCAGCTCGAGTCTGGCGGCGTGCTCCACGACGTCAACCCTGTCTCGCTCGCGTTCATGGAAGACAATCTCATCCCATTTGGCGCCCTCACGCGGGCCTGGGATCGAGCGCTTGCGAGGCGCACTCACGAGTTCTACACCGAACTTCAAGGCGAGCGACAAGGGTCCTTGGCGTTGGCCTAAGGATCTCGCTGAATCTTGCTCGCGCGCAGGGTCGCCCCCAAGGCGGCCCTTTTCCTTGGTGTTTTCTCAGTACAGCCTCGGTTTGACAAGGTAGGGCTCTCCGGCATATACTCTCCCCACGTGTATGAATTATTCGATCAGCTTTAAAAGCAAGCGGCGGGGGTAATTCCGTGTATACGGTTAGCCAACGGTCCGCTTCAGAGCGGATTTTTTACTTCCTAGCGAAGTGAGAGAAACGAGAATCGCATTCTCATTTCCGGACGAGCGAAGGAAGCATGGAGCGAAGTTCCATAATTCAAGAGCACGTGTGAGTCTTTGAAAACTGCATTCCATCAAAACATCGTATCCCATGTGCGAAAATTGGGGTCTTTGGGTGTTTGAGGTGGGAGAATCGCGTGACCCAAATCACGTGATTCGAACCTCGTTTCTTCGAAGGAGAATCGAGGTGGGTAATGTAAAGTAATCAAAATCAATCAAACAATTGTGGTTTGCAGGTTTCCGGACAGGAAACCTAAGAGCATAGGGCGGATGCCTTGGCTTTGAGAAGCGATGAAGGACGTAGCCTAGCTGCGATAAGCTTCGGGGAGGTGCTAAGCAACCTTTGATCCGGAGATCTCCGAATGAGGAAACTCTCTCATCTACGATGAGAATCCACACGTATGTGTGTGATGCGCACCCAGGGAAGTGAAACATCTCAGTACCTGGAGGAAGAAAAACCAATAACGAATTTTTCATATGTGTGACGTCTCTGCGTCCCACGTATGAGAAATTCTTGGAATTCCCTTAGTAGCGGCGAGCGAAGAGGGATGAGCTCAAACCTATTCTCGCAAGAGAGTGGGGGTTGTAAGGCAGAGACGTTGCATTTATGCAAGAGAAGTTACAAAAGTCATTGTTAGTGGAATTCGCTGGAACGCGAAACCCCAGGGGGTAACAGTCCCGTACACGAAAATGATGACTCTTCTTTGTTTCTGTTCTTGAGTAGCCCAAGACACGGTTAGCTTGGGTGAACCTGCCGGAACTGACCGGTAAAGCTAAATATTCTCAAAGACCGATAGTGAACTAGTACCGTGAGGGAAAGGTGAAAAGAAGCCCGGTGAGGGCAGTGAAATAGACCTGAACCCCTATGCTTACAAGGAGTGGGAGCCTGGGAGGGTACAAGCATCGAAGCATGTTCGACAGGGTCAATGCGTCCGCAACGACCCATCGGCTAGTCTTGGGTGCTTCTATCCTTCCGGGTGACCGCGTGCCTATTGAAGAATGAGCCGGCGAGTGTATGCGCGTTGCGAGGCTAAGTCCTTTGTCGGACGAAGCCGTAGCGAAAGCGAGTGTGAATAGCGCGACTAAGTAGCGCGTATACGACCCGAAGCCAGGTGAGCTACCCATGAGCAGGGTGAACCACTCCGAAAGGAGTGGGGAGGCCCGAACCGGTATGTCGTTCAACGCATTCGGATGACTTGTGGGTTGGAGTGAAAAGCTTATCGAACCTGGTAATAGCTGGTTCTCTCCGAAACAGCTTTTGGGCTGGCGTGTGGTTTATAGAACGGGGGTAGAGCACTGGAAGGATTGAATAGGGCGAAAGCTCGTCAATCCTATCAAACTCCAAATACCGTTCTCCACTACCACGCAGTTAGACTCCGGGGGCTAAGCTCCGGTGGTCAAAAAGGGAAGAGCCTAGATCTCAAGTTAAGGTCCCAAAATCAACGCTCAGTGCATCTTAAGGAGGTGAAATTTCTCTGACAATGAGGATGTTGGCTTAGAAGCAGCCATCATTTAAAGAAAGCGTAACAGCTCACTCATCGAGAGATCTTGCGCCGGAAATAATCGGGGCTTAAGCGTTGTACCGAAACTGAGGGTGTTGTGTGTTTCGTTGAGGAAAGTACAAAAGAGGTGAAGCCATGTTGGAAGACGACTGGTTTGCAATCTACGTCATTGCGGTCGCGGTCTGGTCAATGTTTGGACCTATACCGTTCATCTATAACGACGAAGAAGACTAATAGCCGAGGAGCCATCCTCGGCTCCTCAACGAAACACATAACGCGGTAGGAGAGCGTTCGCATCCGCCATGAAGCGCGAGGGTAACTGAGCGTGGAGCGTTGCGAAGTGAGAATGCCGGCACGAGTAACCACAATGGGGGTGAGACTCCCCCACGCCGAAAGACCAAGGTTTCCTTGGCGATGAAGATCAGCCAAGGGTTAGTCGGTCCTAAGGGGATGGCGAAAGCCGTACCTAATGGATGCATGGTTAATATTCCATGACCTTGTGTTTGTGCGATGAGAGGACGAAGGGTTGTACTATGCGCATCTTATTGGATTGGTGTCTGGGGTGTGAGGATGACTTCTAGGAAAATCCGGGAGTCGCAAGTCCGAGCATCACGGGGAGATCCTCTACGGAGGATTTACGCATGGGAGCACGCTTCCAAGAAAAATCTCTAAGCATAACAAACACGAGACCGTACCGTAATCCGACACAGGTGGTCAGGTCGAGTAGACCAAGGCGAACAGGTGATTGATCCTCAAGGAACTCGGCAAAAAAGCGGCCGTACGTTAGCAATAAGGCCTGCCCTTTCGACGCAAGTCGGCGGGGCCGCAGCGAAAGTACTCCTGGCGACTGTTTACCAAAAACACAGCTCCCTGCGAACTCGTAAGAGGATGTATAGGGGGTGACACCTGACCAATGCCAGAAGGTCAAGCATGGATGGTGCTATGCATTTATGTGTAGTGCTGGGCTATGCAAGCCCTGGTGAATGTCGGCGATAACTATAATCGTCCTAAGGTAGCGCAATTCCTTGTCGGGTAAATTCCGACGTGCACGAATGGTGTAACGACTGGGGGACTGTCTCGAGGATCAGCCTGGTGAAAATACAATACCGGTGAAGATGCCGGTTACCCGTGGTTAGACGAAAAGACCCCAGAAGCTTTACTGTAGCTTTGTAGTGGGGCTATGTTTTTTCTGCGCAGCATAGATGGGAGAGGTTGAAGCATTCCTTCCGGGGAGTGTGGACTCGCCAGTGAAATACCATCCTGACAACATATAGTCTCTAACCTCGTCGGCAAAAACGATGAGGGACACTGCATGGCAGGCAGTTTTAGTGGGGCGCTATCCTCCTAAAGAGTAACGGAGGAGTCTATTAAGGTTCCCTAGGCGCGAATGGAAACCGTGCCGATAGTGTATTGGCAAAAGGGAGCTTGACTGTAAGGCGTACATGCCGAGCAGGCGCGAAAGCGGAGCAAAGTGAACCGACCTTACGCATTAGATGCGGGGGAAGATTATCGGACAAAAGCTACTCTGGGGATAACAGGCTAGTGGTACCCAAGCGTCCATAGCGACGGTACCGTTCGGCACCTCGATGTCGGCTCATCTTATCCTGGGGCTGGAGAAGGTCCCAAGGGTTTGGCTGTTCGCCAATTAAAAAGATACGCGAGCTGGGTTCAAACCGTCGTGAGACAGGTTGGTCTCCTATCTACCATGGGCGTTGAGTCTTGAAGAGATCTGTTCCTAGTACGAGAGGACCGGAATGGACGAACCTCTGGTGTGGCAGCTGTTTCGCCAGAAGCACGCTGCGTAGCTAAGTTCGGCATGGATAATTGCTGAAAGCATCTAAGCAAGAAGCCAACTCTGAGATGAGGACTCGTTGAGACCCGTAAGAGACTATTACGTTGATAGGCGCCAGGTGGAAGTCCGGCAACGGATTGAGCCGAGGCGTACTAATACGTCGAGTTTCCTGTCAGGGAATCTGCATGTCGCAATTGATTGAATATGATTTTCGTTACTTTTTTAACCCGCTTGACGTTTTACTGGTGGCCGAAATCTACCCGGATTTCGGACGCTTCGAAACGTTAAGTTCTTTGTTTTCGCTTTTCGGACGTGGGAAAGAAGCGTGCACGGACCCTTTGCGGAGCTGGAATGGTGTCGCCCTCCGCGACCATTCTAAGAAGCGCTTTAGCACTGCGATGGGAATGGTGGCCGCTCGGGAGGAGCGCCCCGCTCAACTGCTCACGTCCTTGCGCGGGCGGCAGCCGATCTTCCTCATCCTATCGAGGAAGTCGGCTGCCGAACCCGACTTTTTGAATCTCATAATCTGGTGGTTTGGCGGCGGGGAAACACCCGTTCTCATTCCGAGAATCCGTCCAAAATGTCACACTTAGAGATCGAAAATAGTTGGAATTTATAATCTGGTGGTTTGGCGGCGGGGAAACACCCGTTCTCATTCCGAACACGGCCGTTAAGCCCGCTAGCGCCGATGGTACTCGCAAGGGGAGAGTAGGTAGCCGCCAGGTTATAGTTTCTAACTAACATTTTGGACGGGACATGCCGTTAGTCACGCATAAAATGCTGCTGCATTTTATGCGTGACCCCGCCTCGGCCTCGAACAGGCCTGCGGCTCTGAAAGCTGCGAACCCTCGCTTTCAGCCCGCTACGCCGCTAGGTACTCGCAAGGGGAGAGTAGGTAGCCGCCAGGTTAGGGGATTTAAAAGTCAAAAAAACACCTCAAAGTGAGGTGTTTTTTTCGTGTTACTATTCTTCCCATGTCAGCCTGGGCTAATCGCCGCAAGGGCCTCTACGTAAGCGGCATACTACTCGTTCTTCTGCTTCTTTTTGGGGGTATCGCGTACTCACTCCTCTCCACGGCGCCGACCTGCTCCGACGGCAGACAAGATGGCAGGGAAGAGGGAATTGACTGCGGTGGCGCTTGCAAGAAAATCTGCCCCTTCAAAACATCCCCAGCCACGGTCATGTGGGCACGCTCCGTCGAGGTAACGCCGGGGGTGTGGACGGCGATCGCCTACGTCAACAATCCCAATGAGAGCGGTGCTGTTCTCTCCTTTCCCTACGATTTCAAGCTCTACGATGAGGGAAACATCCTCGTCGTGGAGCGTAAGGGGACCACATTCCTCTCGCCAGGCCAGGTTAACGTCATCGTTGAACCGGGCATAACGACGGGGAATCGAACCCCCTCGCGCACCTTCTTCGAATTTTCGCCCGTACAAAATTTCACCCTAGCCGACGATCCTGCTAAAAGTATTTTGATAGGGGAGCGAGGACTTTCCGAGGCGGGCGCCTCTCCCAAGCTCACGGTGACCATCAGCAACACCTCACTTCGGCCGATACAAAGCATCGAGGCGACCGCGGTTATCTTCAACGAAAACGGCAATGCAATGGCGGCGTCCCGCACGGTCGTGAGAGAGCTCCCTGCGCAGGGGAGTAACACGCTCACCTTCACGTGGCCTCGTCCGTTTACAGCGACCTCGACTACGGTCGATGTGAAGGTCCGGGTCAGGCCTCTCTGATCATGGCCGCTACCATCGCCCGAGGACGCCGTTTTTTCACGAACATACGGCAGAGTATCGACTGGGTGCTCCTCCTCTCGACGCTCCCCATCCTCGCGGCAGGCCTCTTTACGATGAATTCCTTCGGGGCGGAGAATTACTTCTTCAACAAACAGCTTGTCTGGATAGCGCTCGCGCTTGCGAGCTTTTTCATTTTCGCACTCTTCGACTATCACTTCCTGCGGCGCACCTCCGTTATCGCGTCGCTCTACGTCGCGGCCATCGCGCTGCTCTTCCTCATTTTCGTGTTCGGCTCCATCGCTAAGGGCGCTCAGGCTCGCTTCAACTTCGGTTCATTCGCGCTGCAACCCGCCGACCCGATGAAGCTCGTGCTCATCATAGTCCTCGCCAAGTATTTTTCGCGTCGGCATGTGGAAATAGCACACATCCGGCACATCCTCCTCTCTGGCGCGTATACGCTCGTTCCTTTCGTCCTCATCTTTCTCCAGCCTGATCTCGGTTCGGCCATCATCATCGGCACCATATGGCTCGGGATGGTCCTCGTTGCGGGGATATCGCTTCGTCATCTTCTCACGGTCTTTCTGGTCGCGGCCGTGATAGCGGCGGGCATGTGGCTCTTTGCACTCCGGCCATACCAGAAGCAGCGCGTCCTCACGTTCATTCACCCCCTCACCGACATTCGCGGCGCCGGCTACAATGCCTACCAGTCCACGATCGCGGTCGGCTCGGGACGGCTTGTGGGGAAGGGGGTTGGTTACGGAACCCAGAGCCGGCTGCAGTTTCTCCCTGAGTATCAAACGGACTTTATCTTCGCAGCGTTCGCCGAAGAGTGGGGATTTGTTGGCGTTCTTCTGCTCTTTATCCTCTACGGGATTATTTTGTGGCGTATCATCGCGACCGCTATGCACGGGGAGAGTAATTTTGAGACCTTATTTGCAGCTGGCCTTGCGGTGTACTTCTTGAGTCACCTCATCATTCACATCGGTTTCAACATCGGGCTCTTGCCGGTGACCGGCATCACCATTCCCTTCATGAGCTACGGCGGCTCACACCTCCTCACCGAGTATATGGGGCTCGGCATTTTGATGGGACAGCGAGCCTACAGCAGGGCCTTCCACCGCGACGATATCGGGAAAGAGTTTCTAGGGGTGTGAGTAGAGAGCAAATGTTTTTTCAAACACGTGAGAAAGAGAGAATTCTTTTTCAACTTTCGCTCGCAAGGCCTGTCCAAATTTTTCGCGCAGCGGTTCGCTTTCTATGAGCTCTGCGAGCCTGGCTGAAAGAAGTACTACATCGCCAGGGGCTGTGAGAAAACCACTTTGCGTGTCGGTTACTGCTTCGGGGATGCCTCCCACCCGGCTCGCAACGACCGGGAGTCCCGCCGCGCCGGCCTCGAGGAGTGAATACGGCAATCCTTCTTTACGGGAGGGAATGGTGTAAACATCGAAAGCTTTAAGGTACGCTCGTGCATTATCTAAAAATCCAAGAAAAAAAACCTTATCCTCGATCCCTAACTCCCGTGTGAGGCGTTTAAGATTGGACTCTTCCGGCCCTGTGCCGAAAAGTACGATGATCGCGGAAGAAAGTTTTTCCCGGGCGCGCGCATAGGCTTTCAAAAGAAAGTCGATGCCCTTATTTTTGTTTTCGGTATGTGCTCCGATCCAGAATTTCTCGACGTGCGTAGATAAAAGGTTTGCGCGCGAGGTGCTCCTTTCAAGAAAATCTATGGTGCCAACGCCATTATGAATGCACACTATTTTCTTCTGCACAAAGGGCCAGTGAGCGACCTGCTTTTTGTCGCTCTCTGCAACGACAATGCTTACATGCGTTAGCATCACCGTAAGCCACTGCAACAAAGCCCGGACCATGTTGTCAACCCATAGCCGTTCTTCGTTAAAGGGCCAGCCATGAACAGTGAAAACAATTCGTGGTACTGCCATCACGCGAGCGGCGAGGGCGCCGAGTCCTCCGGCTTTGGCGCTATTGAGATGGACCACATCAGGATGTAATGAATGTATGAGGGACACAAGGCGAATGAAACTCCCGATCTCTTTGAGGGGATTGATGTTTCTCTGAAGAGTAGAAAGGGAAATTGTCCGTATGTAGGCCCCTGCTAGCTTCTTGATCAATACGCCGGGCTCCCCGTAAACGACAGTCACATCATGCCCTCGACGTTTTGCTTCAACCGCCAACTCAAACACGTAGCGCTGGGCGCCTCCAAAATTACCTTTTGTGATGACATAGAGAACCTTCATAGTTTATAAAAGGCTACCACGAGGTAGCGCTCCACATAGGTAACTTGTGTAAGAGCTAAATCGTTGTATGGTGTGACCATGCGGCTTCGGCACACCGGCACCTTCGTGCTCCTCCTCGGAGACGTTTTTTGTTTTGTCGCGTCCCTATGGCTATCCCTCTATTTGAGGACCTTTTCGTTTCCGACCGGAGCCGTTTTCCTGCAACATCTTGTGCCGTTTTCGTTCCTCTTTCTCGTTTGGATAGGGGTTTTTTTCATTCTTGAGCTCTACGAGCGTCGCACTCTCGCGGTGGTTGAGCGCATGCCGCTAGCGATTGTCCAGGCCCAAGTCGCGAATGTCATCATTGCCGCCTTGTTCTTTTTCTTTGCTCCTTGGTTTGGTATTGCTCCGAAGACGACACTTCTCATCTACCTCGGTGTATCTGTGGGGAGTATTCTTTTCTGGCGACTTCTCATTGTCCCGAAGCTTCGACCTCGGGTACCTGTGACAGCGTATCTCATTGGGGAGGGAAAGGAGATAGATGCGATAGCGCATGAGCTCACACATAATCCACGACACGGCATCATCCTTAAAGACAAAATCTCCGCGAGCGCCTTCGATGCAAAAAAAATTCTCGCGCGTGCGCGCCAAGAAAGGCCTCGGGTCATTGTATTCGATGCGCACCACGAGAAACTTTCCCCGTACGCGCGCGATTTTTCCGCGTTAGTGTTCGAGGGTACGCGTTTTATCGATACTGCGACGCTCTTTGAGGACCTCTTTCAGCGTGTGCCGCTTACACTCATCGACGAAACCAAGCTTCTCACTGAAGAAATTCGCGATCGGCATAGTGCGTATGACGCGCTCAAGCGTGCGATGGACATCGTGGTGGCACTCATTGCGGGTGTCATCGCGCTCCCATTTTGCTTTGGAGGCGCGATCGCACTGAGAGTAACTTCCTCGGGGCCGCTTTTTATATCTCAGGAGAGGGTCGGACAGAATAACCGCTCTTTTGAGCTCATGAAATTCCGCTCTTGGCTCTTTGATGATCACGGCGATCCTGAGCTTCACAAGAAAAACCGTATCACGGAGGCGGGAAAAGTACTGCGCAAATCACGTATCGACGAGTTTCCCCAGCTCTTGAATGTCTTACGGGGTGAGCTCTCTCTCATCGGGCCTCGTCCGGAGATCCCCACGTTGGTTAGGGCCTACGAAAAAGAATTACCTCTCTACAACGCCCGACACCTGGTGAAGCCAGGTCTCTCCGGCTGGGCACAGATCAATGACTACGATGCCCCCCGGGGTGTCGTTGACGTTGAAAAAACAGCGCGGAAACTCTCCTACGACTTGTACTACGTAAAACACCGCTCACTCGTGCTTGATTTCCACATTGCCCTTAAGACCGTACGCGCACTTCTCTCGAGAAGTGGAACGTAGGCCGCATGAAGGTCGTTACACCTACCATGAAAAGAGCTGTGGTAACAGGAGGTGCGGGATTCATTGGTTCGCATCTCGTTGAAGAGCTTCTGTTGCGCGGGTATACCGTCAGAGTGGTCGATGACGTATCAACAGGTAGTGCAGAAAATCTTAAAGGTGTTGCCGACCGTATCGAATTCATACCGGCGAGCATTCTCGACCTCGGCGCTCTCGCCCGCGTTTTCTCGGGCGCTAATGTTGTGTTCCACCAGGCAGCGGTACCGTCCGTTCCCAAGAGCGTACGGGACCCGCTTACCTCGCATGAGGCGAATGCGACGGGAACGCTCCAGGTACTTCTCGCGGCCCGCGACACGGGCGTCCAGCGAGTGGTGTATGCCGCATCAAGTTCCTACTATGGCGACACGCCCGTGCTACCGCAGGTCGAAGATTTGCCTCCCAATCCTCTTTCTCCCTATGCTGCGCAGAAATATCTCGGGGAGGTGTACGCAAAACAATTTTATTCGCTTTTCGGGCTCGAAACTGTCTCCCTACGCTATTTTAATATCTATGGGCCGCGGCAGGATCCGAATTCAGAGTATTCCGCGGTAATTCCCAAATTCATTAAACTTATGAAGGCCGGGGAACGGCCGACTATTTATGGCGATGGGTCAGCTTCCCGCTCGTTCACCTACGTCTCCGACGCCGTGGCTGCAAATATCTTGGCGGCAGAGAAAGAGGGTATCGCGGGCGAGGTTTTCAATGTGGGGGGGCTGGAGCGGACGAACCTTCGCGAACTTGTGGCGACCATCAACACCGTGCTTGGAACCTCTATCGAGCCTCATTTTGCGCCCTCTCGCCCTGGAGATATCCCACACAGCTTTGCCGATATATCTAAGGCAAAAAAGATTCTCGGATACGTGCCTCGACATACGCTTATCGAAGGTCTCACACAAACCCAGGAGCTCCTGTAGCAGTAGTGCATACGGTAGGGTTTTCTGCTAAGCTCACCCCCATGGTATGGCAGCGCGTCAGTGCCATTTTAATACTCATCGCAGGGATTGCGGTCGGCTACTTCGTCTATCACTCCCAGCTTTCCCCGGGGCGCTTCGCCTTTAAGCTCGGCCTCGACCTCTCGGGCGGGTCGCATCTCGTCTACAAAGCCGACACCAAAAAGGTTGCTTCCGGCGACATTGGACCATCGATGGAAGTGCTGCGCACCGTCATTGAGAGCCGTGTAAATGCTTTCGGTGTCTCGGAGCCTCTCGTGCAGGTGGAGCGCGCAAGCGCGCTCTCCGGCGTCTCCGAGAACCGCCTCATCGTCGAGCTTCCTGGCGTCACGGACGTAAACGCCGCGATTTTCGCCATCGGCAAGACGCCTCTCCTTGAGTTCAAGCTCATGAAGCCGGACGCGAAGATACCGGAGCCGGGCTCCTCAGAGGCCAAAACTTTCGACGTCAACTCGGCCTTCACGGACACCGGCCTCACCGGGCGCCTCTTCTCCCGCGCAACGCTCAATTTCGGGACAGGGCAGGGTGGCGCGAACATTAATCAACCGATCGTGTCGATCGAATTCAATGCGGAAGGTTCGGCGCTTTTTGAAAAGATTACGCGCGAGCATGTAGGCGGCGTACTGGGCATTTTCCTCGACGGCGTACCGATATCGACCCCAGTCATCCGCGAGGCCATCACTGGTGGTAAAGCGACGATTTCCGGGAACTTTACGCCGACCGAGGCGCGCGATCTTGTGCAGAGCCTCAATTTCGGCGCGCTCCCTGTACCCATTTCCCTTATCGGGACTCAAACGATCGGTGCCTCGCTCGGAGAAGCGGCAGCAGCTAAGAGTGTCTATGCGGGCGAACTCGGCTTCCTTGCCGTCGCCCTCTTCATGCTCCTGTGGTACCGCCTCCCCGGCCTCATCTCTATTCTGGCGCTCGGAATGTACGTCGTCATGATGCTCGCGCTCTTTAAGATCATCCCGGTGACGCTCACTGCGGCCGGCATCGCAGGATTCATTCTCTCTGTCGGTATGGCGGTTGACGCGAACATTCTCATATTCGAGCGTATGAAAGAGGAGCTCAATCGTGGACACAAGCTCGGTGAAGCCATCCGTGAAGGCTTTGCGCGTGCGTGGCCTTCAATCCGCGACTCAAATATTTCTTCCATCATTACCGCCTTTATCCTCTACTGGCTTGGCGGCACAGCGGTTATTAAAGGTTTTGCGCTTGTCTTCGGGGTCGGGGTCCTCGTCTCGATGTTTACCGCGGTCTCTATAAGCCGTACCTTCCTTTATGCGCTCGGCCTTCTTCACCGGGAAAACAAGGGCGCAGTGCGAGCACTCTTTGGTAACGGGTTCAAATTCTAGCTATGTTCGTCATCACTTATCGAAAACTCTTCTACGCCCTCTCCGCCGTCCTGGTGGGGCTCTCTCTCCTTGCGATTGTTTTCTTTGGACTTCAGCTCGGCATTGATTTTACCGGCGGGGCTCTCACAGAGGTCCACTACGCGGGACAAGTGCCCGATAAAACCGCGGCTGAGGGTAAATTAAATACTCTCACGCTCGGAACCTACTCGCTGCGCCCCACAGGAGTCGATGGTTACATCCTTCGTTCGCGAGATCTCCAAGAGCCAGAGCGTGTGGCAGTTCTCAACGCCCTTTCTCTCGGGGGGACGGCGAAGATCACGAGTGAGCAGCACAACTCTATCGGCCCCACGATCGGCTCGGAACTTCGCACCAAGTCGACGATCGCGGTCGCGCTCGTCATCGTGGCCATCCTCCTCTTCATCGCGTTCGCGTTTCGCAAGGTGTCGCAGCCTGTTTCATCGTGGAAGTATGGATTGGTCGCCATTGTGGGGCTTATCCATAACGTCATCATTCCAACGGGGGTATTTGCGATACTCGGACACTATGCCGGGTTTGAGGTGGATACGCTCTTTGTCACTGCGCTTCTCGTGGTGCTCGGTTTTTCGGTCCACGATACCATCGTCGTCTTCGACCGCGTGCGTGAAAATCTCCGCGTGAATCACCAGCAGGGAATTCGGGAAGAGTTTGGGACTACGGTTGGGAAGAGTATTGCGCAGACCTTTAATCGCTCGATCAACACCTCGCTCTCCGTGCTCCTCTCGCTCCTCGCGCTTTACTTTTTCGGCGCGGAGGCGACCAAAAATTTCGCCCTTGCCCTTCTCATTGGTATTGCCGCTGGTACCTACTCCTCAATTTTCCTCGGCTCGCCACTTCTCGTCACCATCGAGCGCTGGCAGAAGAAATAAGATGGATTGGCATGCGGTAGTTGGAATTATTGCTGGAATAATCCAGATTGCCTCTGTTTTCCCCTATGTCAGAAGCATGATAAAGGGTACGACTCGGCCAAATATAATTTCATTTGTTCTTTGGACCACGCTACAAATTATTGCCATAGCCGCTCAGTTCAGTGCCGGCGCATCGTGGTCCATCATAATCTTGATAACAACAACTTTTAACACTGCGCTTATTCTTGTTGTTGCTTTGTCTGGTTATGGGTACAGAAAATACGGGGCACTTGATTATACTTGTTTTGCTCTAGCAATAATCGCTATAGGTTTGTGGCAAATTACAAAACAACCTCTCGTAGCGCTCATTCTAGCGGTACTGGCTGACCTGATTTCGACTATTCCGACAATAGCCAAGACATATCGAGAGCCCTATTCAGAAAACGTTCTCGGGTGGGCAATGATTGCCGTCGCTGCAATTCTAGCTGCCGTCTCGACTACAAAATTCGATATTGCTAACCTGATTTATCCGATTTATTTGATTTTTGCCAACACAACGATCACAGCTCTGGCGTTCTTTGGGCAACATCTCAATAAAAAACCTCCACAGAGTGGCGCAATCTGATTTTACATTTCCTGTTTGAGCGAGCATTCTCTTTTTGGAAACCTCGCACAGAGCGACGGCGCGAGCGGAGCAAAAATAAGCCCTATTTTATGCGTGTTTCCAAAAAGATGTGTGCGAGCGACCTTCATTTGACACCCATCAAATTCTGCGTATACTGTCTGCACTGCCTTGGGCAGGTTTTTGTTTCGGCCTAATCCGCTTGAGGCGAACGGCCAATGAGGTAGTGATCATTGATAATCAAAGAACGTTATGTGCGAGCAGACAAAATCTGTTCAACTAGATTAGCCGCCAACCAGGGCGGTGTAGTCTGATCAAAAAACCCTAATCCTAACCGCTTTGCGGCTCGGACGGGTAAAAGGAATCAAGAAGGAGGTACCAGCCTCTCTTTTGTTCCGTTCAACGAATTCTTAGCTAGAGTTTGATCCTAGCTCAGGGTGAACGCTGGCGGCGTGGATAAGGCATGCAAGTCGAATGGGTTTAGACCCATGGCAGACGAGGTAGTAATACGTAGGTACGTACCCCGAAGTCGGGCATAACCAGTCGAAAGATTGGATAATTCCCGATAGTCTCGCGAGAGTAAAGATTTATCGCTTTGGGAGCGGCCTGCGGAGTATCAGCTAGTTGGTAGGGTAATGGCCTACCAAGGCTATGACGCTTAGGGGAGCTGAGAGGCTGACCCCCACCGATAGCACTGAGACACGGGCTATACATCTACGGATGGCCGCAGTCGAGAATCTTCGGCAATGGACGAAAGTCTGACCGAGCGACGCCGCGTGATGGATGAAGTCCTTCGGGACGTAAACATCTTTTATGAGGGAGGAAGTTTATTGACGTTACCTCATGAATAAGTAGCTTCTAAACTCGTGCCAGCAGAAGCGGTAATACGAGTGCTACAAGCGTTACCCGGAATCACTGGGCGTAAAGGGTTTGTAGGCGGTTGTATTAGTCCCTCGTTAAATCGTGGCGCTTAACGCCATACGGGCGGGGGAAACGGTACAACTAGAGAGTGTGAGAGGTGAATGGAACTCATGGTGTAGGGGTGAAATCCGTTGATATCATGGGGAACACCAAATGCGAAGGCAATTCACTGGCGCATTTCTGACGCTGAAAAACGAAAGCGTGGGGATCGAACGGGATTAGATACCCCGGTAGTCCACGCCCTAAACGATGTTCCCTGGCTTTTTGGAGTATCGACCCTCTAAGAGGCGAAGCTAACGCGTTAAGGGAACCGCCTGGGTAGTACGGCCGCAAGGCTAAAACTCAAAGGAATAGACGGGGGCTCGCACAAGCGGTGGATCATGTGGCTTAATTCGTCGGTAAGCGAAAAACCTTACCAGGGTTAGAAATCCAATCGAATGCTAGAGGAAACTTTAGCAGTCCTCACGGACGGTTGGACAGGTGATGCACGGTCGTCGTCAGTTCGTGGCTTGAGTTGTTCCCTTCAGTGGGGAAACGAACGCAACCCTCGTTGCCTGTTACAAGTGTCAGGCGAGACTGCTCCCTTACGGGAGAGGAAGGTGAGGATGACGCCAGATCAGCATGTCCCTCTGATACCCTGGGCTGCACACGTGATACAATGCTATCGACAACAGGACGCAATGTCGCAAGACGGAGCAAACCCTTAGAAACGATAGCTCAATTCGGATTGAGGTCTGCAACTCGACCTCATGAAGCCGGAATCGCTAGTAATCGCAGGTCAGCACACTGCGGTGAATACGTTCTCGAGCCTTGTACTCACCGCCCGTCAACTCAAGGGAGCCGGAAGTGCCCGAAGCCCTCGCTCGTCGAGGTCTACGGTAAGTTCGGTGACAGGGAGTAAGTCGTAACAAGGCACGGGTAGCGGAAGCTGCTCGTGGATTAATTCCAATCGGAACTGTCTCCTTCTTCGGAAGGTAAGACTTATCCGGTCGATATTCTGTATCTCGATCGAGTACGGAAGTAGACCATAGCAGTATGTCTTTAAAGTCTGCTCGCTTTCCAGAAATGCGTACTGGTATATTGAACGGAACAAAAGAGACTCTGGTACCAACGCAAAAAAGCCCCTTATAAGGGGCTTTTTTGCGCATGGGGAGGAAGCCATTGTGTAGAGCGCAAAACTTCGGTAGAACAGGGACGGGAAAGGAAAGGAGGTTCCTATGCCCGACGGAACCCTACGGAACTATCGCACTGGACTCGAGCGCCTCGACCACATGTGGGACGCTCAGGCCTCTTGGTACCGTGACGTTGCGACCGGCGTGGCCGCCGGGGCGCTCACGGTAGGTATAGCCTGGATGCTCGGCGCCTACGCTGCCGTCAACATGCTCGAGGCACCGCTCCGACCGCTCCAGTACCTCGGACTCGGCTTCGGCGTCGGCTACTTCGGCTCGTTCATCGACCGAACCTTCCCTTGATCGTGGGGACACGACGCCGCCGGCACCACCGGCGGCGCTCTTCTTAGATTGCGCCGGCATGCCTCTTTAGCTAGGATGTGCCAAGGTACCAGGGAGGGCTAGCATGCATCCCATCAAGGCGTTCTCGGGCCCAAGCGGGAAGAAACGTATCCTGCTAAGCCTGTTCTTTTTCAGTTTGGCGCTCGACGTGTTTCTCTACTTCCACGGACCGCTCGTGAGGCTCCCATGAAAAAGGCAGCGAATCTCACAACGGCTTTCTTCGCGCTCGTTCTTGCCGGTGCCGGCTTTGCCGCGCTCATCGGCGGCATCATCCAACGCGGAAAACCTGTTCATGCGCTGCCGGCGGGGACGCTCTTTATCATCATCGCGATCGCGCTTATGATACTGTGCGTCTTTATCTGTCGCGCCGAGAAAAAGCCGCAAGGCCGCCCGTAGGGCGGCCTTCTTGCGTAACGGTTTTCCACAGGTTGCGGCGGCTCAGGAAGAGTGGTATCACGACGAAAGAAGGAGGGTCCATCCATGTCTCAACGCTCCACCAAGCTTTTTCACGATTGGAGTCGTCCTCGCGTTCTTCGCGAGTCCATCGTGGCTCGGCTTATCATCGGACTCGGCACGTTTGTCTTTCTCCTCGGGCTCATGCTTTTCGTCCACGCCCTCGTTCGGGAAACGGATTCTTTTCCCTCCTACAGCTTGGGGGTGGTAGCTTCCGCTCTCATGACGGGAGGATGGCGCGGCATCCTCTGTCGAATCTGGAGCCCGTACGTGGAGAAAAGCGCGATCCTGTTCTTCGGTGGCCTCGTCGTCACCTTCATTGGTCTCCGGTTAGGCATCCATAGGGAACTCAACGCCGCGTTCACCCCGGTCGTCCTCGGAGCTGTCCTCATCGTTAGTGCGCTCCTGCGGCTATGTCACCGCGACGATGCATAACCCCCCGTACCTGACCCGCTCTGAGAGCGGGTCTTTTTTTGAATAGAAAGCGCGCCGCTAACGCGGCGCGCTTGAAAGAAAGAACGTTCGAAAACGGTAGTCGTAAGCGCCTTGGTAGGGCTCTTACGCGACTGGATCACCTCCTTGCGGCATAGAGCTCAGCGAGTCGCTGCTGTGAGGGGAGCCGCGCGGAGCGACTCGCCGGTGGAGCGACTGTGGCTTCGGGAAGGACACGTGAGACATTCGGGGTGAGCAGGGAAAGCTCCTCCTGGATGGGCTTTGACCGAATTTCTCGGCTACGACCGCGATCCCGTTTGAGTGTACGTCGTGACCAACCGCACAAAGGTTCTCTCCTTTCTACTGGAACCACCATCATTGTACCGACCAAACGCACCCCGCATGAAGGGGGAGCTGTTGATAGGGAGGCGCTCTCTTGCTAGTATCCACCTCATTGCGAGTGTAGTTCAGTGGTAGAACGCTGTCCTGATAAGACAGAGGTCGAAGGTTCGATTCCTTCCACTCGCACACAGGACGGTACAGCTTTTCCGCCCCTCGCCAGTCGGCTGACAGAACAGTGTGTCGAAGGCTTAAATCGGATTGATGGCGCCTTTAAATGAGACCCACGCGGTCTGATGTCGGCTAGACCCGTTTTCATATTTGAGTAGGATGGAACAGACGGGCGAGTGGTGGAATTGGTATACACGTACGCCTCAGAAGCGTATTCCGCAAGGATTGGGAGTTCAACTCTCCCCTCGCCCACCTCAGTAAAATAAAGTAGTATCGGGAAATGAAATTTTTATTGAAGGACACCTACCTCGCGATGATCCGCAACTCGGTCGGTTCGAACCTTTTTCGCACTCTTTATGCGGAGGTGGATGGCAAGAAGGAGGACATCTTGCGCGACGGTGATGTTTCTTGCGCTTATTTTGTTTCTTCAATCCTGTACCACTTCAAGTTGCTTAAGGAAGTTCATGCCACAGTCTCGGGCACGACACGGGATATGGAAGCATCAGGATGGACCACAACGGATAAACCAGTCCCTGGAGCTGTCGTTCTTTGGGAAAAAATAAAACAGAGAGATGAGGAAATGCATGAGCACAACGGTTTTGTGCTCAACGAAAAGACCGCCGTCAGCAGCCGTTTCGAATATCGCATCCCGATTGAACATCCTCTACATTACGCGGCACAGGCGGAGGGTAATCCTGTTCGTAAGGTGGCAGCTATTTATATCCACCCATTTCTAACTTCGTAATACAACCATGATGACCCGACAGATAACCTTCACGGATACGATTCTCGAAGTTCCCTACTATTCCCAGTATCGTGACGTCAAAAATCCTGACTCACGTATTTTTTCCTGCGGGATGACCTGTGTATACATGGCGCTTGCGTACTTTGGTGCAAAATTGCCGAGTCTCGATGAACTCATTGCACGGGGTATGAGGGAAGGAGGCTACGGCGATTCGGGGTGGATACATGACTATTCGGTCTCGCTTATACAAAGATTTGGTTTTGGATGTGAGCGAAAAGAGCAGATGTCCGAGCGCGATATCACACAGATTCGCAATGCCATTAAGATAGGGAATCCTGTTATAATTTCGACACAACTACGCCTCTGGGATCAACGTAAATTCCATCAGGTACTTTTAGTGGGGGTTCGAGAGGGTGAGGGCGGGGAAATCGCAGGTTTTTTCTATCACGACCCCGCCGGTTCGGAGAAGGATGCTCTCAAAAACTATTTTGTTCCTCTCCCGGCATTCTTTCTGGACTGGCGCCGTATGGCGATTTTTCCAAAAAAATAGACGCCCGTTTGTGGCGGGCGTCCTGGGGCGCAGGCGTTATTTGTCCTGCTCGGACACGTTCTCATGCATAGAGAGTTTTGCCTCTTTCGTCCTGGCTTTGAGACCGACGCCGTGATGAAGCGCGGCATGAGCGGCGCTGAGAAGATCCCCCTCGAGAGGGCCGGATACGGATACCATACGGCGTCCATCCGGATCGGGGGGGATCTTCGCCCAATCTTCCGCAGTGGCATTAAGCATGTCCTCGAGCTTTTTTCTCGGCATTGCGAACTCCTTTTTGCACCGTTCCGTTACCCATTAAACCCCTTTTCCGAGCTTCGGCAAATTGTGGTAGGTTCATGCCATGGCCGTCATGCTCTACATCGTCGCGACCCCCATCGGTAATCTCGAGGATATTACCTCGCGGGCGCTGCGAGTACTCTCTGAGGTCGATATTGTCGTATGCGAAGACACACGAGTGACCGGCAAGCTTCTCCACGAATATGGTCTCAAAAAGCCTATGCTTTCTTATAACGCGCATGCCTCCGATAAACGCCACGGAGAAATTCTCGACGCCCTCACGGAGGAAAAGAGCGCGGCACTTGTTTCGGATGCAGGAACTCCAGGAATTTCAGATCCAGGCTCTCGTCTCGTTGCTCTTATCCGCGAAAAGCTCCCTGAGGTAAAAATTATTGCCATTCCGGGACCAAACGCGGCGATTGCGGCTCTCTCAACGTCTGGATTTCCGGTATCTGAATTTACTTTCTTGGGTTTTTTGCCCCACAAAAAAGGGAGAGAAACCCTCTTTAGGGAAATAGCCGCTTCATCTCGCGTCGTTGTCTTCTATGAATCCCCGCACCGCATTATGAAAACCCTCGCGTCGCTCAGGGCGCATCTCCCGCCAACCCGGCGCATTGCGGTCGCGCGCGAGCTCACCAAGGTGTACGAGGAGACGCTGGTGGGCACCGTTTCGGAGATCGAATCCCACTTTGCGGAAAATCCCGATACGGTGCGGGGTGAATTCGTCGTCATGGTCGAAGGTACATAGGGTATACCCAAGCACTAACCCCTCCAGACCCTTCAAGACCCTCTGGTTTGGGTGAAATGCAGGAATGAACCTTCGTTCCCGCTTAGGTCAGTGCTTATAGGGTATACTGTGCGCATGTCCAAACATGCCACCATCATTCTGTTCGCTCTCCTCGTCGCTCTCTTGCCGTTCGTGGGCGTTCCGACCCCCTGGAAGACCCCGCTCTACGTGCTCTTCGGATTACTGGTAGCCGCCCTCGCGTTCGCCTTGCGGCAGGAGGGACGCAGTCGTGACAGCGCGATGCGTGAACGCCCTGGCGTCGATGCGCGCTCCTAAAAAACAGCCCTTGGGGCTTATCCGGGGAGCCTATCTTGGGCTTCTTCTCTCCGGCGTGGCCGCGGCGGCCTTTTTCGGCATTCCGGCCGCTATTGAAACGTCTTATCACAATGCCACGCTCGCCAGCTCGACCTCGGCGGCCACGACCACCATCGTGCAACACCCCTCGATCACCCATGTGCCGACCCCGGACCCCGTGAAGGCCATCTACATGAGCCAGTGCGCGGCGGGTACGCCCTCGTTCCGCAAAGACCTTCTGGGGCTCATCGACAGGACCGAACTCAACGCAATCGTCATTGACATAAAGGACTACTCCGGCGGCATCGCCTTTCCGACCGATAGCTCACTCCTCCGGGATAATGTCTCGAAAGCGTGCGGTGCGGCCGACATGAAGTCGTTCGTTAAAAACCTGCACGACAAGGGCATTTACGTCATCGGCCGCATTACTGTCTTCCAAGACCCCACCTACACGAAGGAGCATCCCGATCTCGCGGTGCAAAGCAAAAAGGGAGGGATTTGGAAAAACTATGGAGGACTCTCGTTTGTCGACGTCGGCGCGAAACCGTTTTGGGACTACATCGTCGAACTGAGCAAAGTCTCGTACGAGGAGATGGGCTTCGACGAGCTTAACTTCGATTACATTCGCTTCCCCTCGGATGGTCCTATGGCGGATGCGGTTTATATGCTCGACGAGGGGAAGACCAAGGCGCAGGCGCTCGAGGAGTTTTTCCAATATTTGCACGCTCACGTAAAGCAGATCGGCGCCGTTATGTCCGCCGATCTCTTCGGCTATGTGACGGTCCACGTCGACGACCTCGGTATCGGACAGGTTCTCGAGCGCGCGATGCCCTACTTCGACTTCATAGACCCAATGGTCTACCCTTCCCACTACAACAGCGGCTTTGTTGGACTTAAAAACGTCAACTCGGACCCGTACAAGGTGGTTAGAGTCTCTCTCGACTCGGCAGTCGCACGGGCGATGGCGACCACCACCGAGCTCTTTTCGATGGCCTACACGCCCATCATGAAAACCGTGGAAGTGGCGGGGACGACGACTCCCACGACGACCAGGGAATTGGCGAGCGGTCTGTACTCAAAGCCGGCCTATCCCGCTTCCATCATTCGCCCCTGGCTCCAATCGTTTGACTACCCCGTCACCTACACGCCTGACATGGTGAAGGAGCAGATACAAGCAAACCTCGACTCCGGCCTGAACTCGTACCTCATCTGGGATGCCGCGAACAAGTACACGAGCTTGCGCACGGTGTTGGCGCGTGAACCAGCGGCTTCGACGACAGCGGCACAGTAGTGCGTAACGCAATTGCGTGAAATCGGATATCTGGTCTACTGAAGGTAGCGACGACGAGGTGTGCCATGAAAACCGACACCATCTACAGGCCCCTGACGCAGGCTGAGTGGCAGGTGTGGATGCTAAATAGGGTGGCCTACATCAAGCCGGTCGTTGAAAATGGTGAGCGCGCATTCTCCGTCCACGCGGCAGACGGGACCCAACTCGCGATCATCAGCGACCGTGACACAGCGTTCCAGGCCGTGAAAAGCCACGATCTCGAGCCGGTCAGCGTTCATTGATCGAAGCCGTACACCTGGAAGCCCCGCAAAAGAGTGCGGGGCTTTTTGCATCGCGATGGCGGCAAAATTGCTATACTCATGAAGATGAATCCCGACGAGAGGATAACGTATTTTGCTGTTACCGACTCACGCGGCAAGCGCACCCCCTTTGGCATCAAAGCCAAAGACCGCTCACGGCACGTCTATGTCATCGGTAAAACGGGCATGGGTAAGTCGACTCTTCTCGAGAACATGGCCATCCAGGACATTATGAATGGTGAGGGACTTGCCTTTATCGATCCGCACGGTGGCACGGCTGAAAAACTTCTCGACTATATTCCGGCCGAGCGTGTGAAAGACGTGCTCTATTTCGCGCCGTTTGATACCGACTACCCGGTGGCCTTCAACGTGATGGAAGATGTGGGTCCAGCGCGAAGACACTTCGTCGCCTCGGGACTTATGAGTGCCTTTAAAAAAGTGTGGGGCCCAGACACCTGGAGCGCCCGCATGGAATACATCCTTACCAATACACTCTTGGCACTTTTGGAATATCCAGACACAACGCTCCTTGCGGTGAACCGCATGCTCTCGGATAAACCCTATCGAGATCGAGTTGTCGCTAACATTTCCGACCCATCAGTGAAAGCGTTTTGGGTCAATGAATTTGCCAAGTACACTGAGCGCTTCGCAGCAGAAGCAACCCCTGCAATTCAGAACAAGGTGGGGCAGTACAGCTCCAACCCCCTTATTCGCAACATCATCGGACAGTCCAAATCTTCTTTTGACTTGCGTAAATTGATGGATGAGAAAAAAATCATCATCATGAATCTCTCCAAGGGCTTAGTGGGGGAGACAAACACAGCACTTCTTGGTTCTATGCTCACCACGCGCATCTATTTGGCCGCCATGAGCCGCGCAGATACTTCCGCCGCAACACAGGCCAAACTCCCCAGTCTCTATTTTTACGTAGACGAGTTTCAGTCGTTTGCGAATGCATCCTTTGCGGATATTCTTGCCGAGGCCCGCAAATATAGGCTCTCCCTCACCATCGCACATCAATATGTGGAACAAATGGAAGAGGAGGTGCGCGATGCGGTGTTTGGCAACGTTGGCACCACTATCGCCTTTCGAGTGGGTCCACTCGATGCGGAGCTCCTGGAGAAAGTTTTTGCGCCAAAATTTACTGCAGAGGATATCGTCAACCTTGGTCTTCGCCAGATATACCTCTCACTCATGATCGACGGCGTCGGCTCGCCGCCCTTTTCTGCCGTAACTCTTCCGCCAATTGAGGCACCCACGCGCTCCTTTAAGCAAGAAATCCTTGCGATGTCGCGCCAGCAATTTGCTCGCCCACGTGCTGATGTCGAGCGGGATATTGCCAAGTGGCATGAACCGGTGGAACCCCTGCGACCATCGACGGCTCCTGCCGGAGCGGGCGTTTCCTCCCGAGACCGCAACGGGGGATCTCGTCCCCGCGAACATCGTAATGCTGAAGCGCGCCCTGAGCGCGGAGCTGATACCCGCCGTGAGGAGAGAAGAGCACCTCCTCCTTCCACGGGAGTTCCTTCACAGATATCTTCTCGCCCGCAGCAGTCGACAGGAGACCATCTTGCGAAACTTCGCGAGACGCTACGCCAGGTGGCCGGGAAAGAGCTCGAAAAGAAAGATAAAAGGGAGCAGGCGCAGCCGGAGACTCCGAAACAAAACAATGCACTGCGCGATGCACTCGCAAAGGCTATGGCTGAGCGCGCTCGAGCCCAGGAGGAACGAAAGGGGGAATCATCGAAAGAATTGACCAACGAAGCGACTCCGACACAACAGCATACGGGCGAACCCTCACCCGAAGAGCTTCGAAAAATGCTTGCTGATGACTCGAACTAGCGCGCTTATCGGGCTCCTCGTCGCTCCACTACCGCTTTTCGCGCAGGTCTCTATCAGCGAGGTGCTCTATGACCTCCCTGGTGCCGATGATGGCCGCGAGTGGATCGAGGTATACAACGGGGGAGGCGGACCCGTCGACCTTACGACCCTCAGGCTGCTCGAGGGTGGAGTCAGACACACTCTCAAAGCGTCCGGTACGTCTGTTCTGGCTTCGGGGGTGTATGCGGTCATCGCCGCCGATCCGGCGAAATTTTTGGCCGACAACCCATCTTACACCGGGGCGCTTTTTGATAGCTCGTTTTCGCTCTCGAATACCGGCGAAACAATCGCGCTTTTGAGCGGAAGCTCGACGCTCGATTCGGTCACGTACACACACGCGCTTGGCGCGGCAGGGGACGGACTTTCGCTCTCACGCACCCTCGGAGGCTTCATCGCCGCGAAACCTTCTCCAGGTCGGGCACTCGCGCAAGCCGATATCCCGACAGCAAAAACCGCTCCTTCTTCCCCAAATGTGATTACACAAAAAGCGTCGCGAAAGCCCGCCAACCTCGAGCCACCCCCGGGCGTTGTAGAGAGCGCACTGACCCCGAAGCCGGGGTTCGTGGCTACTGGGGAGGAACAACACTCCCCGTACCTGTGGTGGCTCGCGCTCGGCACCGTGCTAGCGCTCGGCGCAGGCGCTGTATACCTTGCGCGCCGAAAACACGACTCGAGCATTTCAGTGTCAGCCGAAGCGGCCGAGTACGAGATCATTGAATAAAGAGAATCGCTACCGTAGGCTTAACTTCCATGGCTTTGGCTATACAAAAACTCATCCTAGTGACCGGCGGAGCCGGTTTCATAGGCTCACACTTATGTGAACGTCTCGCGAAAGATGGGCATAAGGTCATATCCCTCGATAACTATTTCACCGGCTCGAGGGAAAATCACGTCCCTGGAGTCACCTATCGCGAGGGGCATACCAAAGATATCGACACGCACATACCGGAGAAACCTGATGTTGTATATCACCTCGGGGAGTATTCCCGTGTCGAAAAGAGCTTTGACGAGCCTTCACTGGTATGGGACCTCAATGTACTTGGAACATTTGGGGTGGTGGAGTTCTGTCGAAACCGTGGATCAAAACTCGTCTACGCCGGATCGTCCACAAAATTTGCTGATGATGGGCTTGGGAGGCACCAGAGCCCCTATGCGTGGTGTAAGGCAAGCAATACGGACCTGGTTCATAACTACGGCGTGTGGTTTGGCGTCCCGTACGCGATCACCTATTTTTACAACGTGTATGGGCCGCGTGAACGTGCGGGGGCGTACGGTACGGTCATAGAAATCTTCCGACAAAAATATCTTGCGGGGGAACCCCTTACGGTCGTGTCTCCCGGCACCCAAAAACGCAACTTTACCCACGTGCACGACATTGTCGAGGGACTTGTGATTGTTGGGGAAAGGGGGGAGGGCGATGACTATGGTTTGGGGGATGTGCGTGAATATTCCATCCTCGACATTGCGAAACTGTTTGGCACTGAAATTAAAATGCTTCCCGAGCGTGCAGGGAATCGTATGAGCTCCGCGATCGATACCAGTAGGTCGGAATCCATCGGGTGGAAGATAACCAAGTCCGTCGAGGAATACATCAAGGAAGCGCGGCGCACATGAAACGAATACTCATTTTTTCCCTGACCTATTACCCGCACGTGGGCGGGGCAGAGGTGGCTATCAAAGAAATTACTGATCGCATTGCTACATCTGAAATTGAACTTCACATGGTGTGCCTGAGATTCGACTCCTCCCTTCCCAAGGAAGAAAAAATAGGAAATGTGTATGTCCATCGCATTGGGCCTGCGCGTCCGAACCCCACGATGGCAGACCTTAAGCGATTTCCCCTCCACTACAATAAGCATCTCTTTCAGTTTCTTGCGGCCTGGAAGGCCCTCTCGCTTCACCGGAGGTATCACTTCGATGCTATCTGGGCAATGATGGCGCACTCATGTGGCATCCCCGCGGCGCTTTTCAAGTGGTTCCACCCCAAGGTCCCGTTTATTCTCACCCTCCAAGAAGGTGATCCACCGGAGCATATCGAACGCCTGGCTCGCCCGGTATGGCCACTTTTTTCTCGCGCCTTCACGACGGCCGACACTATCCAAGCGATCTCCACGTTCTTAGGCTCCTGGGCGCGCCGACGAGGTTTCAAGGGGCGCCTTGAAATCATCCCGAACGCCGTTGATACCAAACGTTTCTCGGCCTCCTATCCGCCCGAGGAGATGGAAACGGTGAAGACGCTCCTCGGCAAGAAAGAGGGCGATGTTTTTCTGGTGACGACTTCCCGGCTTGTCCACAAAAACGCTGTCGACGACGTCATACGCGCACAGCGCGGCCTTCCACAGAGTGTCCATTTCGTCGTCTTTGGCGTCGGGCCCGACGAGATAAAACTAAAGGCCCTTGCGCGGGAGCTTGGGGTCGAGAGGCGGGTGAAATTCCTCGGCCAGCTCTCTCATGACGAGATGCCGAAGTATCTCAAAGCGTGCGATATTTTCATCCGCCCGAGCCGCTCGGAGGGCATGGGAAATTCATTCATCGAAGCTATGGCAGCAGGAATTCCCGTCATTGGGACCCAGGAAGGGGGCATTGCGGACTTCCTGTTTGATGCGAAACGAAACCCCGACAAACCGACCACCGGGTGGGCCGTCGATAAAGACTCTCCGAGCGATATCGTCGCGGCGGTCGAAGATATTCTTGCCGGTCCCGAGAAGGTCTCGGGAGTCGTCAAGTATGCTCGCAAGCTCGTGTTTGAAAAATATGACTGGAGCCTCGTCGCTGCCGGTATGCGCGAAAGGGTATTTATGCCGCTCCTTTCGCGCTGACCGAGAGCCATGGTTTGCCGTTATACTACTCCTATGCGGCTCTTGCTAGCGACCCCGCTTCTCCCCCCTGATGTCGGCGGGCCGGCTACTTTTGCCAAAAGCCTCATCACACACCTCCCCGGCCGCGGCATCGAAATTTCCGTCGCCTACTTTGGGAAGGTCCGGAAGTTTCCGCCCGGAGTACGCCACCTCGTGTACCTAGCCCTCCTGTGGAAGCTCTCGGAGAGCTGTGACGCCATTCTCGCCCTCGACCCCGTTTCCGTGGGGTTCCCGGCTGCACTCGTCGCCTCGTTTCGAAAAAAGACCTTCCTCTTACGCGTCGCGGGGGATTTCGCGTGGGAGCAGGGCATGAACCGATTCGGTGTCACCGAACTTCTCGACGATTTCGTAAAGCAGGGACAAACGCACCCGCTTGTCCGTCTCTTCGTCTTCGTCGAGCGCTACGTCGCCCGCAAGGCGCGGCGCATCATCGTGCCGAGCGCCTATTTCAAGAAAGTCATAGGGAAGTGGGGGATCGAAGCAAAAAAAATCGAGGTCATTTTAAGCGCCGTTGAAGATATTGCGGTCTCCGGGAGGCGCGACGTACTGCGCGGGATACTCCAGTTCGACGGGGTTTTTGTCATGTCCGCAGGGCGCCTCGTACCCTGGAAGGGTTTTGAGACCCTCATCTCGGCCGTGCCGACGCTACGTAAAAAATTCCCCAACGTGAAGCTCATGATTGCCGGGGACGGGCCACAGCGAGGAGCTCTTGAGACGCTCATTGAAACGAAAGGCCTCGAGGAGAATGTCGTTCTGGCAGGAAATCTCGAGCGCGACGTTCTCCTGCGCTACATCAAAGCGGCGGACCTTTTTGTTCTCAATACCGGCTACGAAGGGCTCTCGCACCAACTTCTCGAAGTCCTTGCCGTCGGCACTCCGATCGTGACGACCAAAGTTGGTGGTAACCCGGAAGTCATCGAGGATGGCAAAAACGGACTTCTTGTGCCCTACAACAATCGGAAAGCCCTGGAGACCGCGATGCTCCGGGTGCTCGGGGAGCGCTCACTTGCGGGGAAACTTTCCGCGGCAGGGAGGCGCTCGCTTGCCAAATTTTCTGAAGCGAAGATGGTTGAGGCTGTGGAGGAATTCTTGAAGAAAAACGTATGAAGGTGCTCATGGTATCAACAGACCGAAAGGCATTCGACGAGCGCTCCGCCGTGCGGCAGCGCCTGCGGGAGTATGCTCACGCGCTCGAAACACATAGGCACAAAGGAAGCGAGCTTCACGTCATCGTGTTTTCGACAAAAAGACACGGGTTTGCTGCTGTGGCAGAGGAAAATCTCTTCCTGTATCCGACGAGTGCATGCCACAGACTCTTGTACCTGTTGGGCGCCTACCGCATCGGCAAAAAAATCAAGGGTGTCTCGGTCGTGAGCACGCAAGACCCCTTCGAGACGGGGCTCGTCGGTTGGCGGCTGGCTCGGTATCATCGCGCACGCTTCCAGGCGCAGATCCATACTGATTTTTTGAGCCCCTATTTTGCTTCGCTCTCGATGCTCAATCGCCTGCGAGTGTTCATCGGCACGATACTTTTACCCAAAACCAACTCAATACGCGTCGTCAGCAAACGCATAGTCGACTCGCTACGGCCCCTCCGCCTGAAAGCTCCCGTCCACGTACTGCCGATATTTACGGATCTCAAAAAACTCTGGGAAGAAGAAGGTAGTGATCTCAAGAAAATGTACCCGCAATTTCGCAAGCACGTGCTTGTTGCGGCTCGGCTTGAGAAAGAAAAAGGCATCGCTCTGGCCATTGATGTTATAGCCTTGCAGCCGAAAGGGGTAGGGCTTTGTATTGCCGGAGATGGAAGTGACCGGGCACATTTGGAGTTTCGGGCAAAAAACCTCGGTATTTCCGACAGAGTTGTATTCATGGGCTGGAGAGAGAATCTCGGCGGCCTCTATAAAAGCGCGGATGCCCTCCTTTTCACCAGCGCTTATGACGGCTACGGACTCGCGCTTGTCGAAGCCGCGGCACTCGGGTGCCCTTTCGTGTCGACCGATGTAGGCGTAGCCCGGGAGCTCTACAATCTCGGCGCACGCTCCGCCATCGTCGCAGGCCGCTCAATAAATGAGTTCGCTGACGCACTGCGAGAGACCATTAAAGATGGCAGGGCGACGGCAGGGGATTTCGTTCTCGGCCTCACCGGCTTTGCGGCAACCAAGAAGGAATACCTGAAGCGCTATATCGACCTTCTCACGAACTGACATGCGACTCCTCTTTATTACCCAGAAAATTGACGAAGACGACGATCTTCTAGCGTACGTCATATCGTGGTTGCAGGAATTCGCACGGCACTTTACGGCCGTCGAGGTCATCTGTCTTGAACGCGGAGGAGCTACACTACCCGAGAACGTCCATGTGCGCTCGCTGGGGAAGGAGGAAGGTGCCGGGAGGCTCACGTACCTGTGGCGTTTCTATCAATATATTTTTTCCATCCGTCGTCCGTACGACGTCGTACTCGTTCACATGAATCCCGAGTATGTCGTCTTGGGCGGCATACCCTGGCGCCTTATGGGAAAGCGGGTCGGATTATGGTATACGCATCGGCAGGTGAACCTCAAGCTCTACGTAGCGCATCTTTTCAGCCACGCGGTCTTAACCGCATCGCGCTACAGCTTTCGGTTGCCGTCGCGGAAACTTCACATTCTCGGGCATGGCATCGAGGTGGGGCGCTTTGCCTGCGAGAGCTCTGCGCGTGAGGAGCGTGCCGTCATAAGCGTCGGGCGTATCACGCCCATCAAGAACTGCGATACGCTCATCGAGGCGGCAGAGATCTTAAAGCGTCACTGGAAGGAGAGGTTCAGCGTCACGTTCATTGGAGCTCCGGTCCACGAAAGCGATCGCGCATATGAAAAAAAGCTTCTCAGGCTCGTCGAAGAACGCGGACTAGGGAAGACCGTCCGTTTTATAGGCTCCATTCCCAACGAGGGACTTCCCGTGTGGTACTGTCGGGCGAGCGTTTCCGTCAATATGACCCCGCCCGGCGGCCTCGATAAAGCCGTCATCGAATCCATGGCCGCGGGAACACCTCCCATCGTGAGCAATGTCGCGTTTAGCGGATACTTTGGGCAGTACGCCTCGCGTCTCACCTTTCCCGAACGCGACCCCATAGCGCTCGCGGAGCGAATACGTGCGCTCGTCGAGTCGGTCGACCGCCCCCAGATCGGAGCGTACCTCTCGCGTGTGGCGGGAGAGCGCTTCAGCACCAAAGCCATCGTAAAAACGATTTCGACTATACTTATCGAACATGTGCGGCATTAACGGATGTACGGGAAGTCACTCCGCTCTTGTTGAGCGGATGAATAAAGAAACCAACCACCGGGGCCCCGACGGCACGGGGCTTTGGGCTGGGAAAGTAACCTTGGGGCACAATCGCCTCGCTATCATTGACCTCTCCGAGGGTGGCAAACAGCCGATGGCAAGCCACGACGGGCGATTCACCATTACCTACAACGGAGAACTCTACAACTACCGCGATATCAAGAAAGAATTGCCGGCCTACCCCTTTCGGAGCGAGAGCGATACCGAAGTTATCTTGGCGGCGTGGGAGAGATGGGGAGTTGACTGCCTCTCACGTTTCAATGGCATGTTTGCTTTTGCGCTCTGGGACGAGAGAGAAGAAACTCTCTATCTCGTGCGCGACCCGGTCGGCATCAAGCCTCTTTACTATCTAGAAAAGGATAACGAGCTCTTTTTTTCTTCGGAGATCAAGGCGCTCCTCGAAACGGGAATTACTCGAAAACTTAATCGCGATTCGCTCAATCTCTATTTCCGATTTCTCTATACGCCAGGACCCACGACAATGTTTGAGAGCATATCTCGTATTCAACCAGGTCAGGTGCTCAAGTACCGTCGTGGCGAAATATCACTTAGCACATACCAAGCGTATGAGAGAGAGATTTTCCTGCCAGCGGACCGAACAGACCGCGCGCACAAGCTATGGGAAGTGTTGAAGGGGGGCGTAAGTCGCCAACTTGTTTCTGATCGCCCAGTAGGGCTCTATCTTTCGGGAGGCCTAGATTCAAATGCTATCCTGGCAGCTCTCTTTGAGACGGGACACAAACTGAAAACGTTTAGCGTAGGGTTTGAACTTGAGGAGGGAGAGCAAAAAGAAAAATTCAATGCAGATCTTGAACTTGCCAAGCGCGCTGCGGCACAGTTTGGTGTTGAACATCATAGTGTCCTCTTTTCCGCCACAGAGGTTATCCCCTATCTCGAAAAGGCGGTTTGGCATCTCGATGATCCAAACTGGAATCCGACGTCGCTTTCTATGCTCAAACTTGCGGAATTCACAAAACCGCAGGTTGCAGTAGCTCTCGCAGGTGACGGGGGCGATGAACTCTTTGGTGGATATGAGCGTTATCGCAAATCACATCAGCTAAGTTTACTTCGTCGCATTCCGCTATTTTCAAAGCTCGGGTTGCTCAATAAAAAACTAAAACCCCTGTCGACAGAAGAGGGAGGAGAGCGTTTCGCGTGGTTCATGTTGCAAACGGAGGATACTGTGCAAGCGATTCTTGAAAAAGGTGACAACAATAGTGAGCCCGTCCTCGAATATCTGAGCAACAGATTCCCGACGGTAGAGAAGTCATTTGAAAAACAGTTCATGGCCGTCGACAGAAAGAATTGGCTTGTCGATGAGGCGCTACTGCGTACCGATAAGATGGGGATGGCCGCGGGGCTTGAGGTGCGCGTGCCGCTCCTCGACCTGGAGCTTCTTTCCTTCGCGGATCGATTATCCCAGAGCGATCTCATTTCGTCGTTTGATAAAAAAATACTCTACAAAGAGGCGCTCCGCGGTCATGTGCCGGAGTTTCTCCTCAGCCAGGAAAAAAGGGGGTGGTTTTCTCCAGCCGCAAAGTGGCTGCGTCGTCCCGACGTCGCAGCATTTGCCAGGGAGGTACTTTCTCCATCATTTTACGTCGAAACAAAAAGCCTTTTTAACTGGCATGAGATAGAACGGCTTCGCAAGGACCACCAGCAAGGCGGATATCATCTCCAAAGCCTGTGGAGTCTCCTGGTGTTCCAGCTGTGGGCGAAAGCATTTTCCATAAAAACCTAACATGGAAGGGATCCGCGGCAAGAAAGTGCTGGTGGTAACGCCTCGCACCCCCTTTTCCATGCAGGGAGCCGATGAACTTGATCGGGGCATGGGCATCAAGCTTCTCCAAAAGCTTGGCTGCAGGGTGCGGGTCATCGTCATGGTCGTCCCTTCGGATAGGAGCGCGGTGGAGGAAGCGCAGAGGACGTGGGGAATTCCAATACGGCCAGTCACCTACTCGTTCGCCCGAGAGAGGTCGACCCAGGAGCGTCTCGGGCGCTTCCTGCGGCGTCTCATCGATCCGCGGCTTTGGGACGGGGCGGCGTTTGAGTATAGTGACCCGCTGACGAGGAGGGTACTGGCGGAAGAACTCAACACATTTCAGCCGGACGTTGTTTGGTTCGACTACACCTATCTGTGGCCACTCTATGGAGAAGTTCGTTCGCGCGGAATCCCGATAATAACGCGATCGATAAATTTCGAAGCACGTCATTTCCTCGAGGAACACGAACGTTCGCTTCTAACTATTCCACGCTATCTCATAAAACTCATGAGCGAGTGGCTGGTCTCTAAAAAAAGTACACTTATCCTAGCGCTCAATCCCAACGACGCAGCCGCCTACGCGCGTCTAGGAGCACGGAAAGTCGAAGTGCTGCCGCTTCGATGGCTTCCCGCTCTCATAGGGGAATCTCACCCTATTCGCGAGATGAAACCGCTGCGGGTGCTCTTTTTGGGATCTTCCTACGCCATATCCCACAACCGCAAGGCACTTCAGTTCATTCTGGGGCGCATCATGCCAGAACTTGCAAGATCTTCTCCAGGTGCCTACGAGCTCCATATCTCCGGCACACGACTCCCCGATTATTTTCGGAAATATATCGACGGAAAAACGATCATCCACGACGGCTTCATCCCCTCCGAAGAATTTCCGACCTACGTGCGTTCGATGGATATCGCCCTAGTCCCATCCCCGAAGCGCGTCGGCATGCAGGGAAAAGTGTTCGAACCCCTGGTGCGTGGCGTCCCGCTCATAACGTCCAAGTACAGTACGGTCGGTTATCCCTTCGAAAACGGGAAGGAAGTGTTCTATGCCGAGACGGCTAAGGAGTATCTCTCCGCGCTTTCAACGCTACGCAATGTCGCCGTCCGTGCGGCCATGTCCCGTGCGGCGGTTGCGTGTTCGCAGAGCTTGTTTTCCCGTGAACGGGTGGAGGAAGTTATCAGGGAGGCGCTCGCTAGTGTATAGTTTTCCCTATGCAAAAACGGGCTCTTATAACAGGCATCACGGGGCAGGACGGTTCCTACCTGGCTGAGCTTCTGATACGAAAAGGGTACCGAGTATTCGGATTTATGCGCCGCACCAGCACGGACCCTTTCGTGCGGATAGAGGATCTCTATATCAAGGGTGAGATCGATCTCATGTATGGGAATATGCGCGACATGCCGACCATCGTGCGAGCGCTTGAGGAAGCCAAACCTGATGAGATCTACAATCTTGCGGCACAATCGCATGTCGGTGTTTCGTTTCTCTGTCCCGATGAGACCGACGATATAAACTTCAAAGGCCTCGAACGCCTTGGCACTGAAGCATTCCGTCGCAACCCGAAAGTGAAAGTGTATCAGGCTTCGACTAGCGAAATGTTCGGCAGCACCCCGCCACCGCAGAGCGAGGCGAGCCCATTTCAGCCAGTAAGCCCGTATGCGGTCTCGAAACTGCATTCACATGAGCTTGTGAGTGCCTGGCAAAAAGAAGGTAAGTACGCTGTCTCCGGAATATTGTTCAACCATGAAAGTCCTCGCCGCGGCAAGCACTTCGTGACACGCAAACTTACCCACTCATTGGTGAAAATCAAACTTGGACTTCAGGAAAAAGTAAGGCTAGGGAACCTTGGGGCCAAACGCGATTGGGGCTTTGCGGGAGATTACGTCGAGGCGATGTGGATGATGCTCCAGCCTGCGCGACCCTCGAATTATGTTATCGCCACAGGAAAGTCCCACACCGTGAGAGATCTTGTCGCAGCGGTGTGTCATGCGCTTGGGATCGACATTACGTGGAGGGGGAAGGGACTCGAAGAAAAGGGATACGATCAGCACGGAAAATGTATCATCGAAGTCAATTCGCGCTTCTTCCGACCACAGGAGGTTGAGGCTCTTGAGGGCGATTCCACCAAAGCCCTGCGGGAATTGGGGTGGAAGCCGAAGGTATCGTTTCAAGATCTCGTAGAGATGATGGTTGAATCGGACCTACGACTTATCGCGGGCCATAAGAAGGGGGGAGATGAATAGATGAGAGAGAAGGCAACAACAGCCCTTATCACGGGGATCGGCGGCCAAGACGGTTCCTACTTGGCCGAACTTTTGCTTCAAAAGGGATATCGGGTGTTCGGCATTGAACGCGCAGGTTCGACGAAGGAAAATCTTAAAGACGTTACCGGGGTCGCGCTCTCCGCAGGGGATGTGACCGACTCTCACTTTTTACGCGAACAGCTCAAAGTCGTCTGTCCCGATGAAATATATAATCTTGCCTCGGTGAGCACGGTGGCAAACCCCTGGGAGAACCCGCGCAAAACCCTTGAGAGCACTGCGTTCGTTCCCCTCACTATCCTCGAGGCGATGCGAGAATTTTTGCCTGGATCGAGACTGTTCCAAGCATCATCGGCAGAAATGTACGGCGAAGCGTCAGAAAGCCCGCAAAATGAGAATACGCCCTTTCGGCCCTGCAACCCCTACGGCGTCGGAAAAACAGCTGCGCATAACCTTATCGAGGCATATCGGCGTGACCACCATATTTTTTCCGTGTCTGGAATTCTTTTTAATCACGAGAGTCCTCGTCGTGGAAGGGAATTCGTGACCCAAAAAATAGCGACGACGCTCGCGCGCATTTCTCTGGGGAAAGAGCAGGAGTTGCGGATAGGGAATCTCGATGTGAGGCGCGATTGGTCACACGCCAGAGACGTCGTCCAAGCCGTTTGGAAGACCCTGCAGCACGATAGGGCGGAGTCCTACGTCATAGCCTCTGGCAGGGCCCATACCGTACGGGAGTTTATCGAAATAGCTGCGAAACGTCTTGGTATGGATATCGCGTGGAAAGCGGAAGGGCAATATGAGGTCGGAGTGGACCCGTCCGGTACTGTGCGTGTGCGCGTGGCGAGCGAGTTCTATCGCCCTGCGGAAATGTATCCGCGCCGTGGAGACAACGCAAAAATTGCTGAGGAGCTCGAATGGGAGCCAAAGATTTCCTTCAAGGAACTAGTCGAAGAAATGGTAGAGGCGGCTCAGAGGAGGGAATAACGACTAGGCGCCAACTATTTCGAACTTCGGGCAGGGAACTATGAATTTCCCGCCGCCGTTGAGGAACGCCTGTTCTCGCCGCACGAACTCTTCGATAAAGTGCCACGGCAGGACCAAAAGGTAATCGGGCTTTGCGGCCCGCATCTCCTCTTCTGAATAAATTGGGATATTACTGCCCACTGTCTTGAGCCCGAACTTTGCCGGAGAGCGCTCCGCTATGCCGTCGATGTGGGTCTCATTGAGACCGAACCACTGCAGGAGTGTATTGCCCTTGGTGGAGGCCCCATACGCCCAGATCTTCTTACCCTTTTTCTTTTCGGATACGATAAAGTCGACGGTTTCTTTTTTCAATCGTTTCGCGTGTTCGAAAAAGTCGAGGTAGGTCTTCGGGTCGGTTAGGTTGAGGGTTTTCTCATACGCGAGTATGGAATCGACCCGGAATTGCGCTACATAACGGTATGGCGCGGTCGCAAATGTGGCGGGAGTAGCTTTCTCCTTGCGGATATAGATCCTGAAACTCCCTCCATTGACGTCATTGAGCTGACAGTCAACGACCTTGAGCCCATGCTTCGCGAGGAGGTACTGGAGCGAATGGAGCGTATAGTACTCAAGGTGCTCGTGGCAGATGTTGTCAAAGGCCAACTGCTTGAGCATGAGCGGAGTGTAGCTCATCTGTATTATCCAAAGTCCTTCATCGTCGAGAGCCTCGGCAATATCCGCAACGAACTCATCGGGCTTCTCGAGGTCATAAAACATCGCGATCGATGTGATAACCTTAGCCCTTTGCTTGCCAAAGCTCGATTTTTTGAACGCAGCGCAGGTGAAGTAGTCGGTCACGACAAGGTCTGCATGTTTTTTTGCAAGCTCGGGATAGTCTCCGCGTGCGGGGTCAAAGCCTATGCGGACGACCTCGGTGCCCAGGAAACTCAAAAGCGTCCCGTCATTACAGCCGATGTCAATTACCACGTCTCCCTTCGCAAGTCGCATAAGTCTTGAAGCGGAATCTGCGATGTCCTTAAGCTCCCGACGCATGGTCTCATTGGTGCCCGAGCGGTACCAATACTCGCCGTACATCTCATCGAAAGGGGCGGTGTGCGCGAGCTGTACCAAACCGGATTTTGGTGCAAGCATAAGCTTAAGTTCAACCTTGTTTTTCATACGGGGCTTTCCCTCTCGCGGGATGAAATCGGAAATGTAAAGTTCGCCGAGTGTGAAAAGTTCGGTGAGAGGCTCGCCGGATATACGGCACACCCTACGTTCCCGGTCGTCCATAGGTAAGGATTATATCCCCTCAGCGCCACAAGTAAAACGCAGGCTCCTCATTGCAACTTTCCCGATGTCGATTTAGTTTACGTGTAACACTCACTCTCATGCGAATCCCCCAAGTACTCTTTATCCTCGGAAGTGGGCACAGTGGCTCAACACTCCTGGACCTTCTTCTCGACTCACATTCGAAAGTCATCGGCATCGGCGAGCTCGTCTCGGAGGATTCGGACCCCACCAGTGACCCTTTTTGGCGGGACATTCTCCCGAAAGGGGAACTCTTTGACGTAGCCCGAAGCAAAAGCGGTTTTCTATTCGGCTCAAAAAATTATCGTTACGCCAAGACAGGGAAGGCGGTCGACATCGCGCAGTACCGAGAACGTGTCCGTACCATCTATACCAAGGCTGCCGCTACCAAGGGGGCCTCGGTCGTTGTCGACTCATCAAAGAACGCTGACTATACCGAACTCATGTGCCGGGCGCTCCCCGACCCCGTAATCGTGCACGTAGTGCGAGACGGGCGCGGGGTATTTTCATCCTATCTGCGTAAATATGGAGCCCATGTGTGGTTCTCGCTCTCGCGCTGGTTTTTCATGAACGCCAAAGTCGAGCTTCTGCGCAGGAGGGTCAAAGCGCGCTACCTGTTCTTGCGCTATGAGGAGCTTGTTGCGCATCCGCAGGAATCCCTCGCCCGCATCTTGGAAGCGGTCGGCCTCTCCTACGAACCCGCCATGCTCTCTTTTCGGGCCTTTCCGCATCATCAAATAAGTGGCAACCGTATGAAGGGGGAAGCGAGTGAGAAAATAGAGCTCGATGAGTCCTGGAAGGAGAATCTTTCGTGGACACGGCAGCTCGCATTTAACCTAGCGTTCGGCTGGCTCAATTTTCTCTATAAGCGTCGCAGGAGTCTATGAAAATCCTCTACGTCGCCAACATCCGACTGCCGACCGAGAAGGCGCATGGCCTCCAGGTCGTGAAGATGTGCGAGGCCTTTGCCCGTGAAGGCCATGAGGTGATTCTCGCAGTACCGTGGCGCTTCGGTCGGCTTGCTGTCGATCCGTTTGAGTTTTATGATGTGCGCACGCAGTTTCGCATCGTAAGGCTTTTCTCGCTCGACCTCGTGCGATTCGGGAGCGCTGGCTTTTTCGTACAGGTGGTAACGTTTGCTTTCGCTTCGTACCTCTACGCTCGCAGTTCGAGAGCGGATATCATCTACGGTCGTGATGAGGTGGCGCTTTCTCTTGTCGCAAAAACGGGGAGGGTAGTGTGGGAAGTTCACACCAAAAAACTGAATCGATTCGCTCGAATTCTATTTCAACGTGCTCGGCTCATTGTTGCCATCACGGGAGCACACGCAGAGCTTCTGAAGAGCGAAGGGGTGGATCCTGGGAAGATCGTGGTAGCTCACGATGGAGTCGATGTGCGACCCTACCGTGAGCCGTTTGATGTAGGAGTGTGGCGTCGGGGCAACGGCATCCCCTCCGAAGCGAAGGTGGTCGGGTATGTAGGGGCACTCCACACCATGGGAAGGGGCAAGGGCGTCGAGGAGCTTATACGTCTGTTTCCGAAACTACTCCATGAGGAACCAAACGCGTATTTACTTCTTGCTGGTATGTCGCAGGTCGATAGGGCTCGTGCGATCGATATGGCACACTCTGCCGGTCTTCGAGATAGTCAATTTCATATTAATGCTACTCCATCACAAAAGGACATGGTCGGTTATTTCCGAGCCGCCAACGTGCACGTCATGAACTATCCAAACACGGAACACTACGCCAAGTTTATGTCACCGCTTAAAATGTTCAGCTACATGGCGAGCGGAATTCCTATTGTCACGACGGATCTTCCCTCGGTGCGGGAAATTCTCTCCGACCGGGAGGCGGCATTCGTTCCCGCTGGCGATGGGGAAATTCTTTTGAAAACGGTGCTCGAAGGACTTCGGGGCAAATTTGTGGATCGAGGTCGGGTCGCTCGCGAACTCGCGAAACGCTACAGCTGGGAAGCGCGGGCGCGCCTCATTCTCGAGTCCCTTCGGGCCGTTACCTAAAGGCCATTTTTATGTTATAGTTTTTCGCCATGAAGGAGACGATTGTCATCGTTGGATACGGTTGGGTCGGCCAAGCAAATGCCATCTCGCTGCGGATCATGAGATATCCGGTTTTTTGCTATGACGTGGCAGAGACTTCGCTCAAATACGTCCCAAAATATCAGAAAGAATGCTCGGAAATCGCTTCTCTCTCGCACGCACGTGAACACGATGGCCCGAACACCGTGTACGTGGTCTGTGTGGGCGATCGCGTATCCGAAGAAGGCATTCAGGATGTTTCCCCGATAGAAAAAGCCCTTGAGACCCTGAAGGGAGCGAAGGGGACGGTCATACTACGCTCTACCGTCATACCACAATCACTGGATAAACTCGCATTTGATTTCTATGTTCCTGAATTTTTGCACGAAAAGAAGGCGGTAGAGGAATGCCTCAATCCGTACTACTTCGTCGTTGGCGCACGCACCGGGAAAAAGAAACCGAGCTTTCTCGATGAGTGGCGTAAACGTTCGGTGAAATCTTTCGCAGGCACCCCCGAAGAAGCATCGTACATAAAATATTTGTCGAATGTCTGGAATGCCATGCGTATCGCATTCGTGAATGAATTCGGTAACGCGATGGGAACCCCGACCAGCCAAAAGGAGCTCTCCAAAATAGAGAACGTCGTCAATTTTTTGTTCGAACGAAAGCCGTACCTCCGCTATGGCAAAGCCTTCGGCGGGCATTGTCTGCCGAAAGATATGCGCGCCTTTTTCTATGCGCACGGCCGAGCGGGGAAGAGCATGGAACTTCTCGGCGGAGCCATCAAGGCAAATAACGTGCAACTCAGAGCGGAGAAGCGGTTCCCTATCCTTCCTGAATGGTTCTCGGAGTGGCCAAGGCCGATCGTTTCCGGTCGGGAAGCGCTCAAGGCTCTTCGGATCGCGATAAAGCGAAGACTATCATGGCAAAAAGAGTTTTGATAACCGGGGCAGCAGGATTTGTCGGCTACCACCTAGCTAAGCGATTACAGGGTGCTGGGTACGAGCTCACCCTGGTAGATAACTTTGCGCTCGGGCAGCATGACGAAGAGTTCCGGGCTCTCACTAAGGAGAGGGGAGTTGTGTTCCTACAGTGCGACCTCACGCAAGCAAGAGCTTGGGAGAAGCTCGGCTTCGATTTTGACGACGTCTACCATCTAGCCGCCATTAACTCGACCAAGCTTTTTTATGAGATACCTGCGGAAATTCTCCGCTCCGCCCTTCTTCTTAATGTCCATGCGCTCGAGTGGTTTAAGAAGAACAAGAAGGGGTCAAAAATACTTTTTACCTCGTCGAACGAGGCATATGCCGGTGCCCTTGAAGCCTTCGGCATCTTGCCGCTGCCTACGCTTGAAAATGTCCCGCTTGTCATCGCTGACCCTCGTAATCCCCGGTGGTCGTATGCCGGTACTAAGTTGATAGGAGAACTACTCTTCAACAGTTATGCAAAACAGTATGGACTTCGCACGGTCGTTGTACGCCCCCATAATTTCTACGGACCCCGCTCCGGCCACCACGTGATTCCCGATGTGTTGGGGCGCATCGAGCGACGCGAAGATCCGTTCGCCCTCTACGGCGCCGATGAGACGCGCTCATTTTGCTACATTGATGATGCGGTCGAGGCGATGCAGGCGGTAATGGAAAGTTCTAAAACGGACGGGGAGACGTATCATATCGGTACGAGCGTCGAGACTAACATCGGGGAACTCGTCGAAGTCTTGTTCGAACGTGCCGGATGGAGGCCGAACGTTATTGAACGCAAACCAGGTCCCACGGGAAGCGTGAAGCGACGTGTTCCGGACGTCTCAAAAATAAAACGCGATACCGGCTGGGAAGCGGTGACGGCACTACGAGATGGCCTCAAAAAAACAATCGCCTGGTACGAAAAAAATCCCGGAAAGTAAAAATCGGCCGCACCCTATGGGTGCGGCCGAAGTCTTAATTAATTGGCGCTTTTGATGTACTCAATCGGTACACCGAAGCGCTCGCAATGGCCAGAGAGCCACGTATCGATCTTGTCGATAGTGGTGCCGCGACCCCAGTCGTCGTAGTGGCGGATGTCGCCCGAGGCAATAACCAACGCGGGAAGGGTCGCTCCCTCGGGATGGTTGTCCAAAAAATTTCCATAGTTGAAGAATTTTTGCCAGAACCAGTTGGTTGAGGCAGCGGCCATGAACGTCGGATTTGCTATGGCACGTCTTGTGCAGACCTCGCGAAGGATTTTTTCTTGGTCCGCAAAAAAATTGCGAATTTGAGAATTCGTCCCTACAATTAGGACTCGGCCCGCCTCTTTCTCTAGGACAAAACTGAAGTCCGACGGCTGCAGTCTGCTGAAGAAGAGATCATAGCCCGTTTCGCCTGCGGCGCGGGCTTTTTTTTGAAGATACCATTCATGGGTTTTTGTTTCTTTGGAGATTAGTAGTCTATCCACGCTCATGTTCCTCTCCTGAAATTTCTAGTCTAGGAAGATAATATCACACTATTTTAAATAGTCAAGAAAAATCAGCCGCACCCTGTGGGTGCGGCCGAAAGTGTTAAGAACGAGAGCGGACGTCTACTAGCCGAAGCAGCGACGCCAGTGATCGATGAGAAGCTGGCGTTGCGGCCAGAGTTTCCCGTCGAGCGCTTCGATGTCGGCCAAGCCGTAGGCTTTGATGCCGTGCTCGAGATCGTACTCGGCCGGGTCGAGCTTTGCCTGCTTCGAAGCGACCAGCTCGTCCTGTGGCTGCCAGCAGTAGTGGAACAGGATGAAATGGCAGCCGGCGCCCTGGGGTTCTTGTTGACGAAATTCGGAGAGCCACACGAGCGTCGCCAGGTACGAGAGTTCATCCGGCCCGACGTCGGTACCGACCTCCCGTGAGAGTTTCCTCACGGCCGCTTCGCGCGGCGTTTCCCCGCGCAGCTGACGCCCGCCGAACATCCACGGGCCTTTCGTGCTGTGCACCTTGCGCCAGGTGAGCCAGAGCTCTTGCGATTCCGGCCTCACCCATAAGACGTCCGAACAGACGATCAGGAGCTTGTTGAGGGCAGTGAGGTATTCAGCGTCATCAAGGAACGGCCGGCTCCATCCCTTGCGGACGCCATCGCCGCCTTCGAAAAAGACCGGCGGCTCCGGGTCGGGGCGGGCAGGAAAGAACTTCGGCATGTGTGCCTCCTCGGCTTTGTAGACCGGGCAAAATTGTAGCACGATTATCTGCAATAGTCAACTATCCATCATCCAGTTCGTATTTATTGGCTTATCTGCTAGCGTATGGCAATGAAGCGGCTCAAAATCGGCTACGTGACCTCCTCGATTTCCTACCACGGCGGCTGGGACACGCTTTCGAAGGGCATTGTTGGTGGGGTCGCGCGCTACCACAATGTGGTGGTACTTTCCTCGAAGAAGGCAGAAAATGATCTGGTCAACTACGAAATAAAAAACGTCCTGTCCAAGAATCACTTGAGTTTCGGACTCAAGAACCAGATCCACACCGCCTTTATGTGTTTTCGTTATTTACGAGATTGCGATGTGATCCATGCGCTTATAGAGCCGCTCGGCCCAGGCGCGGCGTTTGCGGCATGGGTGCTAGGTAAGCCATTCATTATCACCCTTGCTGGGACCTACTGCGTGGTTCCGACGGGAAACACCATGCGGCAGCGAATTAAGCGCATCGTAATGCGCTTTATGTACGACCACGCCGCTTACATCGCGACCGGGTCAAAGCAAAATATTGAGCGCATCGAGCGAGCAGTAAAGCTCGGCAATCGATGGCACTTTGTGCCCTTCGGTGTCGATCCATCCAAATTCATTGGTATCAAAAGCTACCCCGCTTCCAAGAAACCATTTCTCCTGACCGTCGGAGGCCTCAAACCGCGCAAGGGTACTAATTATGTGGTCCGCGCGCTCAATTTGCTTCGCGATGAATTTCCTGAGCTCGAATATAAGATCGCGGGAAGTTATCATGATACCGATGTTTTTGCACAAGAGCTGAAGGCCCTTGTGAAAGAGCTCAAGCTTGAAGACCAGGTCCATATTCTCGGGCGCGTGAGTGACGAGAAGCTCCTTGAGCTTTACAGCACTTGTACTCTTTTCGTGCTGGCGGCACAGACGATCGAAGGATCATTCGAAGGATTCCCCATGGTCTACTACGAAGCCCATTCACTGGGGGCTCCTATCGTGAGTACCAACGGGTTTGGTTCTGAGTATGTGATAAAAAACGGCTACAATGGATTTTTGGTGCCGCAGGATTCAGTGAAAGAACTCGCGGACGCCATTCGAAAGATCGTAGGGAACCCCGCGCTTCGCGAGGAAATGTCACGGCATGGAAAAGAGGAAGCGAAAAAACACAGCTGGGATAGAATTGGGGAGCTGTACATAGGCGCATACGAATCGATACTCACCCATGCTTGATACGAACGGCACAGAAGACTATTGGCTCGAACAAACAAAAAAAGGCCACAATCCCTGCCACTATCATAATGTTTGGCAAGACCGGTACGCCTACCACATTCGCACGGGCGCCTTCTCTCGCCGTGACTTTGCCGGAGCAAGGGAAGTTGTAGATGTCGGGTGCGGCGTAGGCGAGTACCTTGAGGCGATTCACAGACTGGCGCCAAACGCGCACTTCACGGGTTTTGATTTCCCGTTCAATATCGAAATTGTGCAGAGGATACGCGGAACCCTGCCGCAAACATCCTTCGTTCCAAAACCATTACCACGACCGGAAGTTGTCGAGGCTATCAAGAAGGCCGACGTGGTATACACTACGACCGTATATGTCCACCTCTCGGCGGAAGCCAGGCTGGCCTTTTTTGAAGGAATAGCTGGCATGAAAAAGGGGAGCAAAATTCTATTGCTTGAGTACATACCTGAGAGCGTACCTTCGTTCCAGAAAGGGTTGTCTTACAAGGAGGTCGAAACCCTGCCGGAGATTAAGGCTAAGTTTGAGGCTGTGGGTGCCACGCTCTCAGAACTGCGCCATGTCAACTTCATCGATAGTTTTCTTTTCTTTCATTTAGGTAAAAACTGGTTTGTATACACGCTCACCTTGTTTTTGGATTCGCTGTATCGCATGGTCGGCGCCACGAAGTCGAAATACAAAATGCTTGTCTTCACGAGATGAAGGTAGAATTTCTAAAACCCGAAATTAAGAAGGCTGACATACAACGAGCCACCGAAGCGATGAAATCGGGATGGCTTACATACGGGCCGGTTTCCAAGGAGCTTGAAGGAGACTTGGCGGCATACCTTGGGGCGAAAGACACCGCGGTCGTGGGAAGTGGCACTGCGGCGCTCCATGCGACCCTGGCATCCCTTGGTGTCGGATCAGGAGATGAAGTTATCACGTCGGCCCTCTCTGCGGTCCAGACTGCAAACGCCATCGAATACACCGGTGCGAAACCAGTATTTGTTGATGTCGATCCAGACACATCGCTCATCGACCTCGCCAAAATTGAGGCAGCTGTAACCGTAAAAACAAAGGCTATCGTACCGGTCCACTACTACGGCAACATGGTCGATATCAAGCGGCTCGCACAGATCGCAAAAAAGCACAATCTTCTTGTCATCGAGGACGCCGCGCATGCACTCGAGAGTGATTTTGAGGGGATCCGCCCTGGACAGCTCACCGCGGCGGCCTTCTTCAGTTTCCATGCGGCAAAAAACATCACGAGCGGGCAAGGGGGGGCTATGGTCTCCAACGACGCTGAGCTGTGCCGCAAGGTACGGGTTTTTTGTGACAGTGGGATGGAAAAAAGAGAGGGTAATCGTCGTATGCTCTACCTGGGCTATCGTTACCCTCTGACCTCATTCCAGGCCGCCATGCTTATTCCCCAACTCGCGCGTATTGAGGCCCAGTGGAAAAAGCGCAAAAAGTGGTATGAGGTCTATGAGAGGGCGTTTGTCGGCATCCAAGGCGTCTCCTTTCCAAGACGAAATAAGAATGTTCGGCACGCGTACGATGTCTTTGCGATGTATGTCGATCCGAACGATCGGGATGAGCTGCGCAAAAAACTTTCTGCCTTAGGAGTGGAGACCGGAGTCAATCACGATCCCATCCCACTCGAACCTTACTACGTGGAAAAATATGCGTACAAAAAAGGGGACTTCCCCAACGCCGAGCGGCGTGGCTTCGGCATGATCGCACTACCGCTCTATCCGTCACTTACGAAAACTGAGTCGGACCACGTGATTGCCTCGGTGAAGTCTCTATTTCAATGAAGCCGACGGTTTTCATTACGGATTTTCATCCGTTTATAACAAAAAATATCCTCAACACGGGAGTGCTCGATCTTCTCACCAAGGAGGCGCGGGTCGTCCTTTTTGTTGCAAAACCCCAGGAGGAATATTTTAAAATACGCTACCCGGGCGTCATTGTCGAGGGGGTGGAACTTGGAAAGAACGTAACCAGTTTCCGCAACCGGCTGTTCCAAAGACTGGCCGAGTGGCTCCTCGACACGAACGTCATGTGGATCCATAAACTCGAGGCGCGGACGAAGACGGGTAACTGGCCGAAGTACTATACGTCGCTTCTCTTCACGGCCCTGTTCGCTCCGATCACGCCAGTCAAGAAATTCCTGCGTTTTCTCGACTATAGGCTCAATAATCAGGACACGTTCAATCGATATGTTGAGACATATCGGCCCAGCGTCGTGTTCGCGACCGACCTTTTTAATCACTCGGACCTCTTCCTTCTCAAAAATGCCAAAGCACGCGGGGTGAGAACGGTCGCGATGGTGCGTTCGTGGGACAATACGACGTCCCGTAGCTATGCTCGCTTCGTGCCGGATCGGCTCATCGTCCATAACGAGGTCATGAAAGAGGATATGGTGCGCTACCACCACATCAAAGAGACCACGATCGTGCTATCAGGTGTCCCGCAGTTTGAAAAGTACCTCACCATGCAGCCGACCCCGCGTGAAGAATTTTTTAAGAAAATCGGCGCTGACCCGAAGAAACGCCTCGTCCTCTTCGCGCCCGCCGGACATTTTTTCATCGACACCGACTGGCAGACCTGCCAGATCCTCAAAGACCTCTTTGCGGAGAAGAAAATCCCCGACGATTTGCAAATTTTGGTTCGGCTCCACCCGTTCCTCCCCGTCGACCTCTCCAAATTCACACCAGACGAGCACTTTATTATTGATATTCCAGGCCCCGCCAAGCTCAATGACCTTGAGCGTGACAAGCGAGAGGGGGAACTCGACATGAGCTTCTTTCAACACATTTACGATTCACTCTACTGGAGCTCGCTGGTCATCAATACCATCTCTTCCATCATCATCGATTCTTCTATTTTCGATAAACCGCTCATCACCATCAATTTCGACGGGTGGGAAACAAAGGTACCGTTCCTGCGCAGCCTCGTGAGGCGCTGGAGATTGGAGGAAAATCAAGTTTCCTGGCTCTCCATCGGCTCGACCGCTCTCGTGGGCTCCAAGGGAGAACTTGCGAAATGGATCAACATCTACCTTGCGCACCCCGAGATTCACAGCGACCGGCGCAAAGTTTTCAAAGATCGCTACTGCTGGAAATTCGACGGAATGTCGGCCTCTCACATCGCTTCCGCTGTGCTCAGTTTTATTTCCTAGGAGGAAGCTTTTCGCGGCTTTTCTTTTCCCACCCATCAGGTACCATGTCGGAATCCATGAAAGAGAATCTTAGCACCGACTGGAATTCGTACCTGATGCGTTTCAAGAAGAGGTATTCGAAAGAGTACCTTTTTGATGTGCTCGAAGCGATGAAAGACACGCGAGTCCTCGTGGTGGGCGAGGCTATTCTCGACGAATATACGTTCGGAAGGTCCATTGGAAAGTCCGCTAAGGAACCCATCGTCGCGCTCAAAGAAATAAAAAAAGAGCTCTACGCCGGAGGGTCCATCGCCATCGCCAACCATCTCGCGAGCTTTTGCAAGGAGGTGACGCTTTTTGCCATGCTCGGCGAGGAAAATTCCCAAGAAGCATTCGTTCGCCGCTCGCTCCCGAAAAACGTCAAGCCAGTCTTTTTCTACAAAAAGAGCGCTCCCACCATCATGAAGAAGCGGTTTATGGAAGAGGTACCGCTTCAGAAACTCCTCGAGTTTTACGTTATGAGCGACAAGTCTCCGAGCGCAAGCGAGAGCGCGGAGGTCGTCCGGACACTTCGCAAGCTCTTCAAGTCCCACGATCTGGTCATCTGCGGTGATTTCGGGCACGGCATGCTCGACCGGGCGAGCCGTAAGGAGCTTATGCAGCGTTCACCCTTTTTGGCCCTTACGGCCCAGGCGAACGCGGGTAATATGGGGTTTCATACCCTTTCGGTATTTCCAAAAGCCGACTATGTTTGCGCCGATGAGCGAGAGCTCCGGCTCGAGGCGCGCGAGCGCAATCACGACCTAATAAGCGTCATGCGAAACGTCGCCACCAAGCTCCGGTACAAAAACTTCATTGTGACCGGAGGGCCCATGGGTTGTTACCTATATAATCGGGGGAAGATCACGAACGCCCCCACGATGAGGAGCTCGTTTACCGACCGAATGGGGGCGGGAGATGCTTTCCTGGCCCTGACGGCCCCGTTGGTACATAACCGGGTGCCGCTCGACGTGGTCGGCTTTATCGGCAATGCAGTCGGAGCACTTGCGATAGGCATAGTGGGCAATAAGAGACCTATCAAGAAAGCGGAACTCAAAGATTTTATAAGCGAACTTCTCGCATAACTATGACCAAGATCTTCATCACAGGCGGAGCGGGATACGTCGGCAGCGCTCTCGTTCCGAAACTTCTCGAAGCGGGCCATAGCGTCGTTGTGTACGACCTCTATCTCTACGGCGATGTTTTTTCCGGCATCAAGCAGAAAAACCTCACTGAGATCCGGGGAGATATCCGTGACCGAAAAAAGTTAATCGAGTCGGCCAAAGGCTGCGATTCCCTCATTCACCTTGCGTGCGTGTCGAACGACCCGAGCTTCGAGCTCGACCCAACGCTCGGGAAATCGATCAACTACGACGCGTTCTTCAACGTCATCGATGCGGCGAAGGAAAACGACATCGGTCGGTTTATCTACGCAAGCTCCGCGAGCACCTATGGTATCCAAGAGGGGGAAGTGACCGAGGAGAGGGTGGGAAGGCCGATCACGGATTACGGCAAGTACAAGCTCGAGTGTGAAAAGGTTCTTGAGGGTACCAACCTCAACTACGTGACGGTGCGTCCGGGCACGGTGTGTGGTTACGCGACGCGTTTGCGACTTGACCTCACCGTGAACTTACTTACCATGCATGCGCTCGTAAACAAGAAAATAACCATCTTCGGCGGGAGCCAGTTGCGACCCCATATAAATATCCGCGACATGGTGCGTATTTACGAGACGCTCCTCGCAGCTCCGCAGGAGAAAATTCATCGCGAAGTCTTCAATACCGGGTTCTGGAATATTTCGGTGCTCGATACGGGGAAACTCATCAAGGATGTTCTCAACGACCCCGCAGTTTCGATCAAGGTATCGGCTTCGATCGTCGATAACCGCTCCTACAAGCTCAATGCCGACAAGATAGAGCGTGTACTCGGCTTTAAGGCCCAGTTTGATATCCCCGAGGCAGTGCGCTCTATAAAGGCAGCATACGAACGGGGCGACATAACAGACGGTCTCAACAATCCTCTCTACCACAACGTCAAGATGATGCAGAAGCTAGGGCTTACGTAGCATGAAGAAAAATGAAGCACTCCTATCGCTCTACCGCAAGCTCATTCTCATACGCACGACGGAAGAGACGATAGCTCGTCGCTATAGCGAAGGAAAGATGCGCTGTCCCGTCCACCTCTCGATCGGCCAAGAGGCCGTTGCGGTTGGGGTGTGCGCGGCGCTCACGGCAGAGGATCTCGTGTATAGTACCCATCGCTGTCACGCTCATTACCTCGCTAAAGGCGGCAACCTCAATGCGATGATGGCTGAGCTCTATGGCAAAGCTACGGGCTGCTGCGGTGGCAAGGGCGGCTCCATGCACCTCATTGATCTCAAGGCCGGTTTTGGCGGGGCCACACCCATCGTCGGCAACAGCATTCCGATTGCAACGGGAGCGGCGTTTGCAGCGAAGCTCCGGAAGGAAAACCGCGTCATCGTTTCGTTTTTTGGGGATGGTACCGTCGAGGAGGGGGCTTTCCATGAAAGTCTCAATTTTGCGGCGCTCCACAAACTACCCATTGTATTTGTGTGCGAAGATAACCGCTTCTCGGTGTACACACATCTCTCTGAGCGCCAACCTAAACGCCCCATCTACGCGCTTGCCAAAGGGCACGGCATTCCTGCGTCGCGCCACGATGGTAACGATGTTTCGACCGTTCTCGCTGCCGCAACAAAAGCCAGAAAAGCCGTCCGTTCGGGTCCAGTTTTTTTGGAATTTTCGACCTACCGCTACCGTGAGCACTGCGGCCCAAATTTTGATGACGAGCTTGGGTACCGTGATCCGAAGGAGGTTGCCGTGTGGAAGAAGAAGGATCCTGTCGCGATGTTCGAGCGTGAGCTCCTGAAGAAAGAGGTGCTTTCTAGCGACCTCATCGAAAAAATCCGAAACGATGCGATTCGACAGGTTGATGGAGCATTCCGTTTTGCCGAAAAGAGCCCGTTTCCAAAGAGGGAAGCTCTTGCCGAACACCTCTATGCGTAAAACATATTCGCAAGCAATACGAGAAGCATTTGATCTTGCTCTGGCTAAAGACAAGTCGGTGTTCCTTATAGGATTGGGTGTCCCTGATCCAAAGGGAATTTTTGGCACGACGACGGGACTTCAGAAAAAACATGGCGCAAAACGAGTACTTGATATGCCAACTTCTGAGCTCGCGGTAACCGGGATCTGCATCGGTGCGGCGGTAAATGGGATGCGCCCAGTCCTAACGCACCAGAGAGTTGACTTCAGCCTTCTTGCGATCGAGCAGGTGATCAACAATGCGGCGAAATGGTCGTACATGTACAACGGAGCGCAATCGGTACCCCTTACGGTGAAAATGACCATCGGCATGGGATGGGGGCAGGGCCCGCAGCATTCACAAAATCTCCAAGCCCTCTATGCGCACATCCCCGGGCTCAAGGTAGTGATGCCCGCGACCCCCTCCGATGCCAAGGGACTGATGCTCGCCGCGATTGAGGACGATAATCCGGTCATATATATCGATCATCGATGGCTCCATGATCTTGCTGAAGATGTTCCCGAGGGTCACTATAGGGTGCCCATCGGCAAGGCTCGTATAATGCGCCGGGGAAGCGATGTTTCCCTTGTAACAACGTCCTACTTCACCTACGAGGCTCTGCGTGCGCAGGAGTTACTCCAAAAGGTTGGCGTGAGCGCCGAGGTCGTCGATGTGCGAAGTCTTAAACCTCTTGATACCGAGACAATAGCACGCTCAGTCAAAAAAACAGGACGGCTGCTTGTGGCCGATCTCGGGCATCGCAGCTTCGGGGTCGCGGGAGAGATAATCACACAAGTCGCGGAGGATTCGACAATCAGTCTACGGACCAACCCTCGCCGGCTTACCGCGCCGGATCTGCCAAGCCCATCAACGCCTGCGCTTGCCAATGAGTACTACCCGCGCTATATCGATATGGCCAGAATGGTGGTCTCTATGGTTGAGGGGGATACAAAAAAATTAGAGTCGCTCGTCGCAGCGGAAGAGAAGAAACGCACGACGCCGCTCGATGTGCCCGATAAGCGTTTTACCGGTCCGTTTTAAACTTTGCTCACATGGCTCTGAAAAAAATAGCTATCATCGGGAGTAATTCTTTTTCGGGAGGACACCTCGTCGATTACCTGCTTCGGAAAACAAATTACATAGTCATCGGTATTAGTCGCTCATCTGAGAAGGAGCCTGAATTTTTGCCCTACCTCTACAAAGGGAAAAAACCCTCCGCGCGCCGCTATCGTTTCCATAAGCTCGACGTAAACAAAGATGTAAAAAAACTTGCCGCTCTCCTTGATAGCGAGCGTCCTGACATAGTCGTGAATTTCGCGGCCCAAGGCATCGTTGAGGCTAGTTGGAAAAAACCGCTTGATTGGTTTAGAACCAACTGCTTGGGTATTGTTGCTCTCGCGGATCACCTCAAAGACACGGCCTATTTAAAAAAGTACATACAAATATCGACGCCGGAAATTTACGGTTCATACAGCGGCCCCGAGACGCTTACCTACTTTAATCCGACGACGCCCTACGCCGCCTCAAAGGGAGCAGGGGATCTCTTCCTCATCGCGCTCCATAAGACCAAGGGTTTTCCGGTGTGCTTTGTGCGCTCGGCGAATGTCTATGGAGCGCATCAGCAGCTCTTCAAAGTAATCCCAAAAACGGTCCTCTCGGTCCTTGTTGGTACTAAACTCTCGCTTCACCAAGGGGGCACCATCAAGCGTAGCTTCATACACATCGAGGATGTATGTCGCGGTATTGAGCTCGTGATCCAGAAAGGGAAGTCTGGTGGCGTGTATCATTTTTCGACACACACTCAGAGCTCCATTCGAGGCGTCGTTGAGCTCGTGTGTCGCAAGATGGGGGTTCGTTTCAATGAAGTCGCCAAAGTGAGTGAAGGTCGTCCTGGACAGGATAAGGTCTATGCGCTTTCGTTTGGAGGGACCGCGAAGGCTCTTGGGTGGAAACCGCGCATTCCGCTCGAGCGAGGGGTTGAGGAAGTTATCTCTTGGCTCACTGAGTCGTGGGATGTACTTAAAAAGTATCCACGCGAGTATATCCATCAGCCGTAGCTATGGCACGCATCATCTCCTTTCAGCAGCTTCGTCCCATACTTGCTCGACGTAAAAAGGAGGGGAAGATCATCGGTTTTTGTAACGGCAACTATGATCTGCTCCACCCCGGGCATGCGATGCATTTTGAATCCGCAAAGCGCCTCTGTGATGTGCTCGTGGTTGCGATCGCAAGTGATAAACAGGTACGAAGACAAAAAGGTATCGGCCGCCCGGTGTTCACCGAGCATATGCGGGCCTACATGCTCTCGCAGCTTCGCCCGGTTGATTTCGTGTTCATTAATGATGCTAACAATGGATCAAGATTCATACGTGCTCTCAAGCCGGACCTGTATGTGCGCGGTCCCGATTACCGCGGTATCCCGCCGAATAAAGATTTCGCAGAGGAAATACAAAGCGCTCAGAAGGTGGGTTGCAGGATTACCTTTACGAAAGACAAAAAATTAAGCACACGCGATATCATTACGGCAATCAAAAAAAATTCAACCTACCGACGCTAACATGTTGCGCGCACTCAACAAGAAACCTGCGGTTGTGCATTTTCGAAAAATGCTGCCCCCCTTTTTGGTACCCGCCTTTGATGTCGCAGTCAATTTTTTGACGTATCGCGTGTATGAACGTTGGTATCGTCGAGGCATTGTTGGTTCGATGCGCTATGCCCGCTACGTTCTGCGTCGCCACGAGCGAAATGATCGAAGGATTCTGGGCATTAATGATTTTCTCACCACCGATGTCTCATTTGGGATACTGATCGAGCACCAGATCAGGACGCTATGCGAGGCCCACATCCATGAAGTTGAAAAGATCGACTACGCTTTTGTATACGACAGAGAAAGACCTAGTCGACATTCTAAATATGCGGGTTGGATCACCAAAGAAAATGTCCCGCTCCACTTCATTGAGATTTTTCCTGTTTTGCGTACCAATCCAAAGTTGGGGTCGGTCCACATTTTCGATTCCAGGGATGAATTCGAGTCTTTTCTCGCTGAGCGCCGGGGAAAGTATATCCTCACCCCATCTCTTTTTGACTACGTAAATAGCAATTCTCCCTACCGTCGTGGCTACTTGTTTTTCAAGGAATTCTACGAGCGGTACGGATCTCTACCGAAGCTGAAGATACCCGCCCTCACTGATGCGTGGGCACGAGCATTTATCAAAAAACATGCGCCTGGATACGCCGTAGCGGTCAGCCTGCGCAGCAATCCCTTTTTTGCCTCGCACCGAAACGCTAAACCGAAAGTCTGGCGAGAATTTTTTAGGTACTGTTCGAAGCAGTATCCCGAGTGCACCTTCATTATTTTAGGCAGGGGAGCCGAGATCAATGAAGCGCTGCGCGGGCCAAACGTTATCTTTACCAAAGACTATGGGACGAACAGCGAGCAGGATCTAGCCCTAGTACAGCGCGCGCTCTTTTACCTGTGCGTCTCGAGTGGCCCTCTCTCGTGGGCCTTTTTGCGGGATGATATAGCGTACTTTGCGTCCAGTTTCGTGATGCCCGACGTCGCCAACAACTACAGCTGGCTCAAGGAAGGTGACTCGTTTCCGTGGCAACGACAAGCATTTCAGAAAGTTTCCTGGGAACAGGAAACACTCGAAACCCTGAAAAAGGAATTTGCACATCTTATCTCGGTTTCGGATATGCGAAAATGGAAAGAGAACATCGAGGAGGCAGATCTTGGCGTACTTACCTGGCCGCACACCCTCGCTCCCCGCGGGAGCGCGTGATAGTAAGGTTTTTTACTGCGATTGGCGCTTCGAGCCTTTACCGTACCGTCTCCTATCCTTCAAAAATAAAATGAATGCCGCGGTGCTGACAAAGGAGGATGCGACCATCCGGCTTCCCACTGCACCGGCGATCCCAAATACGGGAATAAGCGCGACATGAAGTGAGATCCGGGTGGAATCACCGAGAATTTTTAAAAAATAGAGACGTTTAGTTTCCGCCTTCGCAAGCCAAAGCTGCTGAACGTATGAGAGAGGGCCAAACAAAAACAGCAGGGAAAGGAGTCGCGAGTATATCACCGCGTCGGTGTATTTCGGGAAAAAGAGCTTGTAGAGGTAGGGGATGCTGAAAAAATAAACAGCCACGACCGTCAACGAAAAAGCGCCTGAAAGGAGGAGCTTTCTGTCGAACCCCTGGTAAATCTCGCGGTACTCTCTCTTGGCAAATCGCGGGAGGAGCAGATCGAGGATGATCTGGAAAAAGGTCTCCAGCTTTCGTATGGGAATCAAGGCAAATTTATATACCGCGAGCTGAACTGCGCCGCTGAAGTGGAACATGAGGAGTTGGTCGATGTTTTTGGTTATCGAACCAAGAAGACTCATGCCCGTAAGGTGGAGCGCAAACCGCTCCGTGTTCGCGCCGGTCTTGGCATTATGAACCTTGGTGCGCAGCGTGCGCCAAAAAAAGATGCCGTTCACGATGATCGGTGGAATGAAGTAGGCGAGCATCAGGTATGGAACAGAACCGAAATAGAGCATTGAAATAGTCATTCCTGCCAGCGAAGCAAGACTAACGCTCACTTGCACGATGAACTTATCGAGAAATGCTCCCTTGGCGAACAGGAAGAACGTGACCTGCGGAAGCGCTACGTAAAGCGGCATGCAAAACGAAGCAATGAGAAACGAGTAAGCGAGGGTCGTATTGTTCCCTATAAATAGATAGTAGAAGGAGAATCCGAGCCCGAGCAGAGAGGCAAGGGGAGCATACTTAAGCTTGAGGAGAAATCCGCGTTTGAGCTCCCCGTCGTTGCCTTCCGCAACGCTTTTTATAAGCGCGTTTGGAAGGCTCCCGAGCGCGAACGTAACGAGAATGCCTATCCACGATTGCACGACACTAAACACTCCATACGTCTGCGGAGAGATAAGGTTGGCAAACGCGATGGCCTGGAGGAGGGAGATGGCGTTGGTAACCACCTGCTCGGAAAACGCCCAGGACCCTCCGCGCAGGAGGTAGGAAAAGTTTATGCCGGTCGCGACCGTCAGTTTTTCGACAAGGGTGCTCAATTTTTGGCGCATGTTCTGTACAACTCTACCAGAGACGGGTCAAGTTTCGACCCGTTGTAATTCACCGTACCCATTAATTTTTCTTTTCCACTGCGTTTTGTAGGTTGGAAACCTGCGGTGGCGCAGTAGTGTAGTATAGGCATATTCGTGAAAAACGCGAGCGTCATCAACCAAAAGAGCGCGTCATGAAAAAAACTGGCTCAATAATCATCGTCGGCATTTCAAGCGATATCGGCACCGCCATAGCTCGAAGATACTTAAACCGCGGCTGGGCGGTTTTCGGCACGTATAGAACCGGCAGCCACACCACAGAAGGATTGCAAAAACTTGGCGCACACCTTATACACTGTGACGTCGCTCGACCTGCCTCTGTACATAGGGCGCTACGTACGTTGCGGAGCCTCGCGGTGGCCTGGGACGTTCTTGTACTGGCTCCGGCGACCCTTACGCCCATAGGAGCTTTTCAACGCGTTTCTTTCGGAGACTGGGAAAAATCAATTCGCCTCAATTTTCTTTCTCACATGGGCATCATCCACGGACTTCTGCCCAGACGTTCGAAATCCAAAAAACCCTGCATAATTTCATTTTCTGGTGGGGGGACGAACAACGCACCACGCAATTTCTCGGCGTATACCGTTTCAAAGATAGCGACCATAAAAATGTTTGAAATCCTCGACGCGGAGCTGAACGATGCTCGCTTCGTCACCATAGGCCCCGGTTGGGTGCGCAGCAAAATCCATCAGGAGACTATCACCGCCGGCAGGCGCGCGGGCGATACGTATGCTCGAACAAGGAAAAAGCTAGCGCGCGGGGACTTTATACCCATGGAGCGAGTTCTCGACTGTCTCGACTGGGTCATTGGGTCAGCAAAAAAGGTAGTCGGGGGAAGAGATGTACACGTTGTCTATGACGCGTGGGGGAGCGCGCGCTTTTCAAAAACGCTCGCGCGTGACCCCGAGCTATTAAAATTACGAAAAATCTGATAGGGTATCTCCCGTCATGGAATCCTCGGCTTTTTTGGAGAATATCTTTGCCACGCTCCCGCAGGAATTACCCTCTCATACTCCGACAAGCGCGCCATTCAAAGAACGTGCCGCCAAAGCTCGGAAGGAAGTGGAGAGGCTCTTTCCCGTTGATTCAAAAGAGTCGGTCCACTTTCCGCCATTTGGAGATATCTCGTTTCCATACCACAACATGGGTAATGTCGATTCGCGGAATCTCTTTGACCTCAATGAACTCGTTATTTTCAGTTTTTACTGGCGCAATCGCAATCGCTATACGAGCGTTGTAGACCTCGGAGCAAATATTGGACTTCACTCGATTATCCTTTGTCGTTGTGGTTTTAAGGTTTCCTCCTACGAGCCCGATCCGGTTCATTTCGATATCCTCAAAAAAAATCTTGCGCGTAACGGATGTAATTCTGCCAGCCTTCACAACAGCGCCGTCTCAAGTCGCTCGGGTTAAGCAGATTTTACCCGAGTGCTCGGCAACACTACGGGGAGTCACCTCTCGGGAGCAAAGCACGACGTCTACGGGGATCGGGAAATGTTCTCCGTGGAGCTCGAAGCGTTCGGGCCGATTCTCGCCGGCGCTGATCTCATCAAAATGGACGTCGAAGGGCACGAGAAGGAAGTACTCCTCTCGACCGAAGCTTCCGATTGGGAGAGCTGTGACGGCCTGGTCGAGGTTGGGACCGCGGAGAATGCCAAGCACATTTTCAAGCACTTTACAGGCTCCGGCGTCAATTTGTTCTCGCAGAAGATAGGGTGGGGACTTGTCACAAAAGCCGGCGATATGCCCGAGAGCTACCGTGACGGGACACTCTTTATAAGCGTTAAGGAGCAGATGCCCTGGTAGCGCCATGAAGCTCACCGACTACGTAGCACAGGTTCTCCGCAAAGAAGGGGTGAAGCATGTCTTTGCCATCTCCGGCGGAGCATCCCTTCACCTTATTCATTCGGTGGCGCGCACGGGGGGAATGGAGGTCATCTGTCCAGGACACGAGCAAGCGGGGGCAATGGCTGCCGACGGGTACGCGAGGGCCACGGGTGGCCTCGGTGTAGCGATGTCCACCTCAGGGCCAGGTGCTACGAACATGATCACGGGAGTGTGCTCCGCCTACTACGATTCGGTACCCGTCATATTTATTACCGGCCAAGTAGCCACCTTTAGGATGAAAGGTCATACCAACGTGCGGCAAGTGGGTTTTCAAGAAACGGCAACGGTCGAAATGTATCGTCCTATCACTAAGTACGCGATACTCATCACCGATGAGAGGCGCATACGCTACGAGCTTGAGAAAGCGATCTTTCTGGCGCGAAGTGGTAGGCCAGGACCCGTAGTGCTCGATATTCCCGACGACATTCAGCGCAGAGAAATTAATCCAGGAGAGCTTCCCTCGTTTACACCCTCCGTCGAGAAGAAGAAAGCGCCGGTTGATGTAGCTCGAAGCATAAACTATCTACGGCAGGCGAAGCGCCCCGTCGTTGTGTTTGGGTGGGGAATCCACCTCGCGGGGGCCGAAAAAGAGGCCATCTCACTTTTGGAAACACTCGGCTTTCCTGCGGCACTCACATGGGGGGCAGGGGATCTCCTGCCAGAGAGTCATCCACTTCGCATCGGCACCTTTGGCACTCACGGCACGCGGTTTGCCAATTTTGCCGTCCAGAACGCTGACATGATCCTCTCAATCGGAAGCCGTCTTGATACCAAATCGACGGGTAGTCCTCCCAACACGTTTGCGCGAGAGGCAAAAAAGATAGTCATCGATATTGACCCCTACGAACTTAAGAAGTTTAAAAAATTTGGCCTGAAAGTCGATGTGCGTATCTCCGGTGACGCAAAAGAGCTGCTGAAGGCATTTCAAAAGCACGCCGCACGTTTGCCAAAAAACGACATCTCACCCTGGCTTAGACGTATTGCCGCATGGAAGAAAAAATATCCCATGTGCCCACCCGCGTACTACAAAGAGAAAGGGGTCAATCCGTATGTATTTGTTGAGGAGCTCTCTCGCTACACGCGTCAGAACGAAGTAATGGTCATTGATACCGGCTGCACGGTCGCATGGATGATGCAGGGATTTTCCTTCAAGAAAGGTCAGCGTCTTTACCACGATTGGAACAACACCGCGATGGGGTGGGCTTTGCCGGCGAGCATTGGGGTAAGCCTGGCGCTTAACAAGAAATCAATTATTTGTGTAACCGGAGATGGTTCACTCCAAATGAATTTGCAAGAGTTAAGTACCCTTCTCAAGCACAAACTTCCGATCAAGATTTTTGTATTGAATAACCACGGCTACAGTATGATACAGCAGACTCAAGATCAGTGGTTTAATTCGGCGTATCTTGCGTCTTCGGAAGGGGGAGGACTTGCGTTCCCAGACTTTGCCAAAATTGCTTCCTCCTTTGGCTTCAAAACCATTACGATCAAGAAGAACCGCGAGTTGAGCGGGGGAGTTAAGAAGGTGCTCGCGATGAGGGGGCCTGTGTTTTGTAACATCGAGATTAACCCGAAGCACCGCGTAATCCCGCAGGTAAAGTTCGGTCGGCCGCTCGAGGATCCCGAGCCGCTACTTGCAAGAAAAGAGTTCAATGACAACATGATGGTTAAGCTTCTTCCCGAAAAAAAATAACCAACCACTATGGCAGAAATCGATCTTCTTTCGAAATATCCAAAAGCCAAACGCAACATTGAAGCTCGAGGACAAAAGTCTCCTGAGGATGTTGCTACTGCCCGAAAGTTTGGCAGGGAGTTTTTTGATGGCACCAGGGATCAGGGCTACGGCGGCTTCCGCTATGATGGGAGGTGGGTACCGGTGGTTCGGGATTTCATAAATTACTACGGACTCAACAACAACTCTTCGGTACTTGATGTCGGGTGTGCTAAGGGATTTATGCTTAATGATTTTCTCTATTGGCTTCCCCACATGGTGGTTCGCGGTATTGATGTTTCCTCCTACGCTATCGAAAATGCCATGCCCTCAATTGCGGGCGCAGTATCGGTTGGAGATGCAAGAAATCTTAGTCAATTTGCGGATAAATCCTACGATCTCGTGATTTCGATTAACACCATTCACAACCTACCACTGCCTGAGTGTAAAGAGGCTCTTCGAGAGATTGAGCGTGTGAAAGGAAAACACTCGTTCATTACCGTCGACGCCTACCACCATGAAGAAGAGAAGGATCGCATGATGAAGTGGAATCTTACTGCAAAGACCATCCTATCTGTCGATGATTGGAAAAAACTCTTCGCCGAGGTCGGCTACACGGGTGACTACTACTGGTTTATCCCCTAGCATGAAAACGCGCGCTGCAGTACTCCGCGTCGTCGGTGGACCGCTCTCCATCGAGGAGCTTGAGGTTCCCTCCCTTCAAAAGGGGCAGGTACTTATTAAAGTGCTAGCGACAGGACTTTGCCACAGCCAACTCAATGAAATCCGCGGCAGGAAAGGAGCGGAATATATTCCCCACTTATTGGGACATGAAGCCGCAGCGGAGGTGGTCGCGGCCGGAGAAGGCGTGCAGAAAGTAAGGAGCGGAGATTATGTGGTTGCAAGTTGGATCCTTGGAGAGGGTATATCCGCTCCGGTGCCGACGTATCAAAGCAAAGAAGGGAAGGTAAACGGTGGCTCCGTGGCGACGTTTACCGAGCTTGCGGTCGTCTCAGAGAATCGTGTCACCAAGGTGTCAAAAGGGGTGGAGCCCGCGATTGCGGCACTTCTTGGGTGCGCGGTGCCGACCGGCATGGGTATCATCGACCGCCTAGGAGACCTCAACGGCAAACGAGTGGTTATATTCGGCATCGGGGGGATCGGAGCGAGTGCACTCATTCGAGCCGTCATGAAGGGTGCTCACGTTACCGCGATCGACGTCGTTCCGTGGAAGCTCGCGCATGCGAAAAAGGAGCTCGGCGTCGATGAAGCGATCTCTGCCGAAGAGTTTCAGGGAAAGGATTTCGATGTGGCCGTCGAGTGTTCGGGAAACAAGGGCGCCATGGAGAGCGCCTACCGCGCGGTCAAGGACGCCGGGACCGTCGTTATTGCAGGAAACCTTGCGCCCGGGGAAACCATATCGATCAACCCTTTCGGGCTCATCAAGGGCAAAAAGCTTTACGGCACCTGGGGCGGAGAGAGCGAGCTCGACCGCGACATTCCTCGCTACGCGCGTGAATACGTTGAAAACCCGAAGGTCATGTGCTTGGATAAGTTACTTACGAAAGAGTATTCCTTCGACGAGATAGGAGCCGCCCTCAAAGACCTCGAGGAAGGGAAGCTCATCCGCGGGGTGCTCACAACGCTATGAGAGGACACGTCGATACCATCTATCAAAAGACAAAAGGATCGGTACCCGAATTTATGGAAGGGTATCTTGCGCATGCCTTCGAGCTTGCTTCCGCCGTAGATTCCAAAGCGGTCGAGGAGATTATCGACGTGCTTCAAAAGGCCCGGGAGAGGGGCTCTACGATCTACATCGCCGGCAACGGGGGGAGCGCTGCCATGGCGGCTCACTTTGCGGCCGATCTCACCACGAACGGGGGTGGTACGGAAGAAAAGCCGTTTCGTATTCACGCGCTCAACAATATCGCCGCCGTGACGGCGCTCGGGAACGATGTCGGCTACGAGAACGTTTTTGCGGACCAGCTTAAGCACATTTTTCGTCCCGACGATGTGCTCATCGTCATTTCCGCAAGTGGCAATTCCCCCAATGTGCTTCGCGCGATCGAGTACATATGCGCTAAGGGCGGCACGGCGATAGGCGTTCTTGGTTTTGACGGAGGCAAAGCGAAGAGCCTCTGTCACCACAAGATAATCATTGAGACAGGAAAAGGTGCCTACGGTCCCGTTGAGGCGCTTCACGCGGTTTTCTTCCACGCCATCGTCGACTACCTGTTTTTCTCAAACCGCGACAAGGAATCCATCCCGACGGCCTCATGAGTACCATTTCATCTACAGCAAAGCCTTTTTCCATTGATTTCTTCGTGATTGGTCCGGAGCGGACGGGCACCACCTGGCTCCACCAATGTCTCAAAGAGCACCCCGAGGTCTGTGTTTCCGAACCCAAAGAGCTCAACTTTTTTAACACGACGCAAAGTTTCTGGCGCACTGATTTGGTGGGGAAAACAAAATACAACGGCGCTCTCGAAGGGTATTTTGAACATTTTGGTCACTGTGTAGGGAAGAGGGTATACGGAGAAGTCACTCCTATCTATATTCACGCACCCGAGGTGCCGGAGCGCCTCCGTACACATTTTCCTAAAGCGAAGATCATTGCGGTATTGCGAAACCCTACGGAGCGCTTTTTTTCCCACTACATGTACACGAAGCTAAAGGGCGCACATGAGCTCCCAACCCTTGAGGAAATTATTAAAACTAAACCGTCGTTTATCGAGGAGAGCTTCTATATGAAGCACCTCGAAAATTATCTCAAGGTATTTTCCCGCGACCAGATACTCATTACGTTCTATGACGATATGCGTGCCGACCCAAAAAAATATATGAGAGATATCTTTTCTTTCATCGGCGTCGATGCCTCGTTCGTGCCGCCCTCGCTCGCCACGACCATAAATTCCGCCGGAGCGACACTCTTGCGCAGACACGCGCTCAGGGCGCGGAAGCTACTCAAAGCCCTGCCATTCGGAGAGCCCCTCCTCTCCCTCTTCCGCAAAACGCCGCTCCACCAAAAAGTAGTGCGCTCCATCGACACGAGGGCGGGGACCGGGGAAGCTAGCTACGGGACGCTCGACCCGAAGCTCAAAGAAGCCCTCCGCGCTCGCTATGAACCCGAACTGCAAAAACTCGAGGCATTTACCGGGCGCGACCTGAGCGCGTGGAGAAGTTAGTAAGCCTTGTGCGCGATCATGAGCGAGATCTCGCGGGGGAAGGGGTTCACGTACCGCGAGTACACCAAATTTTTTTGTGAAAACTTCACTCTTGAGCCGCTGCCCAGTACGCTTTGTGCAATAGCGGTAGTAGCCATCTGGGTGCGTAGCGGCACATGAGAAAGCAAACGTCGGTACAATCCTGAGATACCCGGCACGTTGGTGCGCGCGAGTCGCCAATGCATAAGGGTCGGGAAACCGGCCTCTAAGGCCCCCGCCGACCAATCTTTAAGCCGGTATTCTTTTTCCCCGTTCATCCGGCGTGTAAAGTGTTCGCCGGAAGGCACCCCAAAGCGTTTTTTCTCTTCATCGCTGTACTCGGTATTGAGCAATCCCTCCAGGTCTTGAGAGGTGAAGGAATCGGGGCGAGCCTTGTCAAAAAGAACAACGAAGCCGCCTGGTTTTAGCACCCGGTAGCATTCGGCGAACGCCTCTCCGAGGTCGGTCGCATGGTGAAGCGACATAAAATCAAGAACAAAATCGACACTCTCGCTTGTAAGCTCCATCGCGTCGAAACTGCCGATGACCCCGACTACCTTTTCACTCTTGGGTCCCAGCAATTCATCAACCACTCCCGGGGCAATGAATTCTACGATACCGCCACTTAGTTCGATTCCATACATCTGTTGAATGTTTGGTCGTGAGCGCGTAAGGAGCGAGCTAAATATCATCGGCCCCGCGCCGACTTCGATGCCGACTCCCGCAAATGTCTTATGTAAAAATTTTTTTTCTACAAAGGAAAATAAAGACTCGACATCGGCAAACTGTATCGCCGGCGCTGAGCCGCTGAAGGTTATTCCGCGCAGGACATCCAAGGCTTTCGTAGACCCCATCTTTTCTCCCTGTGCCATATGTTCTCTACCGGAAATCTCAATCGACAGATCGAGGTGCTTGGGTATGGACCACCGTACTATCTTCATCGCTCCACTATACCTAAAGCACGCTCACATCAAAAAGCACGATGATTGGTCAGGATGAGGATGCGAACGACCATAAAAATAAAAAAGGACCGCATTGCTGCGGTCCCTGAGTGAGAGAACTGGATTACATCGACAGGATCTTTTCCGTTTGACCCGAATCGATGTGACTACGGGCCTCGAGGAAGACCTCCTCCGGCATGTCCGAGTAGTTGATGGGCGCTCCGTCGGATCCGTGGAGGATCTTAGTCGCGTCATCGAGTTCCAGCACATAGGCTTTCATTGCGTCGTCGGGAACGGGGACGAACTTGTGTGCATGCCCGCTTCCTTTCTCGACGAAACGAATCCCGAAGTGCTCGCCGAGGAGCTCCCGCGGTTTCGTGGCTTCGGGGGCTTCCACCATGGTGGTCCCCGGATACCACGTCGCCGTGAACATGCGTCGATTCACCGACGCCGAGGCATTTTGATACTCCGGCGTGCCGGGCACCAATCCCTTGGTGTAGTGCTCCTGTTGCCAGGAAATGAAAGCAACCGAGGTCTTGAGGTCCTCCAAGGTTTCCCCTGGGTATCCCATGATCCAGGTCGCGTTCACGTGGATACCCACGTCTCGGCAATTTCGAATCCCCTCGATCATCGTTGTCGGAAATTCGAACCCGTTCCATTTCGTGAGACGCTCCACGCCGTCCTTGCGGACGATGTGTCCGCCCTTTTTCATGCGGTAGAGGGTGTGTTTCGAGGCCGATTCGGCACCGACGCCGATATAGATGCACCCAGCTTTCGCCATGGGCACGATCCGATCGAGCGTGCATTCGTCAAGGCGCGTATGCGTGCCCCAACGAAACGAGAGCCCGTCAAAGGCCTCCGGAAGCGATTGGCAGCGCTTGACGCTTACGGCAAAGTTGTCATCGGGAAACCCGATGAAATCCACGCCATACTTCCGAATCATCCACTCGGCTTCGGCTCGCAGGTTCTCGGGGGAGCGGATCCCCCACTTTTGCTCGCCTTGCGCTCCACGGAAGCAGAACGCGCAGGCATACGGACAGCCGCGAGAGGAGACGGTCGTGAGAGACTTCCTCATCTCGAAAGGTGCCGCCGACGAGTTGTTCGCCGCGAGTCCCCATACGGGGGTCGCGATGTACTCGTCGAGTATGCGATTGCCAAAGACGTCTTCTTCGAGAAGTTCGAGCGCAGCAAACGGTAGCGCATCGAGGTCCCTTGGTCGATCGCCCGCATAGAGGAAGCGGTGGCGTCCGCCGATTTCGCCCACGTAGTAGGGCGAGTCGGTCATGCGCTCGCGCTTGCCTCCGCTCTTGCGAACGTCATTCACGCAGGCGACCATGATGTCGTCGCCTTCCGAGTGGCCGACCGCGTCGAGCTGCGGCACCCAGCTGAAGAGTCCTTCTTTGAACTCGGTCGCGAGCCCACCGCCGGAGATGAGAAACGCCTCTGGAGCGAGCGAACGACACGTCTTGGCGGTCCACTCCTGCCAGCGCAACGTCGTGATTTTCCCCGAAAGGCCAATCACGTGCGGTTCGCCGAACTTGTGGAAAGTCGCCTCGATGAGCTGACGCGCCTCATTGTGGGAGACGTGTCGGCCATTGACGAGTCCGCGCTTGTGCGCTTCTTCGTCATCGATACGGTAGCCGTTGAGGTCGATAATCGAGACGTCAGCGCCATACTGCATAAGACGGGCCGCCATAAGGCCGGGACCTTGCGGCGGGGTATTTGGCTTCGCGGACTCCCGCAGTGGCATGTTGATGAAACACACCCGCATACCGGAGAGTCCTCCCCAGGGAATCCCAGCGACAACGTCGGCGGGATGGAGCCCGAGGGCCTTCTTCGGGACAAAGTCCCTGAGCTCGAGAGTCATTGGTTCCTCCTGTAAACTGTAAAAGAGCCTACCCTCTAAACATTTTTAGAGGGCGATCTGTTACTGGTGTCAATAGACCAGAAAATCGATGATTTGTCTAGTGACTGCGGCTACGATTTGTTGTCTTTTTCGCGCTTGCGGAGGATCTGTTCAATAAACCAGAATTGGTCTTCGCTATCGACTTGTATAGAATTCAACTGCGTCATCTCAACGATCGCCATCTTGCCTCCCCAGCGATGGCCGATTTCGTTAAAAAGTGAGGTCTTGGTGACGTAAAAGGCGCCGTTCTCGTGGTAAACCTTGGGCAAATCTTGCCGCACCACGCGCTTCATAACAGGTCGTTCAGGTTCGAAGCCGACTTCTTTACCGTCTTTGACGATTGGACTCCACTTCCATTCGTAGGTGTCAGGCAAAAACGCAGTAATGCATGAATCAAAATTTTCTTTTGTAAGTTTTTCCACACAACGTCGTATAACATCTCCACTAAGGAGTGGGGAAGTCGGCTGAATGCAGGCAATGTAGGTGGGTACGTAGTTTTCCTTTTCTTTTAGCGCCGCAAGAGCGTGTTTAATCACCGGCTCGAGTGTCACCTTATCACCGGAAATTTCTTTCGGTCGGTCAAGATACTCCGCACCAAATTTTTCTGCCACTGCTCCAATCTCTTGATCATCGGTCGAGACAATAACGCGGCTAATGGCTCCTGAGGAAAGCGCCGCTTCAATGGTGTAGGCAACCAAGGGCTTTCCATAGAGCGGGCGGATATTTTTCCGCGGCACTCCCTTGCTTCCACCGCGAGCCGGGATCACTAGCACGACATCGTTTTTCATAGGTGAGATAACCATACCACGCATATAAAGGGTCACTGGGCTAACGGGAGAGCTCCTCGAGGTCGAAACCTTTGCTTAGCAAGAGAAGCTCGGCGACCTCACGGATCGCTCCGTCCCCGCCGCCTGCTCTGGTGACGTAGAGGGCCTCTCTCTGCGCTTTCGGATGGGCGTTCGGGACGCTGATAGGGAGTCCGACGCTTCGTAGCACCGCAATGTCGATGAGGTCATCCCCCATGTATGCGACGTTCTCAAGCGCAATGCCGAGCTCGGCCACGTGAGCTTTGAGTACCTCGAGCTTTCCTCCTCCGCGCTCGATCCCTTGCCACACCGGGAGTTGGAGCTTTTTTGCGCGCGCCGTCACGACGGGGTTTGGCTCTCGCGAGATGATGCAAGCTTTAACGGCTCCGGCTCGGCGCAGAAGCTCAATCCCAAAGCCGTCGCGCCGGTCGCACTTAACGCTTTCTTCTCCATCTTGGCGCACGTACACGTGGCCCGTGGTGAAAATGCCGTCGAAGTCGAGCGCGAGAAACTGTACCTGCGAGAATTTCTTCCTAAGTTCTGGACTAAGGTGGTCCATAGCGCGTTTGTTACTCGCGAAGCTTAGCACGGGTTTCTATTGCCAGACAGCCTGGAAGAATATTGACAAATAAAATGGATGTGTCAGAATGCGTCCGGCCAAACAGTAGCCAACAAACAAACAGGAGGGACCATGTGGTCCACCGAAGTACTCGAACGTGCCCGCGAAGTCTCTTTCTTCGCGTTTGATTCCGACGGATGCCTTTTTCCAAACACCGTGTGGGAAGGCGTCGAGATCGGGGGCGTGAAATTCAAACCCAAAATCCGCACGTACTACGACGGCCAGGGGCTCTCTCTTATGCGGGCGCTCGGCATCCGCCTGTGCGTCATCACCAACGAGAAGGATGATAACGCAGCCGGTGTCCGCGCGCTCGTAGAGCGGCTGAACAATCTCCCTTCCTGCAAAAGCGGTGCCTGGCCCCCCATCGACCTTTTCGAAGGGTGCGGCGGGCCCAAGAAGCTCGAGACGCTCAAGGAATGGCTCGCCAAACACGGGGGAACACTTAATCAATGCGGGGCCATGGGCGACGACCTTGTCGATGTCGCGATGCTCAAGGCCGTGCACTTTTCGGCAGCGCCGATCTCCGGCGAGGAGGCCATCAAGAGGATTTGCCACTTCGTGAGCATCCGGCCAGGCGGCGAGGGTGCGATTCGCGACCTCGCGAACTTCCTGGTCGAAGTCGTCCACAAGAAGGATCCCTTTGAGCTGCCCTACGGCTAACCTGCGGATTTCTGCCCTACGAGAGCGGTCTTCGGACCGCTCTTAACTTTTTATAGATCGGGGAGTTGACTATTTGACAAGCGGTAAGTAGTATGGCCCAGGATTTTGCACGTCTCAAACCCGAACAACTGCGAGGGGCCCCATGAGTTGGCCACGAAAGAAGGAGAAGGGCATGCAGAAAGAAAATGTTCTTGTCGTAACGCCCGGAACCTATGCGGGCAAAAAGGATTTCCAGACTCTCGCCAAGGATGCGGGTCTCGAAGTTCTTCACGAAAGAAATCCAGGCGCACTTGCGGAGCCTGAGAGGGTCGTCGCCCTTCTTCTTGGGCACGAGATTCTCACTGTCGATGCGCTTGCACGGATGGTCAACCTCAAAACCATTGCCCGCAACGGTTCGGGCTCCAACAACGTCCCACTCACGTACGCTCGCGCGCGGGGAATCACCGTCACCACCTTGGACCTCGGTACGGAATTGGTGTCCGAATACGCGCTTAGCCTCGTGCTTGCTTTGGGGCGGCGCGTGGTGCTCGGGCACCATTTCCTCGCCGGAGGCGATGCCGATGCCAACCGCCCGTGGGATGCGCGTCCTGTTGGTGTGGGGCTTCCCGAAGCAACCTGCGGCATCGTCGGACTCGGAGCTATCGGGGTATCAATTGCGAAGCGACTTCAACAAAATGGTGCGGGGGCAATCCTCGGCTGGAACAGGACATCGCGGGAGGGAGCCCGACTTCTCGAACGTGAAGGGGTGTTGAAGCTCTGCTCATTCGAGGAGGTTCTTCGCAAAAGCGACTTCATTCTGGTCGCGCTCGCACTGACCCCAGAGACCCGTGGCATGCTCTCGCGCGAAAAGCTCTCCCTTTTGCGCGAGGGAGCCTATCTCGTCAACATCTGCCGGGGAGCTCTTGTTGATGAAGACGCGCTCGCCGATAGGGTCGAAGCAGGGAAGATGGGGGGTGTTGCCCTCGATGTCTTCTCGGCAGAACCGCCCTACCACAGGAGTGCGTTTATGCGTCTCGCGCGCTGCGCGAAGCAGGGATATAACGTGATTCTTACCCCGCACATTGCATCCAAGAGTAAGGAAGCCTCTGACCGACGCGCCATGGCTTCGCTACGAAATGTGATCGGCGCGCTTTCGCGGGAACCTCTCGCGAAAGCGTAGCCTAAAGAACCTTCAAACACAGCGGTAACCCCGTTGTGTTTTTTCTTGTTTGATCTATCGTAATAGAAATGAAGACCATTCTTACTAACAGTCGTGGGCTCCACGATTTTTTTTTGAAATCAGTCCACGCGGAGACGATGCGAGCCGAGGGCTATGAGCTAAAGCTCCTCAAAGATATGAAGCCACCGCAGGGATTTGATTCGGATTCGGTGATCGGGCTCATCGTCGGAGCTCCGCAAGTAGTTGACGCTTCGCTGATGAGGCGATTTCCCTCGCTGCGCTTTGTTTCGGCAGCTGGGGTTGGGTACGATCACATAGATCTCGCCGCCGCACGAGAGCTCGGTGTTACCGTTATGAATGTTCCAAAACTCCACGCACGTTTTGGGGCCGAAATGGTCATTGCGTTCATAGGTGCGCTTGCAAAACGAATAGTTCAATTTCAAGACGCCATGAGAGAAGGCCTTTGGCAGAAAGAAATTTGTGACACGATCGCAGGGAAGACGCTCGGCATAGTGGGTTTGGGGAGTATCGGCAAGGAGGTGGCAAAAATGGCGGGCGCTCTTGGCATGCACGTTATGGCATTCGACACTAACTTCGATCAAGAATTTGCTGCGGAGCATGGCATGGAGAAGGCCTCACTTCAGGAGATCATATCGAGGAGCGATTTTGTGACCCTTCACGTCCCGCTTACTCCCGAAACGCGGAATCTCATCAACGTGCAGTCACTTTCGCGCATGAAACCTTCGGCGTATCTCATTAACACCGCCCGCGGCGGCATCGTAAACGAGGAGGATCTCCTTGCGGCCCTTGAGAAAGGGACGATAGCGGGGGCGGCTCTTGATGTGTTTTCTAAGGAACCTCCCTTTGAAGATGAAACACTACGAAAGATCGTCCTTCACAAAAAGGTCATCGTGTCTCCGCACGTGGCTACGAACACCCGCGAGTGGAAGCAGGAAGCATTTGCGAAGATTTTTGAAAATATTGCGGCCCTTGAAAAGGGCGCTCTCGATCCTTCACAAAAAGTGACATAAAAAAGCCCCGACGTACGTCGGGGCTTTCTGATTCGAGCAACCCCGAATCAAGTAGGGAAGCCAATGTGGTTACGGATCGTAACGTTCCTGGCCATCTCGTACGAGGGGGACTCGTCCGAGGTATCGACCGTGATGGCCTCGTAGAGAGCCGGGAGTTCGAAGGCTTTGCGGCCCTTTTCGAACTCGGCGATATCGAGAATCCCGCCAGATTTGTTCTCCCCCCGATTGCGAGCCTCGATGCGGCGCTTGGTCGTCTCGAAATCGCAGGTAAAGACCATCGCGCGCAGCTCGATGCCCGCTTCCTCCGGAGTCCGCCCGGGGAAGCGGTGCCGGAGCTCGCGCTCCTTGAGGGCAAGGAGCGCGCGAGTCTTGTTCAGCATCGCCATGAACGGTACCTGGTGTTGCAGCACCGTGAGCATGGTCATGTTGAGGACGACCACGTCGGTATTCTTCGCCATAAACTCGACCGCAACATCGGTGAGCGTGATCTCGTTTTTGAGCAGGTGGTCTGCGTCCGTCATGCCGGCGCTTTTGCCCCAGTACTTGAGGCGGGCCTGCGAGATACCGACGAATGCCGTGATGAGCTCGGGGCGCTCTTCCTTGTACCAGGCGAGTATCCGCTGCGCCCAGTAATCCTTGCCGCTGGTGCCAAGCCCAGAAAGAAGGTATAGGTGCTTCATCTCGCGCTCCTTGGGGCTGGTGGGTTCTTGCCGCGAATACTCTACATTAATTTTTTTATTGTCAAATTTGACGCGGCATTATATAGATGGCAAAATTTGACATGGCGTAGACGCTAGTGTAAAATGCTATCCAGAAAGGAAAATCAAAATAAGGAGGTCCCATGGACCGTACGGTGTTTGTCGCTTCCGGCATGCCCTATGCCGGCAAGTCCACGATTCTCAACAGGGTGCTCGAGGCTCCGTACGCGAAAGGGGCAACCCTTGTCCGGATGGATGACATCCGCAAGAAGCTCTACGGAGACCGCGGGGACACCCACGTAACCAAGAGCGAGCACCTCTACAAAAACGAAAAGGTCCGCAATGCAATCCTCGAAGCTCTCGTCCTCGGGGCTCCCATGGTCGCGACCGAAGCCGTGATGCTCACCGAAAAGGGACATCAGAAGCCTTTTCTCGACATGGTCGCTCGCGCCGACGCGTACGTGAAGGCGATCGAAGCGGAGGCCCGCGTGCGTGACGAGTTGCCTGAACCGGCGACCCCAAGCTCCGTCAAGCCAAAGGTCGTGCTCCTCTATGCCGCAACCGAGGTGATCGTCGATCGCGCGAATCGCTCCATGGAAGAGCGGCGCAAGTCGAATGCCTCTATTTTTGATCTCACCGGTATTCGCGGAGCGCTCGAGCAATTTGAGTTCCCACTGCTCTATCAGCCCCTTCTCATCGACACCTCCGACGAGTCCGAACTAGGACTTGGCAAGTGCCTCGTGGAGATCGACAGCTTCATTCTCGAAACTCTCGAGCAAAGCGAGGACGTGTTCAAACAGCGCAAGGCCGAGTTTGTCCGTTCTTGGGAGGAATTGAAGAAGATCGTGATCGGCTAGGGCCTTTCACGTGGGCGCCGACGGGCAATCGTCGGCGCCTTTCCATTTGTGGAGGGAGGTGTAACCTCGCGTTGACTCTCGGAGTTGTCTATTGTTAAGTAACCACCGTTTACAACATATATATATGCGCAGTATAGTGTCCCCCATGAGCATTTCAGGCAGCGTGCGCCGACTCCTCGGTTTTCACTCCCCAGTTCCGAAAACCGTCCACGTAGGAGGTATCCCGGTTGGGAAGGAGCATCCCATTTTTTTCATTGCCGAAATCGGCATAAACCACAACGGGGATGTCGAGATTGCAAAGCGCCTCATCGATGCGGCCGTAGAAGCTGGTGCACAGGCCGTTAAATTTCAAAAGCGCACGGTACCGGTCGTCTATTCTGCCGAAGAACTCGCAAAGCCGCGCCCTGTTGACCGCGCGGTACTCGAAAATGCAGTCAAGCGGGGTGTTCTTGGAAAGGAGGCAGTTGCGCGACTGCGCAAGAGCGATTTTAAAGACAGCACCAACGGTGACTTGAAGTGGGCACTCGAATTTACGGAAGATGAGTACCGGGACCTGTTCTCCTACGCAAACGCGAAGGGGATCCTCGCGTTCGCTTCGCCGTGGGATGAGGAAAGCGTTGACGTGCTGGAGCGACTGGGGGTGCCTTGCTTGAAAGTTGCTTCAGCAAGCATCACTGACCACGGGCTTCTCATAAAAATTAAGGATGTTTGCAAAAAGCCGGTCATTCTTTCAACAGGCATGAGTTCCATGGAAGAAGTGCACGCCGCAGTCAATCTCCTCGGTACTGAAAACTTGATCCTCCTTCATACCGTTTCGACCTACCCCTCTGAGGATAAAGATTTAAACCTGAAGGTGATCTACACCCTTCGAAGGCTGTTTCCCGATGTAGTGGTCGGCTACAGCGGACACGAGCGGGGAACTGCAACCTCGGTCGCCGCCGCCACGCTCGGTGCGCATCTCATTGAACGCCACGTCACCCTAGATAAAAAAATGTTTGGTTCAGATCAGTCGGCCAGCATGGAACCAGCCGAGTTTAAGCAGCTCGTCGCGGATGTGCGCTCGATGGAGGCGGCCTTTGGGGATGGCGTTAAGCGCATCATCGAAGCGGAAATTCCCATTCAGAAAAAATTGCGCAGGAAATAAACGTGGAACTCCAGCCCTGCGCCTTTATCAAAGCTTCGGTATCTCGTGAGACCCTTTCTCCCTCGCTCGAAGCGCTTAAGGAGGGCAAGTATCAGCCAGACCCTCTCAAGAGCCAAGCCGATGCGCTTGGGGCCCCGGTCTCTATTCTCGTAGAAAAAAACGTCGCCGATGGAGATAATGCGGTGGAAATCCATCGTCACGAAGGCGACCTATGGATTGGCATAGACGGGGAAGTTCACTTTGAAGTGGGTGGCACTCCCACGGAGGTGTTTGTGCGCCGGAGGGAGGACGGCAGCACCAACGAGCTGGAACTTCGGGCAAACGGAATACAAGGCGGCACGACGTATACGGTCGGTGCCGGGGATATTCTGTTTATCCCCGCAGGGCAACCGCATCGGCACTGGACGGGGAGGCAAGCCGGACGGCTTTGGATAATTAAAATTCCTGCCAAGGAAGCGATACCGCTTACGCACTTTCCGAAACCCAACGTGGTTGATCGCCGATCCTAAAGAAAACCCTCGATTGCCTCCCTTGCCACTGTCGAGGAGAAGGGAATTCTTCCCTTGCGATCCATGGCCTGCCACACTTTGAGCTCTTCATCGAGATTTACCGGTCCCGTAATCTCGCGCACATATCCAATTCGAGTCGGCGGATAGTAGGGGATCGAGGTGGATTTGAGCATGCCGGCAAGGGTTTCTGGCGTCGACACCGAGAGTGCAAGCTTGCCGCTCTCCGCCGCATACCTGAGAACGGTAGAGAAAATGGAAATAGTAGCATCAGAGCAGATCGCCACATCGTCGGTACTCCAACCGCCATCGATGGTAAGCACGGTATCTCCGAGTTCTTGCGCGATGCTATTCCATAGATTGGTAAGGGTGGGGTCGGGTTTTTTCGGATGGACCACCCGCGGAATAACGCGCCACGAGGAGGAACTGCGCAAAAGGGATTGCCTTGCCACCTCGAGCATGGCCCCTGTGTAGGAACCCCCTTGTCCCACGATAAGCAAGGTGCGAAGGCCTCGTTGGTCGAGGTGTTCGAAGTGATCTTGGATTTCTTTGCGCATTGAGTTTTTGGAATCTTTAATTTTTTTGATCATAGGGTCGCCGACAAGCACTCGAGGGATATCCGGATACGCTATCGCTTCTATGTCTTCTTCCTGTTGGTCAAAGGCAAGAAGGAGGTCCGCTTTAGCTCCGATCCGGGACACGCCACCCCATATGTCGGCAAATATCACAAGGGGAATGCGGCGGGCTTTGGCGAGGTCGGCGATTTTTGCCTCGATTCCTGCGGGGGAGGAGGTGCTGGTGAGAACCAGTCGCGGGTTGATGCGGTCAAGCTCCGACGCGAGCTTCGAGTCTGATGATCCGTCCACGTCGGCTTCGTACGAGAGCGGAACTCCCGCATTTTTCCAAAACGTTTTTGACATACCTTCTGCAAAGACAAAGATCTCGTGACTAGGTGAAAGGCTCTGCAGGATTTCCTGCACGAAAAGAGCCGATTGGGAGTCTTTGGTTGCCGCAAGAATACGAGACATAGCCGGTTAAGATGACTACGTTATATCTTTTTCCAGGCAACATTCAAAACGCGTTGACTTTTTGCTCGGTTGTACCTAGGGTAAGTATCACCCTATGGCAACTTCGAAAATCATCGCCATCATCCCAGCTCGAGGCGGTTCGAAGCGTATTCCGCGGAAAAACGTAAAGGTGCTTGGCGGCAAGCCCCTCATCGCGTGGACCATCGAACACGCAAAAAAATCCAAACACATTAACCGCATCGTGGTCTCCACCGACGATCAAGAAACAGCCGCCGTCGCAACGTCCTACGGGGCGGAGGTTCCTTTTATGCGGCCGTCCGAATTGGCCGAGGATATGACGCCCGATCTTCCCGTGTTTCAACATGCACTTGTCTGGCTTAAGGAAAATGAGGAATACGTGCCAGACGTGGTGGTGCAGCTACGGCCGACCTCGCCCCTACGGAGCGTTGAGGATGTAGATGCTGCAATCGAACTTTTACTGGCTCACCCGGAGGTAGATTCCGTGCGCACGGTGATCGAGGCTGAGCCGAGTCCCTATAAGATGTATAAAATTTCTAGTGATGGACTTCTGAGCCCAATTCTTGCCATCGCCGGGGAGAAGGGTTTTATAAATATGCCTACCCAGGCTCTGCCAAAAGCATATCGCCACATTGGTACGGCCGATGTGATATGGCCGCGTACGCTCCTTGAAAAAAACCACATGAGCGGCGACAAGATACTAGCGCACCCCGTGAAGGAAGCGTACACCGGTCTTGATACTCCCAAGAACTGGGAATACTACGAGTTTATTCTCAGCAGAAGCAATCGGTAGGATCCACGCTGCACATGAAAAAAAGGGTTCTCAAAGGAAAAATACGAAAAGGCCATCAAATAGCCTCAGGCATGAGCGCAACCGGCAAGGATGGCCTCAATGCGACCGTCGTGCAACAGATGCCGTATTTTATCGAACAAGGACTTCCGGGAGCAGAGTCTCTCTTCACAGGTACGATCAACATGACGATCGCGCCCCGGCAGTTTCGCTTGAAGGATCCCCACTATACGATGACGTTCACATGGCATCCGAGAGTTACCGAAACATTTCAGTTGGTTCCAGTAGATATCCGCTTTGAGAGTCGTTCCTATTCAGGTTACATCTATTACCCGCTTCCCTCGGATATACAGACGAAGGAGCGTGGCGTCATTGAACTTCTTGCGCCGAAGATCGAGGGAATCGTCTACGGAAGAGACATAGAAATTTCCGTCCCCGAAGAACACATCGACGTTTTTGAAAACCCACGTGAGTAAGAAAAAGGGCATCCGTGGTTAGCGGTTGCCCTCGTTAATGCTCTCGATAAGGCCCTCGAGATTAATTTCGCGCCACGAACCGAATATACGCGACGCACCGGCCTCGACGAGACGTTCAAGGTATTCTTTTGTCTGGAATATAGGGATTGCCACTCGAGCAGAGCGCGCGCGTCGTGCCGCCTCGATGCCCGTGTTTGAATCTTCAAACACCAACTGCTCGGTCGGGTCGATCCCCATTCGCCGTGCCGTCTCGAGGTACACGTCTGGCTCCGGTTTGTGGTGGGCGACATCTTCGAAGAGCACAATGTACTCGGGCCTCACGTACTGGAGAAGTCCGGTCTCGTTAATGAGGTGCATCGCCCGCGCGCGATCGGTCAACGAACCGATAGCGAGCTTCAGACCGAGGCGCTGTGCCTGCGCAAGGACGCGTTCGGCATCGGCACGTAGGCGGATGGATCTCCCGTTAACAAGTTTCGTGAAGTGCGCATTCTTGGAGCGCCGGATTTCCTGGATAGTGAGTCCGAGATTACATACCTCTCGCACCGCTTCGGCGACTCGCTCGTCACCGCCACCAACCACGTAGGGGTGCTGGCCTACTATTTCGTCGACAGTGATCGTATAGCCGTGTTCCGACGCGGCGTTCACGAACGCCTCGAAGTGGAATTCCTCCAGATCGATAAGCGTCCCTTCGAGATCTAGACTTATGCCTCCGATCGGAGGCGCTTTACCCTTCGGCATGACCTCCTCCGGTTTGAGAACCTATAGCCACATGCACTCTACCTAGAGAAACACGCTTATGCAATGCAGCGTTTCAAGACGCAAAACAGTGAGAAATGTTGACAAAAGAAAAATCTAGGGTACTGTTTTAAGGACGTTCTTTTCAAAGTATGGAGGTGACCGGTGGGAAGAGTGATCTTTTTGGTGCGGGATATCTCTCCCGCAAAGATGATAGTCGCTACGATCCCGCACCTACGCAAAGCAGGGATTTCCTGCGAACTGTGGTGCGAAGAACACGGACGCAGTGCAGATGTAGCGATAAGCCAGGAACTATCCTATAAGACGATACATCCAGACGAGGGCGTCGGGCCGCTTTTCGGTGGCCCACTCGATCACGTCGCGCTTGCCGTCGGCTTCAGCTCCCCGATGCAGCTGGAGAGCATCGCGGCGCAACAGGCGTCACGGCGCAAGATCCCCTGGGTCGGTTTCGAGGACCAAGCAGGAGTTTCGAGTCGTTGCTACGAACGCCCTGACCTTCTTCTGACGCCCGACCTGCTCGGAGAATCGCAGGCGAAAAAGATCTGGGGCAGGAGCCTCCGGACCGTCATCGTCGGCAGCCATGCCGTTCCCGACAAACCCACGATTCCACGCGATGATCTCGTTGCGTGGGCGGAAAAGGAATGGAAGGAAAAGCCGGTCATCGTTTTCAGCGAGTTTTGCTCGCCGGAGAACGGTGCGGCCGAGGAGCAGATTGCAGCAGCCATACGGCTTATGCGACAACTTCCGGCACCCTGGCGTCTGTGCGTTCGGCTCCACCCAAAGTGGGAGAAAATACCGGCGCCCGGAAACGGAGGAAGGGCCTTCGGGACCTACTTGCGTCAGTGCTTTTCTCCGATCAGCGAACGGCTTGTACCCTCTCCGGTGGGGCCGACGACCGATGAGGTCATCGCACTGCCGCAGGTGAAAGCGGTCGTTGCGGGCGGCGCTACCAGCTCCCTCACAGCAGCGGTCGTGAGCGGCAAGGTGGCGCTTTCCGTCGTCGGCGAGCGGACGCGAAAAATGCTCAAGGCGGATTTCGCGGGCGCGACGCAGGCTCCGCTCGTTCGTCTCGGGCTTTGTACCGACGTGGAGGCGGACGATCCGCTCATCGCCGAACGTTTCCTCGCACTCGTGCCGACTCCCATTTCTATGGTCCGGGAACGTCTCCGGCCCTTTGAGGGAACGATCGCTGCCGCAGCGATACGAGGCCTCAGCGCCTAATGGATAAGGACTCTGCGCCCGCACTTCAACGTGCGGGCGCTTTTATATTCAAAAAGTCTGTAACCATGGCGCAGTGGGCCGGTTGTAGAAAACGTCTACCATGCTACTATCGAATTTCAATGCACACTACCACGCACAAGGCTAAGCTTGACGTGAAGGAGCTACTTCCCGCTTCCGCAGTGCAGAAACGCTCGCTCCTCGATCGCGCCGCGACGCTCCCGAGCATTAACCTCACCGACTACCAGGTGTGCGATCTTGAGCAAATCCTTATTGGCGGGTTCTCGCCGCTCTCCGGTTTCATGACCGAAGAGGAGTACAAGAGCGTCGTGAACGCCATGCGACTTCCCAGCGGGGAGATATTCCCGATGCCGATCACGCTCGACATCGCGGATGCGCACTTCGCGCTCGGCGACGAGGTAATGCTTGCGGACAAGTACGGACTGCCGCTCGCCATCTTGAAAGTAGAATCCATCTTCCGGCCCGATCGGGCGCATGAGGCACAGATGGTGTTCGGTACGCTCGACGAGAAGCATCCCGGCGTCTATCGCCTCACGCGGGAGGTTGAGCCGGTCATCATTGGCGGGCCCGTCGTCGGCATCCAGCTTCCCACGCGCCACGACTTCGCCGAGCTTCGCAAGACACCCCGAGAACTTCGCGCGCACTTCAGCGCCAACGGTGTAGAGAAGGTCATAGGCTTCCAGACGCGTAACCCCGTGCATCGCGCGCACTTCGAGCTCATGAAGCGTGCCGCTGAAAACGTCGGCGGCCACATCCTCCTTCACCCGACGGTCGGTCTCACGAAAGAAGGCGACATCGACTACATCACACGCGTGCGCGCCTACAAAAAGCTCCACGAGGCGCGCATGAAAGAGTTCGCGACCCTTTCGCTCCTTCAGCTCGCGATGCGCATGGGGGGGCCGCGCGAGGCGCTCTGGCACGCCATCATTCGCCGCAACTACGGCTGCACGCACTTTATCGTCGGGCGCGATCACGCTGGACCCGGCAATGATTCGGAAGGGAAACCGTTTTATGCACCGTATGCCGCACAGGAGCTCGTGAAAAAGTTTGAGAAAGATATCGGTATCTCTATCATTACCTCACAGGAAATGGTATATGCCGTGGCTGAAAAACGATACAAGCCAATGAATGAAGTACGGGAAGGCGAAGAGATCGGCAAAATCTCCGGCACGCAGTTCCGCGGCATGCTCGGCGGAGAGGGGGCCGTGCCCGAATGGTTTTCATTCCCGGAGGTTATCGAGGAGCTCAAACGGGGACATCGGCAGGCGCTTAAGAGTCGCGGTATCGCGATCTTTTTTACGGGACTCTCAGGAGCGGGAAAGTCGACCATAGCCACCATTCTCTACACCAAGCTCCTCGAGGTCCAGGACCGCAAGGTAACGCTCCTCGATGGCGACGTCGTGCGCCTTCATCTTTCAAAAGGGCTCGGCTTTTCCAAAGAAGACCGCAACACCAACATCCGCCGCATTGGTTTCGTCGCAAACGAAGTCGTGAAGCACGGCGGCATCGCGATATGTTCCGCGGTCGCGCCGTACCGCGAGTCGCGCGATGAGAACCGCGAGCTTATCCGCAAAAACGGCACGTACATTGAAGTACACGTCGCGACGCCCCTTGCAGTATGCAGAGAGCGCGACGTTAAGGGCCTCTATAAGAAGGCCGAAGCGGGGCTCCTCAAGGGACTTACCGGCGTTGACGACCCGTACGAAGCGCCCGAGGCCGCGGAGCTCACCATTGACACGAGCGGCCTCTCACCGATCGAAGCTGCCGACCTCATTTTGTCCTACCTTTCCGAGCATAACCTCGCATAGGAGTCGTTTGCCCTACGTGCTATAGTGCTGCCAATGGATTTTAATCGCCTCTTGCGGGCAGCTATACTTGTCGGTCTTTTTATCGTTCCGTTTATCCCGCTTGTTGTAACGACCTCGCTCTTCTTTCCGTACATAACGGGAAAGAATTTTCTCCTACGCTTCGTCGTGGAGATCATCTTCGCTCTTTGGCTTATTCTGGCGCTCAGGGACCCGCAGTACCGGCCAAAGTTCTCCTGGATAGCCGTCCTCTTCGGGGCGTTTCTCCTCGTCATGGGTTTCGCGGATGCCTTGAGCGCCAATGCGTTCAAGAGTTTCTGGAGCAACTACGAGCGCATGGAGGGGTACATCACGCTCCTTCATCTCGGCGCACTCTTCCTCGTCGTGGGAAGCGTCCTGAATGGAAAGAAGCTCTGGAACGCTTTGTGGAACACGTCGCTCGGGGTGGCGACCGTTGTAGCCCTCTACGGGGCGCTGCAGCTCTTCGGCGTACTCGCCATCCAGCAGAGCGGAACACGCCTCGATGCGACGCTGGGGAACGCTTCCTACCTGGCCATTTACATGCTCTTCCATGTGTTCATCGCGCTTCTGCTTTTTTTTCGTACCGACAACAAGACCCTCAAGGGAGTGTACGGCATCCTCGCCGCATTTTTCACGGTTATCCTCTACCACACGGCGACACGCGGGGCCATCCTCGGTCTCCTCGGCGGGGCGGGGTTCGCGCTTCTCCTATTCGCTCTCTTTGAGCGGCAGCGGCCGAGATTGCGTAAGAGCGCCTACGTCGGGCTCGCGGTCATCGCTATCCTCGTCGGAGGCTTCATGCTCGTTAAGAACACGTCGTTCGTAAAAGAGAGCCCGGTGCTCTCGCGCCTCGCTTCTATAACGCTCCAGAGCGGCCAGACCCGTTTCCGCATCTGGACCATGGGATGGGAGGGGTTCAGCGAGTCTCCAAAAACGGTCCTCATCGGGTGGGGACAGGAGAGCTTCAACTACGTATTCAATAAATACTACAATCCGCACCTCTACAGCCAGGAGCAATGGTTCGATCGCGTGCACGACATCGTCTTTGACTGGCTTATCGCCGGCGGTGCGCTCGGCCTCCTCGCCTACTTCGCGCTCTTTTTCTCGCCGCTCTACTACGTGTGGCGACGCGGCTCTTCGTTCGACTCCATCCAGAGAGTGCTTTTTACGGGCGCGTGGGTTGGCTACCTGATCCACAACATCTTCGTGTTCGACAACATCACGAGCTATATTCTGTTTGTCCTTTTCCTCGCGTACGTGCACAGCAGGGAAGGCGTGCCGGGGAAAATAGCCCGCGTCGAGCCGCTCACCGGCTCGCCCAGCAATGTCCTCTCGCCACTCATTCTTATCGTGGCAGTGTTCGTCGTCTACTTTGCCAACGTCCCGAGCCTTCTCGCGGGGAACGACCTTTTGCACGCGCTTGCGCCCGGACAAGGCAATGCGGCGCTGAGCCTCACCTACTATAAGAAGGCTCTCGACCGGGGCGGTTTCGGCACTCAGGAGATCCGCGAGCAGCTCATCCAGGCCGCGGCCAACGGGGCGCAAAGCGGCAAACAGGACGTCGTCGCACAATTCGCGACGCTGGCGGCGACCGAGATGCAAAAACAGATCACGCTCACGCCGCAGGACGCCCGCTTCCCGCTTTTTATGGGGACGCTCTTCGACGCGTTCGGCCAATTCGACCAGAGCTTCCCGTATCTCGAGCAAGCCTCGAAACTTTCTCCCAACAAGCAGCAAATACTCTTTGAAATGGGCCTCAACCGCCTTAACGCGGGAAAGATTTCTGAGTCCGTCGATATTCTCAAGAGGGCGTTCGAACTCGACACGATGTTCGACTCCGCGCGCATGTATTATGTGACCGCGCTCTACTACGCGGGGCAGACCGCCGAGGCAGATGGGCTCATCTCGGAGCGGTTCGGGAGCCTTATAGTCGACAACGATCTTCTCCTTAAGGTCTATTACGATCGCGGCATGTATGACCGCGCTGCAAAGATTCTCCGGCTCCGCATCGAGAAGGAACCCAAAAACGTCCAGCTCTATCTTTCGCTCGCGGCGCTCTACCTTAAGACCGGTGACCGGGCGCAAAGTATTGTGGCCCTTGAGCAAGCGATAGCTGCCGATCCATCTTTCAAGGACCAGGGAGAGTCTTACGTTCGAGACATCAGGGCAGGAAAGAATCCGCAGTGATTGCCACAGCCTAGAGACTATGTTAGGGTTATCGACGTGAGTGACCGACTATCAGTGTCGGCCCATCAAAAGTCTGCGAAAGCGGCCGCCCTCGGGCGGCCTTTTCGTTTATGGCATACTTACGGGAAAGATTGTGCTTAGGTACGGGGAGCGGCGGCACTCACATTAGACTTTCGATGGAGCACGCACCCGCTCCCCATACGTCGGCGCAATTTTTTTGAGATCGGTGTCAGAAATACTGCGCATAGTGCGGAGATTTCGCGATGCTTTTTGCGCTTGCAAGTTATCCACACAATTTCTCGCGCGTACATTGTGAGCGGCGCGTAAGTTGCGATACTGAGTATGAGCCCAGAGCATTCTCATTCAGGCGATCCGCTTGTGTCGATGAGAGTGCAACGTTTTACCAGTAATGCTCATCACACATGGCAAAACGAAGGCGAAAGGCCGCCAAGAAGACTGCGAAGCGCCGTCGCACAACCAAGCGCCGCACGTCATCGCGCCGCAGGAGACGATAGCTCCATGTCTCTACACAAAACGCCCGGAGGGCGTTTTGTGTTTCTGGTGTCGGGGTTTGATTTACGCCTAAACCCTGGGTCGGCCGAACCGCCGCGTCTAGCAGGCGCGGCGGTTTTAGGCTAGTATCCTCCTATGTTTTCTCTCGGTTCCGTTTTCGGCAAGGGCAAGAGTGCGCGCACGCTCGGGCGCTTCGAGCCGGCCGTTGCGCGCATAAACGCCCTTGAGCCTACGCTCCAAAAGCTCACCGACGAAGAGTTGAGCGGAAAGAGCGGGCTTTTTCGGGAGCGTCTTCGCAAGGGCGAGACGCTCGATGACATTCTCCCCGAGGCGTTCGCCGCGGTCCGCGAGGCGGGAAAGCGCGCTTTGGGACTTCGCCATTTTGATGTACAGCTTCTCGGCGGCATGGTCCTCCATTCGCACGCCATCGCCGAGATGCGCACTGGCGAGGGGAAGACCCTGGTCGCAACGCTCCCCGCGTACCTCAATGCGCTTACCGGCAAAGGCGTCCATATCGTCACGGTGAATGACTACCTTGCGCGCCGTGACAGCGTATGGATGGGGCAGATTTACGCCCTCCTCGGGCTCTCCGTCGGTGTCATCAACCACGAAGCGTCATACTTGTACGACCCAGGGCACAAGGAAGTGGACCAAAAGCGCGATGAGCTCGGGAGCTTTAAAGTTTTCTACGATTTTTTGCGACCTTCGACGCGACGAGAAGCCTATGCGGCCGACATAACCTACGGCACGAACAACGAGTTCGGCTTTGACTACTTGCGCGACAACCTTGAGTACGAAGAGAAAGATCTCCGTCAACGTCCGCACCACTTCGCTATCATAGACGAGGTCGACTCCATTCTCATCGACGAGGCGCGAACCCCCTTGATCATCTCCGCGCCGACGACGGAATCAGAAAGTCTCTATCAGACCTTCGCGACGATAGCGAAACGTCTCTCCGCAGAGGAGGACTACACGGTGGACGAGAAGATGAAGGCCGCGACGCTCACGGATTCCGGCATCGAAAAGGCGCAGAAGCTTCTCGGCATCGAGAATATATACACGGAAGGGGGCATCAAGTACGTGCACCATCTCGAGACCGCAGTGCGCGCACAGGCGCTCTACCACAAGGACAAGGAGTACGTCGTGCGCGAGGGCGAAGTCGTCATCGTCGACGAGTTCACGGGGCGTCTCCAGCCGGGGCGGCGCTGGAGCGAGGGTCTTCATCAGGCCATCGAGGCCAAGGAGGGGGTCAAGGTGCAAAAAGAGTCACGAACCTTCGCCTCCATAACGTTTCAGAACTACTTCAAACTCTACGAGAAGCTCTCGGGTATGACAGGTACTGCGCTCACCTCTGCGGAGGAGTTTTACACCGTCTACAAGCTTGAGACGGTCGAGGTGCCGACCAACGTCGATAGTCAGCGTATCGATCGCGACGACTTCATTTACCAGAGCGAGCACGGAAAATTCACCTCTGCCGCCCGCAAGGTAAAGGAGCTTCACAAAAAGGGTCAGCCGGTCCTTGTGGGCACCGCGTCCATTGAAAAAAACGAAGTGCTTAGCGCATATCTAACCCGTGAGGGCATCCCGCACGAGGCCCTCAATGCCAAGAACCACGAGAAAGAAGGGGAAATAATCGCGCAGGCGGGGAAAAGGGGGCGGGTGACCATCGCGACGAACCTCGCCGGACGCGGTGTCGACATTAAGCTCGGCGGTAACCCGGCGACCACACAAGAGTATGAGGAAGTGAAGGGCCTCGGCGGTCTCTACGTCCTCGGCACGGAGCGGCACGAGGCGCGCCGCATCGACAACCAGCTTCGCGGACGCTCTGGGCGCCAAGGGGATCCCGGCGAGACGCAGTTTTTCGTTTCCATGGAAGACACCTTGATGCGTGTTTTCGCCTCCGAGACGGTAAAAAAAATGATGGGTCGGCTTGGTATCCCGGAGGATGAGCCTATTCAAAATGGTCTCATAACGCGCTCGCTCGAAAGCGCCCAAAAAAAAATCGAAGGATTCAATTTCGACGCGCGCAAACACGTTCTCGAGTATGACAATGTTCTCAATATCCAGCGCACCGCCGTGTATGGGCGCCGCAGGAAAATACTCCTCGGTTCTGAAGCGGAAGTCGAAGAGGAGCTTCGCGCGTTCATCCTTGGCGACGAAGAGAAAAATAAGGTGATCGATGAGAAGAGGGCCGCGCTTGGCGAAAAGGATTTTCTCGCGACGGTGCGACGCCTCATGCTCCAGACTATCGACATGCTCTGGGTCGAGCACCTCGAAGTGATGGATTACCTGCGCGGCAGCGTGAATTTGCGTGCCTACGGCCAGCGCGACCCCCTCATCGAATACCGTAAAGAAGGCTCGCAGCTTTTCAAGGAAATGCAGCAGGCCGTCGAGAATACTGTCGTTGAACTACTCCCCGGCATTGGTGCCGGCGCATTCAAGCACGAGAACGTGAAGCTTCAGGAAGTGCACGAGCAGGCACAGCTTATCGGCGCGGGAGATGGTTCAAAAGGGAGCTCAGCGTCGGTGCGTCGCAGTGAGGAAAAAATAGGCCGCAACGACCCCTGTCCCTGTGGTTCCGGCAAAAAGTACAAGAATTGCGGGCTCATAAACTCTGAAGAGCACCAGAGAAATTTGCAAAAACAAACAGGTCGGTCTTAAATAGTCTCGGCTGCAGTGGCGGGAAGCGGACAATTAGCCGGCGATTTCGGGATTTGATCACCCGCGATCTAACCGGTGCGCCCAGGCGATCAAGCTTCGGGAATCCCCCGAACCTAACACCTGATCAGTGTTGGACCGACCAAAAACCGCGCACACCCCTCGAGGTGTGCCGGCCGGAATGTAGTATAGGATCGGCTGCAGCTGCCGCTCGAACAATCGAGCGGCTTTTTCTTTCTGAAGTACACGAGGTGTATCATACGTCTATGAAAATTACAGTTTGTGGCAGCATCGCATTCTACGGTGAAATGGAGGCGCTGAAGCGCGATCTGGAAGCACGCCGGCATGAAGTGCTCGTTCCACTTCTTAGTAAAGAAGTCCCAGAACTTGGCAATGACAGAAAATTTTATGTCGGTAAGTTTATAGAAGAAAACGGAGGCATCGACGCTTTTCCCCCGGCACACTCCATCTGGAACATTAAGGAGGATGCGATCTGGGATCATTACAAAAAAATCGCTTGGAGCGACGCAATTATCGTTGCCAATTACGAAAAGCGCGGCGTCGCAGGATACATTGGAGGCAACACGCTCATTGAAATAGGTGCGGCATTTTTCCTAAAAAAACGAATATTCATCCTTAATCCAATTTCTTCAAATCTTTCCTACAAGCAAGAAATTTACAGTATGAAACCGGTGCTTCTCGAAGGTGACCTTAATAACATTCCGGCCATAACCTGCCCAGAAGAGTCAGTGCTAGTATAGAGGTATGAGACGAAACTATAAACGAGCTCTTGTTTGGCTTGCGATTGGAGCTTATTTAGTAGCAACGCCGACCTTCGCCGCGGGACTCACCGAATCCCAAATTCAGGCCATTGTTGGCCTTCTCCAGTCGTTCGGAGCCGATGCGTCCGTGGTTCAAAACGTCAATGCCTCGCTTCACGGTACTTCCCCAGCAACCCCTCCGGGGAGCAGCGCATCTGCCACGGCACAGTGCGCCTATGCATGGGCGAGGGATCTAGAGGTCGGCTCGGCCGGCCTCGATGTCAAAGCTCTCCAGCAGTTTCTCAATGGAAACGGGGCGACGATAGCTACTACGGGAGTCGGCTCGGTTGGGCATGAGAGCACCTACTTTGGCGTCGCGACCAAGGCCGCGCTCGCGAAATACCAAAGCGCCCACGGGCTCTCGGGGACCGGCTACTTCGGAGCGCTGACCCGTGCGAAAATAGGCTTCTTGTGCGCAAGCGCCGGCTCCGGCGGTACCAGTACCTCCGTCTCGGTAAGCTCATCGGGTAGCTCCGGTGGCACGTTCGTAGAGCGCGCGCAAGGGCCGGTCACCTCTTCGGGAACCGTCACGGTGACGTCGACCGGTTCTGCCACGAGCTCCTCTCCGACCTGCTCACTTGCCATCGGCTTCGCGCAAACCTCGCAGGCTGGCGCGACATCCTCCTCGCTCGAACTCATCTGGAGCTCGAAGAATACGACGAGCGGCAGCATCTTCCCTAGCATCGGTGCCGTCGCGACAAGCGGCATTATCGGTATCGCCCCGACGACGACCACCCTCTACAGCGCGACGTTTACAGGTCCGAACGGAGCCGCGAGTTGCAACGCGACCGTGAATGTAAATTAGTAACCTGGCCAATCGCAGGGTCGTAGTAAGGTGAAGAAAAAAGGAAAAAGAAGCGTGGAAAGACTCTCGCATTTTCGTTGCGCTTTTTGTCACAAATGGTGGTCAATTGCGGATGCACCTCTGAGGAAAAAGAAGTGGCATTGCCCCTGGTGCGGGAGGGTACAAGAGTTTAAACGGTAACCATGAGTGCAAGAAAAAAGAAAAGTATCGTCGCGGTCTCTGGAGGTTTTGACCCTGTGCATATCGGCCACGTGGAGCTCTTTGAGGCGGCAAAAAAGTTGGGAGATCGCCTGGTCGTGATACTCAATAACGACAATTGGTTGCGCAAAAAGAAGGGGAAACCCTTCATGTCGCAAGATGAGCGCAAAAAAATCCTTGAGGCGCTCCGTGTCGTCGACGAGGTCATTATCACAGAGCACCCAGCAGACCCCGCCGACATGACCGTCTGCGCGGCGCTCGAGAAACTTCGTCCTGACATTTTTGGCAATGGCGGTGACCGCACGGATAAAACAACTCCGGAAATGGAGCTCTGTGAGCGACTCGGGATACGGATGGCGTTCGGCCTCGGGGATAAGATCCAATCAAGCTCGTGGCTTCTTGCAGCGTACACGGAGCGCTCCGGAAAGAGATAAAACGGCGCCCCAAAGAGCGATGTGGTATCATGGCTGGACTTTTCCCATGTCGAAAGAAAATGCGCTTGAAATAAAGGGTCTTAAAAAGGTCTACACGAGCGGCACCGTCGCGCTTAAGGGCGTCGATCTCATCGTCCCACAGGGGGATTTTTTCGCGCTTCTGGGCCCCAACGGCGCGGGAAAGACCACGGTCATCGGCATTGTTACGGGGCTCGTCACGAAATCTGGAGGCAGTATCAAGGTCTTCGACACCGATATCGACGTCAATCACGAAAAGGCGCGCACTTACATCGGTGTCGTACCGCAGGAGCTCAACTTCAATATCTTCGAAAAAGTCATCGATGTCGTCGTGAACCAGGCAGGCTACTACGGCATCCCCCGTTCCATCGCCATCCCGCGCGCGGAGCAGATACTTCGCGACCTTGGCATCTACAACAAAAAGGACCAGAAGTCTATGGCGCTCTCGGGCGGCATGAAGAGGCGTCTCATGATCGCCCGCGCTCTCATTCATCAGCCGACGTTCCTCATCCTCGATGAGCCGACGGCCGGTGTCGACGTGGAGCTGCGCCGTGGCATGTGGGATTACCTCAAAACCCTCACTGGCGCCGGCATTACTATTCTCCTCACCACCCACTATCTCGAGGAAGCAGAGCAGCTCTGCAAGCACGTCGCTATCATAAACAAGGGAGAGATAATCGCCTCCGGCACCATGAAAGACATTCTCGGTCAGCTCAAGACAGAGTCCGTGCTCGTCGATCTCGTCAAACCGGTGAACGCACATGCGCTCGCGGACCTTTCTGCGTACCGGGCGAAAAAAGTCGATGATACTACCCTCGAAATAGAAATAGGGGAGGGGCTCGGTCTCAACGATGCGATACTCTCCCTCAACAAGAACGGTTTTCCGATACAGGCGATACGCAGCAAGTCGGGGCGTCTCGAGGAGGTGTTCGTGCGCTTAACGGGAAAGGGTAACGGCGCCTGATATGGACGCGAAAGGTCTTTGGATATCGTTTTATACCATCGTGCGCAAGGATGTCGTGCGAATGTTCCGTATTTGGCCGCAGACCTTTCTACCGGCGCTCATTACCTCGATTCTCTATTTTCTCATCTTTGGAGCGTTCCTAGGCTCGCGCATTGGCTCCATCGGCGGCACCTCCTACACGCTTTTCGTAGTGCCGGGACTCGTGATGATGCAGATAATCATGAACGCGTACAACAACGTTGCGTTCACGTTTTTCGCTTCGAAATTCTTCGCCCGCAATATCGATGAAGTGCTCGTATCCCCGACGCCCCCCTCCATTATGATAGCGGGCTACATCGCCGGCGGCGTCGCGCGCGGCATACTGGTGGGATTCCTGGTGCTCCTCGTTTCGCTTGGCTTCACGCACCTCGTCGTCGCGAACGTATGGATCGTCGCGCTCTTCTTCATACTCTCGAGCCTCATCTTTTCCCTCGGTGGCCTCGTCAACGGCGTCTATGCGAAGTCGATCGACGGCATCAATATCGTACCGACGTTTTTTCTCACCCCGCTCATCTACCTCGGCGGCATCTTCTACTCCGTGAGTTCCCTGCCGGCGTTTTGGCAGACGATCTCCCACGTCAACCCGATTTTCTATCTCATCAATGGGTTCCGGTACGGCTTTCTCGGGTTCGCGGACGTGTCGCTCACCCTCTCGCTTGCGGTACTTCTTACCTTGACCCTCATCCTCACGGGGTTCTCCTGGTACCTTCTCAAAAAAGGACTAGGGCTCAAGCAATAGTGAAGTATACTGGACCCATGAGCGCGAACACGCTCCATGAGGTCGCCATTACCGCTATCGTCGTCCGGGAGGGGAAGTACCTCATCGCGCGGCGTTCGGCGAATAAAAAACGATTTCCCGGTATGTGGACGGTGCCCGGCGGTAAGCTCGAGGCGAATGACTATCTCGCCCTCCCGAAGGACACTGAACATTACTGGTACAACGTTCTTGAGCGAACCTTGCGACGTGAGGTGAAAGAGGAGGTGGGCATCGATATCGAGCATATCGAATACCTCACGTCGCTTGCTACGGTGCACGCAGACTCCAAAGCCTCGCTGGTGATTTCCTGTCTCGCGGATTATGCTGGAGGGGACGTCACGCTCCAGAGGGATGAAATGGACGAGCATGCGTGGGTCACTCTCAGTGAAGCCAAAGGATACAATCTTATTGACGGTATCTACGATGAGCTTGTTATGGCGGAGGAGAGGCGTCTAGGTATGTCCCACGAGTGGGCCCGGGCGCGCGTCGCATAAGGTCATATGATAAAAATTCTTCTACGTATCGCTGTCATTACCGCCGCGCTCCTTGCCATCACGCATGCGAATTTGGGAATTTCCATTTCCGATTGGCAAACGGCCGTCATTGTCGCCGTCGTGTGGGCCATCATAAGCGTCACTCTAAAGCCCATGCTCGAGCTTCTGACGTTCCCCATCACCATCATCTCGTTCGGACTGTTCTCCTTCATCCTCAACGCGGTCCTTTTCTGGCTTATTGCCAGTCTCGTACCAGGGTTCTACGTCTCGGGTTTCATCGCCGCGCTCGTCGGTTCGGCGCTCCTCTCGCTTGCTGTGTGGCTCTCGCACCGTCTCTTCTAGCGTTTTGCTAAAAGGCTCCTGTGTCGTAGGCTGACCTCTATGGCATTTGTCGACGAGCTACGTTTTTACGCCCGTGCCGGCCATGGCGGGAGCGGTGTCGTCCGTTGGCTCCATATCAAAACAAAAGATCTCGCAGGTCCTGCCGGAGGCGATGGCGGTAGGGGAGGAGATGTGCGCATCCACGGCATTCGCGACCTCGCTGCCCTTTCGCGCTACACGGGAAAAAAAGAATTCATCGCCGAGAACGGCGGGAACGGACGCTCGGGCAGTAAGCACGGTCGCGACGGAGATGCTCTCACCATTGATCTTCCCATCGGTTCGATAGTCACCAATAGGGAAACGGGGGGAGCTTTCGAGCTTCTCACCGAGGGGCAGGTCGAAACGGTCCTTTCCGGCGGGCGTGGAGGTCTGGGGAACGAGTACTTCAAGAGTTCCGTCAATCGCTCACCGACAGAATCGACCGAAGGAAAGCCCGGCGAAGAAGGAATGTTTCGCGTCGAACTTCAGCTTATCGCTGACGCCGGACTTGTCGGTGTTCCTAATGCGGGGAAATCGAGCCTTCTCAACGCGCTCACCAACGCCAAAGCCAAGGTCGGCAGCTACGCATTCACGACGCTCGAGCCGAACCTCGGCGTTATGTACGGGTTCGTCCTCGCCGATATTCCCGGCCTCATCGAGGGAGCACATCAGGGGAAGGGGCTCGGGTATAAATTCCTGCGGCATATCCGTCGCACCAAAGCACTTATCCACTGCGTCAATGCGGATGCCGTCGACCCGCTTTCCCAGTATGAGACCGTACGACAAGAACTTCGCGCGTTCGACAGTGCCCTCCCCGAGAAGGCCGAGATGATAGTGCTCACGAAAGCAGACACAGTATCTTCTACTCGGATAGCCGAGATAAGGGCTCTTCTTGCAGTGCACAAGGCCCTTGTCATGCCGGTATCGGTCCTTGATGACGGGAGCATCAAAACAGCGCGCGATGAGCTCGTCGCCTTTTTGAGTGCGCTTTCCTAATCTGCTAGTATTCCCTCCATGAAAACGGAGGGCGCATACCGACCAACCATAGGCCTCGAAGTTCACGCGGAGCTTAAGACGGCGACGAAAATGTTTTGCCGTTGCAAGAACGACCCCGACGAAAAGGAGGCGAATACGAACATTTGCCCCGTCTGTATGGCTCACCCGGGCACTCTTCCCGTGGTGAATAAAGAGGCAGTCAAGCACGTACTTAAAATCGGCATTGCGGTCGGAGGTACGCTTGCTGATTTCACGGAGTTTGATCGCAAAAATTACTTCTATCCGGACATTCCCAAAGGCTATCAAATAAGCCAGTATCAGTACCCTCTGGTGCAGGGAGGGAACCTTCACAACGTATCCCTCACACGCGTCCACCTCGAGGAGGATACGGCGCGTTCTCAACATAAGGATGACTACAGCCTCATCGATTTCAATCGGGCTGGTGTGCCGCTCATGGAACTTGTTACGGAGCCGGTAATTCACACTGCAGCGGAGGCAGGAGATTTCGCACGCAAGTTGCAGCTCCTGCTGCGTACGCTCGGAGCCGGTGAGGCAAATATGGAGAAGGGCCAGATGCGTATCGAAGCAAACGTCTCAGTAGGGAAGGGGGATGAACGTGGGACGAAAGTCGAAGTAAAAAATCTCAACTCGTTTCGCTCCGTTGAGCGCGCGATCGAATTCGAAATCAATCGGCAACGCGTACTCCTTGAACGTGGTGAAAAAGTTTTGCAAGAAACACGCGGATGGGACGAGGGGAAGCAGCAGACATTTTCGCAGCGCCTCAAGGAAGAGTCTCACGACTATCGCTATTTTCCTGACCCCGATCTCCCAAAGTTGTATCGCTCGGAGATACCGGAATTTTTACCGGAAGCTCTCAAGCAAGACATGGCTGAACTTCCGTGGGAGAAGCAAGCGCGCTATCAGCGCGATTTTGGCATTAAGGAAAGTGATGCACAGCTTTTGACGTCGGATATGCTGATGGCGGAATTTTTTGAGCGTACGGCATCGCACCTTGTGCAAAAGGAATCGGTTCAACGAGCAAGCAACTATCTTCTTTCCGACGTACGCGGCCATCTTGCACAGCGGGGGATTGAGCTCACGATGCTGCCGATGACAGCGGAAGCATTCGCCGGTTTGATAGTATTGCTGGACGAAAGCAAAATTTCTTCGCGCGGCGCAAAAGAAATTCTTGAGGTCATGATAGAAGGTGGCGGAGATCCGGCACGTATTGCTGCGGAAAAGAATCTTTTGCAGACAAGCGACCCAAGCGCCCTCTCTCAAATTGCCGCAGATATAATTCGAGCGAACCCAGGGGTCGTCTCCGAGTACAAGGCGGGGAAGGAAACGGCTCTTCAGTACCTGGTTGGGCAGGGAATGCGTGCAAGTAAGGGCTCAGCTAATCCCGTTCTTCTGCGGGACCTCCTTGCACGGATGCTTACCTAAATGCAGAAAACGACGCCGCGGAAAAGTTTTGCTGACAGCATATCCACTTCATTTCTCAGGTAACCGAGAAAAAAAGCCCTATACTGAAAGGGTGGAGCACACTCTTTTCGTCAACGGCAAAAAATACATAACTGCACGGGAGGCCTCCGCGCTTTTCGGGTACGAGTCTGACTACGTCGGTCAGCTCATCCGTGCTGGAAGGGTAGCGGGAAAGCTGGTGGGGCGCTCATGGTTTTTGGACCCAGAGGAGCTTGAACAGTATATGAAAAACCGCAGCCGTGAAGCTCGTGGTCGAAAACGAGGGTCCCGGGCACAAGTAAAGCCATTAGTAGCTAGAGTACATACCTATGAGAGACTCCCTCAACAATCCATTTTCAACCCTAGCAAACTTCCGGGGGCAGGGAATGTTCCCGACCAGCTCCTGTCATGGTGGCCTACGTTTTTCGAAACCGAGGTTCAAAAGAGTCTATTACCGGAGAGCATACCTCAGAGCGCAAAGGCGGATACAAACACCGAGGCTCCTCAATCAACTGAGCTTCACCCGGTTGCCGATCTGGGGACTACGCCATTGTCGGTCAGTTTGGGAGAATCTCGTGAGGAGGTTTCAAAAAACAGCCCACAAAATATGCTTAATTCTCCCGCTCTCAATGCCACCACTGCGCCTATTTCCCCTCATGAGGATCAAATAAAGGAAAGAATAGTTTCCGGTGAGCGTCGTGTTCCCATTACCTATCATCCAGATGCGCACCCACTCATCCCTGCGCTCACAAAACCAATGAAGACCGACATAGTAGCAGCGCCTCCTTCTAAGCAGGGTGCAAAGGCACTTCTGGTCCCTGCTGGGGTTGTTACCGCCCAGACCCTTACGATCGATCGCTATGGATACCTTCGCTCCCTTGGAAAGCTCCTAGCAGCCGCCTTTGCGCTTTCGGCTTTCTTGTTTGCTGTTCTTAGTGGCTTTTTGAGCGGCACGTACGCCGTCACAAGGCCTATCGCACAAATCGCGACTCCGCCAGCTCCCGCGGCTTTTGGATTCATAGCCCATGTGGCTATAAATGTATACCTGGCCCTAGGGCATCTTTTACAGCTCTAACGATATATAAATATAGGTTTTAAGGCATATTATTTCTCGGCCAAAGCACTACAGGAGGAGCATCAGAAATCTAGGCCTGAACTGGGCGGAATAATAAATGAGCCTCGGCAGGTCTCGCGCTGGACTAGCTAAGAAACCTTTATTCAAAGGGCTAAAAAGTGTGGCGACATATCTAGGAATTACCTGGCCAGTTTTCCACATTTTTTCTAGGTAATTTTCGAAATGATGGCGTAAACTATAAGCACTTCGGGTGGGCGACCAATGAGTCACCTACTCATCCTCGATAAAAAATATCTTTCCGCAAAAGCAGCCGGGGATGCTGTTGGTTATACCAACGATTATGTCGCTCGCCTATGTCGTCAGGGCAAGGTAACTGCGCAGCGCATCGGGCGCATCTGGTACGTTGAAGAGGAATCTTTCTTCGCGTTTATCGCAAAGGCAAAGGAGGGCACTACCCGTCGCCATGCGGAAATAAGTCGATCTCGTAAGGCTGAGTACCATCGTGCTGCCACGCACTCAATCGCGAGACCTCTTTCCAAACCGGCAACGAGACTCGTCCCTTCGATGAAGGTCGTGGTTGAACCTCTTGCGCCGATTTCTTTTCCTGTCAGAACGTTGACATCCCCACGAAAGCCGGCCATATTTGCATTTTCAGCGTTTCGGGTGGCGACGGCAGCGCTTATATTTTTCAGCGTCTTCGGGGGAGTGTTTGCCGGAGCAGAGAGATTCCACGCCTTGGCGCAGCGCATTGCTCCTTCTCCAGGAGAGTTGAACGTGCTCCGTGATGTTGCGGTTGTTCTTTCCTACGGCGCGATTCATGCGAATGAGCCAGCTTTTGGTGTGTATCGAAGCGGCCGTGAACTTGCCCGGACCATCTCTGAACTTCACTTAGAGCCTCTGACGTTCTCCGACGCCGTGAGCGCCTTTGGTGGAAACGTTCACAGAGCGGCTCTATCCGCTGTTTTAGAGTTTGGTGATAGGTACGTGGCGGTTATCCATCAGCTTGGGGAAACTATCGGGACTCTCTCCTTCCACGCTTCCGTTGGTAGCGCTGAGCTCGGACGCGCTGCCGGCACGTCTTTAGTGTCTGGCCTCAAACTCACAGACGCTGGTCGCTCTAAAGTGTCCGCATCCCTTGCAGCCGTTTCCTCTTCCGTAGCGTCTTCCTCTTCTCGAAACCTCCGTGATACGTTGGCTCATGAAAGTCTTGGGCAAGCATTTTCGGTAAGTGTTGCGCAGATCCGCTCGGGACTCGTGAGCGCTTCGCATCAGGTCGCTTTCGCGCTTTCTCCGACGAGCGTATATGACGCGGTGCGGGCCATATTCGCGTTCTGGCACCGTTCAAACGCACCTTCCCTGCAGTCGATCGTTCAAAATATCAACAACACGTACAATCCGGCGAGTACGACGGTCATCGTTCAGCCCATTCAGACGAAAGTGGTTGAACGAACCATCGAGCGCGTCGTCTCCGGCGCGCCGGTCGCTGCAAGTGTGACCGAGGATGAGCTCAATGTGCGTTTGAACCAGCTCGACAATAAACTTTCCGCCCAAATCTATTCGATCGGCGCGTTCACGCCTCAGTTCAGCGGCCCTGCGCCGACCACCCCCGCCAATTTCCAGAGCGTCGCCCTCACCAACCGCATCGACAATCTTTCGGGTGTAACCATCAAAGACGCCACGTTCACTGGCTCGATCACCGGACTTAATTTTTTGCCGCTTTCAGGAGGAACGCTCACCGGCGCCCTCTCCATTTCCGCCTCGGCCGGTACCTCGACGGTCGCGAACGGCCTTTCGGTCGGGGTCCTCAATGTCTCGACGACCACGGCCACCTCGACCCTCGCAAGCGGGGTCAATCTCACCGGCGGATGCTTCTCGATCAACGGCACCTGCCTCTCGGCCAACGGCGGCGCGGGTAACCCGGGCGGAAGCAACACGCAAGTGCAGTTCAATGACGGCGGAATCTTCAACGGCGACGCAACGCTTACGTTCAACAAAACGACGAAACTCTTTACGCTCCAAAACCTCCTCGCGACCTCCTCGACCACCCTCCAGAACTTCACCTTTGGGAATGCGACGGGTACTTCGGCGACGACCACCAACTTCTTTACGACGACCGCAAGCTCCACCAACCTCTTTGCCCAGGTCCTCTCTGCCGGTAACATCACCTCGACCGGGCTTGGCACCTTCAGCACACTTCTGGCCACTGGCTCCACGACCCTCCAAAACTTCACCGCTCTCAATGCGACGACCACGAATGCCACTACCACAAACCTCGCCATCTCCGGCACCGCCTCGACCTCTGCGCTTATCATTTCGAGTCTTGGGAACGGCTCGACGCAGTGTCTCCAGATTTCCGGCACTGGCGTCGTTTCAGCTACCGGCGCGGCGTGCGGCTCAGGCGGTGGCGGAGCGTATCCATTTCAGCTTGCGGGCAACGCAACCTCGACCCTCACGCAATTCAACGGCGGCCTCACCGCCTACGCTTCTTCGACCATCGGCAACGGTACGCAAGGGGGCGGTCTCACGGTTTTCGGCCAGGCTACCACCACCAACCTCCTCGTGACGGCTTCCTCTACTTTCCAAAACATCACGTTCAGCAACGCCACCGGCACCAATGCGACGACCACCACCTTATTTGCGACGACGGCAAGTTCCACGAACTTCTTTGCAACGGTTCTTTCCGCAGGAAATATCACAAGCTCGGGTATCGGCACCTTCAGCAACCTCCTGGCGACCGGAAGCTCAACGCTCCAGAACCTTACCTTCCAAAACGCTACAGGCTCCTCGGCGACGACCACGAACCTCTTCGCATCGGTCGCAAGCACCTCGAATCTCTACGCCACCTCCATCAACGCGGGCAACCTCACCTCAGCCGGGATTGGCATCTTCAGCAACCTCCTTGCTACCGGCTCCACTACCCTCCAGAACGTCACCTTCGTGAACGCCACCGCCACCAACGCCACCACCACGACCCTCTTCGCCACCACCGCCTCCACCTCCGCCCTCTACCTGGGAGTCGGCCCCTGCGCCGCCGGAACTGCCCTGCTCACCAGCGCCTCTGGATTGGTCACCTGCAGCAGCATAACCGCCGCCTCCTCAACGCTCCTTAGCGACAACAACACCTTCACGGGAGCCACCATCTTCGCCAACATCACCCGCTCCACCTCAACCGCCGCAACCAGCACCTCCTTCTTCGCAACGACCGCCTCCTCCACCAACCTCTTTGCCACCGTCCTCTCCGCAGGGAACCTCACCTCAACGGGACTCGGCACCTTCGCCACTCTCCTCTCCTCCGGCTCCTCGACGATCGGCGGGGGAACCCAGGGCA